>Ga0310124_10002578_pt1 | contig 12417 bp, 9 predicted proteins | sample CB11b_AW_Bot5_MG_FD_203507 | JGI IMG/M metagenome (GOLD analysis project Ga0310124, IMG submission 203507) | Marine microbial communities from Western Arctic Ocean, Canada - CB11b_AW_Bot5 | ecosystem: Environmental > Aquatic > Marine > Oceanic | place: Canada: Western Arctic Ocean | collected...
ACGTCGCCGCCGCAGAGGTGGGTGAGTAGGGATGGGCACTAGAGATCGACGCCCCTGGGCGGCGCCGCTGTCGAGTTGGCGTGCCGCCCTCGCTGTTGAGGAAGGCCCTCTCTGGGAGCGTCTGCAATCGCTGCATGAAGAGCAGGCCGCGCCATGGCGTGTCCGCCTGTTGCAAGCCCTCGACGCCTTTGCACGGAGTTACCCGGACGAGGCCGAGGACCGGCCCGTCGTTATATCCCGTTGTCCAGGGCAGATGAACATAGCGGGCATGCATATCGATTATGGCGGCATGCCAAGTCTGCGTATGGCGGTACGCGGCCACGACACCGTCACCATCGCTGCCGCCCGGAACGATGACGTGGTGCGTCTTCACAGTCTGTACCAGAACGAAAGGGGGGATAGGCGCCTCTTCGAACCGGTGCGGTTCAAGCTCTCCGATTTGGCCTCCCCGGCGCCCATCGATTCGCGCCAGGCCCTGCTCGACTATGCTGGTCACATCTGTGCCAGGCGAGAGCGGGCTACAGGGTCAAGCTTCGACGATGGCTGGGGGATTCTGCCGCAGGGCGGGCTTGTCTATCTCGAAAGTTGGCTGCGTCTGGCGGGGCAATCGCCATGTGGTATGGACGCCCTCGTCGTCAGCAACGTGTCGCCAAGTGGGGGGATGTCTTCTTCTTCCGCCCTTGTCATCTCCACCGCCTGGGCCTATTTGGGACTGCACGGGATCGTTCCCGGTGTCGACATGCCCTGGGAGGAGGCCATCGACGGTGTTGGCACCTCCGAATGGATTCGAGGCACGCGCGGTGGCACGGCCGATCACGGTGGCATGGTCCTGGGCAAAGCAGGTCAGCTTGTCAGCGTTGGTGTCTTTCCCGCGCAAGACTGCGGTTCTGCCCCCTTGCCATCCGAATACGTCGCCGTCATCCTGGACAGCGGCGTGCCACGGGTTTACGACGAAGCTGGCAAGGAAGAGACCGTACTCGCCTACCCCCTGGGAACGTGGCTTCTGCGCGATGTCCTGTTGCCGGCCAAGGTGGGCTCATCGGGGTGGGAGGGCATGGTGCATGATTTCCGCGAGCGCATCGAAATGATCCGGGATATTACCCCCGAGCGCCTCGGCATCACGACCGCACAATTATGCGAGCTGTTGGCCACAGTTCCTGCTTCGACGACGCTGGCTGAGATGGAAGCCATGGCCGCGACCGTCGGCGCCGGTGCCTGGTATGCTGAAATGCACGCCCGCGATATTGGCGACAAATTTCCTCGCATCACAGCAGATTTTCCGATCTCGCTGCGACGGCGGTTCGTCTTCGGCCTCGCCGAGCAGGATCGTGTCTCCGCGATTGTCGATTTTCTTGCTGCCGGCGATGTTTCGACCGCCTTCGAATTGGTACGGATCTCCCACGCCGGCGATTACGATACTGAGGTCTCCGAGCAGGAACTTGCCGCCCTCGCCCAGTGTCAGATCACCGATCCGCGAGCCCGACTTGCCTTCATTCCCGGTGGCTACGGCCGCATGACGGATGCCTACGATCGGGTCGTAACCACACTCAACGATTTCCTGTCCTCCCATGGCTCCGATGCGGGGGCCATCCAGCGACTCGGCGCCGGCTGGGGTGGAAATGTGGGTGGGCTGATCTCTCGCCGATTCCTGCAGGGCGAGGATCGTTTGGCCTTGGAACGCCTCGTGACCGAGGAGTTGGGGTTGCCACCACTCGATCTGGAGCACAGCATCGCCACGCCAGGTGCGGGTGCCTGCCTGCTGTCGAGTCCCTCGTGAGCACCGCCGTTGACGGCAAGGGATTGCTCGCCGATGTCCGTATCCTTGATTTCACCCGCGTGTTGGCAGGACCATTCGCGACCATGGTGCTCGCCGATCTCGGCGCCGAGGTGATCAAGATCGAACTTCCAGGCAGTGGCGATGAGTCCCGCGGTTTTGGGCCCTTCGTTGGCGCCACGAGTGCGTATTTCCTCAGCGTTAATCGCGGCAAGAAGTCGGTGACCCTCGATCTACACACGGAACGAGGCCGGGACCTGGCCCTGGATCTGGCCGGCCATTGCGATGTGCTCGTAGAGAATTTTCGCCCGGGAAGCATGGCGCGTTTCGGCCTCGACTACGACACTGTCGCGGCCCGACACCCGCCGATCGTTTACGCCTCGGTCTCTGGATTCGGTCAGAGTGGCCCGTATTCGCACCGACCTGCGTACGACGTCATCGTTCAAGCCATGAGCGGTCTGGCGTCGATCACCGGTCTCGCGGGGCAACCACCTGTGCGTGTAGGGTCGTCGACATCAGACCTGAGTGCCGCCCTTTTTTGTGCCGTCGGCGTGCTCGCGGCGTTGACGCGGGCGCGCGCCACAGAACAGGGTCAGCATGTGGACGTATCCATGCTCGATTGCCAGATCGCCCTGTTGGAAAATGCGATCGCCCGCTACGATGTCACCGGGGAGGCGCCGGCGCCACTGGGGTCACGCCATCCGACGATCACACCTTTTCAGTTCTTCGCCGCCGCCGACGGCTACGTTGTCGTCGCCGCCGGCAATGACCGGCTCTTTACAGGACTGTGTCAGGTCCTGGAGTGTGCCCATCTGTGTGAGGATGAACGCTTTGCAGACAATGCTGCCAGGACTACCCACCACGGCGAGTTGGAAGCCGAATTGGCCGCTATCTTCCGACGCCGCAGGGTCGAGGACTGGCTTATCGATCTGGAGGCCGCTGGTGTACCTTGTGGTCCGGTGAATGATGTGGCGCACGTTGTCGATGATCCACACGTGCGCGCCAGGGGTCTGCTGCAGCGGCAGCCTTTTGTCGGGGGTGATGTTGCTGTCCCCGGTCCACCGCTGAAATTCTCCGCGACCCCTCCTCGTGCAGTCTCCGCGGCGCCAGAGTTGGGGGAACATACCGATGACGTGCTCTCTGGCTGGCTTGGCCTGGGCGCTGCTGACCGGCAGCGTCTGCGGGCCGATGGCATCATCTAGGAAGGAACGATAATTATGATTCCTCTCGTGAGTAGCCTCTGTTATGGTCCCCTCGGAATGTGTCAGTTACCACGCACGTGGTGGAAGGTTTCGCTCCATGCCAGCGGCCATCTGGCCGACGATTATCCGGAAGCTACGGGTGGACTAGACAGTATGGTCCTGGATCGTCTCGGTCTCGATAAGGCAACCGCACTGGCGCACATTCATGACCAACGACCCGATTATCTGACCTTTGAGAACTGGGTCGTGGAGCAGGTCGGGACCCCGACCAATGATGTCAGCCACGAGTGGAACACGTTCATTTCGAATCGGATCCACAAACAGGAGAAAATCGACGACATCTACGGCACGCTCAGCTTCGCGCAGGATGCGGGCATCACCAGCGCCGCCATTCTCAATCAGCTGGAAGATTGGCACTTCTGGTATGAACGGGATCTTGACGGCTCCGAACTGGCGGGCAGGAAGGGCACCGTCGTGCCCTTGGTGAGCAGCCTGGATTATGGTTCACTGGGCGTCTGTCAGTTGCCTCGAACGTGGCACAAAGTTCTGCTCGAGTCGGCCGGTCTGCTCCACGTCGATTACCCCGGTCTCGGTGGTGGGCTCGACAGACGGGTCGTCGTCGATGTACTCGGACTCGACCGGGACGAAGTGATCGAACACCTGACCACGGTCCGGCCTTCGTATCTCCAGTTCGAGAGTTGGGTCCGCGAGCACCTCAACAGCGATCTCTCCGGGCCGATCACGGAGTGGAACGAGTTCGTCCGCAACCGTGATCATCATGGGGAAAAGCGAGCCGACATTCACGCCAATCTTGGGCGTCCAGATGACGGCAGCCTGCCCACGACGGCGACCGTTCTCAATCAGGTGGAGGACTGGCACTTCGCACACGGTGAATTGTACAAGGCTGACTGAGGATTGGCCAGCTACCAGTGGGCGGTGACACCGAGGCCCTGACCGACCTCGGTGAGGCGCTCCTGATCTTGTCGAGCCATCTTGATGCCCTGGTCACGATACGCCTCTTCGAGACGATGTTCGATGGCGCCAGGCAGTGTCGCCTCGGAATATCCGCGAAGCGGGATAAGTTGCTCTCGCGCCAGGCGCACCATGTCGTCAACCGCCCCCCGGAACATTGCCGCCGGTACGAAGAGGCCGGCGTCCAGCAGCCAGACCATGCCACCCAGTCTGGCTCCTGGATAGAGCTCGGCGACCGTATGGGCGCGAGTCGATGCCTGACCGACAAATGCCCCTCCCAGAGCGGTACCCACGGCGGTGTACCCCATGGATTTGAAGAAGGCCGCTGGGATGATCTCCTCCAGCGCCTCGATCTGCTCACCCCGTTGCTGGTCGGTGAGGATACAGGTCGCCACGTCGAGGACGACGGGAGGTTCGGTTTCGCTCGGCAGGCCGAAGCACAATGGTGGGTTGCCATACGCAGCGGCCCGGTTGCCCTCATTGCTGGCGTAGTATTGGGGACTCGCGCTCTGCACGGAAAAGCCGATGAGTCCTTCTTCCATCGCCCGGCGCACGTAGTGACCGGCGGAGCCGTAGTGGCCGATGCCCTGAATTGCCCCCACGGCGGTGCCCTTCGCCTTGGCCTTTTCGATGCACATCTCGGTGGCCAGCATGGTTGGCGCATATCCCAGGCTGCCATCGCCATCGATGTGGACGGAGGTGTCGGTTTCGGCCAGGACCTTGATGTCAGGTTCGGGATTCACGTGGCCTTGGCTGATTGACTGGGTATAACCACCCAGCATACGGGTGCCGTGGGAACGCACACCCCGCAGGTCGGAGTTGACGAGGAGATCGGCCAACTGTTCTGCATGCGCCTGCATCAGCCCCGATGCCTGCAGACATGCCAGGACAAAAGAGCGCAGGGCCTCTGCTTCGATGCGAACGAATTCTTCGGGTGGCAGATTCATGGCTGAAAGGTCAACGCCCGCCCGGGCAGTGGCTCGGTGAGAGGCTCGACGGCGACGCCATCGGTGATGATGGACGTGCCGTTGACGATGACATGTTCGATGCCGATGGGCAACTGATGGGGGTCTGCGTAGGTCGCCGTGTCGGCGACAGTGGACTCGTCAAACACGACGAGATCGGCAAACCAATCTTCACGCACCTGGCCACGTCGCGCACAGCCGAAGCGCCGCGCCGGCCGATCGCTGAGTTTGGCGACAGCCTCTTCGAGGCTGAAGAGTTTGCTGTTCCGAACGCATGGACCGAGAACGCGTGGCGCCGAACCGTACATGCGAGGATGTACCCGGCCGTCGGGAAAGTAGATGCCATCCGTCCCCATCAGGTAATTGTCATGAGCGAGGAAGTCGTTGATGAGGGCGTCATCGCCATGATGGAACACGAGCAGGACGGCGAGATTCTCTTCGATGAGCAGATCGCAGAGTGCATCCTCAGGCGCCTTGCCGACCTCGGCGACGTATTCGGACAACAGTTTGCCGATGTGGTGCGCGTTGTCGCGACTGGGAAGCCAGGCGATGTGCACATTCTCGAGGTCCGTTTTCGAGGCGACCAAGCCGCGGGCGAATTCGCGCCGCACGCGACGGTGGCGGAGTTTGGGCAGAACAGCCAAGGGGCCATCCTCCCAGACGTCGTAGGGCAGCAGGAAGTTGAGCATCGTCGAACCGGGCAGATACGGATACACGTCGAAGGAGAAACTCACCTCGTTACACGCCGTCTTGTCGATATAGGAGAGCAGTTCGTCGATCTGCTGGGGTGTGTTGCCCTTCAGGTGGGAGATGTGCACGGGCACATTGGCGCGGCGGCCGATCTCTACCGCCTCCTGAACGCCCTCCAGAGTGCCCTTCTTGTAGCGCACGTGGGTGACGTACAGACCATGCGGCGCCATCGGCGCGCAGGCTTCGACCATTTCGTCCGTCGTCGAAAAACACTGAGCGATGTAGTCGATGCCGAAGGAGACACCGACGGCACCCTCGGCCATACCTCGTTCGACATCGGCACGCATCAATGATATCTGATAATCATCCGGGACATCTCGTCCCCATCCGGCTGCCATGGCCTTCACATTCGCATACGGCAGGTGGGTGATCGCATTTTGTGCCATACGCCGATCGAGACCGGCCATGTAGTCGGCGATCGAGTGCCAGCCGTCGTACTCCTCGAAGAGCAGGGCGTTGAGGGAACGCATGTAGTAGATCCACTCCGGCGCCGTCTCATCGTTGAGGGGGGCGTAGGAGATGCCATCCGCCATGATCACTTCCGTGGTGAAACCTTGCGCCGTCTTCGGTATCAGGTGGGGGATCTTGCGCAGCCAGGCGTCGGAGTGATTGTGCACGTCAACGAAGCCGGGGGTGACGATCTTGCCCGAGGCATCGATGCGACGTCCCGTCTCGGCACCTGACAGATCGTCGGCGATGGCGGCAATGCGGTCCTGACTCACGCCCACGTCGGCGCGTTTCCGCGGCGTGGCAGTTCCATCGATGACGGTACCGCCGCTGATTATGAGGTCGAACATGCTCTGTCCATTGTTGGTTTCCTAGCTAGCTAGGACCTCCACATCGATGTCGTCGAACCAGACCGTGCCGATGCCATCCAGGCGCAGCACGATTTCCACGGCACTGACGTCTGCCGGTGCTGGTCCGAGAATTTGGGCCGTCAAGCGGGTCCAGTCCGTCGTGCCCTGCAGGCTGGCCGCGCAGAGCAAGGGGTGGCGTTCTGGCTGGTTGTAGAGAATCCAGCGTAGGGCGAGACTGGCGCCCCGACCGCTGACGCTGTCGGTGCGGACCCACACGTGGACGTTGAAACCGGTGGTCGTGCGCCAGCGCTGGGTCCACGCACCCTCCCCCTCGCGATCCATACGCCATTCGGTTACGCCTGTGGTCTGGCGTTGAATCTGCAGCGAGTTGTCGTCACTACGACCCAGATCACGGCACCAGCGGGCACCCTCGCCAGCGGGCACCCAGGGCCATGGGTCCAGAGCCCCCGCAGGTTCGTCCAGTCGTAGGGGCTTGTCGAAACTGGACTGGCGCTCATAACGAGGCAGTTCACGGTGGCCGGCATATTCTACCGTCGGTACAGGCTGGGCCTGCAGCAGAAGCTCTGCGACGCGATCATCGGGACAGCGACGGACGCGGAAGGTCTCACAGATGGGGGCGTACAACTCTTGGCGCTCGTAGCTGGCACTGAAGTGGACATCGTATCCCCAGTTGCACACGCCAATGCCGGTACGCGTGGCTGTCTCGCCGACGAATTCAAAGGCAGGGTTGTTTCCGGGAGAATCAGCCAGCACAAGCATGCCCTCATGACGGAAGGATTTTGGGGCAGGAATTGAGGTGGCCAGGTGGTTGAGTGGCATCTGCCAGACGCTGCCGTCAGCGGGTTCGGCCAGTAGCCGTGTAAAGCCGTGGGCGGACCAGCCTCCGTCGAAGGCAACCGTTGGCGCCGGCACATCGCAATACCAGGGGTCACTGATCTCGAAGTGGATGTTTTCGCTTCCCGGGCGGTCAAAGGTCTCCGGTGCACACAATTCCAGATGACAAGTGAAGTCATATACGTACGATGCGTCACCCTCATCCCATCTCAACGTCAGGACACGGCGTGACAGCGCGACGCCGCCTGGGTCACCGGTAATGACCGTGATGGTGAGACGTTCGGTGCCACGCCCTTCGACGATGATGTCGAGCAGGTCGGAGGTGACGATGTGGCCATCAAGATTCCAGAACATCTGCACCCCCGCAACAAGGGGACGCCCTCCGGGGACAAGCTTGAGATTGCGTAGCACCACCGGTTTGAGGTTGCGGTCGAAGTAACGTAGATTTTGCTCTGGTTGCTCGACCACGACGTGTTCGAGTTGAGCGATAGGCTCGTCCCCATCGCAGATCCACTCCTGCCCCGCCGTGACGCCGCCGCGAGTTATGACGTCGAATCGACTCTGGTGGCCCATTATCTGCAAACACCTCCTGCATCGCCTTGTATGACCGTCCGTACGCGAAGAAAGCCGGCCACATCCCGTTGGGTGAGCACGCAGCCGGCCCCTCTTGTCCTTTGCACACGGCAGGGAAGATATCGCCGGCCCAAGACGGCGGCAACCGACAGCAAAAGGAACTGACCGCATGAGTGGTACAGAGTACAAATCTTCCAGCGTTCTAATCGACGATGTCACCCTGCATCTGGGTCGCCCGGTGACTGCCGACCACCAGTGGGTGGGCCAGGCCGAGCCCCTGCGGAGTCTGCTGGCCTGCTGGCTCGTCGTCGCCGCCGACGACCTGCCATTGGCTCCGAGGCTCATCGGTCCGCCCGGCATCGGCAAGACGACGCTGGCATCGGTTGCCGCCCTTCGGCGTGATCAGGATCTTTACATCTATCAGTGCACGAGTGACACCCGCCCCGAAGATCTGCTGGTAACTCCCGTATTAGCCGAATCGGGAAAGATCTCCTACCATGCCTCGGCATTGGTGACGGCCATGGTGCGTGGGGGGGTCTGCGTCCTCGATGAAGGCAATCGCATGAGTGAGAAGAGTTGGGCCTCGCTGGCGCCGTTGCTCGACCATCGACGATACGCCGAATCCGTCATCGCCGGTGTCACCATCCACGCCCATGCGGATTTCCGTTGCGTCGTCACCATGAACGATGACGCATCGACATACGAAGTGCCCGAATACATCCTGTCGCGCCTGCAGCCGACGATAGAACTCGGCTTTCCGGATCGGGCCGACGAGATGGAGATCCTGCGCTACCATCTGCCCTTCGCGCGCGAGCAGCTGCTGCAACTCACCGTCGATTTTCTACAACGGGCGCACGGGCTCGATCTGGAGCATTCGCCGCGAGATGGTATTCATATCATCCGTTACGCCCTCAAGCGTCTCGCCCAAGCTGATAGCGACGCCGAAAATGAGCCTCACCCTCTGTCCGCGGATGCCGCCTGGCACGAAGCGCTGCAAAAAGTCCTGGGTGACGAGGCGCTGGATCTCGATCGTGTCGCTGCTGAGCGCCAGCGGGCGCTGTCCGCTTCTGCCGCCGGTGCTGCTGGCCTGAGCTTGGACGACCTCTTCTTCGGTGATCAGGGTCAGGGGGGTGAGCAGTCTCCTGGGAGTGACAATCCCCAACACCCATCCCCTCCGGGTGACGACGAGACGTGACGGCGCCCAATCCGGTCTTCGATCTGAGTGCACGGGTCACCGTTCTGCCCGTCGTTCACGGCTCCGCATTTTTTACTCGGGAGGTGCGTCGCCGTGTGCGCGACGAGGCTTCTCAGGGCTTGGACTGTCTCGCCGTCGCGCTGCCACCCTCCTTTGCTGCCGGTGTCGAGGAGGGGGTCGAGCGCCTGCCACGGGTGTCGGTCGTCATCCAGGAGGAGGCTGATTCCATCGACGGCGGTGGCAAATGCAGTTACGTCCCGATCGATCCCTGCCAGCCGCTGATCGAAGCCATCCGGGTGGCGCAGACCACCGATGTACCCAGGGCCTGGGTCGATCTGGAGGTGTCCGCGTGGGAGCCACCTCAGGATCTGTCCCTACCCGACGCCTGGCCGCTGCCGGAGACAGGACTCGAGGCCTTTGCCGCCGCCTGCCTGCCGGTGCTGCCGACTCCGGAGCCGGGCAGCCAGCGCGACGAGCGGATCCGTTATATGGCACAACAGCTGCATCTGCTCGAGTTGGACTGTGAGCGCGTGCTCTTCGTCTGCTCATTGGCGGACTGGCCATGGGTCCGTGAGGCGTATCGGCGGCGCGCGCCGTATCCGCAAGCCTTTGGCCGGCCGCAGATGCCCTCCCTCACACAGTTGGCCGAGGACAGTCTCTATTTCCTGCTCGGCGAATTGCCGTATCTCACCTTCCTGTATGAACATCGACGGGCTGAAGAAATCGCCGGTCGCAGTGGTGGGCAGGAGACGATCGACGGGGTCAAAACCCTCCTGATCGAAGCCCGGGACCGAGCCCTGCAGGCGGATGGTCCCGAGGGGCAGGCGGCACAGGAAGCGTCGATGTTGACACCGCAACGCTTGCGAATTCTTCTCCAATACGCGCGCAATCTCACCTTGCTCGACGGCCGCATGACACCGCAGCTCTACGACCTGGCACTGGCTGCACAACAAGTCATCGGTGACGACTACGCCCTGTCTCTCATCGAGACGGCGCGCCAGTATCCGCCACAACGAATTGGCCCGCAGCAGGGGACGGGGGAGCATCTCGACTTCCGCCACCTCGCTGATGACGACGGCAATCTACGCGATGCCAGGAATCGGCTGGAAGGAACACCACGGACCTGGCGCAATCTGCATCTGCGGCCTCAGCCTCCGACAACATTACGCGAGCAGTGGCGGATGGAGTGGGATCCTTTTGGTCAGTGCTCCTATCCGCCAGAGGACACACGGATCGAGAATTTCCAGCAGCATGTGCGTGACCAGGCCCGCGCATTGTTGGGTGTCGACCTGCCAAAGGTCGAAAAGTTCTCCACGTCCCTGAAGGATGGCCTCGATCTTCGCGAGACCCTCCGCAACTGGCACACAGGGGACTTCTATGTCAAGGAGATGCCACCCAGCCGCGGCAACATCGAGGTGGTGGTCATGCTCTTTGACGTGCCCGCTGACCCGGCGGCGTATGGTTGGCGCAGCACGTGGTATGCAGAACACGAGGAGGAGTCGACCCTGTGCTTCTATGCCACGCCACATGAGCAGAACATCATCGGGCCTGGGATCGGCCAATCGGTCTATGGCGGCTGCATGTTCATTTTTCCACCACGGCCCATCCCCGACGTCTGGACGGATCCACGACTTTCGGGGTACGAGTCCCTGGAAGACCGACTGCTGGCGGGGGCCTGCTTCCACTCGCAACAGCGCCGCGTCGTCGTCGTCGCCCCGAAGGGCTTGCCCCCCCGATGGCGTCGGTTGGCGCGGGGTCTCGGTCGTCAACTCGTCTATTTGCCGTTGCGTCGGTTCTCCATCGATACCGTCGACCGTCTTCGTCGGTTTCACGTGCTCAATGGCCGTCAGGTGCGCTCCTACGCGGCTCGTTATATCCGCCCGCCCCGCTAATCCTGTCGCGTTGACAGCAGAGGGGCTCTGACGCTTCCTATATCGTACGATGCGACAAACAAAGAGTCGTTGCCCATCCTCATCCCCATCCTGCCGGGTCGGGGCCCCGAATCCCTCATCCGGCGATATCCGAGGCGATTTGAGCCATGCAAATTATCGATCCTCATACGCACGTTTGGAAGAATGACCCACGATTTCCCTGGCCCGTGGAGAATAAGAACCCACCCGAAGAGGACCGCAGTGCCGAGATGCTGCTGGAACTCATGGCGGCACATGGGGTGGAAAAAACCGTCCTTGTGCAGGTTATAGCCTATCGTTGGGACAATAGTTACGTCGTCGATTCCATTCAGCGGTATCCGGATAAATTCATGGGTGTGGGTCGGGTGAATCCGCAAGACCCCGCTGCTGCTGATCACGTCAGCGAATGGGCGGAAAAGGGGATCCATGGCGTGCGCCTGAGCCCTGCGGTGGGAGAGGCCGGTGACTGGTTCACGGATGCATCGATGATGGATCCCATCTTCGCCCGCGCTGAGTCTCTCGGAGTCCCCTTGCTGTTGCTGACCCGACCGCCACGCCTGCGTGATCTCATGCCTCTGCTGGATCGGCACCCGGAACTGAATCTTGTGGTCGATCACATGGCGGACTGCAGCCCCGACGATACCGAGGGCCGGAGGTTACTCACCGATCTGGCCAGATATCCGCACGTGACGATAAAGATCAGCCACACCTGGTCCATCTCCGCTCAGGGCTATCCATGGACTGACACGCACGGCCTGGTGCAGGACGTATACCAGGCATTCGGCGGTCGCCGAATCATGTGGGGGACGGACTGGCCAGTGTCTCAGGACAAGGCCGAATACGGACAGACCCTGTCGGTGGTGCAGGACGAGTTCAGCCGTTTTATCGCCGCCGAGGATATGGAATGGGTCCTCGGAAAAACGGCCCTGTCATTGTGGTCCTTTGGACAATAGGTAACAAGGGGAGATAGATCGACATGCTTAGAATCGGCATGGTGGGGGCCGAGAACAGCCACACGGCGGCCATCGCCAAGGTGCTCAATATCGACGAGAAGATCCGCGGCGTACGCGCCACCCACGTCTGGGGAGAGACGGCGGCCTTCGCCAAGGCCGCCGCCGAGAAGGGGCAGATTCCCACCATCGTTCGCAAACCGGAGGAGATGATGGGTGAGGTGGACGCCATCGTCGTCGATCACCGACATGCCAAGTTCCACCTGTCGGCGGCGAAAGCCTTTCTGGAAACGAAAGTGCCAATGTTCATCGACAAGCCGTTCTGTTATCGGCGGGCGGAGGGGCGGCGCTTTCTGGCTCGGGCGCGCAAACTGGGCGTGCCCGTCTGCTCCTTTTCGACGCTGCCCAAACAGGCATCCTTCAAGAAACTTGCACAGCAGGTGGAGAAACTTGGGGCGATCCAGAGCGTCGTTT
>Ga0310124_10002579_pt1 | contig 12417 bp, 8 predicted proteins | sample CB11b_AW_Bot5_MG_FD_203507 | JGI IMG/M metagenome (GOLD analysis project Ga0310124, IMG submission 203507) | Marine microbial communities from Western Arctic Ocean, Canada - CB11b_AW_Bot5 | ecosystem: Environmental > Aquatic > Marine > Oceanic | place: Canada: Western Arctic Ocean | collected...
AAATATTGCCCATCCCGACCATGACGGCGCTGAACCCAATACTCTGTGCGATCCGGTGGTGCTGGGCATGCCGGGCGTGCTGCCGGTGATCAACCGCGAGGCGGTGCAGATGTCCGTGTGCGTGGGCCTGGCGCTGGACTGCCAGATTGCCAAAGTCACCAAGTGGGACCGCAAGAGCTATTTCTACCCCGACCTGCCCAAGAATTACCAGATCAGTCAATACGATCAGCCGTTGTGCGTCGAAGGTGCCATCGACGTGCCGGCCAGCAACAACGAAGCAACATCCGGGGGGCAGATGAAGAAGATTCGCATCATTCGCGCTCACCTGGAGGAAGACGCGGGCAAACTGCTGCACGAAGCACCAGGCGGGCTCGAAATTGATCATTCGATTGTGGATTTGAACCGAGCCGGGACACCATTGCTGGAAATCGTCACCTACCCTGATTTCGAAACGGTGGATGAAGTAATCAGCTTCTGCCAGGTGCTGCGCAATATCTGCCGGTTCCTCGGCGTCACGCAAGGCGTCATGCAAAAGGGCCATATACGGTTTGAGCCGAATATCAACGTCGAAATTAAAAAAAACGGCAAGACGTACAAGACGCCTATCGTTGAAATCAAGAATCTCAACAGTTTCAAAGCGGTGCACGGATCAGTTACCTATGAATATAGTCGGCAGGTCGATCAATGGCTGGAGACAGGCGTGGTGATGGAGCCAGGCACCAAATCAACGCGTGGATGGGACGATCAAAAGCGGGTTACCGTCCTGCAGCGAGAAAAAGAAGAGGAACACGACTACCGATATTTCCCGGACCCGGACCTGGTGCCAATGACCATCAGCAATGAGTGGGTCGAATCCATCAGATCGCAAATGCCGCAGCTTCCGCTGCATCGCCGCAAACAATACATCGAAGAATACGGACTGAATGCCAAGGAAGCAGACTCCCTGCTCGATGAACACGACGTGTGTTATTTCTTTGAAGCAGTGCTTGAAGAATCCGTGGAGCCCAAGCGTGCCGCAGCCATGCTACTTAACTACGGTGCGAAAAGGGCCAATGAACAAGGATGTCTGATCAGCGCATTAGGCATCACCCCCGTACAGGTCAAGCAAATCATCGAACTTGCGGACGGCGAACAGATCAGTTCCACCGCAGCTGACGAGTTGTTTGGGATTTGCTGCGACCCGTCCAACAGCGGCGATGCCGAGACCCTTGCCGGCAATGCCGGCCTCTTGCAGGTATCCGATACCTCTGCACTGGATGGTTTCGTAGACGAAGTAATTTCAAATCCGAATGCGGCTAAAGCAATCGATGACATCAAGGCGGGCAAAGACAAGGCCATCGGTGCCCTAGTTGGGCAGGTGATGAAACTGTCCAAAGGCAAGGCCAATCCCAAGGTCGTGGGCGATCTGATCAGGCGGAAACTTATCGACGGCTAGCCGCGGCGACTGTCTTTCTTCTGGCTACACTGTGGGCATGAATAAGTCTCGTGGCAAAACGCGTCGAGCGCCGGACGCCCGCGTCGCGGCCTACCGGATCGTGCGCCTGCTGCAAAAGCACGGCCACACCACCTACTTGGCTGGTGGTTGCGTACGCGACCGGTTGCGTGGCATTACGCCAAAGGATTACGACGTGGCCACTGACGCCCATCCCCAGGTTGTCCGCAAGCTGTTCAACAGGTCGCGATTCGTGGGGGAAGCATTCGGCGTGGTGATAGTATTTATGGAAGGCACTAGTGTCGAGGTGGCAACGTTTCGCACCGAATGGGGATACAAAGATGGGCGCCGCCCGTCGCATGTTGAGTTTTCTGATGCTGAACACGATGCCCGACGTCGCGACTTTACAATCAATGGCCTGTTCGAGGATCCGATCACCGATCGGGTAATCGACTATGTGGGTGGCCGCGCTGACCTGAAGGCAGGTGTCATTCGAGCGATCGGCAACGCTCAGCAACGATTTGGCGAGGACTACCTACGTATGCTGCGCGCAGTGCGCTTTGCCGCAGAACTGGATTTTACCATACATCGCAGTACCGTCGCGGCAATTCGTAAATATGCCCCCCAACTTGCCTGCATTAGTCGTGAGCGAACCGGCAAGGAGATACAACTGATGCTGACCGGCCGCCAACCCAGCCACGCCGCGGCATTGTTGCAACGGTTGCAACTGGACGGGCCGGTATTGAATGAAACCCACTGCTCCGTGCGGCTTTCAACATTACAACGACTCAATGATGACATCTCCTATCCCGCCGCGTTGGCCGCATGGGCGATGGACCGTCACTTGCTACCGCGCCACGTAGCAAGATCTCACGGAGTCGAAAACCTGGCCCGGTGCGTGAGCGTATTTCTAACAGATGAACTAACCGATCTGGTGCGGCGGTGGAAACGGGCTTTGTGCTTGACCAATGACGATCGCGATGCATTGCGAGCGTGCTTGAAACTCTTGCCCACCATCCTGGCCTGGCACGACCAGTCGACTGCCCGGCATAAACGTTTGCTAGCTGACCCGGCGTGGCCGGTGGCCTACCGAATCATACGGGCACTGCGGACAGCGGGTATCACGCCTTTGCGCAGAAAGATTGACCAGGATTGCCTATGCCTGCGTGCCCAAGGGGTTAGCCCACGCCCCCTAGTAACAGGCGATGACCTGATCCACATTGGGCGCAAACCTGGCCCCGCATTTAGCCGGTTATTGAACCAGATCTACGATGCCCAGCTTGAAGGTCACCTGCGGACCCGTGATGAAGCGATCAAGTGGCTCAGGCAATTGCGATAGGCCGACATCACCTACCCGGCCACAGTACAATCAGCCCTGACGTGCATACCGTGCTGGAAACCTTGATCAACGATGTGCCGCAACTAGGCACGGCGCTATCTTATACGATTGTTTGCAGCCTACTGATTATCGGTGGCCTGGGATTGCCGGCGCCGGAAGATATTGCGCTGCTGCTGGCCGGCGTGGTGTGCCACCTAGGGTTGGCGAACCTGCCGACGATGATCGTGGTTACTTTCCTTTTGATCATGAGTGCTGACATGCTGTTGTTTTGGTTCGGTCGCCGCTATGGACACCATGTACCACGACTACCCATCATTCGTCACTACCTGACCGAAGCGAGACTGGCCCGGGCTGAGAATTACTTCCAAGCCCACGGCGGCAAGACCCTGTTTATTGCCCGGTTCCTGCCTGGACTACGTTCCGTCGTGTGGTTCAGTGCCGGGGCGTGCCGCACGCCGGTATGGAAAATGCTTGTCTATGACGGATCTGCCGCCATTATCAGCGTGCCCACCTTCATTTTTATCGGCTACTTTGGCGCCAACCAGGTGGAAAAGGTACGGCACTGGACCCATCTGGGTCAGATCAGTGTCGTGCTGTTGGTCGTGGGGCTGACCGCTGCCGCAGTGATAATCAAATATCTGCGACGAAAAAAAGTAACCACTTCCGGTTGAATACCGAAGGCGCCATCCGACGTTTTAACCGCATCGCAATACTAAGCGAGGTCTTGCGGTGCACCGTCATTTAGAAGTGATTCAAGCGAAGTCTGGCCGGCAGCATCCCTTTGAACTTGGGCCAACTGATCCAACATCAACCAACCAGGTCCAGACAGCTCATGGCCTGAACCACTGGACATTTTTCGACCCAGTTCGAGCAACTGGACAATGCGAATGTTGGCTGGCGGCTGGGCCAACGTGTACTCTTCCTCCACGCGTTTGTTCGATGTCACCCGACGGATCAATCCGTGGCCTTCCAGATTTTGGGTAAATTGGCATACGCAGCGCACGGGAAGATGCAGGCGGTTCGCCAGTTCGTCGGCCCCCACTGACTTGCCTTCGGCAAAGGCCCGGCTGATCTGAGCCATGATGGGCACCAGCCACAACGGATCTCCCAGCACTGAGGCTTCACGCCGTGCCTGCTCCTCCATGCTCTGTCTGCCTTTGAGCGTTTGCAGGGTATAGGTCAACTCCAGCCCAAACAGGATGATCATCCAAGTCAGCCACAGCCACATCAAAAACAGCGGCAACAACGCCAATGCTCCGTACAGCGACGTGACGCCGGCGTTTGCAACGTAAAGCCGAAATAGTTCCTTGGTGATGATCCACAACACCGCAGCAACAAAGCTGCCTACCCCGGCGGAACGCTTGCCGACCTCGGCGGTGGGCATCAGCACGTACAACAGAAAAAAAACCAACCATGTTGCCGCCAGCGGCAACACCATGGCCGCCGGGCCGACCAGCCAGTTGGTCCAACTGCCCAATCGAAATGTATCAAACATATTCGCTTGAAGAATCTGGGCCGCAATCAGCACGACCGGTCCCAGCGTAATCACCGTAAAATATATGGGAAGGCGCAGATGCCATGGGCGGGCGCGAGCACTACCGAAAATGATGTTGAAGCTACGCTCGATCGTCGTTAATAGGCCGGTGGCCCCAAAGACAAAAACCAACAGTCCCACAATACCGATGCCGCCAAAGTTGACTTGCGCCTGCTTGGCCATCAATTCTTCAATTCGTTTTGAGAGATTATCGCGCACTTGTTGCAGGTCGCGTTGCCCAGCACTTTCCATTACCGTCACCGCCGGTTGCGGCAAGAGAAACTCGATGACCGTCTGCTTGAACTGCTGTTGTTCCTCTTCACCGACCATCACGTGCAGAATCACCATTGCCAGCACGATCATCGGCAACAGGCCGAACAACGTATGGTAGGTCAGCGCCGCAGCCATCTGCGCCGATCGATCCTTGCTCAACTGCCTAGTACAGTGACGCGCAAGATCAATCGCGTAACGTGCCGATCGCTGAGCACGGCTCAGTTCATCCATTGGCGTCGTGATAAGCCGGCGAAATGCCCGTGAAAGTCTCCGACGCCAGGTCGTGTCCGTTTTATCGGCCAAAATTAACTTCCATTTATTGACATACTGCACTGGACCCGTGACTCACGCGGGATCATAGCCTGATGATCCGAACGGGTGGCATCGCAGCATCCGCCTCACCCCACGCCACAACCCCTGCCACGGCCCGTATTTCCTGATCGCATCAATCATGTACTGGCTGCACGTGGGGTGGTATCGGCAATGCCCACCCAAGAACACGCCTAGCGTGGCACGATAGGTCAATATGACAAAGATGAAAAGTTGTGAAAACATTCGTGAAACTATTGAAAAAATACATCGCATCATTGTAGACCCGTCACATCGTGGCAGCCTTTCTTGATCAGCGTCGAGGCTGCTGGATCTTCTACTTCCTTTGCTGCCATTGTTGATGTACGGCCTTTACCCCCATCATCAGCAACCGCCTGTACTCACCCATAGCCAGCGGTTCATGGCGATACACCACAACGACGAAATCGTAGTTGCCAGGCCAATCATGCTGGCTTAAACGAAACGCTTCGCGTAGCCGGCGCTTGATCCGGTTTCGTTGTACCGCACTGCCCACACGATGCGACGTGCTCAGCCCCATGCGCGCCAGGTTCTGATTGTTTGGTGCAGCGTACAGGCATATCGGCCCGATCTTTTTCCGAACCCGCGCGGCAAATACCGCGGCAAATGCGCGACGGCCATGCAGCCGCTGACGGCGCCCAAATCTATATTGGCCACGTCGGTCGTTTGTCATTGGCCTGTAACGAATCTTCTATGACTGGCTTTTTTGCAGCATCTGCGAGTTATATGCGGCGATCACGTCTTGGCGCCGCAGCATCGCCACCACTTGTTGCGGGTCCTCGCTACCAACGACAGGCAACTCCTCGAACTGGCTTTGGGCAAATCGGCTTATGGCCCGCGACAAGTCCATGTCCATCGTCAGCGGATCTATGTTGGTCAGCAAGTCCTCGGCCACCGTCAAGTCCGCCAGATCCGAATCGTAAAGCAACTGACGAATATCGTTGAGGCTGAACAGACCGTGATATCTACTGTCAACGTCAACTACCGGAAAGCAAATCTGCTTCGTGTTGGTTATTAACTTGTCCATCTCTCGTAGCGCCATTCCTGGCAGCACAGAAAGGAAATTGCGATGCGTGTCCGTCAGTACGCCACGCACGCTCATGCCCTCGAGTACGTCGACAATAAAATCGCCGCGGTGGGCCGGCGAGTCGATACGCCCCTTCACCTGTTCGTTGTAAATCGTCCAGCGTTGACTGACTATATACGCCAGGGCGCAGCACCACATCGACGGCAGCAACAATTCATAGCTACCCGTCAATTCAGAAACCATGATCAACGTGCTGACCGGCGTGTTCGCAGCGGCGGCAAAGAAACTGGCCATGCCCAGAATGGTAAAAATAACCACGTCCTGTTGGCCCACGACGCCGGGCAACAACCAGCGGTGAAAGACCAACCCGACCACCGTTCCCAGTGCGCCGCCGATGACCATGCTCGGGCCGAATACTCCCCCTGAACCGCCTGAGCCGATCGTCAGCGAGGTGCTCAGCATCTTGCCTAATCCCACCACGAGCAGCACCGGGATGAGCAGTTGCCCGTCGCCGCTGTTGAGCATGGTCTGGAGAAACCCGTAACCGAATGAAAGAATGCTCAGCGATTGCTCGGCAGCGTCGTCTCCGTACCAAGCCCGCAACGTGAGGTACGCCGTCACGGCTAACACTCCCGTCGCCAGTGCACCCAGTGCCGGGCGAAAAATCTTTGCCACAGCGATCCGGTTAAACAAGCTACGCACACCGTTGAAGCATTTGACATACCCCAGCGATGCCATTGCCATTGCCCCTGCCAGAACGGTCAGCGGCGCCAGCAGCAGCGGGTCATCAAATGTCAAGCCCGCCGGCGTAACAAACAATGGGTCAAATGCATAATGTGACGTGACAAGAAACATCAGCACGCTGAACACGCTGAAAGACACGGTCGTGCCGATGAACGCGGGGATTAATGCCTCGGCCTCAAAATCCGGGTCGCGATAAAGCACTTCGATCGCGAAGATCGCGCCGGCCAGCGGGGCGTGAAAGATAGCGCCTATCCCTGCGCCCAAACCGACCGCCATCAAAATGCGCCGCTCCTTATCCGATAGTTTGAATTGGGTGGCCAAAAATGATCCAAAACCAGCACCGATCTGAGCAATCGGGCCCTCTCGGCCGCCCGATCCGCCGGTGCCCAGCGTGATCGCCGAGGCCACCATCTTCACCAGCGGCACCCGAACCCTGATCTGGCCGCGTCGATTGTGATAGGCGTCAATCGCCGCATCCGTGCCATGCCCTTCGGCCTCGGGCGCTAACAAGTACACCACTGCCCCGCTGATCAACCCACCCACGACAGGTACGAGAATCAGAAGCCAGACCACGATATGCCCCGACGTCGCACCGCTTCTCCCAAAAATATCAGCAAAACCTGCTTCTTTGTCCGGCCCACCCTGTTCGTATCCGGCCAAAACTACCAGACAATAGTGCGTCACGAACACGCACATCAGGTGAAACAATATCGCGCCAACCCCGGCCACAACACCCACCACAGGCGCCAGCAGGATCGTCCGCTCGGTCGTGGCGGACGTAAATCGCATGGCTTTCAAACGAGTAAAAATAGGTGACCTCGCGTTCATGCCGATCATATTCCCAAGCAAACCGCATATTTTACCCTCGAAAGCAACAGTTCGCGCAATCAGCCATGCGATTTTTAGATGAGCGCTGTAAGCTATGCACCGCATTGGCCCAAAAGTAAACCGGGTAACGATATCCAATCGTTACCCCTACCGGCGGCCGATAACTTTTTTCCTACCTTGGAGGCCAGTCCCGTGATCGTTAACAATCGCCCCTCAGGCCGTCTAGTGTTGCCCAGTTGCCTCGTGTTACTGGCTGGTACGCTTGCGGTCATCTGCTCTAGCTGTTCAACCACGCCATCTGGCACCACGAATGACGCGACAGTCGGCTCACTGCCGATTGGCCACCGCGAGAAAATCCGCTTCTTCCGTAGTCAATGGTGGCATTTTTCCAATGCCGGCGTCAGTGATGAAGACTTATTTGACGGATTGTCGCGTGTCGGAGCCTCCGTTTTTCTTGATCACGGGTACAACGCCAAACGCGCCAGGCACGTGCGAGCCAAGGGGATCGCCTACTTCTTTGGAACCTCCACTTCACAATTTCGCGGCCATGCTGAAGCACTCAAAACCCGCCTTGCGGTAGACAAAACCGGGCGAACTTGTCTGCAGCGCTTTGAAGCCTACGTTGCCGACGGCGGTGACCCCAACAAGCCTTGGGGCTCTTGGGGCGAGGGCAAGGGCGCCTACGTACCCTGCCCCCTTGAGCCTGGCCCCTGGCAGCGTGGCCTTGTCAAGCCTACCGCCGAACTGGCGCAGAAACGCCTGATAGACGGCCTCATGTTCGATTTTGAACCCTACGGAGCCTACGGCTTTGATCAAACCGGCGAAATGCTCTGCTACTGTGACATGTGTTTCGGCCAATACCTCAAGCACAAGGGATTCGCAGAACAGGTCGAACGCGCCGATCGTTACGTCTGGCTCGAGAAACGCCAGTTGATCGACGATTATCTCGCCCGCCTACGCGCCCGCCTGACGCAAATGTTTCGCGATATCGCTTCCGAAATCCGCGGCCAACGAACGGATTTCACATTCAGCGGCAAGCCCGACTTTGTCACGGAGGACCTGCGCCGCGACTGGCGGGCCCAGGCCATGGCACTTGGTCTAAGCAGTATCGAATCGCCTTACATCGTCGTTAACGCCACCCCCTACTGGGAGGACCCGACCCGTCCTTGGTGGGATGGGCCATCTGCAGCCTATCGGCGCATGGGGCTACATCACGTACTCGGTTCCTGGGACGTTGGACTCATGGGCACTCACAACGAATCACACGTCAGCGCGTCGGAATTGATGTACGAGTTGGCCATGGCCAGCGACGGGTTCTGGCGCTGGGGCGAACACGACTACGCCACCGATGACTGGCGTAGTTTCGCGTTGGCCAACCAACGCCTGCGGCAGGTTGAATCCCGCCTCGGCGACTATCTGTTTGCCGGCAAGGAGATACTGCATTTCGTCACGCTCATCGAACAGACCGGTAATCCCTTTCTCGACCGTGCCTTGCTGGCCCGGACCTGGAAACGTGGCGACCGCCATCTTACTTGGCTATTTAACGGCAATACTGATTGGCCGGTACACGTGCGCGTACGGTTCCCGCATGCTCAAGGCGATGGCCTCTGGCGACTACACGACCCGTTGCACGACGTTGACTATCTGCCCGTGGGGTCGCCTGCATGGAGCGCCGCATCGCTGCGTGACGGCGTGATCGTGCCCCTTGAAGGGCGTGGCGAATTGTTCCTGTTGCTCGAAAAAGCTCCGCATCATTACCAGCCAGATTCCTTGCGACAGGTACCATCCATGGTCATCTCCGCCCACCGGGTCCGGCCGGCCACGCCCGACGAATTGCCGGCAGCGGATTCGACCGCGGGGCCAGCAGCGGTGGTCTATAGCGGCTCAGCCCCGGGTGGTTACTCCGGTGAAACGGCAGGGTTCGCACTGGTCACCGCCGCGAACATTGCCAACTTCACTGACAACAATACCCGCCGCCTGTTCGGGCTCCAAGGCTACACCCGTCAACCGCGTTTTTCACCTGACGGCAAATACGTCGTCTGCTCGGTATACGTCAATGGCCGAGGTCAGATTTACCTGATCAACGCAACCAACGGCAAGGCCCGCAACCTCAGTCGCAACAGCAATTGCGACCGGTCCCCCACGTTCGCACCCGATGGCAAGTTCATTGTCTACGTCAGCGATCGCGACGGTGACTGGGAAATTTATTCAATGAACCTTGATGGCACCGGTCAACGCCGCCTGACCGCAACGCCGGGCATTGATCGCTCGCCAACGGTCTCTCCCGATGGCAGACGCATCGCGTTTATTTCCAACCGTCGTGGCGATTTCGACCTGTACGTCATGAACGCCGACGGAAGTGGACAACACGCCCTCGTGCCACGAAGCGGTAATGAATATGAACCCACATGGTCACCTGACGGCTCGCGCATTGCCTGTACGGTACAGCGTCGCCAGTCAAGGTGCATTCAGATCACCGACCCCGACGGCAAGGACCCTTATTTCATCGCCCTCGGCCCCACCACCAACCTTCTATCCATTCGGTTCTCACCCGATGGCCAACAGATGGCTGCCGCATACAGCGCCTTTGGCGAATCAGGCCTGATGACAGTGGACGTAGAGGCGCGTATTGAGCCAAACAAGGAAGACTGGAACGGCAAAAGGATTCAAAAGCTCACTCAGGCCGATTCCGTCAAGGCGATGTCGAATATCTGGTACACCACCGGTACCAGTCGTCCACGCATGGTGGCGAGAATATTTTCCGGCGTCAGCTATTCACACGACGGAGAGACACTCGTCTATTGCAGCAATCAGAACGAGGACGGCCAATTTATGCTCTACACCATTCCTGTGGCCGGCGGCGAGGCATCGCCTATCGAAGGTACTGCCAGCGCTTGGCCAGTAAATACCGATTTCTCTCCGCGATGAGGGAGACAGCTTGATCGCCATTGCTCGATTTTTTTTCAAAACCGAGGCCACCTGCATCTTTATGATTCTTGTTGCCCGCCCTGCCAGACAACAACCCGAACGGAAAAGCAACTCGGCGATTGGTGATCAGTCAACTGCCAGCCTCGATGGCGTTAACTTTATTCAGCCGCCGCACGTGCCGCGCCTCGCCGGTAAACGTAGCATCGACGAATGCCTTGACCAGTTCAGCCGCCAGCGCCGTCCCAACGATTCGCGCACCCAGGCACAATACGTTGACGTCATCGTGCTCCACGCATTGGCCGGCGCTGTAGGTATCGTGACAGAGTCCGGCCCGCACACCCTTGATTTTGTTGGCCGTGACGGACGCCCCCACCCCTGACCCACAGATAATGATGCCCCGTTCCGCATGACGGTGCTGTATCGCCTGGCCAACGTAACGGGCAAAGTCGGGGTAATCATCCTCGGCGTCGTACTGGTAAGCGCCAAGGTCCGCCACCTCGTGGCCCAGCGATTCGAGCTGCTTGACCACCCCGCCCTTGAGTTCGAATCCGCCGTGGTCGCAAGCGATCACAACTTTCATGATAGGACTCCTGACTGTCAGACTTAGGCACCATTATTGATCCGATACCGCGTTTTGCCAAGGACGCCCCCCAGCGAAAATTCGCCTTGCCATCACCTGTATCATAATGGCATGACACTGACCCAATAAAGACAAGAGATGAGCACAAGATTAGTCAAACGCGCCCCCGATCTGTTCAACTACCGCCCCCTGAGCGATGAGCAATGCCGGTTTTACGAGCAGCAAGGCTACTTGTTGCTCGGACAAACACTGACTGATCAAGGTCTCAGCCAGATGCGCCGACAATGTATGGACGCGTGGGCCGCCGAAAAGGGCCAATTCGATCCAACGCAAACCTGGCTAATCAACGCACTCCTAACCAACATCCATCACCGGTCGCAGGTGGTACGCCAGTTTTATTTTGACGGCCCCATCGTCGATGTAGCCGGTCAACTGATCGGACCCAACGTCAAAGCGGCCACCAGCCAGTTGACCTTCAAAATGCGAGGTAACACCATGCCCTTCGGTTGGCATCAGGACAACGGCTACGGCCAACTCGAACCCTACAACGCCATCTCCACGCTCACCGTGCTCGACGATACCGATGAAGAAAATGGCTGCCTGTGGATCATTCCATGCAGCCACCGCAATCAGCAGATTCAGTTGGAGCACTCCGTCCACGACAGGGAGGCGAATCGTGATATCGATCTGGAAGTAGACGAGACCGGCAAAATCTCCGTACCCATGCAGGCCGGCCAAAGCCTGATATTCAACTGCTGGATGCTTCACCGGTCGGAAGGCAACCACGCCAAGGTCCGCGACCGGCGAGTCCTGTTCATGCGCTACGCCGATGCCGATGCCGTCGAAGTATACAACGACCGCAAGCCACGCCTAGGCAAACTTCTGCGCGGTACGACGCGATTTACAGAAGTCGAGAACTACGAGGCCGAACTGGGCTGACCTGCACGACATTGCACATCACGGCACAGAAAGAGAGCCTCCATGCCCACCACCAAAACCAGAACCGCGTCTATCGACATCACCGTTGACGATAAAGTCGTTGACACGATCTACCGGCGAATAGATCCCACTGGACTACCCCAACAAGCGTTACGTCCAAGCCGTTCGTTGGCGTCCACAAAGTTTGTTGCACACCAACTAATCACCCGCGATAATAATCGCCGGTCATATCGGTAATTCAAAAGAGATTCAGGGAGTGCACCGTCACCGCCGTACAAATGCGTTCACTCTGATAGAACTGCTGGTGGTCATCGCCATCATCGGCGTGCTTATTTCCATGTTGCTGCCCGCGATCGGCGGCGCCAAGCGGCAGGCAAAAGTCATCTTATGCGCCTCCAACCAACGCCAGTACGCCATGGCCCTGATCAGCTGGGCAGCCGAGGAC
>Ga0310124_10002581_pt1 | contig 12413 bp, 9 predicted proteins | sample CB11b_AW_Bot5_MG_FD_203507 | JGI IMG/M metagenome (GOLD analysis project Ga0310124, IMG submission 203507) | Marine microbial communities from Western Arctic Ocean, Canada - CB11b_AW_Bot5 | ecosystem: Environmental > Aquatic > Marine > Oceanic | place: Canada: Western Arctic Ocean | collected...
AAATCAATGTCGGGTAGCGCTACGGATGCTGAAGGGCGTTACACGGTCCCGAACCTTCCCCCCGGCCAGTATACCCTTAAAGTGAATTATATGGGGTATGAACAGGTAAAAAAAGAAGTAACGCTTGATCCGGGGCAAAAGATCGTTGTGGACTTCCAGTTACTGACAGCCGCCATACAGATGGAAACCTATGTTGTCACAGCCTCAAGGCGTAGGGAGCGGGTAGAGGATGCACCGGCTGCGATCTCCGTGATCACCAAACAGGATATCCGCCGAGAAAGCAATACAAATCTTGGTGATTATATGAAGACGACCAAGGGAATAGACTTTACACAATCCGGCATTGACAGTTATAATATGACAGCAAGGGGATTTAATTCCTCTTTTAGTTCACGCCTCCTTTCGCTAACAGATGGAAGAATGGCGAACGTCCCATCACTTCGATTAACAGCTTATAATGTTATTCCTGTTTCTTTTGAGGATGTGGAGCAAATTGAAATTGTTTTAGGACCTTCATCTGCACTATACGGACCCAATGCTCACAGCGGTGTTCTGAATATTATTACCAGCTCTCCCTTGCGCAGCACGGGAACAACAATAAATATTCAAGGTGGACTGCTTAATCAGGCAGATACTGATCCTCTTCAGAAATTCACCTTTCGAACTGCTCATAAATTTGGTAATGTTGGAATCAAAGTCTCAGGAGTTGCTCTCAGGGGACAGGATTGGAGACATTTTAACGAAGGTGAATGGGAAGGTCATGATGCCGCATTCGTTGGACGAATAAACAATTTAAACAATGGAATTGATAACGGTGGAATTTCGGCACAAGGCAACCCGATTTTTACGGATTTAATGCTGCACGTATGGGAAAATTCAGATCCCTCATTTGTGGGCCGTGCATACAAGGATGGGATAAAAACTGGTCACGGAGGTGCGGAACCAGGATCTCCTGTTATTACGGAAGCAATGATTGATGCAGCTTCAAATGACCCAATTTTTCATCGATATTATGTCCCTGGAACCGACATTATTCTCTGGAATGTAACAGCAGATATGCTTGGCTTCGAATATGCTGATGGAATTGACAATGATTTCAATGGCGCTATTGATGATGGAATTGACAGTGGAATTGATGATATCAATGAGCACTGGTATGATGGGATTGATAACGACAATGATGGCGAGATAGATGAAGTAGATGAAACAGGAACACGATGGATCAATCGATTTGGGAATTACGCATCGGACTGGGATCAGCCTAATGGAGGATTTGGCGAATATAAATACGGCCAAAATGGGCACATAGTTTTTGATACAAACAAAGATGGAATTTTTGATGGTGATGGTGATTTCAAAATCAATTATGGAAATCTTCCCAATATGGAAATGGATGCCAATGGTGACGGTATCAATGACTTTCCGGATTTTGATGTGCGTAATTACCGCTATGACATTAGGGGAGATTGGGAGCCAAATACTGATTTCACACTAAGCTTGTCTCACGGCTTTGCCTGGGCACGGAATATCAATATAACGGGAATTGCCCGCTACTTGGCGGATGGCTGGATTTATCGTTATTACCAAGCACGAATGCGATACAAAAATTTCTTTTTACAAACCTATTTGAACACCAGTTTTTCAGGAGATCCTTCCCACCCGACGCGTAATCTTGCCACTGGAGGACTCATTTACGACCGGTCCAAAAAATTTTCAGCTCAGATTCAGCATGTCATGGAATTTTTCCAAGAGGATTTTCGGTTTGTCTGGGGCCTGGATTATTTCCTTACCTTGCCCGACACCAGGGGAACCATCCTTTCCGACAAAAAATTGACGGACCGTCGTGACAATAATGGTAATGGTGAGGCCGGTTCACCAATTAATTGGACTGAGTATTTTGAAAACGGCTATTACGAACCCGGTGAAAAGTTTACTGAATACTCAAATGTCTATCCAACAATAGAATACAATGAAGAAACACATGGTGATACAATACATTTTATTAGTTTGGGTGGGTGGTTTGATGAAAACGGCGGTTATCTCATTGATTCAACTGCCACTCCTATTGATAACATTTTAGGCGGAGTAGCTGATGGTGTTGACAATGATGGTGACGGATTAATAGATGAAGGTATTGATGAGAACGAAGAGGATAACCGCTATAAGGTTAATGAGCTTGGTGCCTACTATCAGTTCAATTGGAAATTGAATGAGCACTGGGAACTCGTCCAGGCAACAAGGCTGGATGTGCATGACAGGCTGACTGATTTTGTAGAATTTAATAATCAAGAGGTTGGCTCCGGTTACAGCCCCTTTAACTGGAAATTTAATTTTGATAAAAAAGACGGTCTCCAGGTTTCACCAAAAGTTGGATTAATCTGGCGCCCCAAAGAGCACCAAAACTTCCGCTTAACCTGGGCCACTGCCTTTAATACACCATCCAACCAGGCTCTATTTCTTGATATATTTGTCGCACGGGTCAGCATCTTTAAGGTATATGCTCGCGGTGGAGGTGAAGATGGATATAGATATACCAGGAATGCACAGGGGGAAGCATTATATTATAGTACCTATCCTAAGAGCACCGAAGAAGACAATGATGGTGACGGATTACCAGAATCATACTCTTATGCTCCCATTGATTCAACGCTTATGGTATTTTATCCTTCAGTCGATCCGCGAATTAAGGGATTTTTTGGAGATCATAATCTAAAAGACCTGGAACCCATAAAACCTGAAATTGTCAAATCATGGGAAATTGGCTATAAAGGGAGAGTCTCCCAAAGAATGTTTGCTACCCTGGATTTATATACCAGCCATTACAGCAGTTTTATCAGCGGGGCAACTTTTATAACACCAATTATTCTTGAAAGGGACAGGGTCTATGAAAAAGACTGGAATGAGAACGGAATAATAAATGACCTTGATTCATTAGAATACGATGTTATACCTGATCCAGAAGACTACGACTTAGCCCTTGATAATTGGAGACAGGGGCTTGCTACTGGCGCAAATTGGGGCATTGCCTCCCTTGGAAATGCACTGGATGATACGTTAAAAGGCATTGTAACTCCTATTGTAGTGGGATACCTTAACTACGGTGAAGTGGATGTCTGGGGGCTGGATGCCAGTGTCACCTATTTTATCACCCGGGAGCTCTCCCTGGATTTGACATATTCCCATTTGGGAATGACTGAGTTTTTCAATCCCATCACAAAAGCTACAGATCCCATAAATGCTCCAACCCACAAGGGGGGAATAAAAATTCAGTACGCACCTCGGAAATGGCCATTTTCACTTTCATTAAATGGTCGCTATGTAGATTCTTTTAAATGGTCTTCCGGGATTTATTTCGGAGATATTAATGCATACACTATTTTTGATTTACATGTTGGTTATCAGTTTAATGAAAATCTCTCCGGGAATCTCACCATCAATAATATGCTGGATCATCGCCACACTGAGATAATCGGAGGTCCTGAATTAGGAAGGGTCATTATCCTCAGACTGCAGTCAAAATTGTAATCTAAAAAATGAAATTTTAGAATTCCATTATGAGAAAATTTCTAATACCAGCAACAATGTCTACTATACTGGTTTTATTTTTTTCATGCGATAAAGATGAAAGTCCCGATGCATTTTTTATAAATGAAATTAAATTTAAAAAAGTACAATTCATGGATTTGTCTAAAGAAGGAGATGGAAATATAGTCAGGTGGGCATGGGATTTTGGAGATGGTACCACCAGTACTGAAGAACATCCGCTTCACACATACTCTGAAACAAACACTTACACCGTCAGTTTAGCAGTAACTGACGAAAATGATTTATCAGATGCAATCACAAAAGAAATTGCAATACCTGATACTGCAGTGAGCCCAATAGTGGATTTTTCATATATCCAATCTGCTGTTATTGCTGTTAATTCATTAGAAGTTACATTCACGGATGAATCTGAAGCAGGAGATGGTGACATCATTAGCTGGACATGGGATTTTGGTGATACCACAACCACCACAGATACAAGTACATTACAGAATCCTATTTACATGTATATATTAAATACTGGTTACCAGGAACATCATTATTTTATGGTCAGCCTTTCCGTAACGGACGAATTTGGTTCTTCTCATACATTTGAAAAAGACAGCGTTAGTGTAAATAATCCAACGCTACCAACAGTTAACTTCGATCAAGAAATAAATATCCTGGAGGTAATTTTTACAACATTTACTACATCAGATGGGGAAATAATCAGCTATCACTGGGATTTTGGTGATACAACAACAGTTGCCGATACAAGTGATTTGGAGAGTCCAACTTATACATACCCTGCTCCAGGGATTTATCCTGTCAGTCTGACAGTTATAGATAGTTATGGTTTATCAGCTGGAGTTATAACTGATATTTCTGTATATCCAACCGAGGATCCTCCTTCAGCTAACTTTCACTGGGTAGCAGACTTATTACAAGTTACATTTACAGATCTATCGTTGGCAGGGGATACTACCATTACCAATTGGAGCTGGAATTTTGGGGATGGAAATACCAGCACTGAACAAAATGTAGTTCACACGTATGCAAGTGCAGGAACATACAGCGTATCCTTTACTGTAACCGATGCAAATGGGTTATCTAATATTTCTACACAGAATGTAACGGTGACATCTGTTTTAGTTGGCCCCACCGCTAGTTTTATTCATTCCGGCCCATATTTAACAAAACAATTCAATGACGACTCTGATCCTGGAGATGGTGACATCATTAGCTGGGTATGGGATTTTGGGGATGGAAATACCAGCACTGAACAAAACCCAGTTCATGAATATGCTACTACAGATACCTTTATTGTGAGTCTTACTGTGACTGATGAAAATAATTTAACTGATACTTATTCTGGTTCTGTCATCTCAGTAGAATATCTACAAACTGGTCCATCTGCAGCTTTTGAATATTCAATTGATAATTATACAGTATCATTTACGGATATTAGTTCTGAACAAACAATTGTTGATATTGACACCACAATCACAATAGCAATTACTAGCTGGAATTGGGATTTTGGGGATGGTAGTACCAGTACAGAACAGAATCCTGTACATACATACAGTTCTGAAGGTATCTATAATGTCAATCTCACAATAACTGATGCAAACGATTTATCTGATAGCCACAGTGAACAAGTGGTATTAGGAATCTATTTTACAGCTTCTGTTAATGCGTCAGGTGGGGGAGATGAATATGATTTAACATTCGGTTTTTCTCCATTAAGTACTGATGGTTTTGATGCTAATCATTGCTTGGACTCTCAAGGCAATACTCTTCCAGCATACACAAACAGGACTTCTTGTTTGAGCGGTCCAAATGACAATGGTGAGTTTGGTGAGTGCCCAAGCTGTGGTGTTCCAACACAACTAACATTGAATGGTTGTGAAAGCAATGGATGCGAATGGATTTCAATTCATACTTGGGTAGAAGGTGATGCATATGCTCCTCCGGCGCCGCCTCCTCCTGCTTTTGATGCAGCTCTAGCTTGGGATAATCCAAATGATGACCCGGATATAGGTTTTGACCGATTTTATACACAGATTTTATCGGGGATTTATGCTGATACAACAGTACATGTTTATGACATCCAACTTCAATATCCAATCGATGAGCCGGGCGCTCCCCCCTTGCCTATCACCATTACCTGGGATAACACAGGCTGGAGTGATTTAGGTACTTTTGTTCTTCAGGATGCTTTTGGGGGTGCGCTGATCAATGTTGATATGACAACAGAAAATAACTTGGAATTGACCAATCCCGCTTTCAACACATTAAAATTAAAAGTAACTCCTGCTGGGTCTGCAGGACGATCCCGTTAAATAATACTTTTTGCTCTTTTATTTTACCCTATAAAAAAAGCAGGAATCACGTTGGAAACCTGAATGTGGGGGAGACATCCAGTCTTCACAGAGCATGTTCCTGCTTGAAATACGAAACAAAATTATATCAGCACACAGACATGGTCAAGGTATTTTTTTCACCACTCTGGTTTTTCTGATAAGATCCCTTTTGATAATGAGCTTTACAAGGTAACTTTTCTCATTATTTCGAATGTTAAAAATATCCTATTATGCTTAATCAATTAATCCAATGTGATCATAGACTCTTTCATTATATAAACGGCACTTTATCCAATTCTTTTTTTGACTGGTTCATGCCTGTCATCACCAATCAGAATAATTGGATACTACCACTTCTTGTGTTGATTTATTGCCTCCTTTTTCGCGGAGACAAACGGGGAAGAATTACTTTTGTCATCCTCATTGTAACCGTTATTTTTATTGATGCAGTCGCAGCTCAAATTATCAAACCTTTTATAGGAAGAATAAGACCCTCCCATGCAATGCCTGAGATGATAAATCTTTTGGTTCCACGTGGGGGACAATTCAGTTTTGTATCAAACCACGCAGCGAATGCGTTTGGGCTTTCGGTAATCCTTGGTTACTTCTACCCCAATTGGAAGTGGAAAGTGAATGCACTTGCGTTCATTATTGCTTTTAGTCGCGTTTATGTGGGAGTTCACTATCCAGCAGATATATTCTTTGGTGCCCTGTTCGGATATGGCTCTGCCTGGATGATATTAAGTTTCTGGGTGATAATAAAAATGAAAGAACTAAAGAAAGGCAGAGATTGGGTGTGGTATGAAACCTGAAAATCGGAGATTCAGGTTTCCCGAAAAAATAAAATATCAGTTAGGGAGTGATCCTTTCGGCGGCTTGACTCCAAACCCGGAAAAACGATCCTGCCCTGGTGTTTTGATTTCACCATGTTTGCTCTCAAATTTCTTGATATTTTCACCAAGGGCTCTAAGAAATGCCTTTGCGTGAGGAGGCGCCATCACAATTCTGGAATGAATTTTTGCTTTCGGTACTCCAGGAAGAAGACGTGTAAAATCCATAACAAATTCTGCTGGGGAATGGGTCACAACAACAAAGTTAGAGTATTCTCCTCCGCTTACACTTTCATCTAGTTCAATATTTATCTGTTGGGTATTTGGTTTTTTCTCCATAATAATCCTACTTTCCTAAAATTAATATCCTTTAAATCCGTCCTGGTTAAAATCTTCCCAGTCTTCATCAAGACCCTTAAACTCTTCGTATGTAGGTTCTTTATATTTCTCTTCATCCTCACTTTGCTGCCTTACCATTTCATTTTCATAGAGGCTGAAAGTTTCTTTCCTCTTCTCAAATTTGGATGGGTCTAATTCCTCTTCATCCTCCGGAGCAAGTCGTTCAATATCTTCGCTGTACACTTCCACATCAAAGAAATCAAGATTTTCTACAATACCATTTGCCATCAAATATTCCAAAAAATCCAAGAATTTCCTGTCGCGTAAATCTGTTTTGCAACTAATACAACACAAGGAGGCTCTCAGATCTAATTCCTCTAGAGTTGTTTCACAAACTGGACAAATAATTCCTTCTAACATTTATATCCTCTGCTAAAATCGGGCGACAATATAACAGGCGATATCCACATGGTCAACACTTTGTTATAAAAAGTTTTCATACCCCTTTATTCTTGTTTCTGAACAAACAGATATCTGTATAATTCTCTTTCTGCCGCTGAAAAAGACAGCCCCCGCCTAGATTTAACCGTCTCCCCCGTTTTAATAAACGTTTCTATTTTAGTGGATACATGTTTCCCATTCATAAACCATGTAAATGGTTGAATAAATCTTGGTGGAAATTCCTTGGAGACAATGTTGCATCCAATTCCAATTGAAGTACCCGTATTCAGTTGTGTCCCAATAGCTGTTTTGGAGTGGTCACCTATAAAAGACCCGATAAAAAGACTTCCCGTATCGATGACCTTTCCATTCACTGTAACCTTAACAGAAGTATAATTATTTTTCAGATTACTGTTATTTGTTCCTGCTCCCAGATTGATCCATTCCCCAAGGAATGCATTCCCAAGATATCCATCATGTGCCTTATTAGACCATCCTTGAATTATTGTTCCTGCTACTTCACCTCCCACCCGGCAGACAGGTCCTAAAACGCTTTCTTTTATTTGAGAATGGGGGTAGATAATTGTCCCTTTTCCAATAAAAAGAGGACCTTTCAGATATGAAAACGGACCAATGTCCACATTTTTTTCTATGATCACAGAACCCTTTGAAGCATCAATTACAACTGCTGATTTGATCTTGTTTGGTTCTTCAATCCAGATATTACTGGGATTGATGACCTGCAGGTTCTGGTTACTGTTAACAATTTCATTTCTCTTTAAAAAATGTCGGGTGTCCTCTGCCATTGTCCAGGGGATTTTCTGGAGAATTTCCCATAAATAATTCACAGGAAGACTATCCAATTTCGTGGTGGCAAGATCTAATTGTAAATCCGCTGATACAGGTCCTCCCGCATTCATCCAATCATTTCCCTCCTGCTGAGATAAATTTGCACCAATCTGCATATCCTCACTTTGAAATATTTTACTTGAAGTCTTCGTAATCTGCTTTAAGTCATCTTCCCTCCAGAAAACATTTCCCAATAACCATATCCCCTGTTTAATATCATCAGGATTAACTTCCAAATCAGGATACATTTCCCTGGCCAGGTTCACCAGATTCTCTCGCACAATTAAGGAGACCTCTTCTGAATCGGGAATCAATTTAAAGAGCCGTTCCAAGAATGTGAACGGACCACACCGAAGATCAAAAGCTGGTCGCGTAAGAGACAGTGGTTCAAAATCCTCTGCCCACTTATTTTCGTAAATATAGTATTTCATGCCAACCCCAATAATTGTTCCATTTTAAGATAACTTTTTTCCAGAAAAGCAGCCTCCTTCAATTCTAAGGTTACATTGTAATAATGATCGGCTAATCGTGAATCAAAGCCGATCCTGATTGAGGCATTGGAAGCTCGAGCAAGGCAGGCATGAACCGGATTAAATTCCGGATCAAGGTCTGCAATCCCTTCTGGATTTAATTTACAAATTCGATTCTCCAACGGAAATTGGGGAAGACCCCATTGATCAAGTCCTTCTTCATTATACATTTGGATTCCTGTGTTTATCAGTTTCAGATAACGTGTACCTGCTTTCTGTGAACATAAAAATCGGATTTCAGTTCCATTTAATTCAGAATGACTGATAGATTTTATGAAATATTCCACAATTCTGATATGCTCAATTTTATCAGGAAGAAAGAACAAGATCGATCGTAATTTGTCTTTGGATGAGGATAACTTCACTGCCTTCCCAGAGGATTTCCTCCGATGTAATCTCCGTCGATACCACAAAGCAACACGCGTTTTGAGGTCTATTTCCATGGCGGAATATAGCTTTTTCACCATGGGAATCCTGCTTAGTTTTCTGTGTTTTATTTAGATAAAATTCTGTATTCTGAACCGTTTGAAAGGTAAAAACATCGTCGAGAAAAGATGAAACTTTATTTAAACTCCATCTCTTTACTCATGAAAATAAATTTTAAACTAGGAACAACAAAAAAACCAATAACAATACCATGAGTATGGGTAAACGCTTATTATGGGGTGGGCTTGGATGGGTCATGGGAGGCCCAATTGGGGCTATTATCGGGTATACCATGGCCTCTATTTCTGACCAGAAGGGCGGATCATCTTTTGGGAGTTTTAGCACCGCAAGTTCAAGACCCTATCCACGGACGAAACCCGGCGATTTTATCGTTTCTTTTCTGGTCCTTTTGGGTGCCGTAATGAAAGCCGATAAACAACTGCTGAAATCCGAATTAGATTACGTTAAACAATTTCTCCAGAAGCAGTTTGAAACAAATGACGTAAAAGATTTCATGATCCTGTTAAAAGATATCCTGAAACAGGATTATCCTCTTCGGGATGTCTGCCGACAGATTCAGCGATCAATGGATCACCCAAGTCGCTTGGAACTGGTACACATCCTTTTTGGCCTTTCCCAGGCAGACGGACATATTCACCCTGATGAGATCAAAGTCATCCACACAATTGCAGGATATTTGAATATAAATGAAAATGATTTTATTTCTATTCAGTCTATGTTTGTGCGGGACACACACTCTAACTATAAAATATTGGAAATCAGTCCTTCCTCCACCGATGGAGAAATTAAAAAAGCTTACCGCAAAATGGCCTCAAAATACCATCCAGACAAAGTAACACATCTTGGAGGAGATCTACAGGACCTGGCTGAAGAAAAATTTAAAGCTGTAAACGATGCTTATCAATCCATTAAAAAAGACCGGGGAATGTCCTGACCATCCCATGAAAAAAGAGGACCCAGGAAAATATCCTTTTACCCGGGGGCTTTACTCCGATATGTACCGCAAGAAACTCTGGACCATGCGTCAATATGCCGGATTCACAACAGCAGAGGAATCAAACAAACGCTTTCAATATCTTCTGGATCACGGTGTAACCGGACTCTCCGTAGCTTTTGACCTTCCCACTCAAATCGGATATGATTCCGATAATCCCATGGCAGAAGGCGAGGTAGGAAAAGTTGGAGTACCAGTCACTTCCCGAAGAGAGATTGGACTGCTCTTCGATAATATTCCGCTGGACAAAGTGTCCGTCTCCATGACTATAAATTCCACTGCAGCGACTTTGCTCGCATTATATATTGTTACCGCTGAAGAAAGAGGCTTTTCTGCTTCAAAACTACGAGGTACAATCCAGAATGACATTCTTAAAGAATTCATCGCCCGGGGAACCTACATATATCCACCGGAACATTCAATGCGGCTGGTGACAGATGTTTTTGAATTTTGCTCCAATCATATCCCTAACTGGAATACTATTTCCATCTCCGGTTATCATATCCGGGAGGCTGGAAGTACCGCCGCACAAGAACTTGCCTTCACCATCGCAGACGGCATTGCCTATGTTCAAACAGCAGTTGACAGGGGTCTTGACTGTAATAAATTCGGAAAGCGATTGTCATTTTTTTTTAATGCTCATAACGATTTTCTCACGGAGATTGCCAAGTTCCGGGCAGCCAGAAAGCTATGGGCAACAATTATGAAAGAACGATTTGGTGTTACCAATGAAAAAGCGTTACACTGCAGGTTCCACGTTCAAACAGGAGGCTCTACCTTGGCAGCCCAGCAGATAGAAAACAATGTGGTTCGCACTACCATTCAGGCAATGTCTGCAGTGCTGGGAGGAGCCCAATCCCTTCACACGAACAGCAAAGATGAAGCTTTAGCACTGCCTACTGATGAGAATGTCCGCTTGGCGCTCCGTACCCAGCAGATTATCGCCTACGAATCGGGGATTACCAATCATCCTGATCCCCTGGCAGGAAGCTATGTCATAGAAGAATTAACTGATAAACTGGAATCAGAAGCACGGCAATTGATCCAGGAAATTGATAACCTGGGTGGTGCAGTCAAAGCTATTGAAGCGGGCTGGATTCAAAACCAAATAGCCCGGAGTTCTTATGATTACCAACAAAAAGTGGATTCCAAAAAACATATTATTGTAGGGGTCAATCGTTTTCAGGAAGACGCCCCCAGGGAGCTTGACTTACAATCAATCGATACGGATGCTGTCAAAGAACAGATTAAGGCAGTGAAAAAGTTCAAGCAAGAAAGGGACAATAATCAAGTCAAGAATTATTTGGACAAATTGGAAACTGGTGCCAGAGGAAATGATAACCTCCTGCCCCTGATTATCAAATGTGTAAAAAACGATTGTACCATGGGTGAAATAGCCGATACTCTCCGCTCTGTGTTTGGCGAATATAACCCCACTTTCTAAATAATAACTTCTGAGACTCACTGGTCTGTGACCTTTCGTAATTACAAAAATTTACGATTTCAAAGAGAAAAACTGGCCCTTTTTACTTCCATCATTTTTAACCCAATGATAATATCACTGGGTGCTTTTGGAATCCTCATTTTTGATCGCCCACATATTTCTGAAAATGCTAATGTAATCTTCTTTTCCTGTTTTATTTTTTCCAACTTAATTCCTGTACTAACTGTACTTATCCTGAAAAAAACTGGAAGAATATCGGATTTGGATGCCTCCCGCAAGGAACAGCGGTTCATGCCTTTGTTCCTTGGTATACTTTATTCCGGAGCAGGATTCCTTGTGTTGAGTTTTCTGAATGCAGGAAATCTTACACAAGGACTTATGTTCTGTTATATGATTAACACAGCATTAATTATGGTCATTACCAGATACTGGAAAATATCCATTCATGCTGCCGGGGTTGCAGCCCCCATCGTTGCTCTATGGGTTCACGGTGCTCATTTCCCAATTTTGATGAGCGGGATGATGATTCTGGTGGGATTGTCCCGTGTCATCTTAAAAGCCCATAGCGTATCACAGGTTTTCGCTGGACACCTTCTGGGATTATTGCTGACCTGGATACAACTACATTTATTTTTTCTGTAATATTAAAAT
>Ga0310124_10002583_pt1 | contig 12400 bp, 9 predicted proteins | sample CB11b_AW_Bot5_MG_FD_203507 | JGI IMG/M metagenome (GOLD analysis project Ga0310124, IMG submission 203507) | Marine microbial communities from Western Arctic Ocean, Canada - CB11b_AW_Bot5 | ecosystem: Environmental > Aquatic > Marine > Oceanic | place: Canada: Western Arctic Ocean | collected...
TTGATTTGGCTCCTTTTGACGACCCCCTGAATGCGTTGGGCCGTCCCACGATCGACACCACCGGAGAGGGAATCTTTGTGCCGGAGACAAATCCGGTGCCGGTGGTAGCCGTCTCTCCCCCGTTCCGCGCATTCGAACTGGTTTCGGTCGGCGGCGGAGGTCGCCTCACTCTCGCATTCGATCATCCCGTCCTTGACGAACCGGACAATCCATTCGGAATCGACGTCATCGTGTATGGAAACGCGTTCTTCAACATCGAGGGCGGCGGGTCGTGGTTGAACGGTAATCCCTCGAACACAACAATTACCGGGGTCGTGGAGAGCGAACCGGGCCTTGTTTCGGTGAGCCAGGATGGGACCAACTGGTTTTCCCTGGCGGGAGGACCATTCGCGGACACGTTCGCGCCAACCCTGGGAAGGCAACTCGCTCCCGATCAGTCCGTATCGATACCCGGTATGGCGAACGCCTGGTGGGGTTCGCCCACCGATCCGACTTTCCCTCTAGACCCGTCCGTGGATGCCACCGACATCGCCGGGAAAACCGTCGCGCAAGCGGCGAGACTTTTCGGGGAGTCGTCCGGCGGGACAGGTTTCGATATCGCACCGTTGGCCTTGCCGCAACATCCGGTCGAAGGCGTGAAATGGTTTCAATTCATTCGGATAGAGCGCAACGGGCTATTCAACCCGGAAGTCGACGCCGTCGCCGACGTGGCGCCGGGACTCCCGTATTCACTTTGGCAGATTTCACACTTCAACCCGACGAATCGCGCGCAGCCCCTCATCTCGGGTGGAGGGGCGGATCCTGACGACGATCTGCTCGTAAATTTGTTCGAGTTTCTGACGGGCCGGGATCCGAATTCCGCCGACGCCGGACCCTTGTTCGAGGCGGCCGTCTCCTGCAACCCGACCGGTTCCGCGCTCGAAGTGACCTACACCGTCCGAGAAGACGCGCGTGACACCCGCGTTCTAGTAGAGTACACGGAGGATATGGTTATCTGGTCGACAGATGGGATCGATCAATCCTTTTCGAGCAGCGCGCCAACAAGCGGAACGCAAACCGTCACCGCCCGGGTCCCCGCTGCGACGAATCACCGTACTGTCAGGCTGCGGGGAGTCCGGCCATGATTTTACTTCGCTGCCGGATCAGGTGCGCGGCGTTTTCGCTGATAGAGCTTCTTTCCGTAATCGCAATCGTGGCTCTGCTGGCTGCGGTGCTGGTTCCCGCGATCCTGGAGCGGGTGGAGGATGGAAAGCGCACGCAGTGTGTCAGCAACCTACGACAGTTCGCGATGGCTGCGTACATCTATACCTCAAACCATGATGGGCTCTTTCCTGCGGCTTTCGGGGCTGCGTCCATGCCCGGAATACGATACCAGTATGCGTGGGATTTCACGAATGTTCGTGAAAGCGGCGCTTTTCGCGTCGAACCGGGACTCCTATGGGCAGGCGCGCCCGACGTCCGCATCCATCAGTGCCCATCGTACGCGGGCAGCGCCAACTGGTTGGCCGACCCGAACTCCGGGTACAACTACAATACAAGTTATATTGGGGCGCCGTCCGACCCGGCTCACCGCGACGATATTGCGAACCCCGTGGGTACCGCCCTGTTTGGAGATGGCGAGTGGATGGCGGGCGCGAATAAGTTCATGCGCTCTCCCCGGGGCAGTCCCAAGGACGACGGATTTTCGGGCCGCTACGCGGGAACCCAGGGATACCGCCACCTCGGGAAAACCAACGTCGCGTACAGCGACGGGCATGCCGCCACACACGCGGTGCGAGAAACAAGCTACGACGGTTCTCCGGCGTTTATCGCACCCGGCACGGGATTCCTCGGCTCAGACAACTCGCTCTACGATATGGAGTGACCGCACATCACAAGACCGGAGAAAGCAATCGTGCAGTGTTGACGCCGACCTTAAACAGGAAATCGCGCTTCTGATAGTCCTCCGGCCCGACCTGCTCGGAGGCATCGAGGTCCTCGGAAAGCATGCGATCCACCGCGTAGACAAACGCCTTGTCGGCAACAAGCACGGAAACTTCGAAATTCAGCCGGAATGATCGATTATCCAGATTGGCGGTGCTCACCATGGCCAGGGTGTCGTCGACAACGGCTGCCTTCTGATGGAGAAAACCCGGCTTGTACCGGTAGATTTTGATACGTGGCATGTCGAGTTGCTGCAGGTACCAGAAGGAGGCGAGGTAAACGACAAAGTGATCCGGATTCAGGGGCAGCAGAATGCGTACGTCAACACCGCGCAGTGCGGCGAGGCGGAAGGCATTTACGACCGCTTCGTCGGGAACGAAATAGGGGCTGGAAATCCAGATTCGCGTACGGGCTGAGTTAATGAGTTCGAGGAACATGAGGGCGCAGGTTTCCTTGTCGTCCGCCGGGCCCGTCGGCAGGATGAGCGTGTCCATCGTTCCGTTCGAGGCTTCGCTCAGAGTCCACTCCACGTCGGGAATTTGATTCGCGGACCAGTACCAGTCTTCGATGAAGGAGAGCTGCGCGCCCATGACGGCTGGACCTTCTATTTTAACGTGGGTATCTCGCCAGTGACCGAACCGCTCGGATCGCCCCATGTATTCGTCCCCGACGTTGAGTCCGCCGACATAAGCGGTGCGCCCGTCAACGACCACGATTTTTCGGTGGTTCCTGAAATTCAACTGAAAGCGATTCATCCTGCCCTGCGTAGTTCGAAAAGGTCGAATATCCACCCCGGCCCTACGCAGATCTCTCTTGTAGGTTTCCGGTAATTTGTGGGACCCGATTTCATCGTACAGGAAGAAGATCTGTACGCCCTCAGCGGCCTTTTTCTGCAGCAGCTCGCCCAAGTCGCTGCCGAGTTGATCCGCTTTCAAGATAAAGAACTGGAGCAGAACGTATCGCTGTGCATTTCGAATGCCTTCGAAAATAGAACCGAAGGTTTCTTCTCCGTTTACCAGCAGGGTAACCTGGTTCGATCTGGAAAAGGGCATGTACGCAAGTTTCTCGAGCACCTTCAGGCGGCTGAGTTCCTCCGGCAGCCGGGTTACGAACGGTGCGGCCTTGGCGCTTAGTTCCTGTCCGTAGTGAATGATTTCGGAATTGCCGGACCTGCGCGCGTCTACATAGCCCTCAAACCGGCGGCGTCCGAAAATCCAATAAAGAGGAAGAGCGAAAAAGGGAAACGTCAGGAGAGAGAGGACCCAGGCGATAGATCCTTGCGATGTTCGCGAATGGACTACGGCGTGCATGGCGGAGAGGACTCCGAGAACCTCGAGGACGAAATAACAAAACCCAACGATCGCGCCATTCGTCATCGCATCGGTCTACCCGGATTGGTCGCCACCTGTGTGAAACGACTCGAATCCTGCCTTTATTTTTTCGTCCACTAGTGTGATATCAGCCCAATATCGGCAAAACTCGAAGAAATTCGAGGTAAATTCCTTACCCCGCCCTAGAATAAGACCGTTATATTGGGATTTTGGGGGAATTATTGTGCACGCGGTGGGGAAAATGGGGTATTGTGTAGGGTAGAAGGTAAGCGGAGAAAGGAGAACTCGATGAAACACCACAGGGGAAATCACCGGGTTCTGGTTTTCCGCGACTCGTGTGCGGATGGCCAGTCCCGGCGACATTGTCAGGCATTCACACTGATTGAGATGGTAGTGATTCTTGGAATCTTTGCCATACTTTCGATCATCATACTACCCGCGCTATCGGCAGCATCCGAGGAGGGCCGGAGAACCTCATGCAAATCAAATCTGCACGCATTCGGATCCGCATTTGGGCTATTTGCGGCCGATAATGATGGATGGCTGCCGCAGCACGTGGGAGGCAATAGGACGGCTATGTATGGTGCACCCCCCGGCCCCACCCAAGGATGGTACGGGCACACGATACAGCGTGGCGGTAAGTTGAGAAACCACGGGCAGCTGTTGACCTACCTGGGAGATTCCTCCGTTTTCTGGTGCCCGAGCCAGACCGGGAGCCTCACCCCGCCGGGTGTAGACCCAAAATCACTGGAAAGGAGCGTCACCGAGCCGTTTCTGGCAACGAGCGATAAAGAAGTTCAATCAGAATACCTGTACCGAAAAGAATGGTATGAGGAGATTGAGGAGATGCCGCAGTATCGAATGGCAACCCTTCTTTCCGAGAACTTCACCATCCTGGCGGACCATTTTGGAGAATTCGGGGGTGTGCTGGCGGTGACCGAAGGTCACGGAAACGGGTATAATTTCCTGCGGCTCGATGGAGCCATCGACTATTTCAAACATCCACGCCGACCGGACGGGAATTTGGAACCAACCTTTTCCCATAAACTCGGCTGGTCCTCGGAGAGCGAGTGGCTCGCGTTCGACGCCTATTCCGGAGACATGCAAAAAGCCCTCGCTGCATGGAATCCCTAGATCAACCTACACCAAACTACCCAGATTCTCTCTCCGGCCACAGGGACAGGCCCGAATTGCGCTTCTAAGAAAAGCTCTCATTGATGTTATCGGACCGTGTTCGTGATGGCGAATGACGAAATACCCGATGACGAGAGAATCCCGAATGGCGAAATCCGAAACGGATAGTACTCATTTCCAGGACATTTCAATCTTCTCTCGTCATTCGTCATTTTGTCTAAACACCTCAGGTTACGTGGCGCCGGGCGTTGGAGCGTGTAGATGTGGCTTGGTCGGTTGGAAGGGGGTGTCCTATAATGGGGGTTGATGTGCCCTCCTGATTCCAGAGAGATTCCAGTTCCAAGCGTCGTTCCCGGCTTGCGTGCCGCCCGAATTCTTGAATCCGTGGGCAATACCCCGCTGATTGAGCTGGTTCATATATCGCGAGAAGTCTCGCCGGTTCAAATATTCGGCAAGGCTGAATGGTACAATCCAGGCGGTTCAGTGAAGGATCGGCCGGCGCTGAACATGATTCGCGAAGGAATCCGATCGGGACAGCTGGGCCCGGAGAAAATCATTCTTGACGCGACATCGGGGAATACGGGGATTGCGTACGCGATGATTGGCGCCGCGCTTGGATATCCTGTGCGGCTGTGCATTCCCCGGAATGTAAGCGACCTCCACAAGCGGATCCTGCGGGCATACGGCGCGGACCTGGTGTTTACCAATCCGACACTGGGGTCGGACGGCGCAATTCTGGAGGCGCGAAAGCTAAAAGAGGAAAATCCGGCGCGCTATTTCTATCCCGACCAATATTCCAATGATGCGAACTGGCGCGCGCATTTCGAGGGAACGGGCCCTGAGATTATTGAGCAGACGGGGGGCGCGATCACCCATTTTGTGGCCGGACTCGGAACCACCGGCACCTTCACCGGAACCAGCAGGTTTCTGAAAGAGGTGAACCCCGATATCCGCCTCATATCGTTTCAACCCTTTTCCCCCTTTCATGGTCTGGAAGGCCTCAAACACCTCCCTACGTCCATCGTACCGGAGATCTATGATGAGACCTTGAGCAATGATGAGTTGACGGTGGAAACCGAGGATGCGCAGGAAATGGTCCGGCGACTGGCCCGGGAGGAAGGTCTGCTGGTGGGACCATCTGCCGGCGCGGCGGCGGTCGCGGCGCTGGCCATTGCCAAAGAGTTGAAAGAAGGCGTTGTCGTCACCATTTTGTGCGACAGTGGCCATAAGTACCTCGGATTCGATTTTTGGGATGAGGCGGAGAAGTGAGTCTTCGACTACCAAAAGACCTGTTGCAGAAGATTCGCCGGCAGGGAGAAGATGCCTTTCCCTATGAGTGCTGCGGATTTCTGCTCGGCAGCGCCAACGGGGAAAGCCGGACGGTGGATTTACTGCAACCGGCGGTGAACGAACGGGAAGACGCGGCCCGGCACAACCGATTTCTCATCACCGCGGAAAACTATCTTGTGGCGCAAAAACAGGGGGCCGAAAATAACGCTGAAATTCTGGGCTTTTATCACTCCCACCCGAACGCGCCGGCCCGTCCTTCACAATACGATGAAGATCATGCATGGCCGTGGTATTCTTATGTCATAGTATCTGTCCGGGAGGGAGCGGCCTCGGATACCACGTCCTGGGTACTGCGGGACGACAGGTCCGGATTCGATGAACAGAAAATAGAATCAATCGATTAGAGGAAACGCATCATGGCCATCCAAGTACAAATTCCAACCGCATTGCGAAGCTATGCAGGCGGCCGCGAAACGCTGGAGATTTCCGGTGAAACGGTAGAGGCGATCCTGCAAGCCATTGCGTCGGACTACCCGGATCTCAAACCTCATCTGTTTTCTTCGGACGGCTCGCTGCGCAACTTCGTGAATATCTACGTGAACGATGACGATGTTCGTTATCTTCAAAAACGGGAAACCCCGTTGAAAGACGGTGACGTGATCACGATTGTGCCGGCAGTCGCGGGCGGTTCCCAGGCAGGTGTGCTCGATCCCATTGTTTCGGGACTGGGGGTCGAGCTATCGAACGAAGAGATCGAACGCTACAGCCGGCATCTCATCATGCCCGAAGTCGGCATCGCGGGTCAGCGAAAATTGAAACAGGCGTCCGTACTCTGCATCGGAACGGGCGGGCTCGGCTCGCCGCTGGCGCTGTATCTCTCGGCCGCTGGTATCGGGCGCATCGGGCTCGTAGACTTTGACATTGTGGACCATACGAATCTCCAGCGGCAGATCATCCATGGCACGGGAGACGTGGGACGCTCCAAGCTTGATTCCGCGCGCGACAGCATCGCCGAGATCAACCCCCACGTTCAGGTGGATACCTACGAAACCATGATCACCTCGGACAACGCCATGGAACTGGCGGAACCTTATGACATCATCATCGACGGCACGGACAACTTTCCGACCCGGTACCTGGTGAATGATACCTGCGTTCTGCTGGGCAAACCCAACGTGTATGGAAGCATCTTTCGATTTGAAGGGCAGGCATCCTTGTTCTGGGCTGAAAAAGGGCCCTGCTACCGGTGCCTGTACCCGGAGCCTCCGCCGCCGGGGCTGGTCCCGAGTTGCGCGGAAGGTGGTGTACTCGGAATCCTGCCCGGCATTATCGGAATCATTCAGGCCACGGAAGCGGTGAAGCTGATTCTCGGAACGGGCACATCATTAATTGGCAGACTCTTGTTATTTGACGCGCTGGGGATGAAGTTTCGGGAATTGAAGCTACGAAAAGATCCGGATTGTCCAATCTGCGGCAGAAATCCTACGATCCGGGAGTTGATCGATTACGAGCACTTTTGCGGAATAGGAACGGAGGAAGATCAAATCATGCTACGAGAGAATCAGGAAATCGGGGTCACGGAATTAAAGTCATCGCTCGACGGCGGCGAAGAAATTTTCTTGTTGGATGTACGGGAACCTCACGAGTACGAAATCTGCCGGCTCGACAACTCCGTGATGATTCCGTTGGGCCAACTACCGGCACGCGTAGGAGAGTTGAACCCTGACTCGAACATCGTCGTGTACTGCCGTTCCGGCGCGCGAAGTATGAAAGCGGTGAAGTTTCTCAGCGAAGCGGGCTTCGGCACGGTTCGAAACCTCCTCGGCGGAGTTCTTTCCTGGGCCGACAAAGTTGACCCGAACATGCCGAAATACTAACCCGCGTCCAATCGCAATGCATCAGCTCGAGATTGCGGGAAGGCCGATCCGGCTACACATTCCGGGAGACACGGAATCGAGGCTAGATGAGCTGGCGGCGGCGGAGTCGAGCAGCGTCGAAGTGATGGACGAACGGCTTCCCTACTGGGCTGAATTGTGGCCATCCTCCGTGGCCCTGGCGGATGAGCTTCTGAGGGGACCTGCCATCAACCCGAGCGCAAAAGTCCTGGAGATCGGTTGCGGCCTGGGGCTTGCCGGCATCGCCGCAAGCCTGCGCGGCGGCACGGTAATCATGACAGACTATCTGCCGGAGGCCCTCGAGGCCGCCCGGCTGAACTGGGAAGAAAACACCAACTCCCCTTCCGATATTCGGCGAATGGACTGGCGCGATCCGGATCCCGAACTTCGCGCCGATTTGATCCTTGCGGCAGACGTGGCATACGAGGAACGGGCCTTCGCGCCACTGTCCGATGTATTCCACCACCTACTCTTGCCCCAGGGAAAAATATTACTTGCGGAACCGCAACGCCGCATCACCCGGCCTTTTATCCGCTCGCTTCGCACCAGCAAATTCCATTGCGAAACCACAACCCGCGAAGCACTGATCGGCAGTCGGCGTACGATGATCGATATTCATGAACTAACACGAACATGATTCTCGATTGCCGTCGATTGCTGCCGATCTGGGCCGAACCCTATCGTGGGCGTTGAAAAAAACCGTGCAAACAGAGTGTGCCTGCCGTCTAATAGGCGGCGAGGGAGATGACATGAATCAGTCAGGCACAAAATTACCCAAATCCGTTTTCGGCGCCTTCGTAGTGCTGTTGATCCTGGGGGTCATCGTCACCTACCTCAAAAAGTCCAATGATATCGAGCCGGAACAGGATCCAACCCCTGCCGAGGAAAACGAGGATGAGGATATTGTGGTGGTGGATACACCACCGGACATCGCGACGCTGAGCGAGACCCGAAAGGAAGGGAGCACATTCAGTTGTACCGTCGTTGGCCGCATTGAGGGAACGATGAATCAAAAGACGGAGTTGGAGATTTACCACCCTGTTTTCCAGGGGGACATCAAAAGCGCATGGCTCGCCCCCTGGACAACCCGGTTTACGGCCGAGGTCCTTGAGAATGACGGCAGCACCATCCTGGAGCGACGGACGTTCGAGGAAGTTCGAAGTGTCGAATTGATGGCGCCGGCGGAACTCACCGAACTTACCTACGACCTTGACCCCAAAGTCAATACGGCAATCAGCGTACTGGCATCCCGGCTCGAAAAGATCTACCCCGGAAATCCGTACTCCAAAACCATGAGCTCCCTCATCAAGTCCCAGGACTTCAACTACTCAGAAGTCGCGAAACTGACCGGCATCGATGAAAAGATCCTTGGGTCGAAAGAAGCGGCGGTAGCAGGCGCGGCGAAGATCCTGGACGACTTCGAGGGCAAGACAGTGGAAGTCGAGCTTTCGGACGGGCGCGCCCAATGGATCTATGCCCCGGACATTCCCAAGCGAGTATCCCAGGCGCTTGGCCGGGTAAATTCACTAATCGATTATAGCGCGATTCCCAATCCCGGGATCGAAGTCGGCGGCAAAGTAATTCTGTCGGACTTACTGATGAACGAGATGCTTCCACCGGAACTGATGAAGGAGATTCTCGGGGAGTATGAGACAAGACTCATGCTGGAACTGGTGCGAACCGAGGACGAGAACAAGGGAGGGCGGACGTTCAACCGCTTCGATGGGGACGGTACGCTCACGCTTCGCACGCTCGACGGGAATGTCTATACCCGCCTGGCACTCGACAGCGCGGAGATTCGGGTCGACAGTACGGATTCGAGTAACCGCTATCTCCACCAAATGAAATTTTCCGGACCGATTGACTCGCAAATCCTCCAATCGAACAGCCGGCTCAAAGAGGTAAAGTGGGAAGGCGACCTGAAGCTCACGGTACGCTACGAGGTCGAGCTGGTTCGGTGAATACCCGGCGACGGGGCGTTTCATGAAGCTTCGGATCAATCCCTTTTCGGCCTACCGGGTCGGCTCAAACTACCATCTTTCCAGTGAAGGAATACTGGAAGCACGGACCGGACGCGTGACCGTAATCACAGGCGAGAGCGGAACAGGCAAGAGCGTTCTGCTCCAGGCGATCGCAGGATACCGGCCTCGCGCCACCTCGGATGGTTCGATCGACGCGCTTGTGCACCTCAACGAGAATGAAGAACCGCTCGATCTGGCAACCTTTCTGCAAGAGCCGACACGACTCTCCTACCTCCCCCAGCTCACGGTTCTTCGACCGCAGAGTACTCCCGCCCGTGCAGTCGAAGATTGGTGCAACCTTTTGACATCTGCGTACGGCAAGGAAGCGCCGGTCCGGCAGTTCGTGCACGCCGCCCGCGAAGAGCTGAAGGACCACCTCTTTTCCGAGGAGGAGCGGGACCGGCTTTTCGGCGCCTCGACGGTACGGGTGAGGAATCTGAGCGGCGGCCAAAAGCGGCGCCTCGACGTGATGATGGCGCTGTGCTCACCCGCCGAATTGATTTTGCTCGATGAACCGGACACCGGACTCGATCCCCGGCGGCGGCGCGTGCTTTTTCAGGCACTGGTCGAATTTGCAAAAGCACATCGCAAAATCATTGTTCTGGTGAGTCACTATGCGGGGGAAGAATACAAAGATTCCGATGTAGACATCTGGAGGGCATCGCGCCGGGAGAACGGCACCGGCGGAACGTTTTCCATGCAGCCCGGCAAGGAAGCGCAGCCGATCGAGTTGCCGCTCCACAGCCCACCGCCCGAACGAGGCAACCAGCGTCTGGATCAGTACGTAATCTATGTGCGTCAACGTCTCGCCAACCTGGAGACCAGCCGCGCGATCCTGCTCCTGGCCGCACCCATATTGCTCCTCGCCGCAGTGCGGCTCGCGATGTACCCGGACGAGGTCGCAGATGGCCCGTCGATGGGTCTCCTGTTCTTTTATTCCGTGACTTGCTTCTGGCTGGGGACTGTCCAGGCAACCGGCTTCTGGGCGGACGAGCGGACCTGGTTCAACCGTGAGTGCAGGCAGGGCACGTCCTCGCTTGCCTACCTGCTCAGTTTCCTGACCCTGCTTATCCTCGTTACATGCGTGCAGGTCGTCGTCGGGGGCCTGGTTCTCAAATATATGAGCTGGCAGCACCTTCTCGCGGGCCAAATCGGCGAGGCAGGCGGCGACCTTGAAGTCGGTTTGGGCCGCATCCTCCTCTGGGGGTTCCTGGCCGGGTTGAATGGATTTGTCATGGGGCTCCTCGTTGCCACGTTGCAGCACGACAGATTTCCACGAGCAACCAGCCCGGCGACCGCGCAACTTCTCGCCTTGTTCATTACTCTTGCAGCAATTGTGTTCAGTTTTCCTATCGTGGGATCACGTGCGTATAGAAACATCGCGGAGGACCCGTTTACAGCGAATCGGCTGCAGGTTGCAGGACACGCTGTACAACAATTATTGTCCACCGAAGTTCCGGCAGCCGCCATCGTCCTTGCCGAGATTCCAATAGGCGCGAATCCAAGTTTTCATGGCCTCTGGTTCCAGGGAGAACGCCCACGCCGCTACGGTTTGGACGCCATGAAGTTTGATAATATGCAGAAAGAAGGCGTTCCGGAGGCACTGATCAACGTTGCCCTCGTTGCAGGAATGACGACAGGCATCCTGCTGACCGGCCGCAGAATGAAACGCTACCCGGTCGCGTGGTGAAGAATAAACGCGTCATCCTGGTCCTGATCGCCCTCGCCGTTGTCGCCGGGGGAAGCCTCTTATACATTCTTTCGTGGTACCGCTCGGGGAAGCTACCGGCTGGTCCTTCCGACTTCTTCGATGCGGGCGAGATGGAGCGTTCAACAAAGCGGCTGGAATCGTTCCGGCTCCCGGTGGAGAAAACGATCGCCCTGTGCGCCGCCGTCACAAATCATACCGCGGCCGCTGAATCGGTGCGCTTTACCAATCCGACATCCGCTCTCGCGCAGCTGGCCGATCTTCAGCGGGACCTCGCCACGCTGGAGGCTGGATATTCGTCGCACGTCGAGGAGTTGGGAGAAAACAGCCCGGGGCAATGGCAGGCCGCGTACCAAAATTTTCTCGAAACGGCGCATTCGGCGTACGCAGACGGAGTGGACCTGGCGCGGCTGCTCGCGCGAACGAATTGGCAGGAGCATTCATACCGCCTGCTTAGGCAGAACGTCGTGAAAGGAAAGACGTTGAGCGGGCGGGCCCGCGAGTATCCGCCGTGGCGCGCACACATGGACCTCAGAAACGATATCTATTCCTCCTTCGATGAGGCCTACGGGCTCCGCGACGAATACGACACTTCGATCCTGGCGCGAAAAGTCATCACGCCGAATCCGCCTTTGCTCCGCTGGTATTTCGCGCGGCGGTACGAGTCTCTTGTGCCCATCCCTTCCCCTCCCTGCGCTGATCCGTTGCAGGCCGCCGCTGACCAGCTGGAAGACTTCTCAGCAGACGTGCGCCACGCAGATCCGGAGGGAGTGCTCGACCCATGGCGCTTTCCGAATCTGCGAGCCTCCTACCTGAGATTGCTCGCGGATATCATGGGTCCCCTTCATCAAGCCCGGGAGTTCGAAGAGTGGGTCGATACAGTGGATCGAAATGCCGGCGACATCGACAATCTCATCCGGCAGACGCAGGCCGGCGCCGAAAATCCTGATCCGGGCATCAAGATTCAAACAGGATCTCTGCTCACCATGAAATCTGCTGTCGACTCCGGGTTGGAAGCCCTCCGGGCCCGGCCGACCGCAATGGCTGCCAAGGACATGCTGGATTCCCTTCAGTCAGCGGCCTCATCAGATCCCGAAC
>Ga0310124_10002584_pt1 | contig 12399 bp, 9 predicted proteins | sample CB11b_AW_Bot5_MG_FD_203507 | JGI IMG/M metagenome (GOLD analysis project Ga0310124, IMG submission 203507) | Marine microbial communities from Western Arctic Ocean, Canada - CB11b_AW_Bot5 | ecosystem: Environmental > Aquatic > Marine > Oceanic | place: Canada: Western Arctic Ocean | collected...
ATCCACACGGACGAAATCAAAGAATCCGCTATAGCCCTGGACAGCGGCACGGATACGATTGAGCAGCGTATCGAGCCGAGTACGAAACCGCTCGCATAGAGTCAGCTCGTCAAACCGGCCGGCGTCGGTGAGCGTCCGCGTGAAGTCATCCAGTCCTCGTTTGCCGCGCTGCACCTGGTCCACCAGCCAGGTCCGCGCGAGCTGATCACTTTCACGGCGATATTCCTTTTCGAGGTAGCCGTGGAAGCCAGGAATGTACCGCAGTACCGATTCGACAAGATTACGGTGTTCGCCATGCTGCTGGGGGTCGGGCACGTGCAGTTTCCTCGTCGGAGTATTCGTGTGTAGAATCTGCTGCTAACAGGACCATAGATAATTCGCTCACAGCAGGCGAATCTTGCCTGGATTCGGGTGGGTGAACTAATCCGTTCGCCACCGCCACCCACATAATAGCCTACTGTCTCAGGAAAAAAAGTCGCCTTGCGAGGTAACCCTGGTGTCTCCGCGAAAAATACTCGTCACTGGCGCGGCCGGATTCATTGGTTTCCATCTCAGCAGATTCCTGCTGGATCGTGGCGAATCAGTTGTCGGCTGCGACAACCTGAATGACTATTACGACGTCCGCCTGAAGCAGGACCGCCTGGCGCTGTTGGAGGCTCTGGACGCGTTCGAGTTTCACCGCGTTGACATCGCTGACCGAGATTCTGTCCAGCGATTGTTTGAAAGCCAGGCGTTTGATGTGGTGGTGCACCTGGCGGCCCAGGCGGGTGTGCGATACTCGCTGACGAACCCACACGCCTATGTGGACAGCAACCTTGTTGGCTTCGTCAACCTGCTGGAAGGCTGTCGCCGGAACGAAGTCGGGCACCTGGTCTACGCCTCGTCCAGCTCGGTCTACGGTGGCAATACGCGGATGCCGTTTGCCGAGAGTGACAACGTTGACCATCCTGTCAGCTTGTATGCAGCGACCAAGAAGGCGAATGAGTTGATGGCGCACACGTACAGCCACCTGTACCAGCTGCCCACGACGGGGCTGCGCTTCTTCACGGTCTACGGGCCGTGGGGCCGTCCCGACATGGCCATGTTCCTGTTTACCAAGGCGATTCTGGAAGGCCGACCGATCGATGTTTACAACCACGGCCGCATGCAGCGCGATTTTACGTACATCGACGATATCGTGGACGGGATCGTCCGTGTGATGGACAAGCCGCCACAGCCGGATTCTGAATGGTCCAGCGACGCGCCCGATCCCAGCTCGAGCCAGGCACCCTACAAAATCTACAACATTGGGAACAATCAACCAGTTGAGCTGACGCGTTTCATCGAAGTGCTGGAGGCTTGTCTGGGGCGTGAAGCCGAGAAGAATCTGCTACCGATGCAACCGGGTGACGTGCCGGCGACGTGCGCGGACATTGACCGGCTGCACCGCGACGTCGGGTTCCAGCCGGCGACATCGATCGAAGAGGGCGTGGCCCGTTTCGTCGACTGGTACCGGGAGTATTACGGCGGAGAGCAAGGAGCGAGTAGCGAGACGAACTGAAAAGCTATGCCGCGTACTGCTGTTCGTTGGTTGGCAACGCGTCCATATCGTTATTGGTCGGTTCGAAAATCCGAATCGGGTCTTTGGCCGGCGTATGGGTCCGGTCGTCAACCGTTTGCGGGCCGACGATCTTCGGCAATTCCTGTTCTCCCCAATACTCGCTGTAAACATGGAACAGCCGTATCAGGTCGTCCAGTCTCCCGCCAACGAGCCGTTCATCCGCGATTCCATGGGCATCCATAAAGACTGTATGCTCTGCGGGGACCGGCAACTCGTAACTGACCGCCCAGCGTGGTTGATGCGAGGTGATTGCGGTTTCAGCTTTCCATTGCTGTGAGAAAGCAATGTCGCCGGCTGCGTTCTTGCAGCGGAGGTTGAGCTGCCTGCCACCCAGCGACAGAATTCGCTCACAGAGATCTTGCCAGTTTTTTCCCGGTTCGTGATCCTCTGCGTATTTCAGCCGCGCCAGGAGCGCACTGGACGGGAGATGTCGACACGCCTGCCAGACAAGTCGTCCCACGGCGCGGATGTGTCCGATTAAGAGGACGGCTTCATAATAGCCGAAGACTCTGGTGGCGATCATGCCGCCGAATACCGTGGCTCCCGCGGCAACTCCAATCCAGTCGTTGCCCGTGATGGCTGCAGCTACAGCAGCGACGGCCATCAATCCGCTAAGCACGCCGATGACCAACAGCGCCTGGGTTGGATTGAGGCCTCGATCTTGCAATCGATGGTGGATATGGCGCCGATCGGCGTCGCCAATGCCGCGTCCGTTAAGCTTGCGTCGCAACATGGCCATCGCCGTATCCAAGACGGGCACGCCAACCAGTAGGGCGGGAACCACGAATGTAAATGAAGCGGCTTGTTTCAAGGAGGATTCGAGCGACAGGGCTCCGATCAGGAAGCCGATGGTGAGACTTCCGCAGTCGCCCATAAAAATCCGGGCGGGTGGCCAGTTGTGTACCAGGAACCCAAGGATGGACGCTGCTAGCACAGCAGATATTCCCACTACGACGAATCTCTCGTGCACGGTCATCAGCGCACCGATGGTCAGTGCGCCGATCAGACCGATCATTCCTGCCAGTCCGTCGAGTCCGTCAACGAGATTAATGATGTTCGCGCATGCGACGAGCCAGAATACGGTGAAAACGGGTCCCAGAATTCCGAGTTCAATATGGGCGCCCATGAAGTCGAAGCCCGACAGCGACCTTTGCCAGATGACAAAGGGGAGACATCCCAGGATTTGCCACAAGAACTTTGTCCTCGGGCGCATGCCCCATTTGTCATCCCACAGCCCGATCAAACAGAAAAATGCCGAGCACGCTAGCAAAATGGGCGCCAGGTGCTGGTCGCCCGGCAGTGATCGTGGCAGTAGCCACCAACAACAGGCGATCCCCACGAATAGGCCGCAGAATATTCCCACGCCTCCCAACAGGGGCGTTGCCGCGCTGTGCCGCTTGCGCTGGCCATCGGGTCGGTCCACGAATCCGAGTCTGGGCGCAATCCAGCTTGCCAACGCAGTCGCTACATAGCTAGCAACAACGGTAGCGGCTGCCGCGATAACGAAAGACCAAGGCATTCGATTTTGCCCGGAACCGGGGCGAAGCTTGCGGCGAACCCAACGTGATTTTCAGGCTGCCGAGCGAAATGGGGCGGGAGTGTAGCAGAATCGTCCCAGGGAGGGGAAGGTCAGTTGCCCAGTAATAACGCGCGGCACGGTCACTGATGTTGACCTGAAGTCAAGTCTTCTGATTTAATCCCATCGAAGTTTGGGCCAGAGGATGCGTTTCAAGTACTGCGTATCCGGCCCCGGAAGCGTCGAAACGAATGCCGGATTGGTAACTCTCGGATTGTGGGACCGGTCACCCACGGGAACGGAGTGCGCGCTGTCGGCTTTCAGGAATAGTGCAATCGTGAAAGTGCGCTCCTGCCTTGCCGGAGAATTGGGACCACAACGGACGGAACGGATTCCCAACCGCCAACGTAGAAGGATCTACAGAATATGTCCAGCAAAACTGCGCTCGTCACCGGCATCACCGGCCAGGACGGATCTTATCTTGCGGAACTACTGCTGCAGAAAGGCTATGAGGTTCACGGTGTAGTCCGCCGGGCCAGCACTTTCAACACCGCCCGCCTGGAACATATCTATCAGGACCGACACGCGTCCGATGCCAAACTTGTTCTCCATTACGGCGATCTGACCGACGGCACGGGTCTCTCGAGCCTGGTGTTCTCGATCGAGCCCGACGAAATCTACAACCTTGGCGCTCAGAGTCACGTCCGGGTTTCATTTGACCAGCCTCTGTACACGGTGGATGTTGCTGCGCTGGGAACGCTGCGGCTTCTGGAGGCCACCCGCCAACTATCCAGTCGCAAGGACGTGCGACTGTACCAGGCATCTTCCAGCGAAATGTTCGGCAAGGTTCACGAGGTACCCCAGCGGGAATCGACGCCTTTTTACCCGCGCAGTCCCTATGCGTGTGCCAAGGTCTACAGCTTCCACCAAATCGTCAATTATCGTGAATCTTACGACCTGTTCGCCTGTAACGGCATCCTCTTTAATCACGAGTCGCCGCGGCGTGGCGAGACATTTGTAACTCGCAAGATCACGCGGGCGGCAACTCGGATTCGGGAAGGCCTGCAAGACAAATTATTCCTGGGAAACCTCGACGCAAAGCGAGACTGGGGTTATGCCAAAGACTATGTCGAGGCGATGTGGTTGATGCTGCAGCAGGACGAGCCCGACGACTTTGTCATTGCCACGGGTGAAACGCACAGCGTGAGTGAGTTCCTGGAGGAGACCTTTGCGTATCTCGAACTCGACTGGAAAAAGCATGTCGAGATGGATCCGCGATACCTCCGTCCCAGTGAGGTTGATCTCTTGCTCGGTGACGCCTCGAAAGCCCGCGACAAACTGGGGTGGGAGGCGAAAACGTCGTTTCAGGAGCTCGTGAGAATCATGGTTCAGGAGGATTGGGCCCTGGCGAAGGACGAGTCCGTTACGCAAAACGCACGCAAGGCGGCGTGAAGCAGATCAGCGTCTTTCTGGTTTCCGATTTCTCCATCGACAACGATCCATGCGTATTGTACGCCAGAAGCATGCTGGTCGACGCGTTGAACGCACGATTGGCACTTTACTCGATTGAAATCTTTCGACTCCCCAATTGAAAGAGCTTCTACATAAGTGCTGGTACCTGACGCGACCCTACGGACTCCGTCGGGTGGCGCTGGTCTTCGGTTTGATGCTTGCCCAGGGCATTTTTCAGGTGCTGGGAGTTTCGTCGATATTTCCCTTCCTGGCGCTGGCGGCCGACCCGACCCAGTTTCGGTCCAACACGTATGTCGCGTGGCTGCTGGATGCACTTCCACAGCTGACCGACGATCAGCTGCTGGTATGGATAGGGGGCATTTCCATCGCGACTCTGTTCATTTCAAACGCGATCAACCTCGCCAGCGAATATGTAAGGGCCAGATACATCTACTCATTAGGACATTGGTTGCGCGTCCGTCTTCTCGACCAGTACGCTGCCCAAGACTACGAATATTTCGTACAGGTCAATTCAGGTGTGTTTCTGAAGAAGATCACGTCGGATGTTTTGCAGTTTACCCAAAGTGTACTGGCGCCTGTTCTGGAGGTCCTTTCGCGACTGCTTACGATCGTGTTGATGACGGTGTTGTTGTTGTTCATCGATCCCCTCGTGGCGTTGGCCGGCGGATGCGTATTGGGCGGTGCTTATGGGATTGTATTCTGGCAATCGGCGCGGCGGCGACACCGTATCACCGTGGGGCTGCGTGAAGCGAACCGAGGGACCGTAGTTCGCACGCAGGAATTTCTGGGAGGGATCAAGTCGATATTCACTGACGGCTGTTCCGACTACTTCATTGATCGCGTCGGTGCGCAATCAAAGAAGCAGGCCCAACTGTATTCCTGGATCCCCGTCATTACGAATTCGCCGCGGTATATTGCTGAGCCGTTGGCCTTTGGCGGACTGGTCGCCGTAGTGGCCTGGTCCACCGCCCAGGGTCACAGCCTGATCGAAATCCTGCCAGTTGTGGGCGTCGCAGCAGCGGCTGGATATCGGCTGCTTCCCGCGGTACAGCTGCTCTACGGCCAGCTGACGCATATATCGTCGATGCGACATGCGCTGGATGAGCTGTTTGATGAATTCCGCCACGTCCGGGATACTCCTCCGCCAGATGTTTCCGTTACCCGTCATGAGCCACTTGTCTGGCAACGAGAATTGCGGTTCGACCGGGTCTCGTTCCACTATCGCCAGAACCCGGATCGCCAGATTTTGAGCGACGTTTCATTCACGATTCCTAAAGGCTCGCGAGTGGCTTTCGTGGGTCCGACCGGGTCTGGTAAGTCCACGCTGTGCGATCTGTTGCTGGGACTTTTTGTGCCGACAAATGGTCAGATTGCCGTTGACGAATTGCCCTTGGACCCATCGAAGCTGGCCGCATGGCGGGCAATGCTGGGTTACGTTCCGCAAGAAGTATTCTTGATCGACGGCACGCTGACAGAGAACATTGCCTTTGGGGTACCGGTATCTCAGATTGATCACGATCGCGTGCGCCATGCCGCAACTCTCGCGCAGGCTACTGGTTTCATCGACGAGCAATTGCCACGGCAATTCGATACGGTGATCGGCGAACGAGGAGTCAGGCTCAGCGGAGGCCAGCGACAGCGTCTGGGCATTGCCCGCGCCTTGTACCGTCAGCCCCAATTCCTGGTTCTCGATGAAGCGACCAGTGCCCTTGACAATACGACTGAGGGTGAATTGCTGCGTGCGATCGCGAAGCTTCCCGCGACGATCACAACGATCACGATCGCCCATCGATTGTCGACGGTCGCGGAATGTGACTGCATTTACTTTCTGGATAACGGCAGAATTGTTGCGTCTGGTGATTACGAGACGCTGCAGCGGAATTGTGTGCCGTTTCGAGAACTTTCTCTGGCTGCGTCCTGAAACTGAGGGAAAAGTGCGAGTTGCCCTAGCATGTACGGGAATGGGTCATGTGTTCCGCGGTTACGAAGCTTCTGTAAGCGAACTATACGCCTCACTGCGAGGAAAGGTGGACGTCGAACTGTATCAGGGAGCAGGCGCCGGGCCAGGCCAAACCTGCGCGACGACGATCAGCCGGTATTCCCGGCTCTACGGTGCCTGGCCGCTGACCCGAGTGAACGCCTACAATCGTTACCGCAACGAAAGCCTGAGTTTCGCCATCGACTTCCTCCGCAGGTTTGCGCTGCGACCGGCCGACGTTCTGTTCACACCCGATCATTGTCTGGCAATCCTGTTCAAACGGTTGCGACGATTTTTTCCCGGCCGGCCTAAACTAATTTTTTCCAACGGAGCTCCGTTCGAAAACAGCTTTTGCGAACGATTTCAGGCAGTGCACCAGAAGTCCTACCAGCACTTCAAGGCGGCCGATTCCACCCTGGCACAGCGCTCCTTCTTCATCCCAAACGGTTTCGACCCGCGGCGCCTGTCGCGGCCTGACAATTTTAGTGTCGACGACATGCGGTCTAGGCATCGTCTTCCGCAAAGCAAATACCTTATCCTCTGCCTGTCCGCGTGGGATAAGACCCACAAGCGGGTCGACTGGATAATCCAAGAGGCGAGCCAGTTGGAACACGACAACTTCGCGCTCGTCATCGCCGGTCAACCCGGCCCGGATGAAACTAAATTGAAAGAGATGGCACATCAGCTGAACGTCGATTGCCGCTTTATTACCCTGGACCAGGAAGAGGTTCCGCAGTTGATCTGGTGTGCGGATGCAATGACGCTAGGGTCGCTGTCAGAAGGCTTCCCGCGGTCGGTCGGTGAAGCGATGGGCGCAAGGATGCCCGTGTTCGTGCACCCGCACGAGAATGCCAGGTGGATACTGGGTGACGACTCCCCAAGCCTGGTTGATTTGACCCGCCGAGGACAGCTTGCTGATGCGATTCACCGAGCTGAGAGCGGCAATCTGGATGTCGGCACGATGACGGAGCGAAACTACAAGCGGTTCATCGAAAAATTTTCATGGGACGCCGTAGCCGACAAGTACGTGCAAATGTTCAAGCAGGTCGCATCCGGTGCTTTGCCCGGGCCGACAAAATCCGAGTTGTCAGGCGCCGCATGAAGTCTGGGGAAATTTCTGTCATTATACCGGCCTTTAATCGGGCCGATTTGATCTCGGAAACGCTGGATAGCGTGTTCCGTCAAACAATGCCCCCGTACGAAGTGATTGTTGTGGACGACGGGTCGACCGATGGCACGCCTGACGTGGTCGAGTCGTACGGAAGCGCAGTGCGATTGATGCGACAGGAAAATCAGGGGGCGGGTGCGGCACGGAACCACGGAGTGTCCGTGGCCAGTGGTGAGTACATCCATTTTATGGACAGTGATGATTTGATTTCGCCGAACATGTACGCAGTTCAGGTTGCAGGACTGGAGTCGCATAGCGCGGCAATGGCCTATGGGCCTTGGTTGAAGACGTGCATCGATGGGTTGACGCTGGGCGCTGATCCGGTAGCCATTCAGCAGCGCCCGCTGCCGGAGCGACCAGGCATGGATCGTTTTATCATGCGCGGCTGGGTCACTGTAATGCAGCCCTGTTTGTTGCGCAAATCTCTGCTCGAAAAGGTCGGACCCTATCGCACTGACCTCAAGCCCTCGGAAGACTCGGAACTGTTGTACCGAATCGGCAAATCCAGAGCCCGAATGGTCCACACGCCGGAGACCATCCTGCTTTATCGTGTCCATCCGGCCGGCCAGGTTTCCATAGCCGATGTCGGCCGTAGAAGTCTGGACTGGGTCCGATTCCTTAGTTCGATCGAACGACACATTGCCAATTCGCACGAGCCACTGGACGCCATGACCCGGTTTCAATTTGGTTGTGGCAAGATTAGTGCGCTGGCGTCACTAAACGGACAACGTGGCGCGGAAGATGCTCGATTTCTACGCAGTACGATTCGTTCAAGAACTTTTGCGTTGGAATGGATGACGCGACCTTGGCGGCGTCTCCAGGCGAGCTTGCGTGGGCGGCGGTACGGCGGCGACTATGGAGCCGCGTTTGCCGTCGGATCCGTCACGGAGATCCAGCGCGGTGAGGTCGAGAAAATGGGATTTCACCTGGCGAGCTGACATCGATCTGTTCATGTACCGTGTAATCGGGTGATTGAGGGAAGACATGAAGAATATGTCCTGTATGAACTGTGAGTCGGTCAACCTCTGCAGGTTCATTGATCTCGGCGATCAGCCCAACGGTAACAATTTTCCCACGGAGCAGGAAATCGACACGGAAATTTCATTTCCGTTCACGATGATGGTCTGTACCGACTGCTGGCAGGTGCAGATTGAGGAGTTCCCGGCGCCTGAATTCATGTTTTCGAATCATCCCTACATCACCGGAGTGAACATGCCGGTGATCGACCATTTCCGAAAAATGGCGGACCGGACAATCGAAAAGTTTGAGCTCCCACCACACTCGTTAGTGCTCGATATTGGTTGCAACGATGGGACGTTGTTACGAGTGTTCCAGGAACGTGAAATGCGTGGGCTAGGAATCGATCCGGGCGCACGAACCGGTCGGCTCTGCCGTGAACAGGGATCGACCGTTTGCGAAACGTTCTGGAACTCGGAAATCGCAGACGCCGTTCGACGATTAAACCTGCGACCCGACCTGATCACTGCGACCGCCGTCTTCTATCACATTCAAGACATCCACGACTTCGTGTTGGGCCTGAAAACGGTCATGAATGATAATACGGTCTTCATGGCCCAGTGTGTTAATCTGCAGGACGTGATTGAGAAGAATCAATTCGATCACTTCTATCACGAACACACCATGATTCACGGCGTCGCCCCGCTCGACTCACTCTTCAAGCGACACGGGTTGCGGGCTCTCGACGTTGAGTACTACGACGTCCACGGCGGGTCATTCGTGATGTACGTTGGTTTGGAAACATGCAAGTACGCCACACAACCGACAATCGCAGCAGCGATTCGTCGGGAACGCGATAGCGGACTTCAGGATTTCGCTACCTACGATGCCTTTCGGCAAAGAGTGGAACAAAACCGTGCCGACCTGATGGAGTTGCTGAAGCGTCTGAAGTCGGAGGGTAGCACCGTCTTCGCGCTGGGGGCGCCCCTGAAGGGCAGCACGCTGTTGAACTATTGCGGCATCGGTCCGGAATTGGTGGAGTGTGCTACGGAAGTCAACGAATTCAAGATAGGCAAGCTGACGCCCGGCACGCATATCCCCATTGTGGACGAGCGATCAGTCATCCGGCAGCCCGACTACTATCTGCTGTTGTCGTGGAATTTTCTTGATTTCTTTGTGGAAAAATACGACGAGTTTCTGCGTGCAGGCGGAAAATTTATTGTCCCGCATCCGACGGCTCGGGTGGTCGGTCACGGTGATATTCGGCGGGTCGCAGCTTGAGCGAACAATGAACGACGCCATTGTCTTAGGTGGAACAGGCTTCATCGGCCGGTCCTTGTGCGACCGGCTGGATACCATCGTTGCGCCTGCCGCCAAGGTGATTCAGGCGGGCAGCCGAGAGGTCGATCTGGTCAATCGCCAGGCGACGTTCGACTGGTTTGAGAGACACCACTGGCTATCGGAGGTGGACCACATTTTCCATTTGGCCGCATTGTACAAGGCGGGCGGGTGGCCGGCAGAGCACCCGGCGACGCAGTTCCATGCCAACATGGCCATCAATCTGAATGCGCTGGAAGCATGGAAGCGGTTCTTTCCACGGGCCCGTTTCACAAGTGTTGTGTCGTATTGCATGTATCCGGATCATGAGCGGCCACATCCCGAGAACGAGTTGTACGGTACGGAACCAGAACCCTACCTGTTTGCCTACGCGTTCACGAAAAAAGCGCTGCTGGTGGGTCAGCAGGCGTATTGCCAGGAATTCGGGTTGTCGGCCGCCAGCGCCGTGTTGCCGACCGTCTATGGGCCGGGTGACAGCTTCGCCGAGGATTCGCACGTAATGGGGGCGCTGATCGGTAAGTTCTCGCGGGCCGTTGCGGAAGGAAGAGCAGAGGTTGAGGTCTGGGGAGACGGCAACCAGGAGCGAGAATTCCTGTATGTCGACGATGCCGTGGATGGGATCCTGGCTGTCGCCGAGCGCGCAGACTCGCCCGTGCTGAATCTCGGCCAAGGTCGCGCGTATTCGATCCGCGAACTGGCGGAGACGATCCGGGACGCTACCGGCTTCCAGGGCCGCATCCATTACAACACGGACCGTTTTGTTGGGGCGCCGAAACGCCTGCTGGACGTCGCCCGCGTCCGCACCGAGCTCCAATGGTTTCCTCAAACTTCGTTGGCAGAGGGAATTCGGAATACGGTAGTCAATTACCAACGCAGATTGGCCGCGTGACCGTGATCAAGCGACTCAAGTCGTGGCTACAGGCCTCGTTTTCATTGCCGCAAAGATACGCGCTGTCCCCACGGATCCGACGGCTCCTCGGGGAGTCACCGCTGGTCATCGCCGACGTCGGCGCGGCGATGGGCACGGACCCACGCTGGCATCCGATCCGTCAGCTAATCCATTTCGTCACGTTTGAGCCGGACCAACGCAGCCGACTGGAGGAGACGGAACGGTGCACGAATTTCGCCACGGGTCTCGGATCGGCGCCGGGGTCCCAGGCATTGCATCTGACCGCGCTGCCTGCCGCGTCGTCGGTCTATCAGATCAATCATCACTACCTTGACGATTTCGCCGTCCGGGAGTGGCTGGAGCCGATAGGCACGACGCGGATTGCCATCGACACGTTCGATCGCTGCCTTGAATCAACGGACAAGTCGGACGTGACGCTGCTGAAAATTGACACCGAAGGGTCGGATCTTGACATCTTGTACGGCGCGACGTCGGCGCTGGACCGCTCCCTGCTCGGGGTGGAGGTCGAGGTGACTTTCGCTCCGCGACATGTGGGGGCGCCGTTTTTCGGAGAGGTCGATACATTCTTGCGCGACCAGGGGTACCAGTTACATGACCTGGAAACGGAACATTGGCTCCGCAAAAACCTGACGTTTGGCGCGAATGTCCACCCGCAGCTGATCTACGGGAATGCGGTCTACTTGCTCACTTACGAGCGCCTGCTAGAACGATTGAAAACGGTGCCTCCAGAGGAGGCTGAGCGCACGATTGCCAAGTTGACGTTATTGATGCTGGGATACGGGTTTCACGATTATGCGTTGGAGCTGATCGAGAAACTGGAAAAAACCGGCCTGCTGTCGCACGAATCGGCTGCGGGATTTCGCCGTGTCGTGCGGCGCAGCGTGCGCGGCCATACCGTGTTCTTCCTGAGGTCCACGGCACGTCTACTGACGCTGTGTGCTGCGCTGCTGTTGCTGTTGCCCGTGCGTCGTGGAAGAACCCGAACGTGGACCAGCATGCGTCGATTGGTGGGTAACATGTCGTACGAACTGAGTCGTGTCGCCCGACGCGGCGGGATACATGGTAGTTGCATTACAGAAATCTCGTAGTCGGTCGGCGGTGTTTACCGGCCCGCAAGCGTCAGCTCCACGCAAATTGCTGATTTGCGAGGAGGCACTGAAGGGGCACACGGGCCACTGGTACGAGTACAACCGGGCGGTCTGTGAGATGAATCGCGCCGACGGTCACCACGTCTCCCTGCTTGCCCATCGCGACGTTCAGTCATCATTGATCGACGAGTTGGGCGCCGAACCGTTTTTCGAGCATACAAACTGGGACCAAATATACAATTATTCGCAGGCTTGGCGCCGGTACCTGGGCGTCCTGCGTCACAACCGACGTGTGTACCGCGAGATCGACAAGTACTTGCGACAGTCTGACGGATTCGACTGCGTGTTCGCACCGACAGTTGTGATTCACC
>Ga0310124_10002585_pt1 | contig 12398 bp, 9 predicted proteins | sample CB11b_AW_Bot5_MG_FD_203507 | JGI IMG/M metagenome (GOLD analysis project Ga0310124, IMG submission 203507) | Marine microbial communities from Western Arctic Ocean, Canada - CB11b_AW_Bot5 | ecosystem: Environmental > Aquatic > Marine > Oceanic | place: Canada: Western Arctic Ocean | collected...
GCCGCCGTGTTGGAACAGGTGCGCAAGCAACTGCACAAACTGGTGCCAGTGGTCAAGGTCGTAGACTACTCAAACGTGTCCTACGTCGAGCGTGACCTGTTGCTGGTACAGGTCTCAACGGGCGGCGAAGCGGATTCAAAAAGAAGTGAGTTGATCGAACTGGCCAACCTGTTTCGCGCCAAGGTGGTCGATGTGAGCCAGCAGAGGGTGATGATTGAGCTGAGCGGCTCAGAGGATAAATTGGAAGCGTTTATCGCCATGATCGAACCTTACGGTATCGTGGAACTGGCGAGAACGGGCGTGATTGCCATGCCGCGTGGCAACAGTGCTTCCGATCGCGGCGTGTCACCGGACCCGACCGATGAACCGGGCGTGGAAAAGCCAAGGGACCTGCCGCCGGGATGATGCCTATCCTCGTCCGTGGCCATGATCACCTAATTTTGTACCTATGGTCCGCGATTCCTTTACCCTCGCTCACGTGACGCATGAAGCCGTGGAACACCTCGGCGGCATCGGCACGGTCTTGTGTGGGTTGATAACCAGCCCCGTGTATCAGCAGGTTGTGGACCGTTCGATCCTGATCGGCCCGACACAGACACGAGAGCACATCGATCCGGAGGCACGGCTAGGTGAAGCCGGACAGGTGCTGTATAGTTCGATCGACCAGATCGATCGTAAAAACTTGGCCACCAGGTTTCAGCACATCGAGTCGGCATTTAACATCGCCATCGTCTACGGCACGCGCCGGTACCACGTACCGGGCGACGACCGAACCGGTGAAGCGGAGGTGCTGCTTCTCGACGTGCTTGGGATCAATCTCGACCGGCTCAACGCGTTCAAGTGGCGGCTGTGGAAAACGTTCGGCATCAACTCAAGCGAATATGAGAAAGTTTGGGATTTCGAGGAATACGCTCGACTGGCCGAGCCGGCCTACTACGCGCTGGTTGCGCTGCTGGATGACGATGAGCTTCCGTGCGTGCTGATCAGCCATGAGTTCATGGGCATGGCCACGGCCTTACAGGCAATACTCGACGGACAGGAGCGATTTCGCACGGTTTTTTACGCCCACGAATGCGCCACTGCCCGCCACCTTGTGGAGAACAACCCGGGCCATGACACCATGTTTTACAACGTGCTTGATCAAGCACGCAGGCAGAAACTTTACGCACACGACGTGTTCGGTGATCTGGAACACCTTTTTCGCCACGTTCTGATCAAGCGGGCGCATCTTTGCGACAGCATCATCGCTGTGGGCGACCGCACATGTGATGAGCTTCTGTTTCTTGACAGCCAGTTCCGCGATCGCCCCATCGACCTGGTCTACAACGGCATCCCGTCAGGGAAGGTGGACCTTGACAGCAAGATGGCCAGCCGAAAGATGCTGGCGGACTATTCCAGGACGCTGTTGGGACACGAACCGGACGTGCTCATGACCCACGTAACGCGACCAGTGATCAGCAAGGGTTTGTGGCGCGACTTGAAAGTATGCCACAATCTAGACCGGCAATTGACTCAACAGAACAAGACGGGCGTGCTTTATATTCTGACCAGCGCTGCCGGTGTTCGCTGTCACCAGGACATCTTGACAATGGAGAAGGACTATGGTTGGCCGCGCAGACATCAAGACAATTATCCCGACCTAGTCGGTCCCGAGCAAAATCTTTACCAGAACATTGCCGCTTTCAATGACGGGCACGACGCGGTGCAGGTGGTGCTGGTCAATCAGTTCGGCTGGTCACAACAATGCATTGGCCAGCGGCTGCCTGCCAAAATGACCATTGCTGACCTGCGGCGGGCAACGGACGTCGAGTTCGGCATGGCTACTTACGAACCGTTCGGCATCAGTCCACTCGAACCGCTGGGGGCTGGCGCCATTTGCGTCATCTCCAGCATCTGTGGCTGCGAAGGTTTTGTCCGCCACGTCACGAAAGGCCAGGGCGCCCTCAACGTCATTGCGGCCGACTTCACCAGGCTCGGCGGCGGCGAAGCAGGAAACACGACGATCAACCAGCTTAAAGCCATGACCAGCCAGCAGCGAGAAGAGATCGAAGAAACAGAGGCTCTGCTAGTCGCCGATGAACTGATGCGACGACTGCCGTGGTCACAGACACAGCGAAAAGCGTTGATCGAGTCCGGACAGGGGCTGGTTGCCGACATGGGATGGGACCAAGTGATTGAGGAAGGTATACTGCCCATGCTCCAGCGTATCGTGGCTAACGATAGAAAATCCTGATTGGTAAATACCTGCGTCAACTTCTACTTGAATTGTTTTTTTGAACGACGTATTTGACGACAAACATCGTTAATGGAATAAATGGGCATGGGTGTACAAGCAACTTCGGATCTTGACCTGATTGCCATGCCGGGGATCCAGACACGCCTGGACGCGGAGGACGAAAAGGCTCTGCTGGACGTGGTTCATAACGCATCGAGCTATGCAATTGGCCCGACCGGCGGCGTGGAAGGCGAAGCGTTCGAAAAAGCATTTATCGAAATGATGGGTTGTGGTGACGCGGTGTCAGTTAATACCTGCTCCTCGGCACTGGAGTTGGCAGCCATCCTGTCCGACCTGCAAAGTGGTGACGAGGCGATCGTTCCTGCCCATACTTACGTGGCCACGGTGGTGCCGTTTGCCAAGACTGGTGCAGCAATCAAGTGGGCGGATATTGATTCTGATACGCGGACGGTCAGCGATGAGTCGATCGAATCACTGATCACGGACCGGACCAAAGTGATCGTGGTCGTCCACCTATATGGAATGCCGGCGAACATGGACGCGATCATGGAGTTGGCCGCCAAACACAACATCGTTGTAATCGAAGATTGCGCACAGGCGCCTGGGGCTATCTACAAGGGTAAGCGAGTTGGTTCGATCGGGGACTTTGGCTGCTTCAGCTTTCAATCACATAAGAACATCACCACACTGGGGGAAGGTGGAATGTTGACGGTGCGCGACCCGCAACAAGGTACGGCGGCGCGACGGATGCGATGGATGGGCAACTGGCCGTTTACGCAACAGCGGACACAGGACTGGTTACCGGCAGGCGGCAACCTTGTTGAACCGATACCGGGTCACTGGCCTGGCAACTATTGCATGCCCGAAGCCTTGGCCGCGGTCGGCAGACAGCAACTCAAGCGACTGGATGCGATCAACGAGCAACGCAGGGTACAAGCCCTGCGCTTTATAAGCGCGCTTTGCGATTACCCTGAACTGCACTTCCAGCAGGTGCCGGATCATTGCAAGCATGTTTATCACCTGATGGCCGCACGTTATGACGGGCACGAGTACGGCGCAGACCGTGACCGGTTGATGGAACTGATCCGTTCAAAATACAAGGTTACCTGTCTTGTGCAGTATTGGCCCTTGTATCGCAGCGAGCTTTTTAGTCGCTTCGGTTTCGGCCAGGCAAAGGTGCCGGAAACGGACCGCTTTTTTGACAACATGATCAGCTTCCCGTGGTGGTCGGATATGGGCGAAAGCACGATCGACGACATGGCCCAGCGAACGCACAATGCGCTAAATGAAATGCGTGGCTAGACGGCTAGGCGCCGACTGAAAACGAGACCTTGCCATGAAACGGGTTTTATCAGGCATTCAGCCATCGGGCCAGTTGCACGTGGGCAACTATGCGGGTGCTATCCGGCAGTTCGTGGAGATGCAGGATTCGCATGAAATGTATGTATTCGTCGCTTCGTACCATGCGTTGACGTCTACACAAGATCCTGCAGTATTACGGGGCAATGCCATCCAGACAGTTGTCGATTACCTGGCCTTTGGCATGGATCCAAGCAAAACCAATATTTATCTCCAGCAGGATGTACCGCAGGTGACGGAACTGGCCTGGTTGCTCAGTTGTGTGTGCCCCAAGCACCTGATGGACAAGGCCACAAGTTATAAAGACAAGATTGCCAAAGGCTTAGCTGCCTCGATCGGACTTTACACATACCCCATCCTTCAAGCGGCTGACATTTTGTCGGTCGATGCTGACTTGGTGCCGATAGGCCGGGACCAAGTTCAACACTGCGAAATCGCACGGGATTTGGCACAAAAGTTCAATCACCAGTACGGCCCAGTATTCAAGTTGCCGCAATATCAGCTTCGCGAGGACGCCGACATCGTGCCGGGCATTGACGGTGACAAGATGTCCAAGAGCTACGATAATCAGATCGACCCGTTCATGGAAGAAAAACTGCTGCGCAAGCGGATCATGAAGATCAAGACTGATTCGACCGGCGTGCAGGAAGCCAAGGATCCGCAGACATGCACGGTTTTTCAGATTTTCCGCGCGGTTGCGGGCAACGATGACCCACGTACAGCGGAACTGGACAAGCACTATCGGACCGGGGGGATGGGTTACGGCCAAGCAAAAGAAAGGCTGTACGAACTTGTACTCGATTGCTTCGGCCCAGCCCGCAAACACCGTACTGAACTGCTGGGCGACCTCGGCTACGTAACCCAAGTCTTGCAGGAAGGTGCGGGCGCCGCCCGAAAGCAAGTGGAGTTGGTCGTGGCCCGGGCGCGATCGGCTGTAGGACTTTGAACTGGAAACCGTGCAACATTACTTTCCAAGAAAATCCCCAGGATCAAGTTGAACGCTTATGTGCACCTATACCATATTTCCAAAAACGCCTGTGGGCCCGGTACTGGGTTTTAACCTTGACGATTCACTCGAGTGGGCAAATAGCCCGACGTTCGCCTCCAAACCCATCTTGCAGGAGCCGCAAGGATCGATCTACAGATTAAGCGTGGGCGGAGGCGGATGTGAATTGGAACAGGAAGCAAAGCAGGTATATCCCTTCCGGCCGGAAACTTTTGATTGCCAAAACCTCAACGAGGTGGAGAAACTGTTAACTCGATACGGTGATTTCCCCGATCAGCCCCACCATGCAGGCTATATCGACCTGGATACACTCGAGACCCTTGCGATAGACAAGACGCTGGGCGCAATAGACCACAGGCGAACGGACGATGGCGTTATCTTTGACACGTACGGCGGTTATCAATCTGTGAAACTGGCCAAGCTTTGTGATCAACACGGGCCGCTGTTTGAGTATTACAAGAACCGTATGGCGGTAATGACGCAGATCATTGAGGCCCACAGTATTCAATTGGGCATCGATGCCATGTGGCAGGTGCTGTTGGACCGCACCCCTGGCGGCGAGGTCTGCCAGCACGCTGACACGAGGCCGAAAGGCATCCAGTTCGTGACATTGGCCACGATGGTCATTGCACCGCGACAGGGCAAACAGTGGATTCGCTGGCTCAAAGACGGGCGGCCACCTGCTGAATCCGACCCGGTGGAATATACGTGGGGATCCTGATCAATCGACGGTGGTTTTAGCCGTTAGTGGATAGAAAATTGATCGCTGTCTGCTGGGCACCGATGACGTTGAGTTGATCAATGCCCTGATCGCCGCCGTTTCCCTGGGACATTTTTTCCATAAACATCTGCCAAGTCTGCTTTTCATGCTCAAGCAGCTTCACGGCTTCCTCCACAAGCTTGGTGTCCTTCTGTACATTGGCGTCCACGAGCAGTCGATAAATATACGTGTAAAGAGCAGAGAGCTTTTCACAGATTTCCGGGGCCACGTCGTGGTTAAGACTAGCGGTAAGCTCGAGTACGATTTTCTGCGCACGCATGAGGCAGTTAAAACCATCTTCGATATCTTTCTCATCGATGGCCAGCTTGGCCTGACGGGAGTACTTGACAGCACCCTCGTAGAGCATCAGGCGCAGTTCCTGCGGGTTGGCAGTGAGGATTTTCGTTCGCAGGTACTCGTTGGCGACAGTGTTGGAGCTCATCTTCACCAACTAGATAAGAAATCAGCAAGGTAATCCCCGTAAATATCGGCGATCACACAGAAGGTGCGACAGTCTCACGGCATTGCACGTCCGGTAATTGGCAGGTGGGTAGACGACAAATGCGCGAACAGGAGATCAGAATGTGTTAACCGATGCGGCGAGGGCCTGAAGGCTGGCCAAGGCCGCACTTTGGCTTTGCAAGGCCGCAATCGCTCGCTCCATGGCCAGAAATTCAGCTTTGAGACGGGCACGTTTTGCTTCCAGTGACCTGTCAAGTTGTTCGATCCGGTCAGTGTTTATCTCGATCTGATCCTGCATAGCGTCGAGACGAAGTTGCATGGTACCGTCCGTCTCGTCTGTAAATGTACTGAGTAGTTCATCAAACCGGACCAAGATGCCGGCGGCGTTAATGGTGGACATGTTCGTGGTTTCGTCCGTACCAGTCTCCTTAAAGGTGAAGACCGCTTCGACGGCGTCGCGGTCGGATTCCAGAGCTTCGAGAAAACGGGCTTCATTGAATTGGAGCCTTGCCCCGGCGCCGACATGAATGCCGACCTGCGTCAACGAATTGAATTGACCGGTCAGATCACTGTTGGCACCAGTGACTAGACGGAACAGGGCGTTGCGAACGATGCCAACGGTGCTGTCACCCAACAGCAGTCCTCGTTGCTCAGTTTCACTGTCAAAGTTGTCGTAGGTATCGAGCGTTTCCATCACGGCGTTGAAATCCTCAACAAACGATCTGGCCGCGCCAGTGATTGCCGTTTCGTCGTAGTTGATCGTAACCGTCACAGTGGTGTCACTGGTGCCGTTCAGGTCAATGCTGACGCCGGGGATCGTGGTATTGAGGGAGTTGGTCGAAGACCTGATGACGATGCCGCTAGCCGCATCGTCAGATCCGAAAAAGATCAGCGCGTCCTTGGCAGCGCTGAGCGTTGTGGTGCCGAAGTCCAATGCCCCATCATCGAAGACGAATGCGCCGGCTCTGCCCGATTGGGTGGCGGTGAGGATGAGTCGAAATGGCGCGGTGGCAGAACCGTCGTTGATCACGGTGGCGCGGGCTCCGATGCCGGCATTGTTTATGGCCGTGACCACATCAAAAAGTGTGTCGGTGGCGTTGACGGTGACGGTTTTTTCGAAGGTACCATCGAGGTCTTCACTGAAATTAGTGACCTCGCCAAGAAGGCCCAGGTCGACGGCAGTAGTCGAGCCATCTTCAATGACCTTCAGCTTGACACTGCCGGGGCCGGTATCCCCGATAAGGATACCGTCACCGCGATCATTGACGCGGGCATTGATAAGCAGCCCACGGCTGTTGATCTCGTCCAATACGTCCTGGACTATTACCTCGTTGCCCTGGCTCAGATCGACGGTGGCCGAGGCGCCGGAGGAATCAGTGATGATGAACCTGCCACTGGAAACGCCCAGCCCGCCGTTGAGCGAGGCCAGGGCGGTTCGACCGGAAATATAGCGAAACTGCAGGTTGCCACTGTCAACCTGGTCGCCGTCGCGAGAGCCAGCCAAGTTCAGGTCGGTCGCCCCGGTGCCGCTGACATCGGTGACAATCAGGTTGGAAACCGCAGAGCCAGTCTGATCGGACAGTAAAAGCCCGTTACCAGCGGCGTTCAGCGAAGCCAGGACATTGGCACCGGAGGTGTTGATCAGGTCGATGACCTGGGAGATGGAATCGGCTGAGGAGAGCACGACGTTGGTAGACATACCATCGCGATTTGTGATGCTGATCTCGCCCAGTGTGGCACCGGCGCCACCGTTTATATTTTTTACCAGCTTAGAGTTTATCTCGGCGAGGAGTCTGCCACTGACCAGTTTGCCGTCGCCATCGGCATCAACGCCGAAAATACCCAGATCGACCGCGGCGTTCGAGCCGTTGAAAACAAGCGATTCCAAGTCAAACCCGAGGTCTACACCGGTGTCGGTCAATTCCAGGCCGGTGCCGCCAGCATTGATCTGCACATCAATCACGTTGCTCGATCCGGTTTCAATGGCATCGATCAACTGCTGCATGGTGGTGACGCCGGTCAGGTCAATGGAGACCACCGAATTATCCTGTAGGCGAAACTGCATGTGGCCGGGAATTTCGTTGTTGATGTCCACTCCCTGCCCATCGTTAAGCAGGGACAGGAAGCTGTCCACGGTAAGGATATTGATCTGGTTGCCGGTGAGCTTGTTGCCTGCAGATACGGCATCAAGGCCAAGCGCCGCAGTAACGCCGCTAGTGGCAATATCAGCCACGGTCAGAACCGTGGTGGTAGAGCCAGAAGTGTCGTCGACAACCAGTTTGTCGCCGCTGACCGAAGCAGTGACGCTGATGCCAGATGCTGTATTGATGGCGTCCAGCACATCGTTAACGGTTTGAACCTTTCCCAAATCGACCTCGGCTGAAGCGCCAGAGCGGTCGATGATATGAATCCTGCCCCGCACGACACCACTACCACCGTTGAGTGCGGTCAAATCGGTATCGGTATCAAGGCGGGCATCGCCAAACTCGAAATTCAGCGTGCCTGCGCCGACCGCGGTGGCATCCTGGTCTACAAATCCTTTGGAGATCATCTGCTGCGTACTGACCAACCGGTCAACAATAAACGAGTAGGTGCCGGGTGTAGCAGAAGAGACGCTGATGGCCGACAAAGCCGCCTCATCACTGCTCAAGGCAGTGGTGGTGTCGAAGGTATTGTTGGTACTAAAGCCGCTGGCCGACAGTTTCAGTGCCAGCAACTTGGCATTAATATCTTGAAAGGCGATCTGCTGGCTTTGCAGTACGGCGATGCGTTGCTCGACGATCTGCTTGGGCCGTGCCTCGATGGCAATGAGTTGGTCGATAATATCCGAGATAGGCAGACCGCTAACTAGGCCGACCCCGCTGGTAATCTGACCCATATCGTTTTAATTCTCAGTATTGGCTGCCAACTGCATGAATAAAACGGCTGGTGGTGGGGGGCGCCCCGGAGGGGCGCAAGACGAACTGACAACGGTCCTAGTCGTCGAGCACGCTACCACTGTAGAACTGATACCAGTCGCGGTTGCGATAGTCACCAGTTAGGCCCGGTTTGCGCCAACGTACGATGGGGCGGCAGTGCAACAGATCACTCACCCAGTGACTGAGCGTTCGCCGGTACATGCGAACTATGGGATCGTCTGCGGCGGATTCTTCAGTAAAATTACGCATGTTCAACCCTCGGGCTTTGCCCACCCGTACAGGCCGTTATCGGCCCTACTTTTTTATCGACAATTGGCGGGATCTTGCTTGAAACGGGACATGACGTGCCCATCGAGACATTGGCGCTAGTGACTTGGGGCGGCATCATTATTTCGCAAGGCCACCAACCAGGCAGACTAATCGGCCGCCTAGGGCGGTTAAAGGCCTGTTTGAGGCAGGATACCGGGTCCACAGGCAAGAGACATAACTTTATAAATCTCAGCAGGGCTGCCCACATAACGATGACAAAGACCAACAGTTGATGTTGGTGTACAGCCGGGCAGCCACCCGTGGCGACTTTATCAACCGATCGATTAGCATAGGCTGGTCATTGACAGTACGTGCCAGATAATTCCTGTACGGGGCAAAATGTGGCGCCTTTTGTACTGCTAGCACTATGGCAAATCCCTACCTTGCAACAGCAATCAGGTGTACTTGCTCGAGTCGCTAAGCCCTTCACGGCGTCAGGCTGTTCGGAATCAGCTAAGGGTGGAACAACGGGGTGTCCATGGCCTGAGCACTGCCGAATGCAATAGCGATCAAATACAGGCCAAACTCAGCTGGATTGAACGGCCGCTCCCCGGCTGCCTGTGATCCGACATAACCGGACGCGAGGTAGTCAAGGTGATTCATCGATCACCCTACACGCTGTACGTCAAGAACATCTACCGTCAAATTGGAGCCCACTTGCGATGATCGTTGTGGGAGATGTCTAACCTAACAGGTTATCCCTATTTGCCGAGTCGCTGCATGACCTGCTGCAAATCGGACCAGACATGCCGGCGGTTATCCCGCGTGTAAGCGCGTAGTAGATACGCCGGGTGAAACGTGGGCATGACGGGGATTACCGGTCCGTGAGACAGAAATTGACGGCTGTCAAACCAATTGCCGCGCAGCCGAGTGACGCCTTCACGGGTATTGAGTACGAGCTTGGCCGCTGGTCCTCCCAGGGTGACGATCACTTGGGGCTCAATGATGGTTATCTGTCTACGCAGGTAGTCACTACAGGCATCGGCTTCTGCGGGCGTCGGCGTGCGATTGCTGGGTGGGCGACACTTGACAACATTGGCAATATAGACCTGTTCACGTTGCAGCCCCATTGCCGCGATCTGCTTATCGAGTAGTTCGCCTGCGCGTCCGACGAACGGCCGACCCTGTTCGTCTTCTTTCTGTCCGGGGCCTTCGCCGATGAACATCAGGGCAGCATGAGGATCGCCTTCACCGAACACGGTTTGGCTGCGGCTTTGACACAGCGGACACTTCGTACAGGCGCTTACCTCATCGGCGTCAAGTTGCTGTAGAAGTTGGCCACGAGTGGCGGCCTCCAGTGCCACGGTTGGCGACACCGCTTCAGTTGCGATAGGGACGCTATCGATATCCAACAAAGCGTCGGTATGCAGGTGCTGGCGGAGAACGCGTCGGGTATTGGTCACCACTGACACAGTATACCAGAGCGCATCAATGTCCCGCAAAATCACTCACCGGGCGAGCCGAAGCCGTCGCGAAAAGCCGCAGGTGCTGTACGGTGCGCAGACCTATCCCCCTGACATCTTGCAACCGTTCAATGCTTTCGAATGAACCGTGCCTAGTGCGGTATTCGGTGACTCGCTGTGCCAACTTGGCGCCAATACCGGGTAACAGATGCAGCGTCGCGGCACCCGCGGTATTGACATCGATCAGATGAGCGGTACTGCGTCGGTTTAGACGATCGCGCGGCATCGAACGACGGCAGCGCGTGACAATCGTCAACGACAGTATGACGCACACCAGTAAAATCAACGCCAAACTGGATGTTCTATCGCGTATGCCAATGCCTCCGTGCCGCAGTTACCGGCCAGAGGCCAACCGGCAACCTGGACTTATTGCGGCGCACTCTCGGTTGCGGGGGCTTTTGTGCCCTCGACGCCATCGGCGTTCTCAGCCAGATTCTTGCGGAAGGCGACGAGCCGACGAAATGCCCACTTGAGTTGCATGGCCTCGGTGACGAGACCGCTCAGGGGCAGTTCGATATTCGGATGGTCTACTAGTTCGTGCCAGCCAATTGAACCAACGTGTGGCTTACTAAGGACAATCTTGAACAGAGCTTCAAGCCAGTGGCTTTGCACTTGTTGTGACCAAGGCTTGCGCCAGTAACCACTATCGGCATCGACAGGTCTGTCGCCGTCTGACGCGGCAATCATCATCTGCGTCACCGGCTCACTGGGCACGGCGACCGATAGCGCAACGGGCTTGCTGAACATTGCAAACTGATCAAGCATGTGGCTGATCTGCATCAAGTCGCGGGAATATTGACCTGGCATGGCCTGGCCCATCAGGACTTTGACGGCCAGACCGTCAAAGTCAACGGCCCCCTGGACCAACAAGTCGCTGTACATCAGCGGTGGTATCGACTTGGCGTTGGTGGCGTAGTATTCACCGAAAGGCTGGCGAATTTCCACAAGCACTTTCGCATGAGGCTGGATTTTCTTGACCAACATGGTGGTCATGCGACTTAGGTCCATGATCTGGTCAAAGCTCATGGTGAAATGGTTGTTGATGTGCAGGCCGGAAAGCACAATCCATTTGTTGACATATTTACCATAGCGGTTAACGACGGTTTCAATGTGCTCATAAATCAGGTCGCGTAATGTGTCGAAATCATGCTCCCAGATATAGAGCCAATCGGGAAGCATGTGAGGCTCTAAACTGATGATAGGCCCGGCGGTGACGGGCAGTTGAGCATGGGCGACCCATTTGAACCAGTTATCCGTCGCGGCCCAATCGTAGTCCGCTTCGGCCGGTGCCAGTTGCCGCCATGAGACGGGCAGACAAACATAATCGAAGTTGGAAGCCAGAGCGGCAAGAATGCCCTCGCTGGTGTGCTCAACGCTCACGCCACAGCCGATGGGCAGGCGAACCTGGTCGCCGTTGGCTCTTCGCCAGCTCACCACGGTTTGGGCATGGGCCAGGGCCAATTCTTCACTGCCGTCGATGGAGATGGACAGGCACTCGGTTGCTGACTTGTCGGCGGCCTGGGGGTCGTCGTACTGGCGGCCCAAAGCGTCGATGAAATACTCGCGAGCCCGATTGGCACGCTTAATAACCGCGTGATCGGGTCCCAGATCAAACATACCCCAATTTTCAAGCTTGTTGTAGATCACCATGAGCTGATGGCGCGCTAATTCGAGACTGAGCAGGTAAGGGGTTTCACGATCAGGCAGCAGGCAAGTCTGGACAGTCAGTTCGCCACAATCACCGACGGCACACTGCAACGACAAGGAGGCAGTACCGGCATCGCGTTTTTCGCACTCAATGATGCCATTTTTAAAACGGATATCCGACCAGATGGCATTACCGTCCGATCCGATCAGATGCGCGTTGCGCAACAAGCACGACTTA
>Ga0310124_10002586_pt1 | contig 12397 bp, 13 predicted proteins | sample CB11b_AW_Bot5_MG_FD_203507 | JGI IMG/M metagenome (GOLD analysis project Ga0310124, IMG submission 203507) | Marine microbial communities from Western Arctic Ocean, Canada - CB11b_AW_Bot5 | ecosystem: Environmental > Aquatic > Marine > Oceanic | place: Canada: Western Arctic Ocean | collected...
CAGCAAAACTAGAATCTGAGATATCAGAAATTTCTGATATTAATGAAAGAAAAGAATTTTTAAATGCTTTAAATCTAGAAGAATCTGGGTTAGAAAAATTAACTAAAGCAGGTTATAATCTTTTAAAACTTATAACATATTTTACTGCTGGACCAAAAGAAGTTAGAGCATGGACAATTAAAGAAGGAACCATAGCAAAAGATGCCGCAGGTAAAATTCATAATGACTTTTCTAGAGGATTTATTGCAGCTGAAACGATTACTTATAATGACTATATAAAACTAGGCGGGGAAAAAAAAGCTAGAGAAAATGGTAATATTAGATCAGAAGGAAAAGAGTATATTGTTGTTGATGGAGATATAATTGTATTTAGGTTTAATATATAAATAATTTAAGGAAATAATATGAATAATAAAATTTTAATTAAATCCGCTGATGATAAAGATCTGCCTGTTTATATTTATGAGCCTTCTATTTCAAGAATCGGGGCAATAGTATTGATACAAGAAATTTTTGGAGCAAATGATCATATTAAAAGTATCGCAGAAAAATTTGCCAAAGAAGGATTTATAACCTGGGTTCCAGATTTATTCTATAGAATAGAAGATAATGTCAACCTTAACTATTCATCTAAAGATATAGAAAAAGGAAAAGAATTAAAAGAAAAATTAGGGTGGGAATTACCTACAATGGATATTATAAGCTGCATTGCAAATCTTAAAGTAGACTACAATGTTGCTACAGTTGGTTTCTGTTATGGTGGTACATTATCATGGAATGTAGCTTGCTCTGCATATGGGCTAGATGCCTCCGTATGTTTTTATGGATCACAAATAACTAATTTCTTAGAAAAACAACCTAGGTGCCCTACTTTGGTACATTTAGGTGAACAAGATGATTCAATTAATGAAGACGACCAAAATAAAATTATTAATTTTTCTAAACAAGCAACTGCTGATATTGAAGTATATAAATATAAAAATGCAGACCATGGTTTTTTCTGTGATCAAAGAAATAGTTATCATGAAGAATCAGCTGGATTAGCATATAAAAGAACATTAGATTTTCTAAAAAAATCATTATAATTAAATTATAGGAAAATATACATGACATATAATTCAGTTAATACTATTACAAAATTATTAGTTTTTATTACTTTTATTATTATATTTAGTAAAACTTATGCTATGGAAGCACCCAGCAGTCTTATTATAACAGATATCGAAGTTGGAGAAGGAAGGACAGCTGTAAAAGGCAAAGAATTAGCTGTGCACTATACCGGTTGGCTTTTTGATTCAAATGTAGATACGAAAGAGTTATGCGCAGCTAAAGGAAAGGAATTTGATTCTTCTCTGAAAAGAGGTATGCCATTTGAGATAGCTCTAGGTCAAGGAATGGTAATTCAAGGATGGGAGGAAGGGCTTATCGGAATGAAAGAAGATGGCAAAAGATGTCTTGTTATACCTCCTTCTATGGGTTATGGAAATCATGATATGGGAAATATAATTCCCGCCAATTCAACTCTTATTTTTGAAATTATTCTATTAGGCGTACGTTAAAAATGTTAGATAAAAAACCTTTTCTCGGAATTATTGGAGGAAGCGGTATATATGAATTAAATAATATAGTAAACGCAAAATGGTTATCAATTAACTCACTATTTGGTCAACCTTCAGATAACATTTTAACAGGTTCTATTGATGGTATAAACATAGCTTTTTTACCGAGACATGGAAAAAATCATAGTTTGTTGCCATCTGCCATTAATTATAGGGCCAATATAGATTGTTTAAAATCTCTTGGAGTTACCGATATAATATCTTTATCAGCTGTCGGAAGCCTAAAAAATGAAATAAAACCCGGAAATTTTGTAATTGTAGATCAATTTATAGATAAGACATTTGCTAGAAGTAAAACATTTTTTGACGAAGGAATTGTTGCCCATGTTTCAATGGCAAAACCAGTTTCAGAACAATTAAGTCAACTAATATTAAAATCTGCACCTAAGGATATAAATATATCGTTAGGTGGTACATATTTAGCTATGGAAGGTCCTCAATTTTCAACGTTAGCTGAATCTGAACTTTATAGGTCATGGAATTGTGATGTTATTGGAATGACTAATATGCCAGAGGCAAAACTTGCTAGAGAAGCTGAAATAGCTTATGCAACGATCGCAATGGTTACAGATTACGATTGTTGGCATCCTGATCATGATGCTGTAACAGTAGATAATATTATTGTAGTCTTAAATAATAATTCAAAAAATGCAAAAAAATTAATTTTAAATATTATCAAAAATATATCACAAAAAACATGGACTTGGGATGACCCCGCCTATACAGCTTTAGAAAATGCAATTATAACTCCAAAAGAAGCCCAACCTGAAAAAGCAAAACAAAAATTGCAAAATATTGCTAAGAATTATTTATAATTATTATACTAAACCAGCTTTTACTTTTTTCCATATTTTTTTATATGAAATAAACAAAATACCTGTCATGAAAACAAGAAAAAGAAAAACTCTAAACCCCATTGATTTTCTTTCATCGAGCTCAGGTTGTCCTGTCCATGTAAAAAAAGATACTAAATCAATAACTTCTTGTTCTAAAGTAGCTTCAGTTCCATCTAAATATTCTACATCTTCACCATATAATGGTTGTGGCATAGCTATAACATGGCCAGAATAAGCTTCATTATAATAACCATTAGATGTATCAAAATTCTCAGGAGCTCCCTTATAACCGTTTAATAGCCTATAAAAATAACTCGCTCCCCCTACTCTTGCCTTTATTATCAAAGATAAATCTGGAGGTAGAGCTCCATTATTCATCGCTTTAGCTTGATTAGGATTATTATATGGACTCACAAATCTATCTGAAGGTAATGCTTGCCTCATATTTACTTCACCTTCTGCATCTGGGTCTGCTAAAACTTCAAATTGTGAAGCAAATGATTTTATTTGATCTATTGAGAACCCTATACCGGAAAGATTTCTATATGAAACATATTTTAAACTGTGACAACCAGAACATACTTCTGTGTATACTTGCAAACCCCTTCTAGCAGAAGCTTTATCTATAACCCCAAAAAAACCATCAAAGGAAAAATGCATTTCAGTAGTATTATTAGAACTGTTAGCATTAACATTAGTTAAATCAAAAAATACTATAATAGTTAAGATAAAGAATATTTGTAAAGTTTTATTAATAATAAACATGACTATTTATCACCTTTTATAGATTTTTTTAGGACCGATTCTGATATACTATTAGGAAGAGGCTTTGTCGTTTCTATAACACCTACTAGTGGCATTAATATTAAGAAATGTGTAAAATAATATATTGTAGCTATTCTTCCAATAAGAATGAAATTACCTTCAGGAGGACTTCCACCTATCCATGTTAAAATGACAACATCCACAAGTAAAATCCAGAATAAATTTTTATACATTGGCCTAAACGTAGCTGACCTAACTTTTGAAGTATCTAACCAAGGAAGAACAAATAAAATAAGAATTGCACTTATCATTGCTATTACTCCCCCGAGCTTATCAGGAACAGCTCTTAATATTGCATAAAAAGGCAGGAAGTACCATTCAGGGACTATATGAGCAGGAGTTTTTAATGGGTCTGCAGGTATATAATTATCTGGATGTCCCAGATAATCAGGAGCATAAAATACTACCAATGCAAAAATAGTTAGAACAAAACTTAACCCAAATAAGTCTTTAATAGTATAATATGGATGAAAAGGAATAGAATCTTGAGGTCCTTTCTTGTCTATACCTAAAGGATTATTGGATCCGTGCGTATGAAGAGCAACAATATGTAATATTACAACTGCAACAATTAAAAATGGAAATAAATAATGTAATGCAAAAAACCGGTTTAAAAGTGCATTATCTACAGCAAAACCTCCCCATAACCATTCAACTATGGTTGTTCCAACAAATGGCACAGCCGAAAAAATATTTGTAATTACCGTAGCACCCCAAAAACTCATTTGTCCCCAAGGCAATACATAACCCATAAATGCTGTAGCCATCATTAATAATAATATTACTAAACCTAACCACCATAATACTTCTCTTGGAGATTTATAAGAACCATAATATAATCCCCTAAAGACATGAATATATACAACAATAAAGAAAAAAGAAGATCCATTCATATGAATATATCTTATTAACCAGCCGTAATTAACATCTCTCATAATATGCTCTATGCTGGCAAAAGCTCCTTCAACGGTAGGCGTATAATGCATTGCAAGAACTATACCTGTAATAATTTGAATTAATAAAAAAATTCCTGCTAAAGAACCAAAGTTCCACCAATAATTTAAATTTCTCGGAGTAGGATAATCGACCAATGTATGTTTTAAAGTACTAAAAATTGGTAACCTATAATCTATCCAACCAATAACTTTGCTGCCAATATTTTTATTACTCATGCAAAATACCTTTCAAATAATTATCCAATTTTTATAGTAGTATCATCTAAATAAACATAAGGAGGCACTTCTAAGTTTGATGGTGCTGGTCCTTTTCTTATTCTACCTGACGTATCATAGTGAGAACCATGGCAAGGACAAAACCATCCTCCATATTCCCCTTGTTGGCCAAGAGGGACGCAACCAAGATGGGTGCATACCCCAACCAGTACTAAATATTTAGCATTTTGAACTCTGTCTGCATCAATTTGTGGGTCTTTTAAAGTATTGATATCTACGTCTCTAGCTTTTGTAATTTCCTCTTCAGTTCTACACCTTATAAAAAGAGGTTTTCCTCTCCACAACACGCTTATAGACTGTCCAGGTTGTAATGGTGCTAAGTCAACTTCTATAGTAGATAAGGCTAAGACATCTGCAGAAGGATTCATCTGATCTATTAAGGGCCAAACTGCTGCGCCCACTCCAGTAGCGACTGTAACACCTGAAGTTATATGAATAAAATCTCTTCTCGATTTACTATCTTCATCTGTATTTTTTTTCAATTTAATTACCTTTTTAATAAAAAATAACTGATATTTACTTATAGATTATATTGATCTCACTCTTATGATTTTGACATTTTAATAAATTAATTTAAATTAACTACTTACTACAGATTAAAATATTAATAGACAAGTTTTTTTAATCTATAAATAATTTTTTTAATTTTTTATATAGTTTAAAGGGTATAAAGCAATCTTTATATAATTTTATATTATGAACAAAAAAATCAATAACTATAAAGAGTATAATTTTATAGAAAAAAACTTCTATGATCTAAGAAATCAAATATGCTCATCGTTCGAATCTATTGAGAAATCTCTTTCTTCTGGAAACAATTTAAAATTAAAGCCTGGAAAATTTATTAAGAAGTCTTGGAAAAGAAGCCCAGATAAAGGCTTTACATCTGGTGGCGGTGGAGTCATGTCAATAATGCATGGAAGAGTTTTTGAAAAAGTTGGAGTTAACATATCTTCTGTAATGGGCTCATTTTCAGATGAAATGAGAAATAAAATACCTGGGGCAAAGAAAAACCCTAATTTTTATGCGACAGGCATATCTTTAGTAGCACATATGCACTCTCCTTTAATACCAGCAGCACACTTTAATACAAGGTTTATAAGAACCACCAAAAATTGGTTTGGAGGAGGCTCAGATCTTACTCCTACTTATATGGAGAGATCTAAGTCCGTAAGCAATATATTTCACTCACAACTTAAAAATACATGTGATAAATATGATCCTTTATATTATCCAAAATATAAAAAATGGTGCGATGAATATTTTTATTTACCCCATAGAAAAGAACAAAGAGGACTAGGAGGTATATTTTTTGACTATTTAGAAAATAATTTTGAGAATGATTTTAATTTTGTAAAAGACATTGGGCAAACCTTTTTAGAAAGCTATTCTAAAATTATTAGATCTAAAATGCACAAAGAATGGAATGACAAACAAAAGAAAGATCAACTTATAAGAAGAGGTAGATATGTAGAATTTAATTTACTTTATGATAGAGGTACTGCTTTTGGTCTAAAAACTGAAGGCAACATAGACGCAATATTTATGTCTCTTCCTCCAATGGCCTCATGGTCATAATTTTCTTATCTGTTTTTAATAAATTTTAAACACTCAGACTTATCTGGCAAACAATCATTATTTACCCACCAGTCTCTTATAATATTTAATACTTTCCCCATTTTCTTACCTTCACTAAAGCCTAACTTTTTTAAGTCGTTTCCTGAAACTGGAAATACAGGTGGAGAATTATTAAAAAAGGTTAATAAAATTTTAACTTTCTTATTATCAATAATTGATAAAATATCTTTTAAATCTGATACAAACAATTCTCCATGATCTAACCATAAGTTAGTTATTAACGTTTTAGTAATACTTTCTTTTTGTGTTATCCAAGTAATATTTCTTTTTAATAAGGTTTTATTATTATTTGACAAATGAAACCTCTTTATAATTGAAGTAATTATCTTGCTTGCATCAATTTTCTTATTTTTATGCAAAGCTATTATAAATGAAGTATAGAGAATAAAAACATAATACTTCCTATTTTTATTTAAGTGAAAGACAGGAAGTAATTTTTTTAAAAAACTTTTATCTAAAAAAAAATTATCTATTAAAGAGCTATTATATATAGAATTCATTACATTGTTAATATCCAAAATATCAATTATATTTATAGCATTTTTTGCTAAAAATATTTTTTCTAACTCACTTAATATTCTTTCACCTGAAATTATATTTAAATTTTTAGAATACTTGATACAAGCATCTATAGAATTTTTATCTATATTATTAGAATAATTTGATAAAAATCTAAAATATCTAACTATTCTAATATAATCTTCTTTTATTCTTTTTTGAGGTTTACCTATAAATCGTAAAATTTTACTTTCTAAATCTTTAAACCCTTGACCTGTTGGATCAAGAACAGATCCATATTCATCAGAATAAAGAGCATTAACAGTAAAGTCTCTTCTATATGCGTCATCTTCCCATGAACCTCCGAAAATTACTTTGGCATGCCTTCCGTCTGTAACAACATCTTTTCTTAAAGTTGTAATTTCATATGTTTTACCATTCTTATATACTGTTATAGTTCCATGATCTATGCCAATAGGCTTAACATTATAACCAGCATTTATTAAAACTTTCATGGATTCTTCTGGCAATAATTTAGATGCAAAATCAATGTCATTTACGGGAACATTAGATAACCAATCTCTTACTGCCCCACCAACTATCATAGTTTTATCAGAGCCACCTAAAGCCATCATAATATCAAAAGCCACCCCAGATGACCAAGGAGGAGATATATTTAAATTAACGTTTAACATGCCCAGGTTCTATACCTTCTTCTGTCAATTTAGGGGGAACATACGTTCCACCAGGCTCCTCTCCAAATTGCATAAACCTAAATAACACTAAAATTATACCAAATAGAATTATAGTTATAACTATAAAAAAAAACCAAGGAGGCCTTACAGAATTATTTTCTTCTTTATTTCTTCTAGTTAATAAATACCATACTAAAAGTATTATTAGGAAAATTATAATTGGTAAAAATCTAATAATAAATGCGCTCATTCTATAATCCTTTATAATTTATACTAATACAAATTCATAATTTCGCAAAAATTTACAATGATTCTTGCTGTAGACCCCCATATCTTTTTATCTTGCCAATTAAATTGATAATAAGTATATGACCTACCCTTATAATTACCACTTTCTATGTTCTTATTACTTTGATCTAAAAAATAATCTAAAGGAACTTCAAAAATATCAGCTACTTCTGTTTCTTGAACAACAGGCATATAATTACTATTTATTAAACCCATAATAGGTGTAACTTTATAATTTGTACCTGTTATACAATCGTCAAGCTTGCCTAGTATTTGTATTTGATTACTCTTTATACCTACTTCTTCAAATGCTTCTCTTTTAGCACACTCAATTAAGTTTTTATCAACTTTATCTAATTTACCTCCAGGAAAACAAACTTGCCCTGGGTGAGAAGGCACATCCTTAGATCGCGTAGTTAATATTACACTAAGTTGACTATTTTTTTCTATCAAAGGAAATAAAACTGCAGCTATCTTATAATCTTTACTTTCAATGTTTAAGTTTTTTTTTCTATTATTTGTGTTCATATCTTCAACAAATTTATTCTGTCTACTAATTAGATTCTTCTTAATATTTAAACAAAATTCATTCATCTTTTATCTACTTTGTATAAAATTATTTCTTGAAGTTGCTTTATCTAAAATAAAAAACTCATGGCCGCTATATATTCCGGTATGTATTATTTTTTTTATCTTTTTCGTATCTAACAACCCAGCCAATTCATAATATACTGACCTAGAAACCTTGGCGATCAAACCATTATTAACTAAGCTATAAGGTATTAATTCATTTGAATCTTCTTTTCCTTCCATCCACAATGGATTATCTTTTCCAATTATAAATTCAGTATCTACATTTGTAACAAAAGAGATAAATATTAAATTATTATTATTTACTACATCCAAACTTGTTACTACATAAGGAACATCCAATACCTCAACTAAAACGTCTTCTACTGGAGTTTTTAAATGAAATGTATTATCTTCTTTTCTAATAAGTATAGAAGAAAATAATTTAACCATAGGCTTACGAGTGATTTTTGAACCCTTATAGTACCACTCACCATATTCATCAATTAAAAAAGGTGCTTTATTCATACTTAATGTTTATATAATAGATTAATTAAAATCTATTATATAATTTTTATTTAATCTAAAATTATGATAACTGTCGTAAAAGATGCTTATTTGTTTATTAAAAATTTAAAAAGGCCTTTAAAAAGATGAAAAAACACACACCTAAAGAATTAAAAGAAATAGAAAAACTTAGTTCAAATATTTCTAATGTAAGAAACCATGTTAATGAAATTGTATTTGGTCAAGAAAAAGTAATAGATAAAATAATTATTACTTTGCTTTCTGGAGGACATACACTTTTAGTAGGACTTCCTGGTTTGGCTAAAACTAGATTAGTAAGAAGCTTAGGTACCATAATGGGATTAAGCAGAAAAAGAATACAATTTACACCTGATTTAATGCCTACCGATATATTAGGCTCAGAGATATTAGAAGAATCTGAAAAAGGGAAAAGAAGTTTTAAATTTATCGAAGGTCCAGTTTTTTCTCAGTTTTTATTAGCTGATGAAATAAATCGTGCAAGCCCTAGAACTCAATCTGCTTTACTTCAAGCTATGCAGGAAAGAATAGTAACTGTAGCAGGCAAAAACTATGAACTACCTGAACCTTTTCATGTATTAGCAACACAAAACCCTATTGAACAGGAAGGCACTTACCCTTTACCAGAAGCTCAATTAGATAGATTTTTAATGCAAACAAATATAACATATGCTGATAAAGATTCAGAAAAACAAATGCTTATAGCAACCACAGGAACTAAAGAATTAGCACCTAAAAAAATAATTTCTTCTAATCAATTAATTGCTGCTCAAAAGCTAATTAGATCTATTCCTGTTGGAGACCAGGTAATAGAAGCAATACTAACTTTAGTTACTAATGCAAGACCTGAAACTTCAAAGTTAAAGACAGTAAAAAACAGTCTATCTTGGGGACCTGGTCCTAGAGCAAGCCAATCTTTGATGATAGCTTGTAGGGCAAGAGCTATTATGCAAGAAAGGCTTTCACCATCTATAGATGATGTTAAAGCTCTAGCTGAGCCCATTTTAAAACATAGAATGAATCTTAACTATACTGCTAGAGCAGAGGGAAATTCATTAAATAATGTTATAAGTGAACTAGTTAAACTTTTAAAATAACAAAGAATTATAACCATGAGACTAAAAGCTGAAAAGTTAACATTTCAAATACCTAACCTATTAATAAAGGCAAACAATATAGCTAATACTGTTTGGGAAGGTATGCATAATCGAAATAAAGCTGGTGTTGGAGATAGCTTTTGGCAATTTAGAAAATATGAATATGGAGACCCTGCTCATTTAATAGATTGGAAAAAATCTGCTAAATCTTACGATACTTTTGTAAAAGAAAAAGAATTAAATACTCTTCAAGATATAGTTATTTGGAGAGACACCTCTAAATCAATGAATTTTAGCTCTAACAAACAGATTGAACCAAAAATATATAGAGCAAATTTATTAACATTAGCTCTCACTATAATTTTTTCTAAATCAGGGGAGAATATAGTTCTTAACGGTTTTAACTCTAAACTATCGCACGGAAATAAAGTTATTAATTTTATTGCTAATCAAATTACCAGTAAGATTAAAGAGAGTTTTTTATCCAGACCTAATATAGATGAAATAAAAAATAATTCTGATGTAATATTAATTAGTGATTTTCTAAATGATATAAAAGACACAGAGGAAATTATAAGAAAACTTTCTAGTAGAGGTATAAACGGTAATATAATCCATGTTTTAGACCCTGCGGAAAAAACATTCCCATTTAAAGGTCGTATAAACTTTAATGGATTAGAAGAAGAAGAAAGCATTCTCATTGGAAACGCAGAAGCTATAAGAAATAATTATAAAAAAGCAATAACAGCTCACTGCAACAAGGTAAAAAAATTAGCTTTATCATATTCATGGAAATATTACATGGATATTACAGATAATTCTCCAGAATCATCTTTGTTAAATATTTGCAATACTTTATCTAACTATAACAACGTAAAGCTAGACGTATAAAGATGTCTTTACTATCTTCATTAACTTTTGGAAACCCACTTGCTTTATGGGGATTATTATCTTTACCTGGAATATGGTTGTTACTAAAAATATATCCACCTGTTCCACAAAATATATTTTTTCCTGCTATAAGGTTTCTTAAAAATTTAGACAATAAACAAGAAACTGCTAGCAAGTCCCCCTTATGGTTGTTAATTTTTAGGATATTACTAGTTTCCATATTAGTGCTTGCATTTTCTAATCCAATATATAACGCAAAACCTAACTATCCTAATAAAGGCCCACTTATATTAATTATAGATAATGGTTGGTCTGCTTCTATAAACTGGGAAAAAAGAAAAGATCATTTATTAGAACTTATTGACAAAGCTGAGCAAGAAAAATTATCTATAATTTTAGCTCCTACAGCTAAAAAAATTAACATAAATAACGATGAATTAATAATAATAACTTCTAAAGAAGCAAAATCCGTAATAGCAACTCTTACTCCTAATCCATGGCCATCTAATTATTCGTTATTAATTAAAAAGTTAGATAGTTTATCTAAAGATAGAAAATATAATATTGTATGGTTATGGGATGGAATTGATCATGAAAATGGTGATAGTTCTCAAATTCTTTTAAACAAACTTGAGGATATAGGAAAACTTACAGTAGTTAATTACTTTAATAACTCCTCAATAAAAATTATTACTAAGGTTGAAACAAAAACAAATAATAAATTAGGTATAGAAATATCCAGAAATATTGGTGCATTAGAAGAAACAATATTTATAAGAGCAAATGGAGCTGACGGTAAATTATTAAATAGAAAAGAACTATCTTTTAAAGAAAATGAAAGAATTACTAAAATTGATTTATTAATACCAAGTGAATTAAGAAAAGACTTAATATCCTTAACAATTGAAAATGTAAATAATGCTGGATCCATTCACCTATTTGACGACAAATGGAGAAAAAGAACTGTAGGTATTTATGGAGATAAAGAATCATTTAGAACTCAGCCTTTATTATCTCCGGCTTATTATCTAGATAGAGCAATCAACTCCTTTAGTGAAGTTAAGATAGGCAATCTAGAAGAATTAATAAAAAAAGATACTTCAGTTATCATACTTCCTGGTGTTGGGACTATTAGAGAAGAATTAAATACAAAACTAAAAGGTTGGATAAAAAATGGAGGAATATTAATTAGATTTGCTGGCCCTAATCTTGAAGGAGCAGATACTGACTTACTTCCTGTTAAGTTAAGATCAATGAATTCAAGAGCCTTTGGAGGAGCGCTTAGTTGGTCAAAACCCGTTACAATTAAAGAGTTTCCCATAAATTCTCCACTAAATGGTATAGAAATTAATGATGATATACTTATTAATAAACAAGTAATAGCTGAGCCTTCTTCAGAACTAACTAGCAGGACATGGGCTTCTTTAAAGGATGGAACACCTTTAATTACAGGGCAAAATTATCAAAAAGGCTGGAATGTATTTTTTCATATTACAGCCAATGCAGACTGGTCAAATTTACCATTATCAGGAACTTTTGTAGAGATTCTTGATCGAATAATAAATTTATCCTCTGGCGATCAAGATAACTCAAATGACTTCCCTCTAGCTCCTTATAAATTATTAGATGGCTTTGGTCGTCTAATAGATCCTACAAGCGAAG
>Ga0310124_10002587_pt1 | contig 12395 bp, 13 predicted proteins | sample CB11b_AW_Bot5_MG_FD_203507 | JGI IMG/M metagenome (GOLD analysis project Ga0310124, IMG submission 203507) | Marine microbial communities from Western Arctic Ocean, Canada - CB11b_AW_Bot5 | ecosystem: Environmental > Aquatic > Marine > Oceanic | place: Canada: Western Arctic Ocean | collected...
TAGGATGGATAATTGAGACGTTAAAGGGTGATTATGGCAGTACGCGGGAACTATTCACGTATGATTTTCCGGCCGCTATTGGCGAATATGTTGCTATGGGGCCAACTGCTTGCGGCGGGGGCCGCCGGCGGGCCTATCGATGAGGTAACGATTGTGACGGCCCAGGCGCGCCATCAATTTCATGTGGAATTGGCCGCGACGACAGAAGCCAGACGAAAAGGCCTGATGCATCGGCCGGTTCTGGCGAAGGATGCCGGAATGCTATTCATTTTTCCTGACAGCCGCCGGCATAGCTTTTGGATGAAAAATACCCTGGTACCCTTGGATATGCTGTTTATCGCCGGCGACGGCCGTATTGTGTATGTGCACCATAATGCCCAGCCGCATTCCTTGACGCCGATTGCGCCGCAGGATGCCGCCAAGGCGGTATTGGAAATAAACGGTGCGCTCAGCCGTCGTCTCGGGATCGCCATCGGCGACCAAATTTTGCACCCCAGCCTGACGGTCTCTAGAGAATAGATTCCGCCAATTTTTGTGCTAGGGCGCCGGCGACCCGGCGTCGGTAGTGCGGTGGGGTCATGCTAGTTTTCATGGCTTTGGCCTGGCCACGCACCGCGTCACGCAATTCTTCCAGGCAGGCGTCATCAGCCCGGCGGCCTAAAAATTTTTCCAAGCCACGCACCAGAAAGGGCAGGGGGGAAACGCCGGTCAGGGCAACGCGCAGATCAGCTATTTCTTTGCCCTGCATGTCCATACGCACGGCGACGCCCGCCAGCGGAAAATCGATGGAACCACGGACCCGGGATTTGGCGTAGCCTGACGGCGTGGGCGAGGGATGCTTTGAAATATGCACCGCGACTAGCAATTCGTCGTCCGCCAGGGTCAGATGGTCCATGCCGTCGTTGCGGTACAGCGCGGCCAGGGCAATCCGGCGACGGCCATTCGGGCCGGCCAATTCCACCTCGGCATCAAACAGCAGCAGGGCTGGGGCCACATCGCCGGAAAAGGCCGCGAAGCATATTTTGCCGCCCGGTGCGACATGACAGATATCACCGCGATACTTTAGGCAATAATTGTTGGCGGCGCGCCACCATTCGCTCTGATTATAAAAGACGCAACGGGTATCGAGGCACAGGTTACCACCCAAGGTGCCGTATTCCCGATGGCTGGGGCCGGCCACTTGCCCGGCAGCCTGCACCACGGCCAGGAAATTTTCCCGCAGAAATCTGCTTTCGGCTAATTCGCGCAGGGTTACCGCGCCGCCAATGCTGATCCGGCCGGAACGGCCATCATCCACATTCGTGATCGCATGCATCTCGTTAATGCCGTTCAGGTAGACTAGGCTGTCCGGCTGTTCGATGCCCCGGCGAATGTTGACGAGAAGGTCGCTGCCCCCCGCCAGATAGCGCCCGGCCGCCGCCGCCGCATGCAATGCAACCGCCTCTTCCACCGTCACCGGGTGGTGTACATGCATATCGGGAAGCAATTCCATTAGGCGGCCGCCCCATCGGTTGCGCCCGCCGCCCGCTCGCCCCGGGCCTTCTTCTCCAGTAGTTCCAGTAACCGGTCCGGGGTTAGGGGAAGTTCCGTCGCCCGCACGCCCATGGCGTCGGCAACCGCATTGGTTAAGGCTGGCAGGAAGCCGGTCAAAGAGCCCTCGCCGGCTTCCTTCGCGCCGAACGGGCCATGGGGGTCGTTGGCCTCGATAATGCCAACTTCGATGGGGGGGGATTCAATTATCGTGGGGACCCGGTAATCCAGCATGTTGGCATGTAGTGGCAGACCTTCGTGATAGCGGGCCTCCTCCGACAAGGCTTGCCCCATGCCCATCCAGACAGAACCTTGGACCTGACCCTCCACGGCCAGGGGGTTCAACGCCTTACCGCAATCATGGGCGACCCAAACCTTATCCACCGTAATCTCCGCCGTGTGGGGATCAACTGTAACCTCGACTACTTGGGCGGCATAGCTGAACGCCATGGTGCCGCCAATCGCTGCGCCGCGGTACTTCCGGCCACCCCAGGATTCGGGCAGCGTGTCGTAGGTCCCCTTGACCGCCAGGGTGCCTTCGCCGGTTAGGGCATCCATGACCACTTCATCGAAGGTCAGACCCTGATCCTGTTTGCCACCACGATAGACCTCGCCCAGGCATTCCACATCTTCCGGCGCAATTTCTAGCTTTCTGGCGGCGGCCCGGATCAATACGGCTTTCAGATTTTGCGCCGCATCGATGGCGGCGTTACCCACCATGAAGGTGACTCGCGACGAATAGGAGCCATTATCCTTGGGCGTTAGGGCGCTGTCGGAAGCGATGACCCGAATGCGGCCCATGTCCACCCCAAGGGTTTCCGCGACACATTGCGCCATCACGGTAGAGGAGCCCTGGCCAATCTCGGCAGCCCCGGTCAACAGGGTGATCGAGGCATCCCAATCGACGCGTAAATGGATTGTCGCATGGGGCTCGCCGGTCCAATGTTTGGGCTTGGAAGCGCCGGATATATAGTGCGAGCAGGCCATGCCCAAGCCTTTATTAAGCGCTAATTTTCCCTTGCGCTGTTTCCAGCCACTGGCTTTTTCGACCCAATCCAGGCACTGGTCCAGACCATAACTGTTCACCAGCAAATCATTCTCGGTCATGGTCGGGGCCACCAACAGATTAGCCCGGCGTACGGCAAAGGGATCCAGGCCCAGTTCCATCGCCATGCCGTCGATCAGACTTTCAAAGGCGAAGCGTGTCTTCACCGTGCCATGGCCGCGAAACGCGCCACAAGGCGGAGTATTTGTTAGTACGCGATAACCGTGAAAGCGGACTGATACGATATCATAAATGCCATAGATCAACGAACCCGCATATAAAATAGTCACGATGCCATAGCCACTGTAGGCACCGCCCCGCTGCTGGGCGGAGAAGTCAACGGCGGTAATGGTGCCATCCTTTTTCATGCCTACCTTCATCTTGATATCGGTTTCAGGCCGGCCACGATGGGTGATGAAGGTTTCTTCACGACTTAACACTACCTTGACCGTGCCGCGGGCCTTGCGCGCCAATAAACCAGCAATTAGATCACTTTGCAGGGTTTCCGTGCGACAGCCAAAGCCGCCACCGATATGAGGCTTAATCACCCGGATATGGGAATCCGCCATATCCATGGTGCGGGCCAGCATTTTGTGCACATAAAATGGCACCTGGGTCGAGGGCCGGATGGTTAACTGCTCCCGCGCCGCGTCATATTCGGCAAAGGCGGCGTGGGGCTCCATCTGGGCCTGGCAGACTTCGGTGCAATGGACCTCAATTTCACGCACCAGGTCGGCGGCTGCCATGTCGGTGTCCACATCACCTAGATCAAATTCCACTTCGCGCTCAATATTGCCGGGCTTGTCTTCGTGTAGATCCATCGCGCCCTCGGCGCGGGCCTCGGCGGCCGTGAAATAGGCGGGCAGTTCTTCGTAGGTTACAACGATTAGGTCTAACGCCCGCTGCGCCGTGGCAACATCGACCGCTGCCACCGCCGCCACCGGTTCGCCGCGATAGCGGACCCGGTGACGGGCCAAGGCCCATTCGTTCATAGCGATGGGTAGGACGCCATAGCTATCGGCGCAATCGGCCTCCGTCACCACGGCCATTACGCCCGGGAGGGCCTCGGCCTTGGCGGTATTTATGGCGATGATGTTGGCGTGGGCCACGGGGCTGCGCAGAATGCGACCGACAAGTGCATCCGCCGCCTGAAAATCAGCGGCGAACATGGCCCTGCCGGTTGCCTTTTCCGGGCCGTCTACCAGGGGTTTGGGGATACCGATGGACTGGATGGGGGCGATCTTATTCATGCCGCTAGCTCCCGTGCCGCGAACTGTACCGCCTCGATGATTTTGACGTAGCCCGTGCAGCGGCAGATATTCGCGGCCAGGGCGTCGCGGATCTCCCCTTCGCTGGGATCGGGATTGCGGCGCAATAGCGCTTCCGAGGCCATGATCATGCCCGGAGTGCAAAATCCGCATTGCGAACCCAGCTTTTCGTGAAAGCCGCGTTGGATGGCCGTTAATCGGCCGTCGCGGGATAAGCCATCCACGGTTTCGACCCTGGCGTTCTGGCAAGTCGACGCGAGGGTGAGGCAGGCGTGGCGTGGCCGGTCGTCGATCAATACCGTGCAGGCGCCACATTCGCCGCCATCACATCCGATCTTGGTTCCTGTCAGACCTGCCTTCTCGCGCAGGTAATCAACCAGCAACATGTTATCGGGAACCACATCGTCACGTGCGACACCATTGACCATCAAGGAAAGGACAGTTTTCACGGTTTCTCTCCAACAGCGCTGTTGCAAATCCGGCCTCCAAATTATAGCCGAATATTGTTGGGTACCCAAACAATATTATTGCCGATGCTCTGTCCGAAGCCGCGCGGTGATGGCTACGTCAAACTGGCTGTCGCCGATCAGGCTATAACCGTGCAACCGGGCCGGGGACGTGCCCTGACTCGGTTTGGGGGGAGAGATCCTGGGACGGTACGATGACGTCTGGTAGAGCTGTCCATTGCCCGAAGTTGGTGATCATCGTCAGGCGATGCAAAGCCCGGCGATGATCAGGTCGAAATCTATGCAGTGACTATGGGCAGGGCGATCATCACCAAGCCGGCAACAGAGACGGCCCAGGCGACGGTACGCAGCCAGGGTACACCGACCACATAGATTACGCCGTGGACGAGCCGGGCCAGGACGAATATTTGAGCGCCGAGGGCGGTGTTGGCATTATTCAGCCCGGCTATTTGCACAATCAGCACTAACACGGCGAACAGGACCAGATTTTCCAGCATGTTGGCATGGGCCCGCTTGGCACGGCCAGCCATTCCGGTTGCCTTCACGCCGTCCCGGTTGCCCGCCAGCGCGGGTAGTCCTACCTCCAGCATAGTTAATAGAAGTGCCACCAACATCTGGACAAAGGCTAAAACCACGGCACAAGACAACATCGTTAATTCAGCAGTCATAATCTTTCTCCCCAAAAACTAAGTGCATTAATAAACATGGATATTGTTCCAGGTTGGAAGACATAGTCTATATACAGACGCTGACAAGCCGAAAGGTGCAACTGCTCTGTCCTCGGCGCCTGTCAATATTATCCCGTCTACCAGTCTTTTGGCAAGCGCGGCAAACTGTGATCTGCTGATTGGTTAGGTCTATCAGGCCGGGCGGAATACGGGCAGGGTCAGCTTGTCAGTGGCGTCCTCATAGTCCAATAGGACTGGCATCCCGACACTAAGTTTTTCTGGCACTATGTCCCTAGCCTGGGCGCAGATACGGACGCCTTCATCTAAATCCACGGTTAGCAGCATTAGCGGCAGGTTGCCTAAAAAGCCGGGATGAAAGGCATGGTGGGAGATAGTCCAGCTATGCACCCTGCCGTTGCCGCTGGCCCGCACCCAATCTGCTTCCATGGAATAGCAGCTATCGCAAACAGGGCGCGGATAATGGCGGACCTTGCCGCAATCGGCACAGCGTTGCAGACGCATGGCGTGTTCCTGCATGCTGTCCCAGAATGGTTTGCTGTCCCGGTTCAGGGGCGGCATGGGTTTATCATATGTATCTGGCAGCGTATTTGACATTGCCTTAGTTCCGCATGATGGCGACAGCGCCATCTCCCATATCGCCATACCCGGTAACCAGGCCAACTTCGGCGTTGGCTACCTGCGCCTTACCGCCCGTCCCGCGTAGCTGTTTGACCAATTCACAGACGTGGTTCATCCCGATGATGTGGGATTGCGAGAGCAAGCCGCCGTGGGTGTTTATGGGCAGTTCGCCGTCCAGGGCGATGCGGCCGTTGGAGACGAAATCTCCGCCTTCGCCTTTCTTGCAAAAACCGAGATCTTCCAACTGGCACATCACGATATAGGTGAAGCAGTCGTAAATTTCGGCCACGTCGATATCTTTTGGGGTGACACCCGCCATGCCAAACGCCCGCGGCGCCGCCTTGGCCGTGCCAAGGGTGGTGATGTCCGGGCGCTGGGTGATGGCCGAGGGGGAGTCGGGATGGCCCTCCGCCACGCCCATGATGTAAATCGGCTTGTGCGCCAGATCCTTGGCCCGTTCGGTCGTGGAGATTACCACGGCCGCGCCGCCGTCGCTTTCTAGGCAGCAATCGAACAGGCGCAAGGGGTCGGAAATCATCCGCGAATTCTGATGATCCTCGATCGTCATGGGTTTTTGCATCACAGCGTTGTCGTTCAGGATAGCGTTGGAACGCACCGTCACCGCGATCTCGGCCAACTGGCGCGAGGTGGTGCCGTACATTTCCATATGCCGCCGCGCCATGTGCGCGTAGATCTGTGGTGGCGCGATATTACCGGACGGCATTTCGAATTCGCCGATGGTACGGAACTGTGGCAGGTCGGCGGCCCGCGCGCCAATGCGCTCACCCGAGGAGCCGTTGCGCCCGATCGGGATCAGCACATGATTGGCGACCCCGGTTACCAAGGCCGATACGGCCGCCTGGATTGCGGCGACGCAACTGGCCCCACCCAGCGGCGTGGTGGCCGAGAAGCGCAGATCCTGGATGCCCAGATTGGTGATGAATTCCTCCGCCACCACATCGAGATTGCCGTACGGGATCACGCCGTCAATATCGGTGGGCTTCAGCCCTGCGTCCGCGATCGCCTTCAGGGATGCTTCCATCTGCAACGCCACGACCGATTTGCCGGAATTCTTCGAATATGCCGTCTCGCCAACACCGGTGACTGCACATTTATCTTTAAGCGACATTATTGGTTTCCTCCGTATCCATTTAGCAAACCTGCTTGTCGCTATTATCCAGCAAGCATCACCGCTTCGCCAGCATTTTACGATCCTCGTCGCTGGACTTCCCCTGCAGCCGGGCGCTATAAGGGCGCGGACGCTCGTGGAGCGATATAAATGGGATGCTTGCCGTGACGTCGCGCAAAGATCAGTATCTGCGAATTGTGCGCTTGCTGGGCTTTTACGCCGGCGGGGACGGCATTAGTATAGCCTGTACGTCCTGATGTTGCGCCTGACCTAAAAAGGCGCCGCGCCGTGGAAAATTCCGGCACGAACTAAACACAGCATCTTAAATTAATCGACGGTACCGTTCCCGATGGCCACAATGCAGACACCGTTGCAAATTCATAATACCGCCACGCGAAGCAAGGAAACTTTTGTGCCCCTGCGGGCCGATACGGTGCGTCTATATGTCTGTGGCCCCACGGTTTATGACCTTGCCCATGTAGGCAATGCCAGGCCGGTAGTAGTCTTCGATAGTTTTGTGCGCCTGCTGCGCCGCCGCTATGCCGCCGTTATCTATGTGCGAAATATCACTGACATTGATGATAAGATCATGGATCGGGCGGAGGCGCGTGGGCAGAGCATCGCCGAAGTGACGACGAAGACTACGCAGGTTTTCCATGACGACATGGCGGCCTTGAATGCCTTGCCCCCTGATCACGAGCCCCGGGCCACGGAATATGTGGACGGCATGGTCGCCATGACCGAGACGTTGATCGCCAAGGGCCATGCCTATGCCGCCGATGGACACGTCCTGTTCGATACCTCGTCCATGGCCGACTACGGTGTTTTCTCCCGGCGTAACCAGGATGAGTTGATCGCGGGCGCCCGGGTTGACGTGGCGCCCTATAAGCGCAATGCCATGGACTTCGTGCTGTGGAAGCCATCTACGGAACAACAGCCCGGCTGGGATAGCCCCTGGGGCAAGGGTCGGCCCGGCTGGCATATGGAATGTTCAGTCATGGCGGAAGCTTTACTGGGTGAGACCTTTGATATTCATGGCGGCGGCATCGATTTGGTGTTTCCCCATCACCAGAATGAACTGGCGCAAAGCATCTGCGCCCATGACGGCGCCCCCTTCGCGAACTATTGGATGCATAATGGCCACGTTACGGTTGGCGGCGAAAAGATGTCTAAATCCTTGGGCAATTTTTTGACAGTGCATGATTTATTGGCGGAGCAACCGGGTGAAGCCATCCGCTTAACATTGCTCTCGGCGCATTATCGTCAACCGTTGGACTTCACTAAGGAATTGGTGGCCGAGTCCCGGCGCATTCTGAACCGGTGGTACCGTGCCGTTGGCGATGCGGACGCCGCCACCGATCTGCCCGAAGCGGTGGAGGCTGCGTTGTGCGATGACCTGAACACGCCCAAGGCCATCGCTGAGATGCATAGCCTGGCCGATCAAGCCATGGCCGGTGACCGAGCCGCGGCCTCTTCGGTAAAAGCGGTAGGCGAAGTATTGGGCCTATTACAAGCCGCGCCGGAAGCCTGGTTCCAGGGGCAGGGGGGTGATGGCGATCTGACGGTTGAAGCGATTGAGGGGTTGATCGAACAGCGGCGTCAGGCGCGCCAGGACAGGGATTTCGCAACATCTGACCGCATTCGCGACGAACTGGTGGGCCAAGGTATCGTATTGGAAGACGGCGCCGGCGCCACCACCTGGCGGCGGGGAGGTTAGAGAGATGGTGAAAGAACACCTCTACATCTTTGATGCGACCTTGCGGGACGGGGCGCAGAGGTCCGGCGTCGATGTCTCGGTCGAGGACAAGCGCGCCATTGCCAAAACCTTGGATCGTCTGGGCGTGGACTATATTGAAGGCGGCTGGCTCGGCGCCAATCCCACCTATACCAGCTTTTTCGAAAATCTGCCGAACCTGGAACGCGCCACATTCACTGCCTTTAGCATGACCAAAAGGCCGGGCCGCAGTGCTGACAATGATCCCGGCCTAGCGGCGGTTCTGGGCGCGCGGGTAGGGGCGGTCTATTTGATGGGCAAGACCTGGGATTATAACGTTGACGTGGCCCTGGGTATCGAGAAATCCAAGAATGTGGCGATGATTGGCAATTCCATGGCCGCCAGTATCGCCAAGGGGCACGAGGCGCTGTCCGATGCGGAACATTTCTTTGATGGCTACAGGGCGAACCCGGATTTAGCCCTGGCCTGCCTGCAATCGGCCCTGGATGCCGGGGCCCGTTAGATCGTGTTGTGCGACACCAATGGCGGTACCCTGCCCCATGAATTCGCCCGTATTGTCGGCGAGGTCGCGACCCATATCCCCGGCGATCATCTGGGCATCCATTGCCATAACGACACGGGCAACGCCATTGCGGGCAGTCTGGTGGCGGTGCAGGCCGGGGTGCGCCATATTCAAGGTAGCCTGAACGGTTTGGGTGAATGCTGCGGCAATGTGGATTTAGTCGCCCTAATCCCCACCTTGAGCCTGAAGCCCGGGTTTTTCGAGAATTTTGAAACCGGTACCGATGCCAAAGGATTGCGCCATTTGACCGCGACCTTGCATTTGCTCGATGAGTTGTTGAACCGGGCGCTAGCACGCCAAGCACTTTATGTTGGGGCCTCGGCCTTTTCCCACAAGGATGGTTTGCATGTCTCCGTCGTACTAAAAAATCCCCAGACCTACGAGCATATAGATCCAACATTGGTCGGCAACAGACGTCAGGTCTTGGTCTCCAATCAGGCGGGCCGCTCCAACATTTTGGCCCGATTGGCCGAGATCGGTATCGAGATTGATCCCAAACACCCCGAGGTCGATCGTCTGCTGGAAGAGGTGAAACAGCGGGAGTTTGGGGGCTATGCCTATGATGGAGCCGAGGCGAGTTTTGAATTGATGGCGCCGCGTGTCCTGGGCGATGTGCCGGATTATTTCGACGTCATGGGCTTTCGAGTCATGGTAGAGCGGCGCCATAACGCAAAAGGCGCGCTGATTACCGTATCGGAAGCGACCGTGAAGCTATCGGTGGATGGCCGCGAGATCATGTCCATGTCTGAAGGCAATGGCCCGGTCAATGCCTTGCGCAAGGATACAGGCCGCTTTGCCCCGAATATCGCCGATTTGGAACTGGTGGATTTCAAGGTCCGAATTCTCTACGGCGGTACCGGCGCGGTCACCCGCGTTCTGATCGAAAGCGCAGAGAGCCAGGGCCGGCGCTGGTTCACGGTGGGGGTATCGCCCAACATCGTGGATGCCTCGTTCCAGGCCCTGTTGGACTCGATCAGATTTAAACTGTTCAAGGACGGCGCCAAGGCGCCCTAGCAGCTTACCGTGGCCGGCACCGATTCAACCAAACCGGCCGTCGTGGTTGGTCTCGCCCCGACGGTGATCCTGGTGCGGCCGCAGATGGGCGAGAATATCGGCGCCGCGGCCCGGGCTATGAAGAATTTCGGCCTGGATCAATTGCGCTTGGTCGCCCCACGCGATGGCTGGCCCAACGCACGCGCCAGCGCCATGGCCAGCCGGGCCGATGACGTACTGGACGGGGCGGTGCTGTATGGTGATAGCCCGGCCGCCGTAGCCGATCTGCACGGCGTTTATGCGACCACGGCCCGTGCCCGGGAAATGGAAAAACCCTGTCTGACGCCCCGGGCCGCGGTAGCGGATATGCACCGCCGTCTGAGACAGGGGCAAAAGGTCGGTATCCTGTTTGGTGGCGAGAAGGCGGGCCTGGACAATGACGACGCCACACTGGCGCAAACACTCATTCAAATTCCGGCCAATCCTGCTTTTTCCTCCCTCAACCTGGGCCAGGCCGTGTTGCTGGTCGCCTACGAATGGTATACCTCCGGCCCTCTGCCGGCGCCGGCGGAGGCGGGCGACAGCCTGTCCGTAACACTGGACGAGCTGCATTTCTTCGAGAACCGTTTGGAAGCCGAGCTTACCCGCCATGGCTTTCTCAAACCCCCGGAAAAGCGGCCTTCCATGATGCGCAACCTGCGTAATATCTTCCGGCGCGCCGAATTGACTGGCCAGGAAGTGCGCAGTCTGCACGGTGTCATTTCGGCTCTGATCCGAAAGGATCTTGACGTTGATGATTGAGCGCGTCCCATTGGGGCCCGCCTTGCCCTTATTATCGGGATTTGCCATTTGACTTGCGCTCATGGGTTGGTATAACTCGCGCCACCTTGCGCGCCCCATGCTTTGGATTGGCCGGTAACCAGCGCCCGCGTATATTGCCTTTTTTGCTGAGAGACGGAATTAGATGACGAAGCGATTGCGCTCGAAATACAAGTTGAACCGCCGCTTGGGCGAAAACCTCTGGGGCCGGCCGAAAAGCCCGGTAAACAAGCGCGATTATCCCCCGGGGCAGCACGGCCAGATGCGCCGGCGCAAACCTTCTGATTACGGCATTCAACTGGCCGCCAAGCAAAAGCTGCGCGGCTATTACGGCAACATTACGGAAAAACAATTCCGCCGCACCTATGACGAGGCGGTAAAGGTCAAGGGTGACGCGACCGAAGGTTTGATCGGTTTGTTGGAGCGGCGCCTGGACGCGGTGGTCTACCGCATGAAATTCGTCCCCACGGTTTTCTCGTCCCGGCAGTTTATCAATCACGGCCATGTTCTGGTTAACGGCAGTCGGGTGAACATCCCCTCCTATCGAGTTTCGGAAGGCGACGTGATCGAGGTTAAGGAAAAATCCCGCGAGATGATCCTGGTCCTCGAAGCTATGGATTCCCCTGAACGGGACGTACCGGAGTATATGGAGGTAGATTTTGGCAAACGCCGGGGCACCTTCGTCCGCACGCCCAAATTAGCCGAGGTCCCCTACCCGGTCACCATGGAACCGAACCTCGTCGTCGAGTATTATTCGCGCTAACTACTTAACCAATTGCGCTGCTACTGATTAGCAGGGGCGTTGGGCGATAGAAGAGCTGCTTGGCGGAAACGCTGGGTGGTTTTTTTGGTGGTGGTTGGTGGGAGAGAACGGCTGTGGCGATATCCGAACCCTGTTGCCATTGATCAAGCAAAGCATCCAAATCACCCTAGCCGTCATCGCATTCACGATTATTCTATCGGCGCCGGGCGTCAATATTTGGCCCGTCCTCGCCGGCGCTGGTGTGGTCGGTTTGTCCGTCGGCTTCGGATCCCAGGCCCTGGTTAGCGACAACGTATCAAGTGTTTTTTTTCTGCTTGATGATGCCTTCAGGCTCGGCAAATATGTTGGTGTCGGCGCGGTGAAGGGGTCGGTCGAGATAATCTCGATCCGTTCGTTCCAACTGCGTCATCATCGGGGCGCAGTCAACACGGTCCCATTTGGCGAAATCCACATGCTGGCTAACTGCAGCCGCGATTGGGCGATCATGAATCTGCGTTTTCGCATCAGCTTCGACACTGACATCGAGAAGGTCCGCAAGGTCCTCAAGAAGGTGGGGCAATAGCTATTGGAAAATACTGAGATTGGCGAGGATTTCCTACAGCCGTTCAAATCCCAAGGCATTTTGGAGATTGATGACTACGGCTTGGTCGTTCGCGCCAAATTCATGTCTAAGCCGGGCCGCTAGATTGTCATCCGGCACTATGCCTATATGGCGGTGCAAAAAGCCTTCGCCAAGAACTGTATTAAGTTTGCTCAGCCCGACATCAAGGTTGTCTC
>Ga0310124_10002588_pt1 | contig 12392 bp, 11 predicted proteins | sample CB11b_AW_Bot5_MG_FD_203507 | JGI IMG/M metagenome (GOLD analysis project Ga0310124, IMG submission 203507) | Marine microbial communities from Western Arctic Ocean, Canada - CB11b_AW_Bot5 | ecosystem: Environmental > Aquatic > Marine > Oceanic | place: Canada: Western Arctic Ocean | collected...
GTACACCTCGTTTTCAACTGGTTGGCGAGGCGTCGTGGCGAAACACTTTCCGATGAGACCGTGCTGCAGGACTACCAGATCTGAACCCCATTCCCGATTCATGCTCACCGATTCCCTCGATTCGCTGATCACCGCGATCCCGGCCTGCTCGGGGCTACTGGCCGCAGGCGGCCCCAGCGAGCCCTTCAGTGTTCTCGAGATCCTCACCACCGTCCTGGCCGGAACCGGCATCGGGATCGTCTCGGGGCTGTTCGGCATCGGTGGAGGTTTCCTGATCGTCCCGGTCCTCTCGGCCCTCTACGGCTTCCGCCTGGCCTGGATCGGAACCGCGTCGTGTCAGGCCCTGGGCCAGGCCACCACCGGCCTGATGGTCCGCCGCATCGACTGGAACCAACTGCAATTGCCGTTGATCATCAGTGGAGGACTGTTGACGGGGGTCTGGTTCGGTTCGAGACTGCTGACTCTGGCCGCCGATGACGTGGGCAGCGGTGAGACCGGAGGCGAGACGATCGTGCTGGGGACGTACTCGGTGCTGCTGAGCATGGTCGGACTGCTGGCACTTTGGGAAACCCACCGAACCGCCCAGGGCCGACCGCTCCGCCGTGGCTGGCTCGCCAGTTGCCCCCTGCCCCCCTACGCCCGCTTCCCCCAACTCGATCCCTCCAAGACCTCGATCGTCGTCCTGGCCTGGTTCGGACTGGCCGTCGGATTCCTCGCCGGACTGCTGGGACTCTCGGGAGGACTGATCATGCTGCCGGGCCTGATCTACTGCATCGGCCTGGGCACCCACCAGGCCGTCGCCGTCACGCTCGTCGTCGTCTGGCTCGTCGCCTCCCAGGCCGCTGTGCTGCACGCGTTTTCCGGTCGAGTCGAACTGGTGCCGGCGATGGCGCTGTTGGCCGGAGGCAGCGTCGGAGCACGACTCGGCTCGACTCTCAGCGCCCGACTCGGCGGACACGCACTGCGAAAACACTTCGGCTACCTGCTGCTGGGTACCGCAGCCCTGACCATCGCGCAACTCGCCGGACTGATCCAACACTGACCACCCCCACCCCACCCCCCACCCCCACGGAACTCGACAATGTCCCCATCATGCTGCCGCTGCTGGTTGACCTGTGGAGCGGTGCTGCTGGGCCTCGGCGTGATCGCCGGCGCCGTCGCCGCCCACGGACTCGATGAACGACTCGAAGCCGTCCACGGCTCAAGACCCCCGGTCGAAAAACTCGCCGGAACCATCCCCGCACCCGCCAAGGCGCTCGCTGACTTCCGCACCGGAGTCCGCTACCACGTCTGGCATGCACTGGGAATGATCGCGGTCGGACTGGCAGGGTCACTGGCCGGGACCCGCAACTGGCCGCTGCAGGCGGCCGGCATCTGCTTCGGACTAGGTATCATCGGCTTCAGCGGCGGACTCTACGGACTCACCCTCACCGGCAACTCCAGCTTCGGACTCGCCGGTCCCGCCGGAGGCACCCTGATGATCGTCGGCTGGTTCCTCATGGCAGCAGGCACCTGCCCCTGTGGATCCCGATCGGACAAACCCTCGCAATAACAGCCCGACCCCTACGCAGCTCCCCAACACCCAACACCCAACACCCAACACCCAACACCCAACACCCAACACCCAACACCCAACACCCAACACCCAACACCCAACACCCAACACCCAGGGAATACTCTCAAATGACTGACGCCCCGAGGCTGATTTTTGACGCACACCTCGACATGGCCTGGAACGCCCTGGAATTCAACCGCGACCTGCGGAAACCGGTTTCGGAATTGAGAGAGTTCGAGAGCCAGTTCGAGGGGATCGTTTCGGGGGAGTGCACGGTGAGCTGGGAAGAGCTGAGGCGGGGGCGGATCGGGATGACCATCTCGACACTGCTGCCACGGCTCAACCGCAAGGACGCGGCGATGACTCACTACCAGTCCCGAGACGCCGCCTACGCCGCAGCCCACGGACAACTCGCCTACTACCGCTCGCTGACCGAGCAGGGAGTCCTCCGCGAGATCACCGACGCCGCCTCGCTGCGTGAGCATGTCGCCGCCTGGGAAAATGACCCCGGCGGCGACCTGCCCATCGGCTTCATTCTCAGCATGGAAGGCAGCCCCCCCATCCTCTCACCGGCACAGATCCCCGAGTGGTACGAGGCGGGATTGAAGATCCTCGGCCCGGCCCACTACGGGCCAGCCCCCTACTGCTTTGGGACCGGCAGCGAGGGCGGTTTGACCGCCGAGGGACCGCAGCTGCTTAAGGAAATGGAACAGGCCGGGATGCTGCTGGACGTCACCCACCTCGCCGACCAGTCGTTCTGGGAAGCACTCGATGCCTTCTCCGGACCCGTGCTGGCCAGCCACCACAACTGCCGCACTCTCGTGCCCGGCGACCGCCAGCTCGCCGATGAACAGATCAAGGCGCTGGTCGAGAGAGACGCGGTGATCGGTGCCGCTTTTGATTGCTGGATGATCAAGCCCGGTTGGGTGATCGGAGTGACCCAGCCCGGGGAAGTCACGATGGAACACATCGTCGATCACATTGATCATGTCTGCCAGATCGCCGGCAACGCCCGACACGCCGCCCTCGGCACCGACCTCGACGGAGGATTCGGCAAGGAACAGTCGCCGGCCGATATCGAGACGATTGCCGACCTGGGAGATATCGCCACGATTCTCAAGGCTCGTGGCTACTCCCAGGACGACATCGACGGGATCCTCTACAGGAACTGGGTCGATTTCTTCTGCCGGGCCTGGGGTGAAGAATAGGCCGGGAGGCCAGAAACTCGCGTGATCAGGCCCCCATGCGGGTCCGACTGAAAAAAACTTACCGAACCGCCTCAAGATCCTGCCCCCCGCGACGAAATACCCTCAGAAACAATTCTGGAAGGCACTTTGCCGGTGAGATGGTCTCCCGTCGAGGCCTCCGAGGGTACAAGTCAATGGGGACAGTACCATGTTGAAGAAGACCTTGATTGGTGCGGCCGTCATGGTGGCCCTAGGGACCTTCGTGTTTGGACGTGACGCCTTGAGTTACGCCACCACCTGGGGCGGTTCAGTTCGTGATGCGGTGAAATCGGAAGTCCCGCTGGAATTTGAAATCGAGCGAGCACGCACGGAAGTCGAAAGCCTCGTGCCCGATATCCGCGACATGATGCACGTGATCGCCTCGGCCCAGGTCGACATCGATCACAAGGCCAAGGACGTGGAACGCAAGAGCGGCTCGCTGGACTCGAAGAAGGCCGCGATCCTCGCACTGAGGAACGACCTCGATACGGGCAAGAGCGAGTTCGTCTACGCCAAGCACTCCTACTCGGCCCACGACGTCCGCAAGGACCTCGAAAAACGCTTCAAGCTCTACAAGGTGGCGGAGAACTCACTCGAGAGTGACGTGCAGATCCTGTCGGCCTGGCAGAAGACGATGACGGCCAACCAGGAGAAACTCGACACGATGCTCACCGCCAAGCAGGATCTCGAGGTGCAGATCGAGCAGCTCGGGGCCCGGCTGAGAACTGTTGAGGCGGCCGAGGCGACCGCGACACTCGACTTCGACGACTCGAAACTCGCTCGTGCCAAGAAGCTGATCCTCGAGCTCAACAAGCAGCTCGATGTCCGCGAACGGCAGGCCAACCTCGAGGGCGAAGTCAACGGGTTGATCCCGATCGAGACGGGGAGCGAGCCGACAGAGTCCTCGATCACCAACCGGATCGACGACTACTTCGGACCTGGCCACTCCGACTCCGATGGATCGGTCGCCGACAGCAGCGGAAGCTGATCCCCTGGCAAACGCGATGGCCGGGCCTCCGCACCAACCTGCGGAGGCCCGGCCTCTTCGCAGATTCACTCAGAATACCTCAAACCGATTCAGCAACACCCAGCAACCCACTCAACCCCATATACACCTCCCGACCGGCCACACGTTATCCTCAAGCACTGGACAACTCCGATGCCCAGCCTGACGGAAACCCGAGCCATGCCCGCCCGAAGACCACCAGCGAGCCGATCGGCCTCGACCAACGAGGACCGGTTCCTGCTGTGGATCGACGGTGTGGGAGGATTCCTGCTGCTGACCCGGCAGGCGGTGACGATCGGTGGACCCACGGGGGCCGATGCCGACATCCAACTGCTCGCCAGCCTGTCCCGGCAACACGCCACCATCCGCCGCGACGACGGCAACTACCTGCTCGAAGCCCACGGACCCACCTCGATCAACCAGCAGCCGGTCTTCGAGCCGACCGAGCTCCGCGACGGGGCCGAGATCAGACTGGGACCCAGCGTGCAGCTCGCGTTTCACCGGCCCAGCGTGCTCTCGGGATCCGGTCGACTCAGCTTCCAGAGCGACCACCGACCCGCTCATAGCCTCGACGGAGTGATCCTGGTCGCCGATACCTGCCTGCTGGGACCCGGCCGCGATTGCCACATCCGCTGCCCCGAATGGGACGACTCGGTGATCCTGATCCACCGCCGTAACGACTGGCTGGTCCACTCGCCACAGCTGGACCTCGAGATCCATGGCAAGCGGCTGCGAGGGGAAACGGCGATCAGCGACGGCCAGATCGTCAACGGCCCCGATCTCAGGTTCCACATCGAAACGCTCGCGGTCGAGTCCTCGAATCGAGGAGGACGGCGATGAGTTCAGGGAAATTCACCTTCGCTCCCGAATCAACTCCGCTGGCGGGATTCACCATCAAGCGGGGAATCCAGAGAGGAGGATTCGGGGAGGTCTACTACGCGATCAGCGACGGGGGCAAGGAGGTGGCACTGAAACTGCTGCACAGCCACGTCGAAATCGAACGCCGTGGCACCGAGCAGTGCCTCAACCTCAAGCACCCCAACCTCGTCTCCATCATCGACATCAAGGAAGACGACGACGGAGACACCTGGGTCGTGATGGAATACGTCAGCGGCCAGACGCTCGATCAAGTCCTCTCCGAAAACTACCCCAACGGCATGCCCGTCGACGAGGTCCGCTCGTGGCTCGACGGACTCGCCAGCGGAGTCGACTACCTGCACGACCGGGGCATCGTGCATCGGGACCTCAAGCCACAGAACCTCTATCGCGAATCCGGCTACGTCAAGATCGGCGACATCGGACTCTCCAAGATCATCACGCCCAGCCAGCGGGGAGCCCAGACCGAGAGCATCGGGACCATCCACTACATGGCCCCGGAAATCTCTCGAGGAGAATATGGACCCGAGATCGATGTCTACAGCTCGGCGACCATCGTCTACGAACTGCTGACCGGCCACGTGCCCTTCGAGGGAGAAACCGCCGCCGAAATCATCAATCGACACCTCACCGATCAACCCGACCTCAGCCCTCTGCCAAGAAACCTCCGCCCCGTACTCGACCACGCCCTGGCCAAGGACCCCGCCGCCAGAACTCAAAGCCTCGGAGCCTTCCTCACCGAATTCGACGATGCAGTCGCCGGACGAACTCCTCACTCCCCAATCCACCCACCGCAGCCGCAGCCGACACCGCAGCCGACACCGCAGCCGACACCGCAGCCGACACCGCAGCCGACACCGCAGCCGACACCGGAAGCCACGTCGGTACCAGTCGCACAAGCGACCGAGGCGGTGCTCCAGGCTCCGGGTTCAGTCGTCGTGGTCGGATCGAGTCATTCTCGTCCCGGCCAGGCGCCAATTCGACGACCCCGGGTCTTCTTCCCCGAAGACCACCACGGCCCCCTGGCACCTCGAAACATCTCGTTTTCACAACGGGCGCTGGAAGCGACCGCCGGGATGGCCGCGGCGATCCTGTTCACCGGGCTGCTCGCCTCGGCCGGCCACCTGACCGGGATGTTCGGCGATTCCCAGCAGTCGGCACCGCTGACGGCGGTCGCCTTTGGCCTGACCACCCTGCTGGGGGCCTGGGCTCTGCTGGTCGGGACCAAGGCCTGGGAAGGCACCGGTCGCGAGAGCCTCTCGATTCGCAGACTCTCGCTGTTGCTCCTGGGCGGAGGAGTCGGCGCAGCGGGATGGTGGTTGCACCAGGTGCTGCTGGTCAATCTGCCCCCCCTGGCCGAATCGCAGACAGCCGGGCTGGTCGATTCGATCGGGTCACTGGAGCTGGTCCGCAATCAGCAACCGACCCTGGCCGGTTACGTGATGTTCTTCGCATTGCTGTTTGGCATCAGGCGCTGGTGGTGGCACACCGACGGGTTCCGCCCCAAGCGGCTACGAGTGCTCTCGCTGCTGCTGACCGTTACGGTCTCATGGATTCTCGGGCTGGTGCTGCAGTTCCCACTCGCTGCAGCCACCGGCTGGGGACTGGGCATCGCCATCGTGGTCCAGCTCTCTGCACCCTGGGTTGCCCCAGCCCACCGCCGGGCACGGCTCCAGCAGGAAGGAGCCAGGCATGCCTAGCCTGCTGGGAATCGCCACCGGCCTCGGAGCCGCCGGCAGCGTCGAACATGTCGCGACCTGGGTCATCTCGTTGCTGGTCCTGGCCGCCGCGATCGCCATCCGGGTCGCCTGGGCAGGCCGACGCGGCAACAGCGACCTGAGGACCCTGCTGCGAGCCACCGTGCCCGCGGCGTGGTTCGTGCCCGCTGTGGCCATCGTGATCGCCGTGGCCACGCAGGCCAGCCCCTCGCTCGGACCACGTCAGGCCCCCACCATCCTCTCGCAACCAAACAGCCCCAACGCCCTGCCCAGCATCACCGGTCACAGCTGGACCAGCCAGTCGCTGGTCGAACAGGACGACTCGGGCCGAACCCTCGTGCTGACTCCCATCGCCAGCAAACCGCATGCGACCGCGAAGGAGGCCCGGCAGGAAGCACTCCAACTGGCCGCCATGAGACTCAAGTACGAAGTCGAACGCGTCTACGGCCATGCCGGTGACTGGGAACTCAGCGGCGACTCGCTCGACCAGCAGAAGTTCATCACCAACGAGATCACGACAACACGACCCTACAAGCTCAGTTCGCTGGCACCCTCGAGCGAAATGTACCACTGCGTCGTGCGACTGGAAGTCTCGGACGCCAGCCGGAACTGGGCCTCGGGGTACTGGAAGCAAAGCGTCGGGGCGGGTCGTTTGAAGACGATCGGCACGATCACCGGGCTGCTGTGCCTGCTGATCGTCACCGCCCACCTCTACCTCCGGCTCGACATCGCCTCACACGGCACACACCGCGGCAAGCTGCAACTGGCCGCCGTCGCCGCAGTCGCCGCCGCCGGACTCGTCGCCTCGACCCTGCTGTCGGCCTGAATCGCAGGCTGGCCCACCGCCGCCTGGCAACTCATAATCCCCACATGAGCGTTGACGCCGAGCTGCTGCTGGTTGCACGGGTTCGTGAAGGCGGATCCGAAGCCTGGGAAGAACTGATTGCCCGCTACGAGGGACGGCTGCTGGCGTTTGTTCAGAGCCGAATCGGCAACCGCACCACCAGCGAAGATGTCGTGCAGGAAACCCTGATGGGGTTCCTGACCAGCCTGCCCAATTACGACTCGAACCGGACACGGCTCGAGAGCTTCCTGTTCTCGATCGCCGCCCACAAGCTCACCGACGTGCTCCGCCGACAGGGACGACGGCCCACGCTGCCCCTGTTGCCCCCCGATGCCAGCGGCAGCGGGTTCGAACCGGCCGGGTCGGCACGAGCAGCCTCGAGCCTGATGCGCAGCCGTGAAGGTCGAGATGCCGAGTCCGAACTGCTCGGCGACGTGCTCGGACTGCTGATCCAGGAATGGCTCGACTCGGGACAACTGGAACGACTCCAGTGCATCGAACTGCTGCTGGTGCTCGGCTGGAGAAACAAGGACGTGGCCACTCACCTGGCAATCAGCGAACAGGACGTCGCCAATCACAAGTCGTTCGTGCTCAGGAAACTCAAGGACGCCGCCTCGCAGTCCCCGCTGAGACAACTCGACCTGGCAGATTTCGGGCTCGAAGAACTCGCCGACGAGGACGACGCACAGTAAACCGACCGCCGAGCAACGCTCTTGCCTGCCGAAGCCCGCATGCCGTAAGGTCGCCCACAAGACGTCCTCATGGCAAGAAACCGCATCACCGCCGACCCGCTCCCGGCACTCCTGGCACTCGTGGCACTCGCTGCCTGCCCGGTTCCCGCAGCGATGGCCAACGACGCGTCTCTGCGAGACCGCTACTTCGACGGGCTCAGACAACGAGGCCTGTTCAGTCTCGCCGAGAGTGCCTGCTTCGAAGAACTCGCCCGCAAGGATCTCGACCCCGACACTCGCCTCGAATGGACCCTGCAACTCTCACGAACTCACCTTCAGCACGCCCAGGTCACCACAGGCACGCAGCAACGCGACCTCTTTGAGCGAGCCCAGGGTGTCCTCGATACGTTCAGTACCTCACACCCCAGGCACCCCGAAGCGCTGAGGGTGAGGGTGCAGGCGGCGCTGATCCCGCTGGCCCATGGCGGATACCTCGCCCGGCTGGCAGACCTCGCGCCGCTGGATCGAGATCGACGGGGCCAGGCCCTGCTGATGCTGCAGCAGGGCATCGATCGACTCGCACCCCTGCAGAAACGACTCGAAAACCCCGGCACCCTGGATACCCGACGCCGCCAACTGCTGCTGGCCACGTCCCGCTGGCGACTCGCCCTGGCCCACCTCGACCGCGTCCGGATGATGACGCCGGGAACACCCGATCGCGCCGCGGACCTGATCGCCGCCGGTGAGACGCTCAAGAGAATGTCGCCCGGTGGCCTCGGCCAGGAACTCAGGCAGGCACGCACCCGACTCCAGGCCCAAGTCGCTCGCCAGCAACACGACCTGAACCGCGCCCGCAAACTCCTCGTCTCGGCCCGATTCGAAGACGACGATGGACTGCTCGCCGAACGCCTGTGGGTCGAACTCGACGACCAGCAACCCGGATTGGCCTGGCAGCTGATCCAGGATCGGCTGGCCCGACCGCCGCCACCCTCCGACGAATTGCTCTTCCTGGCCCAGGCCAGTCGCAGACAACTCTGGCAGTCCGCCGTCCCCGGGACTCCCAGGGCCCAGGACCTGTGGGCCCGCTGGATCGTCGCATCGCAACGGGCGATCGAGGTTCCCGATGCGTACTGGAGAACCCGCGCCAAAAGTGACCGTGATCTGCTGGTTGCCATCAAGCGGCTGGGTCCGGAACTGGCACACGGCCGACACCGGGCCATTTCGCTGTACCAGGCCGGCAGAGACGACGAAGCACTCAAGGAGTTTGCCGCGGTGATCCGAACCGCTCTGAAAAGCGGACAAGCCGAACTCGCCGGCGACCTGGCCTTCACCCGTGGCTCGGTGATGGTCAAGGTCCAACGCCACCTCCAGGCATCAGTGTCGTTCCGAGTCGTCGTCGACCAGCAACCGGCTCACCCGAAAGCCGCCTCGGCACACCTGCTGTGGGCCTGGTGCCTGGGACAGGTCGACCGGAAACAGACCACCCCGGCTCGACGCAAAGCCTACCGCCAGGCCCTGGTTCAACACAGGTCCCGCTACCCGAGGCACAACACGACCGCCGAAGCCACCTGGCTCCTGGCCGCACTCACGCACCAGCAACAACACGCCAACCGGGCTCGAATACTCTGGTTGGAAATCCCCAGGTCTCACGCCCGCTGCGATACCGCACGGCGGTTGGTGGGTGAGAGTTTCGAGGCAGAGGCGGCGGGGATGGACCCGGCTGACCCGGACCGCCACAAACGAATCGCACTCGCCATCTCCTCGCTCGATCAACTCGTAACTCAACTGCCCCCTCCACCCCTCAGATGGTCCCCCGACCAGACCGCCCTGGTGGTCAGCCTGGCCCGCCTGGGCCTGCAACCGACTCGACCCGACTACCGTCGAGTCGATCAATTGCTGGAGGTGGTGCTCGCTCGAGGCCCCGAGGTGACCGGCACATCGCCCGATCCTCGGGCCGTCGCACTCAGGGACTCGGCCCGACAACTCCGTGTGCTCTCGCTGGCCGGACAGGGGCGGCTCGATGACGCCCGGGGACTGATCGCCAACTTCGCCGGACGACCCGCTGACCTGCTGGCACTGCTCGATGGACTCGACCGCGTCGCCGTGACCACTCGGCCCACCGACCGCCGACGGCTGGGCGAACTGCAACTGCAGGCCGCCCAGACCCTCGAACCACAACGCAAATCGCTGCGACCCGAAGACATCAGGAGGCTGGATCGCTGCATGGCACAGGCCTACGTCGCCGCCGGACTGCCGCTGCGAGCCGCTTCGCTCTACCAGGATCTCGTCAAGAAATCGCCCAGGGACTGGCGACTGAGAGCCCGGCTGGCCGAAATCCGCGTCGCGATCGGGACCGCCGATCAACTCAAGATCGCCGTCACCGACTGGCTCCTCGCCGAAGGAATGCTGCGGGCCGGAAGCGACGACTGGATGTCCGTCCGGCTCCAGACCCTCAAAACACTGCAAAAAAACGGCCAGGTCAAGAGATGCCGTCAACTGCTGAACGTCACGCTGCTGCTGTACCCGGACGGGGGAACCGATGCGGTGAGCGCCGACCTCAAACGACTCGCCCAACAACTCCCCTCAGGACGCAAACAGCCGAATCGGTGACAAGGCCCACGCCCACGCGGCTCAGCACCTCGCGGCCGTCAGCGAAGTAGGGCCGGACCCCGCAGAGCCTGCGCGGCGGGACTCGCCGGGACCTGGAGCACCGGGCCATGGACCCGCTGCGAGGGCGGGACCGGTCGGGTGTGCCATCTCGAGGGTCGAGGAATCGGCGGCAGCATGTCGGGGCGAGGTTGCCACTGAGGAACATGGCGGTAGTAGTAGCCCAACTGGCTGGTGTCCGACGGCATCGCGATGATCGGGTATCGGCGTACCGGACCCGAGGCCACCGGGCCGTGCTGACCGTAGAACTTGCTGGGGTACATCCTGGAATAGACCAGAGGCGACCGCCCCAGCGGAATGCTCGTTGGAGGCGTCCAGTCGCGGCGTGAAATCCGAGCGTAACCGGTGTCCTCAAAGACCTCCGAACCGGTCATTGTCGGAATCACCCCCGGCTCGGTCGCCGGCTCGTCGGCTCGCAAATCCGCGCCAAGTACCAGCAACAGACCACTCACGCACACCGTCAGTATCGGGATCTCTCGTCGCATCGTTCCTGCCTTGTGAATCCGGCCAGGAAAGTCTGGCCTGGTGAGTCTGGCCTGGTCGGTCGCTCTCTAGCGAGGCACCGAGATCGGGGTCAGGCGGCTGCCGGGCAGTCCGCTGCCGTAGTTGTAGCTCGAGCGAACACTGGGAGCCAACGGCACCACGATCGGGATTCCCGCTCCCTGGGCACCGTAGATCCGGGCGTCGCGAGGGTCGTTGTAGCTGGGGTTGACCGGGTAGATCATCTTGTAGGTCCCGATCGGCGCGGTGTGGACACTGGCCGGGGTGTACAGACCCAGCCGGTCGTACAGCCAGTTGGCCAGTAACTCGCTCTGAAGACGGTTGCGAGCCACGAAGTGCTGGGAATGAGCCGACCAGAGGTCCGACACCGTCACCTCACCAGCATCGTCCAAGTCGTCCACTTCCGCGTCGTCAGCATCATCACCGGGGTCGAGAGCCGGTGCCTCGAACAACGCTTTCGGAGCCTCGTTGACATCAGTGATCCGTACTTCGCCGACGGCAGACAGCTCGGCTACCGGCTCGGCTACCGGCTCGGCTACCGGCTCAACGGGCGGCTGAGTCGCCTCGACGTCCTGGGCCGGCAGCACCATCGGCGTGACCACGCAGATGAGTACCAACGAGAGAGGGACTAGGCAGGCAGCGGTTCTGATCATCAGTCGTGTCAGGTTCATGGTCTTGTCTCGAACTTGCAGGAAACGAGCTGGTTGGGCTCGAGGGCGGGTCAGTCGATGAACGGTTCGATGAACGGGTCGGTGATCTTGCGGAGGATGTTGGAGGTGTTGCGGTAGCGCACCCGCACCTCGGTACCAGTCAACTCCCACCTGTCGTGCGACTCGACCCCGAAGGGTGTCCAGACCCACCAGCCCTTGACCTTGTAGTAGAACGGCGGGTACAGCCCGCGGTACTCGTGCTCGTAGAGCATCTCGTGAGGCGCCAGGGCGGGGTTGGTGATCACCACGCCGCCGACCTGGTGGGGAATGTTCTGCACCGGAGCCGGGTACAACGGCGCGTTGAGTCTCGCGTAGCCGGCCGTCGTCGGTGCCGCCGGCGGCTGGTTGGCCGGGACCCGCGGAGCCTGGGCCGCCACCTGGCGAATCACTCGACGCGGCACCTGCCGCAACGTCGGCCTCACCTGCGGCCTGACCACCGGCCTCGTCTTGGGAACCGCAGTGGGTCGCCTGACCACCGTGGGCGTCTTCGTCGGTGCCGCCTGGCGGCGCGATGGGGCCGGCTTGGAGGTCGCCTTGCGACGGTTCAGGAACTTCCGCGTCTGAGTGTGCCACCAACCGGCCACGGCCGATTTTCGAGCCTTAGGCTCGTCGGCGCGG
>Ga0310124_10002591_pt1 | contig 12389 bp, 11 predicted proteins | sample CB11b_AW_Bot5_MG_FD_203507 | JGI IMG/M metagenome (GOLD analysis project Ga0310124, IMG submission 203507) | Marine microbial communities from Western Arctic Ocean, Canada - CB11b_AW_Bot5 | ecosystem: Environmental > Aquatic > Marine > Oceanic | place: Canada: Western Arctic Ocean | collected...
CACCATCTGAATCGAATAGCCGTTGCCTCCCGCGTTCGGGATATCGACGCCCGCCGCTCGCAGCCGTGGGTTGTTCCGCAGCACGGCGGCCGTCTCGCCGACCGGAAGAGACCACGCCTTCTCGCCCGTGTTCATCTGATAGGCCGTGAGCTGGTTGTTCCGGGGCTTGTACACCGGGATGCCATCGATGGTCGGCAGACCGTTGACGGAGACATGCGGCCCTTGCTCCGAGGTCGGCCGGCGGAAACCGCCTGGCAGCCACGCGGCAACCGTGGTACCGGTCGTCGGCGTGCTATTCGGCGTGGCACCGGTCGAGTTCGGCACCGCATAGTTCGGGTCGTCCTCGTCGATGCCGTTCGTAGGCGCCATGAAACTCGGCGCGAAGCAACGACGGGCGTTGGCCGCGAACATCATTCCAGTCGCGGGGTCGGCGACCGGCGGGTGCGAGACGTTGAGACCGCTGGTGCAGCCGACGTTGTTGTAGTAGTCGCTCACGTGGTTCTCCGGGAGCGCCGGGACATAGAGGCCTCCGACCCGATGGTGACTGAGGATCTCCATCGCGCGTTGCTTGAGTTCGGGCGTGTAGTCAACGACGAACTCTTCGGTCAGGCCATCGATGACGATCGGATCGACCGGCTCCGGACGAGTCGGGTAGGGCTGCGTTGGCGACGTGTAGTTGCCGGGGACCTGAGTCTGGAACACGTCCCGGTCCTCGATTGGCCAGATCGGCGCGCCCGTCTCCCGATTGAACGTAAAGACCAATCCCTGCTTCGTGTTCTGAATCAGCGCCGGTATCCGTTCACCGTCGACCGTCAGATCCATCAGTATTGGTGGCGTCGGCAGGTCATAGTTCCACTGGTCACTTCGGTGAATCTGGAAGTGCCACTTTCGCTCGCCGGTCTGGACATCAAGGGCGAGAACACTTCCACCGAAGAGGTTGTCGCCCGGACGATGACCGGTGTAACTCTGGACAGTCGAGGCGTTCGTCACGAGATAGACGAGGCCGAGCTCTGGGTCGGCGGACGCCGGCGCCCAGGTCGACATGTCGCCCGACCACTCCCACGCATCGTTGTGCCAGGTTTCGTGCCCCACCTCGCCCGGCCGTGGGATGACGTGGAACTTCCACAGAAACTCCCCGGTGCGAGCATCAAAGCCCATGATGTCCCCGGGAACGTTCTCGATCCGCGTCTGTCCGTAGCTGGGCTCATGCCCCACGAGGACGACCACGACGCCGTTCACGACGATCGGCGGTGACGAGCTGGTGACCATCCCCAGCTCTCGGGGGATGCCGTAGTTGGCGTCGTAGCTCGCCGCTCGGTCCTGCCAGCGGCCCCAGTCTCTGACGAGGGGTGGAATCAGGTCGATCGTGCCGCTACCGGTAAAGCCCTCGAGTGGTACCTGCGTGCCCCAATTCTCGAGCGGCCGTCCGGTTTCGGCGTCAAGCGCCCACAGAAAGAAGGCCGGCGAGGTGACGAAAATCACGCCGCGACCGTCGACCTCGGCATAGGCGACGCCTTTACCGTAGGCCCGGCGCGGCGAGCGGAGAAATCTGATGGTGTCGGGCTCGCGGAACGTCCAGAGTGTTTCGCCAGTGGCCGGGTCGATGGCGACGACCTGTCGTCGCACGCCGGCGACGGTATACAGGACACCGTCGACGTAGATCGGTGTCGACCGCATGAAGTAGTCGACGTTCGCGCTGTAGTTGTCGCTCCGCCAGGTCCAAACGGTCTCCAGGTCGGAGAAGTTGTTACCGTTGATCTGGTTGAGGGGCGAGGATCGCGTGTGACCCGCATCCCCGCCAAGATAGCGCCACTCGCCGTTCTCGGTCCCGGTCAGCCGCTGGGCCCAGGCATCAGCACCCGTCAGCAGCAGAATCAGGGCCGCGAAAGCGACAGTCCCCATTGCTCGAAACTCGACGTGTCTTTGGTCACTCTTCATCGACGTTTCCCCTGTTTTTGCAGTGTGGCGCCTACTGTAGCACTCCCGCGTACAACACGGATCGGGGGGGCTTACGCTCTGACCGGCTACATGAATAAATCTGCCATTGGAGCGGTGTTTCCGCATGGCAGAACGTCCACACCCTCAGGGCGCATTCTCCCGATCGCGCTAGATTCCAGGCCGGCAGGCGACCTGTCCATTTTTCTGAGTGGCGTTGCCATCGTCCTCCCATGAGCGGCGCGTTCCGGAGCGAAGCGTGCTGTTCGCGGTCGTGGCGATCATCTCGAGACCTTCCTCGCGCACGCTGCGGCCCAACGGGGCGCCGCCCCCCTTCGTCGAGCGCGAGTTTCGCGACTTCATCCGGTGTGGGCTTAATCAGTGAACCGGCAGCAGTAAGGCATTACGGAAGAACGACAGTTCAGATGGACGCGTCCGCCGGTGTCGCATCCCACTCGATGGCGTCCGCACGGTGATCCCGAGCATGTTGCACGCTGAGCGGAACGGCCGCCTGCGCCCACGTAAGCCACCGCAACAACCCCTCCAGGTTGGCGGGAGACCTCGTGGTTAGAAGCTGACGCTCGACCTGCAGCGCAGCCTGCCCCCTAGGCATCAGACTGCGTCCTCACCCGTCCCACCGACGGTCAGGCCTGACCGGATGGCGAAGCAGCTCGGGGCCGACCATCGCTCAGGGTCGAACTCGCACGTACTTCCTGAGCGTTCGGTCATTGATATGGGGGTTGGGGACGGGCTCTCCCCCGAAAATGTTGCCCTCGCGATCGACGGCGACGAACTCCGCTCCGTTCCCCGGAAGGATGTTGGGATTCGCCCACGGGAAGCGAATGAATTCCTTCACCCAACCCGTCTCGACTTCGCCAATGCGAATGCCCATCTCATACCCAGGGTTCTGAACGTTGTCCGACTCGGAGTCCGCCACGTAGATCCGTCCCTGGTCGTCAAAGGCGATTCCGCTCGGGCGCCCGAACTGGGTCCAGCTGGCAGAGTGGTTTCCCTCCTGGTCGAAGATCTGGATCCGGCTGTTGCTGCGATCTCCCACGAACACTCGGCCGTCCGGATGAAGGGCGATGGCGTGGAGGGCACGGAACTGTCCCGGGGCGTAGCCAGTTTCTCCCCAAGACATGAGGAACTCGCCACGGCTGTTGTACTTCACCACTCGGTTGTTTCCGTCTGCGTTGTGGCCGTCCGCGATGAACACGTCACCGTTGGGCGCGACCGCCACATCACTCGGGGAAGTGAAGTGGTTGGGGCCATCTCCCCCTTCTCCGGGCGTGCCAAGTGTCATGAGCACTTCGCCCGTCGGGCTGAACTTGATGACGTGATGGCCCCGATCGTCGCCCGCGGGAATGTTGTTGTCACTCACGGCGTCAGTCACCCAGACGTTGCCGTCGGAGTCAACGTCAATTCCATGCGGCCAGATGAACACTCCACTGCCGAAGGACTCGACGACGTTGCCGTCGGGATCGAACTTCAAGACGGGATCGAGGTCTGAATCAACGCACTCCGATCCGAAGTGCTCAGGCCCGGCATCGCACCGGATAACTGCCCAGATATGGCGTCCGTCGGGGTCGACCTTCGCTTTGCCGACTGCTCCCATCACCCTTCCGCTCGGCAGCTTTGCCCACCCTTCGACGATCGCGTATGGGTTCGTGGAGTTCTGCGCAGCGGTTTCCTGCGGCACCAACGACGAGACGAGTACGAGCAGAGCGGCTACGGATCCGATTGGGTTGCGAACAGACATGGAGCACCTCGACGCGCTGTGAATGGACGGACCTTCGACAAGCGCTACCGTACACCTGTCCGGTTTACCGAGCAAGGAGTCGGACACAACGGGGCCACTTCCCTGTCGCTCGGTGAGACGCCCGCGAGTGAGCGCAGGCCGCTCGCACCGAGGAGGTGGGCGTTGTCAGGCCACGCAGCGTAGAGTCGAGGTGTTGGCCGCGTCGAGAGAGCGTCGTGTGGTCGGGTGCGGACAGATCAAGGTCCAGCATCCCGAACATCGACTGCAGAAAGCCTTCGGTCTGGCGCAGCGGAAGGTGAAAGATAAGCCGGAGCGTCAGCGCGGTTTCGATCGCCACGTCGGAGTACTGCCGCTGCCCGGCACGCTTGCCGATGCCAGCGGTCTCCCATTTGGCGATCGCGTTCGGCGCCAGCCAGAGGGTCACGTCGCCTCGCTGAACCAGCGCTCGATCGTAGTCCGGCCAGTTGCCGACACGGTATTGCTTCTTGTACTTCGGATGCACTCTCGACTTCACAGCGAGACCATGCGCCGTCGGCCGTCACGATGGCGAGGCCGCGACGAACACCCGTTTCCGCGCACCAACGCCGTGGCTCGGCTTCAGTCCGACTCGGGTAACGCGAAGACAAAGAGGTTGTTTCCGGCGCTCGGCCGAATCTCTGGAGTGAGGCGAATGAACCCCGACGCGGTGGCGGCGTTGCCGGTACTCACGGCAACATACTGGCGCCCGTCGACAGCGTAGCTGATGGGGAACCCGGTGACCGGTGAGCCGAGGTTGATCTCCCAGTGCACCTCGCCGGTCTCCTGATCGAACGCGCGAAATCGCCCGTTCACGTCACCCCCGAAGACCAGCCCTCCGCCAGTGGTGACCAGCGACATCGTGGCCGCCCGCTGCTCGTGCGTCCACAGAGTTCGTCCAGTCTCGGCAGAAATGGCTCGCACCGTGCCGAGCTCCTCGACACCAGGGGCGAGCTGGATCCGGGCGGCGAGCTGATAGATGGCCAGTCCACTGTCCGACGTCGACAGCACTTGCGCGCAGGTGTTGCGGAGGGGGTAGTACATCGTGTTGGTCAGCGGGCTGTAGGCGCCTGCCTCCCAATCCTTGCCGCCGATCCACGAGGGGCACGACAGGACCTCCTGCCCGAGCGCGCTGAATACCACCTCGGCGTTTTCGGTCACGGCGCCGGTCTCGCCATCGATGTCGCTGATAACGTTCTGTGTCACCGTCGGCGTGGCCCACAGGAACTCGCCCGTCTCCCGGTCGAGGGTATACACAAGGCCGGTCTTCCCTGGGATCCCGGTGACGACCCGACGAGTCTCTCCGGGCTGAAGACGGGGGTTGATCCACTCGACCGCGGTCGGGTCAGGCGTGACCGCGGTGTCGACGAGCAGGCGTTCGAATGGATGGTCGAGGTCCCAGTGGTCGTTCAGGTGCTGGTAGTACCAGTTGATCTCGCCGGTGTCGGCATCCAGCGCGAGCGTCGAGTTGTGGTAGAGGTGCGCCAGGTCCGACCCACCCAGCATGAACTTCGGCGCGGGCGACGTCACGGACGTCCCGATATAGATGAGGTTCAACGCCGGGTCGTAGCTCGGCACCATCCAGGTGCCGACATGCTTGCGGTCTTCGAACGGCACGCCGCCCCAGGTCTCGTCCCCCGGCTCACCCGGACCCGGGATCGTCCGGCGTCGCCACAGCTCTTCGCCCGTCAGCGCATCGTGGGCGGTGATGACGCACGACTCGGGCCGGACACAGCTGCGCCCGGAGATGACCTTGCCGTCGGCGACGATAGGACCGGAGCTCTGAAGCGCTCGATAGGTCTCGTAGTCGAGGATCTCCGTCTCCCACACCATGTCGCCGCTCTCGGCGTCGAGCGCGAAGACGTGATCGTCGATGCTCGTGTCGATGATCAGTCGGTCGTAGATCGCAATGTTTCGATTGTTCGTGACCAGGCCCTGCGCACCGACCCGCTCTGGCACGGCGCGTCGGTGCTCCCACTTGAGATCCCCCGTGGTCGCGTCGATCGCTTGGATCACGTCCCGGGGATTGGGCATGTAGAGCACCCCGCCGTAGGCCAGCGGCGTCCCTTGCTGACTGCCCGGTCCGAGCCCGCGGGTCCAGACCATCCGCAGCGCGCCCACGTTGTCCGTCGTGATCTGGTCGAGGGGACTGTAGCCCCAGCCGTCGAGGGTCCGGCGCCACATCAGCCAGTCCTCGGGGGCCGGCGCTTGCAGCATTGCGTCCGTCACGGGCACCATCTCACTCGGAGTTTGAGCCCTCGCCAGGGCCGCTGCCGACACGAGGACGAGATACACCCCGACCGCCACGACGGCCGATCGTCGTGCACGGGTCGAGACCGGCAAGAGAATCATCGAAGGGTAACAACTTGGCATGGGCCGCCATTGTCTCACGCCGGACGCACCGCGTTGGCCGCCGGCGCTCGCGCGGGCGGGCTCGATCCGGCGCGCGCCGGCTCGTGTTTCCGTCTGTGCAGGCTGTAGTACAAGGCCTCTTCGTTTTCCATCTCCACATCGACCGTGAGCCCGCGCTGAAGCCAGCGGTGGAAGTTGATGAGCGACGCGTTGATGTCGTTGGCCAGCGCCCGTTCTGGGGACAAACCCAGCGTCACCGCCAGCCCGCCGCAAAACGGCTCGACGAGGCGGCGGGTCTCGTTCCCCGCCCAGTATTCGCGGAGATGGGGTGCCTGCCAACGTTTGCCGCCGGCCCACTTGAGGGGGGAGGCAGCGACATGTCCTTTCCGGCGGCCAACTCCCTTGTCCCATACCAATAAGGCCCGCCACGTCCAGCCGCCGAGCTGAATAGCATCAGTTGCGGCCGCAAGTTGGCGCCAGTCTGAGAAAGTAAAGATGTAGTCGCATGATCGACCGAGCGGTAATGAGGAAGCTCGGACATCGCGAGAAAAGTGGCGTCCCCAACGGGACACACAGTTATGTGGAAGCCCGCGATACGTGGGAACACGTGGCGAGTGGCGTGAGGGGAGGGGGCGTCAAACTGTCGCGTGGCGTCGGCGGGACTCACTCTGGGGGCGTGCGTAACCACCGGTATTTCGCGACGTACAGCGCACCTTCTTCGATGCAGGTGGTCACGGCGTAGGCGGCGATCGCGTGTGTGCAAGAAGGTGCTCGCAGCACAACGCTGCGAGCACCTTGAGCCGAGTGGGAGGCGGGTCTAGTTGCCTTGCGGATAAATTACGTATGACGCCGACAACGATGGGACCGTACAGCTGATCGGATTGTTCGGATCAAGGGCCGTCGTGCCGTTTTGATTGCGTCTGTCCCGCGACGAAGCAAAATCGGCAAAGCTCGGCGAAAAGAAATCCATGCGAACTCGAGAATTGATGGCAACGCCCTGGCCACTGCCGTAGCCTCCGTAACGGATCCGGCCGAGCGCCCCGAGGTCCTCGGCAATTCGGCTGGCCATGGCCGCGGCATCGTCAATCGTTGCGCCGTTCAACTCACACAGAGTCGAAGTCATGGCGGTCAGTGGCTGGGCGGAACCCGGACCTCCCGGGAACGGCGCAACGATTCTCCGATTGCGTATCCGAACATTCTCGGTGCAGCTTGCGACACCATCCAACCCCTGCCGTCCATCCGTCGCCGCCTGGCGTTGCGAGCGCGCGCCAACCTTTTCGACCATATCGGCGTAGCTGGGATAGACCGTCTCGAGGATGAAGTCGAACTGCGAACCGCCAGCCGTCGCTATCCCGTTTCGAAACAGAACGAGCCCTGGAGCCGTCTCTTCGGACCACGCGAACCCCCGTGCCGTGGCAACCACATCGGCCATGCTGTATCCGGGGGCGATGGTACAAAAACGCGTTCGGCTGACTCCTACGTTTGTCTGGGCAAGCGCTGAGGAAACACCGAGAAGCGCGACGATGGCAGCTGAGATTACTAGACTATTTCGCATATTACCTCCAATGATGGTCGAACGAGTTTTACTCTGTTACTGCACGAAATGGGTGAATATATACGTCTATAAAATGTTTAGTTAATTAAATTGGATATTAATCTAATAAATGCTTTTAGATACCGATGCTACGGTTCCCGTGCACAGTTTCTGAATTTTCCATGTTTTCATGTCCTGGTGGGCGGACGCGGCCGTAGGTCCCCCTGACGCAATCGTCCAGCGCCTTGGTCCTCGTTTTCGCGACTTCTCCAAAGGTCTCGAACGGCGGACAAGGCGTGGGAAAGGATGCGGTGGGGTCCTTGGTGTTATTTTGAGCAGGCAGCACGAGCGTATTTCCGAGTGTCAATTTCGGGCGAAGGTCCATGTGCTTCAGGACGCAGGAGTGGACGATCCGTGGAGGAAGCATGTAATCCCAAGATAGCTCACGCGTTGCTGGATGAAGCTCTAATATGTTTAAATCTGAACTTATAAGCAATGTGGATTGGTTGAATTAAACCTGAGTCGAGAATGATCGTCTGAGGGACGAGGTCGGGTGATTGCTTTTCAAAACGTTATGCTTCCAAGCAATAAAATGCATTTTATGCAGTTTCACCCCGACCTTGGGACTTGGCAGAGCCGGACAGAGGCGAATTTTCAGAACCCTGAGTTTCGGGCTGTGTTCCAGAAAACCCAGGGAGTCTTGATTGGTAGTAGGTGCCAGGACTTTCTCGGGCGTGTTGTGCCCTAGATAAGATGTATGACGTTAACGTTCTATCACTAGACCTGTTACGAGTTACAAGGAGGAATGTAATGAAGTCGATAATTGCTGTACTGACCATCGCAGGTCTGACGTTTGCCCCGGGAATTGCGGTTGCTGATGACGAAGAAGATGTCATCGCGGCGGTGCTTGACTACATCTCGGGTTGGAATGACGGAGATGCAGCCAAAATTGTAGAGTATATGCTCCCAGACGCCACGGCGTTCCAACAGGGTAACAACCTCGCCGCTGCACCATTTAACCAGGCGGCGCTTCAGAACAATATGGACAATGGGACAAGCTTCAACTTGCAATTCAGGGACATGAAAGTGCAGGTCTATGGCGATACTGCCGTGTTTACCGCGTATGAAGTCGGCAATATCGCTTTCGCGAATGGGTTCACCAATCAGGGGCCTTGGCGCTACACGGCAGTGCTGGTGAAACGGGACGGGGTGTGGAAGCAGGCCCATCGCCACGCGTCACCGCTTCGGACTGGCGATCCGGGCCAGTAGGGATGTTGTTTCCTGTTTGCGGGACGGGGCGCACTGGGCGTTGTGGTCCGCCCCGCATTCATCCGGAATCCGGTTTTTCCTGAGAGGCCTCTTATGAAACTGAAGATTTTGGTTGTTGTGCCTGTGATTATCGTTGGGATCGGTATTGCGACCGGTGCGTCTGCCCAACAGGGAGCGGATCCCTTCGTGTATTGCCAGGACACCCATGTAAAGCCCGGCCAAGGTTCCGAGTTGGAAGCTGGAGTCGAGGACCGGAACGCGCGCTTTGCGCGAGCTAATGTCACCTACGGCTTTGCTACAGCCGTCAGTGACCGGGGTGTTTATCGGAATTGCACATTCGGCCTACCGAACATGGCTGCCTTGGATGAGAGGAGAGCCCAACTCAGTGGAGTAGAACCCAACGCAGTCGGTCGAACCCGCCGAGCAGCAGCGACGGCCCGCTTCGAGACATCGGTATACAGGTCTCGACCAGAGGAAAGCTTCAGGCCTGTAAACCCGAGAGTTCCCCGCGAGGAACGTGGTTTCTTTCGAGAATTCAGTTTCTATACGAAGGGGACGGGTGGTGTTCGCAACGTTCTGCAGCGATTTCGTGCGCTAGTAGAGGAGCGAGATATTCGCATGGGTTATCTGGTGCAGACCCGCGCTGTGGGCAGCGGCCCAAACCTCAGGCTCTGGTTCTTTGCGCGGGACGCCACCGACTTCTATGCGGAGTGGCCTCGGATGGTGGAACAGATGGGCGATGAGTTCAGAACGCTCGCGGCGGAACTGTTCGCGCTGTCTGACCGGACGGATCAGACGAACTGGACTCTTCGGAGAGACTTGGGGTACCAACCGGCAAACTGACCTGCGCCTGTCTGGCCAGGACTGTGCACGGGGAGTGTACGAGGGCCAGACGTACGACGCTGGCGATCGCGTGTGTGCAGGAAGGTGCTCGCAACACAATGCTGCGAGCACCTTGAGTCCGGCGGGGTGCGGATCTAGTTCCCTTGCGGATAAATGCGGTATGACGCCGACAACGATGGAACCATGCAGCTGATCGGATGGCGTTGTCAGGTTAACGAACAGCGGGCACACTTCGCCGCGAGCGACGGTGCCGCGTGCGATTCACGAGAGACACGTCACTGCGTCCCAATCGGCGAACGCTCGCGTACGGAGCAGCCGGTGGTGAGCGGCGGGGAGCAAGTGGCGACCGACCCTGAAGAGATTGTGCACAACGCCGTGAACTGAGGCGAATCGTTGGAGCGGCCCGGGCGACTTGAACCGCTGCATCTGGCGCTCTCGTCGGCGGGTCGGTTGATGCGAGACTTCCGCCCGGTTGTTCGCGTACTGAGTGGTCACGTGGTGCACGGATGGCATCACCGTTCGCTGGGCAGCCGGGTAGCTCGGCAGCTTGTCGGTCACGACCTGGCGGGGCACGGAGCCGTGCCGCTTCGGCAACTTGCGAAAGAAGCGGATCGCGGCTCGCCGGTTCCGCCGGGGCTGGACGAGGATGTCGATGACGTCCCCGTCCTCGTCGATCGCACGCCACAAGTACTGCTGGCGGCCCTGCATCCGCACGAAAACCTCATCGAGATACCATGTGTCGCCCTGGCGTCCGCGTCGGGCCCGCCGCCGCCGAGCGTACTCGCGGCCGACCGTGAGGCACCACTGTCTGATCGTTTCGTACGTGACGGTGATCCCGCGCTCGGCGAGAAGGTCTTCGACGTCCCGGACACTGCGCCCGAATCGATGATAGAGCCACACGGCGTGACTGATGATGTCCGGCGGGAATCGGTAGCCACGGTAGATGGGCATGTGAGTCCTGTGCCAGGTCGACGATCAACCTGACAGAACCCCGCACCGCTGTACCGTGACCGTCTACTCACCCTGGGAGTAGATGACCCATATCTTCATATAGCCGTCTGTTTCGAAAACGCCGGTCCACTCTTTCGGGACCGTCACAGCTTCTCCGGCGTTGATCACGAGCTCGGCTCCGTCAGAAGACGTCAGAGTCACGCCGCCCTCGAGGAAGTACATGAATTCGTCGACACCGTACGGCTCAGTGATGTCGATGCGTGTCTTCCCGGACTTGTACATGCCGGAGGAGAAGTTCTTGTCGCCTGACAGCAGCGTCGTGACCGATTGCGTCACGTGCCCGTCACCGTGGGTTGTTTCGGCCATGTCCGGGCGCTCGAATATCTTTCCGCTGAGATCCGACTGGCTTATCTTCGCCGGCCTCACGGTTTCGCCACTTGCTGCCATCATTGGCCCCCCGAAGACCATGGCACAGAGGATGATCAGGACTCTTCTCTTCATCGGTGGACTCCTTCTGGAAACGGATCACCAGGCTGATAACCGCAACGAGCAACAAGGACCCGATCGATGCGGAGGACGATAGGCGATTCTAGAGCACCCCGGATCACCAAGCCAGAACCACCGGCTCAGGGCAGCGCCAGCGCGATCCATTCGGGAGGATGCTCTGAACCGCCGATCGAGACGACGACGTATTGCCGTCCCTCGAACAGATACGTCATGGGACCGGCGGTCGTCCCGGAGGCCAGCTCCGTCTCCCACAACACCTGCCCGGTCGCCTTGTCGTAGGCTCGAAATTTCTTACCCCACCGCCATGACTGGTCCAGCTCCGGGTCGGTCCCGTCGTCCTCGCCCCGTCTGGTGCCGATGATCGCGTCGCTCCCCTCGCCGATCAGCAGCAGGGTCTTGGTCAGGAGCGGAGCCGGTCGGTTGGGGATGCCAAGCGGCGGGAGGTCGAGATCCTTCAGCAACGGATGGTCTCGCGGTCCATCGCCGTTGGCGACCATCCAGGCCAGCTCGCCACGATTCATGTCGTACGCGGTGATGCGGCCATACGGCGGTTTGGTGATCGGCAAACCATGCGGCCGGGGCGTCGGGGTGCCGCCGCCTTGCGGGTAAGCCCACTCCAGCGTGGCGTCGGCGGACGTCGGGCGGTCCACGCTCCACACCGTCGGCATCGTGTGCGACACGGCGTAGTACATCCCGGTCTCCGGATCGAACGCACCGGTGTGCCAGTTTCCGGCGCCCCACCCACCAGGTGCGGTCAGGGTGCCCTGCTTTGCCGTCGGGTCGTCGTTCTGGGGCCACGGAGGCGTGAAGAGGGGGCCGAGCACGAGCGACTGCGCCGCCTCGAGGGCCTCCGCCCGCAGCTCCGGCGTGAAATCGATGAGGTCGTCTTCGGTGATGCCCTGAAGATCGAACGGCGGAGGCTTGGTCGGAAACGGCTGGGTCGGCGAGGTCCGCTCTCCCGGCACGATCGACTGGGGTACCTTGCGTTCCTCGATAGGCCAGACCGGCTCGCCCGTGGCGCGATCGAATACATACAGGAACGCCGTCTTGCTCGGCTGCATGACCGCCTTGATGCGCCGGCCATCGACCGTGATGTCGCCAAGAGTCGCGGGTCCGACCGTGTCGTACTCCCAGATGTCGTGGTGAACCATCTGGAAGTGCCAGGCTCGCTCTCCGGTCGCGGCATCAAGAGCCACGAGGCTGTCAGAGAAGAGATTGTCGCCC
>Ga0310124_10002593_pt1 | contig 12385 bp, 13 predicted proteins | sample CB11b_AW_Bot5_MG_FD_203507 | JGI IMG/M metagenome (GOLD analysis project Ga0310124, IMG submission 203507) | Marine microbial communities from Western Arctic Ocean, Canada - CB11b_AW_Bot5 | ecosystem: Environmental > Aquatic > Marine > Oceanic | place: Canada: Western Arctic Ocean | collected...
ATCGACGGCGGCATAGAGTCGGTCGTCGATCTGGTCGATGGCTGAGCCGGTGACATCGACCTTTGCCACTCCTGCCCACAACTGTTTTGTGCTCTGTGTCGGCGTACTCATCTACCCACATCTCCCGTTCTGGTGAACATATAGAAAGCGCCCCGGGTCCTGCTGGAAATCCGGGGCGCTGCACTGTTGCTGCTGTCGGTTAACCGACTGGTCAGTCGTAGTACTCCTGGCCGAGGTGGGTGATCAGATCCTCGCCCATGAGAAACCGCAGAGTGTTCTTCAGCTTCATCATCTGGATGAAGATATCATGCTCGGGGTACAACTCGGGTGCCGTTTGCGGGCTCTTGAAATAGAAGCTCAGCCACTCCTGCACACCCTTCCAACCGGCACGCTGCGCCAGGTCGCCTAAGAGGACCAGATCGAGTACCAGCGGCGCCGCCAGAATCGAGTCGCGACAGAGGAAATTGACCTTGATCTGCATCGGGTATCCGAGCCAGCCGAAGATATCGATGTTGTCCCAACCCTCTTTCTCGTCTCCCCGCGGCGGATAGTAATTGATCCGCACCTTGTGGTAGATGTCACCATAGAGATCGGGGTTGAGCTCGGGCTGCAGGATGTGCTCCAAAACACCCAGCTTGCTCTCCTCCTTGGTCTTGAAGGAGTCCGGATCGTCGAGGATCTCACCATCTCGATTGCCGAGAATGTTGGTCGAAAACCAGCCGCTCAGGCCGAGCTGCCGCGCCTTCAGACCGGGGGCCAGGATCGTCTTCATGAGTGTCTGACCGGTCTTGAAATCCTTGCCCATGATGGGCAGGCCCCGGTCCTCGGCGAGTTGGATGATCGCCGGCAGATCGACAGTCAGATTGGGCGCACCATTCAGATACGACACGCCCTCCATGAGCGCCGCATAGGCGTAGATCATGCTGGGTGCGATGGCCTCGTGATTGTCCTTCAGGCCCTGCTCGAAGGCTTCCACCGTCGCATGCACTTCCTCGGCCTGCAGAAAGATCTCGGTGCTACCACACCAGATCATGACCAGACGGTCGCAGCCATTGTCCGCCTTGAAGGTGCGGATATCCTCGCGCGCCATCGCCGCCAGATCCCACTTCGTCGCCGCCTCCTTCACCCACGAACCTTCCAGGCGACGCACGTAATTCTTGTCGAACACCGCTTTCATCGGCTTGATCGCCGAGAGCGTGTCCTTCATGGCATCCAGGGTCTTCTGCTCAAGCACACCGGCATGCGAGGCAGCGGTGTAAACGTCATCCTCAAAAACGTCCCAACCGCCAAACACGAGCTGGTCCAGGCCGGCGAGAGGAACGAATTCTTTGATGAGGGGAGAGCGATTTTCGGTGCGCTTGCCCAGTCGGATGGTCCCCATCTGCGTCAGCGAACCAATCGGCTTGCCGAGGTCGGCTTTCACCGCCTCTACTCCGGCGATAAAAGTCGTCGCCACCGCCCCCATTCCTGGCATGAGAACGCCAAGTCGGCCGGCGGCTGGTTGTATCGTGTCGGGTCGATTCATCGGTATTCTTCTGTTATGGAGGGTGGGAGATCGAACTGTGCTCCCCAATAAGAGGTCTGAGAATCTATCGGACAAATGAATATTTGTTATCTTATCCATAGATAATGCCTATGAACCTACAACATCTGCGATACTTCCTGGCTATTGCCCGCACGGGCGGCTTCACGTCGGCGGCCCGCCAGTTGCACGTGACCCAGCCGACGGTGTCGAGTGCCATCGCTGAACTCGAGCAGGATATGGGGGTGCGCCTGTTTCATCGTGGCCGGCAGGTGGAATTGACGCTGGAGGGCCGCACCCTCGTCGACTACGCGGTACAAGTAGAAGACCTGCTCGATGAAGCGCGAGAACGTGTTGCCGGTGGCGAACCCCGACCTGGCGACAGCTTCCGCTTCGGTGCCATCGATGCTGCCGTCATTTATCTGTTGCCGGAGGTACTGCGCGACTACGTCGCCGGTCACCCTGAGGTGGAACTCGCTATCGAGGTGGGGCCCACCTCGCGAGATCTGGTGGAAGAGGTGCTCGCCAACCGCTCGGAATTCGCCGTCATCTCGCTGCCCTACGAACACCCTCGGTTGCGCACGCTTCCCATCTTGCGCGATGAGATGCCTCTCGTCGTCGGCGCCACCCATCCTCTGGCTGACCGGCGCAGAGTACGGGTGCAGGAGATCGCCACAGAACCACTCATCCTCTTTCAGCCCGACTCCGTATCTCGACGGATCGTCGATGAACACTTCGCCGATGCGGGTTTCACACCCCGCGTGTTGATGGAGATGCGCAGCCCCGAAGCGATGCGCAAACTCGTCGAAGCCGGTGTGGGGGTTTCATTCCTGCCGAGGATTTCGGTCGCCGAGTCGATCGCCACCGGTTCGGTCCGCGAGGTGCGCGTCACCGGGCTGTCCATCCACCGGGAGATCGGTCTGGGTTGGCGTCGTGGACGCTACTTTGGCCCCACCGTACGAGCCCTCGTCGAGGCCCTTCTGGCCAGATACGATCTCGTGCAGGACTGGCATAGCGCCCTCGACAGCTGATCACGCTTCCGGGGTCGCGTCCACATCCGTCAACTGCAGCCTTGGAAGCACCGAGTCGGCGGCCGTCGGCGGCGCCGTTGCGTGTGCCGCCCAGAGTCTACCCATCTGCTGGATGAATGAGGTTACCTGCAATCCCATGCAGCGAGTACCACCCGTGCCGACATGGCGCAGATGATCTTCGGCACGCGACCACAAACCCTCACGGCCTCGATGGTTACCCTCCTCCCACTTGAGTAACGCCGCAGCCGTCTGGATCAGGCCCTGCAGCAGGTGCCGGGTGCTCTGCTGTTGACTGACCCGCCACGCCGCCTCCCACCATTCGTGTGCCTCCCACCAGTAACCGTGGTTGAAGAGATCGACACCGAAAAGCCAAGCTTCGTGTTGGCGCCAATTGTCCTGGGTTAGCGGCGAGCCATGGGGATCGGGAACTCCGAAGCTGTGGCCTAGGGGGTGCGTGCGAGGGTGCGGTGTCTCCCCCAGACGGTGGCGGTACCGGGGAAAGGGGAGATCTGGGACCCAGCGCAGTGGCCTCTCAAGAGGCTTCACGGCTTCCCCTTCAACTGATTGCGGTGACGGCGACTGCCGCCTCCGAGGTATCGGGGCGTGTCGCCAATTGCCGCAATCGCGCCTCGAGGGGCGCCAGCTCCCTGAATTGGCACAGCTCACCGCGCAACTGCGCTGCGCCGCGCACACCACGGAAGTATCCAGCGTAGTGGCGGCGCATGCTGATCAAGCCATACCGCTCCCCTGAATGTTCGATGCTGAGCTGCAGGTGGTGGAGGCACAACTCGGCGCGTTCCAAAGGGGTCGGCTCATCGAGCAACTCTCCCGTCTCCAGGTGATGACGGATCTCACGGAACAGCCAGGGATGACGGATCGCGGCACGGCCGATCATGACCGCGTCACAGCCGGTACTGTCGAAGGCGGCACGGGCCGATTGCGGCGAGATGATGTCGCCGTTGAGGATCACCGGGATCTCGACGGCCGCTTTGATCCGCGGGATCCAGGAGTAATCCACGTCCCCTTTGTGTCCCTGAGCGCGCGTGCGACAGTGTACGGCCAGAGCCTGGACTCCTTCGTCCTGCAACATCTTGGCGACCTCGACGATCTGGATGCTCGCCGCATCCCAACCGAGACGGGTTTTCACCGTGACGGGCAAGTGGGTGGCAGCGCGCACGCGGCGCACGACCTGACGCATCTGCGGCAGGTCACGGAGCAGACCGGCACCGGCACCACGCAGAGCGACATTGCTCACCCAGCAACCGCAATTGATGTCGATAAGATCCGGCTCACGCTCGCTGGCGATACGCGTAGCTTCCTCCATCGACAGTTCGGAGGCCCCATAGATCTGGATGCCCAGTGGCCGCTCCGCTGCGGTGAAGTCAAGCTTGTGCGACGACCTGCGGGGCCCGTCGGGATCCTCCCGCAGCAAACCCTCGGCATTGACGAACTCCGTGTAGACCATGTCCGCCCCCAGTTGCCGACAGACGAGTCGGAATGGATGCTCAGAGACATCCTCCATGGGCGCCAGCAGCAGGCCGGGACGGACGCAGACAGCACCGATCTGCAGGGGGTGGTCGAGGGCCATTGGAAAGGTTTACAGTCTCGATCCGGGCAGCTTGAGTGACTTCATCACCCGCACTGTGCGTCGCTGGATCATGGGTCGTAGGGTGCCGACGATTTTCAGCCATTCCGGACTGGCGTAGTAGAGTTCGATCGCCTTGTCCCTGGCCTTCTCGTCCTTGAAGGCACGTATCCAGGTGAATTCATCTGGCCGATCCGATTCCCAGGCGCCGACGAAGGTGATGCCGTATTTGGCCATAAAAGACTTGGCCTTGCGGAATTCACGCACGAAAGCGGCCTGCTTGCCTTTGTGCAGCTTATAGATGCGAAGTTCGTGAATCATGGAAGCAACCTTTCATTGCTGGATGGCGTGACAACGCCGGATGGGGTGACGACGATGTGAACGGGAACATCATGAACCTCGTCGGGGATCCAATCGACGACAAACTCGTCATAGGTAATGCCAACGGTGGCGGTGCCATCGAGATCGGCCAGAAACCGGTCATAGTAACCACCTCCCTGGCCGATGCGGAAACCGCGGCGGTCAAACATCAGTCCGGGCACGAGGACGAGGTCGAGCACCGATGGATCCACGAACCGCGGTCGCGGCGGTTGCAGCAACCCCCAGTGGCCCGGCTGCAGCTCCTCGAGCCTATCGATCTCGGCGTGACGCAACTGTCGGTGGTGGGCTTCAACATAAGGCACCACCACGCGCCTGCCCGTTGCCTTGGTGGCGGTGAGCAGTTCGGCGGTGGCGACCTCGCCGGGCAAACTGTTGACGTAGGAGTGCAGGACACGCATGCCGGACCAGACGGGCAGCCCACGCAAGTGGTCGTGAATGGCGGCACTACGCTGTGCGACAAAACGTGGTTCGAGAGCTGCGTGCCGGCGACGGGCTCTTCGCCGTAGGGCCCGCTTGTCACTTGTCATCCGCTCATCCATCCTCCACTCACGATCCGGGTGTGGGCTTAAAGCTTTGACCCTGAACCGGAAATCGGGTAATTTTTTGCTCTTGCCATGACGACAACCTCCGAACCAGTTCCCGAGCAGCAGAGCGTCGGGGACCGTGACCTGCAGCAACGGTTGCGGTACCAGGGCGCGATGCCGCGTCACATCGCCATCATTATGGATGGTGATCGACGTTGGGCCAAGGAACGAGGCCTGAAAATCACCGAGGGCCATCGTCACGGACGCGAATCGGTGCGGGACATCGTGCGGGCCTGTGGACAGTTGGAAATCGAAGCCCTCACATTATACACATTTTCCAGCGAAAACTGGACCCGCCCGCGGCACGAGGTGGCGGCCTTGATGCACTGGCTCGAGGAGTCCTTGCAAAACGAAACGCCTGAACTTCACGCCAACAATGTGCGTCTGTCAGCCATCGGCCGTCTCGAGGCCTTGCCAGACAAGGTTCGCTCCGCTCTCGACAACGCACTGGTGGAGACAGCGAGCAATACAGGGCTGCGTCTGAACCTGGCCCTCAATTACGGCGGTCGCGACGAGTTGGTCGATGCCTGCAGGGCTCTGGCGCGGCAGGTGCGGAACGGCGAGCTCGACGCCGATTCAATCGACGAGGCGGCAATCGACGGGGCCCTCTATACGGCTGGATTGCCCGATCCAGACTTGTTGATCCGCTGCAGCGGCGAGATGCGACTGAGCAACTTCCTGCCCTGGCAGATGGTCTACACTGAGATCTACTTCACTCCCGTATTCTGGCCCGAATTCCGCCGCCACCACCTCTATGAGGCAGTGCGCGATTTTCAGCAGCGACAGCGGCGCTTTGGCGCTTGAGTGAAGCGTGAGCCAACCATCCGGCCGCAGGGCTCTGCTGTATCGGGTCCTTTCCGCCAGCATTTTCGTGCCCCTCGTCCTGGGCCTGTCGTATGCTGGCGGCTGGGCCCTGTTTGGTCTCGTTCTCGCGATCGTCATCCGAGGCAGTTGGGAGCTGCTCTATCTGGCGCGGCAAGCCGGGCACAAGCCCTCCTCGATGGGAATGATCCTGGCGATGGGTACCTGTACCTATCTGCAGCTTCACGGTGCCGACGAAGGGTTCGTGCTACTGCTGTCGGGCTCGGCGCTGCTGGCGCTGGCAGTAGCCCTGCGCCATGGTGTGGAGGGGTACATGAGCAACGCCCTGCTCACCTTCGCCTGTGTCGGCTACGTCGGCCTGTTGGGTTCGAGCCCTTTGTTACTGGCGCCCCGTCTCGGCGAGCTGGCGCCAACGATGCTCGCTGCCATATTCGGCTCCATCTGGCTCACCGATGCCGCCGCGTATGGCGGGGGCCGTTTGTGGGGCTGTCGCCGCCTGGCGCCAACCATCAGTCCCGGAAAGACCGTCGCCGGCTTCTGTTGCGGATTGGTGGGGGGTCTCGTTCCCGTCTGTCTCTTTCCCTATTTGCCGGGTTGGACAGTGCTCGAGCTACTGGGACTGTTTCTCCTGATCAGCCTCTTTGGACAACTGGGTGATCTGGTGGAATCCGCCATCAAGCGTGACATGGGTGTCAAGGATGCGCCGGCCCTGATCCCCGGGCATGGCGGTCTACTCGATCGATTTGACTCGTACTTTTTTGCTTTTCCCGTGGCCCTCACCTATACCGTGATCCTTACAAGCTGAGTTCGCCTGTGCTGGCTTCCGTTATCGATTTCCTGGTCACCGTTGGTTATTTCCTCATCGCTCTTGGTGTGCTCGTATTCGTACACGAACTGGGGCATTTCCTGGTCGCCAAGCGCGCCGGTATCCGCGTCGAGCGGTTCTCCCTCGGCTACCCACCGAAGATGATCGGGTTCCAATGGGGAGAGACCGAATACTGCATCTCCTGGGTGCCCTTCGGCGGCTACGTCAAGGTCGCCGGCATGGCGGACGTGGGTGAGGACGAAACGATGGGGGCTCCCTGGGAGTTTCCATCGAAATCCGTCGGTATCCGCATGGCGGTAATCGCCGCCGGACCGCTGATGAACTTCCTCTTCGCTTTCGCCGTTTTTGCCGTCGTCTATGGCGTCTATGGCCACGACACCATGGCTTCCACGGCGGTAACGCCTATAGAGGACTCGATGGCGGCAGCGGCGGGCCTGGAGCATGGGGATGTCGTGCTCGACGTCGACGGTACGGAAGTCGACAATTCATACGAATTGCTCCGGGCCCTCGAGGCGGGCCTGGAGAAGGGTTCAGTATTGACGGTGCAACGGGCCGCCGGCATCCGGCGGATCGAACTGCCAGCAGCCAGTGACGCAGCCTACGGCATTCGCATTCTACGGCCGACAACGGTGGGCATCGCCGACCCGGGAACTCCGGCGGCTGGCATCGGCCTCGGCCGCGGCGACCACATCACCGCTGTCGATGGCACGCCTGTAGCCAGCTGGTACGACATGCGCATGCTCATCAGCGCCCGCCCTGCAGAGTCGATCCTGCTGTCTTGGGAACGGGATGGCGTTGCGATGACGGCTGACATCATCCCCGAAGAGCGCATGGATGGCGACAAACGCATCGGCGTCATCGGCATCCGCCCCTTCGAGGACGCGTCTATCGAAGTCGGTTGGTGGGAGGCAACAGAACTCGGTGCTGCCAGCGTCTATACATCTTCGTATCTGATCCTCGAGTTCATCGGCAGCATCTTCGAAGACGGTCGCTACAAGGAGTTGGGTGGGCCGATCCGAATCGCCCGGATGGCGGACGACACGGCGCAGATGGGGTTGAAATATTTCCTCCGCTTCCTCGCCCTGCTCAGCGTCAACCTCGGCGTGCTCAACCTGTTGCCGATCCCCGTCCTCGATGGCGGTCACCTGACCTTCCTGACGCTGGAGGCCATCCTGCGACGCCCCCCCTCGGTGCGCCAGCGCGAGGTCTCGCAACAGATCGGCATGGTCATTATCCTCTTCATCATGGTCGCCGTCACTTTCAACGACCTGAATGAATTCGTCTTCCACCACATCATCGATCTGTTTCAATAGCGTCTCGTGTCCCATCCCCGCCAGGAGCTGACCCACTTCGTCCATACCGAGGCGAGGGCTCTTGGTTTTGATCTGGTAGGTGTCACCAGCGCCGACCCCCTGGCGGCGGCGGCCTTCAACGCCCGTTGGGTCGCCCAGGGCTACGCCGGCGACATGGCCTGGCTCGAGCGCAACATGGACAAACGCGCCGACCCCCGGCAGCTGGTGCCCGGCGCCCGTTCCGTGATCTGCCTCGGAATGCACTACGATCCACCCCCGTCAGGGGAGGGTACGAGTAGCACACCGACGGGCCAGATCGCCCGCTATGCCCGCGGCGACGACTACCACGATCTCATCAAAAAGCGACTCGCCCAACTGTGGGAGGCACTTCGCATCCAGGCCGGTGATGAGGAGATCAGCGGTCGCTACTACGTCGACACCGCACCCGTGCTGGAACGGGAACTGGCGGCGCGCGCCGGACTCGGCTGGTGGGGAAAAAACACCCTCCTGATCAACCGTCGCGCCGGCTCTTATTTCTTCCTCGCCGAATTGATCACCACCTTGGAGTTGGAGCTGGACGAACCAGCAACCGACCACTGCGGCAGCTGCACCCGATGCCTCGATGCCTGCCCGACGCAGGCCTTCCCCGAACCATACGTACTCGATGCGCGGCGCTGTATCTCCTATCTGACCATCGAACTGAAAGGTTCCATCCCCCAGGACCTTCGCCGCCCCATGGGCAACTGGCTCCTCGGCTGCGACATCTGCCAGGACGTGTGCCCATGGAACCGACGTTCAGCCGCCACCCGAGAGAGTGCGTTCCATGCGAGGGATGGATTGGATCCGGTGGATTTGCTCGAATTGATCGGCATGGACCGCGACGCCTTCAACCAACGCTTCCGCGGAAATCCCGCCAAACGCCCCAAACGAAGAGGCATGCTACGCAATGCCGCCATCGCCCTGGGCAACTCAGGTCAACGCGCCGAGGCGGTGCCGGTGCTGGTTGACGTGCTTAAAAAAGAAGAAGAACCCCTCGTGCGCGCCCACGTCGCCTGGGCCCTAGCTCAACTAGGCGGCGAGCAAGCAAAGCGCGGACTGCAGGAAGCCAGGACGGTTGAGAAGGATGAAGAGGTACAGCAAGAAATCGACACGGCGCTGGCGAAGCTGGGCGACTGAGGCTGAATCACCGGTTACCTGCGCACCCGCACCGGATGGCTCAGCAGAAAAAAACACCAGGTCGGTCAGATATTCCCATCGCCGGGGGCGAAGCTGTACGACCTAAGGGGTTGTAGACGCCCGGCGAGACGGGCCGCTGTTTGGCCAGGCTCGCAGAGCAAAAGACCTGCACCAGAAAGTGAACCACCGAATAGCCCCGGCGCGAAGCGCAGGGTCGTCCCGCCGCCCCCGCACACCACGACTACTCTCGAGCCAACAACGCCCGCACAAACTCACCCCCATCAAACGACTGCAAATCATCAATCCCCTCACCAACCCCAATCAACCGAATCGGCACCCCCAACTCCCGCCGCAGAGCAAACGCGATCCCCCCCCGCGCGGTGGAATCCAGCTTGGTCAACGCCAGACCGGTGAGTGGCACCGCCTCGTGGAAACTCTTGGCCTGGGCCAACGCATTCTGTCCCGTCGTCGCGTCGAGCACGAGCAACGTGTCGTGGGGGGCGCCCTCACAGGCTTTGGTCAGAGAGCGTCGCACCTTCTTCAGCTCCTCCATGAGGTTGACCTTGGTGTGCAACCGGCCCGCTGTATCCACGAGCAGGACATCGGCGTCGCGGGATATGGCCGCTTGCACGGCGTCAAACACGACCGCCCCGGGGTCCGCCCCCTGCTGGGCGCGGATGATGTCGGCGCCAGCCCGTTGGGCCCACACCTCCAATTGGGCAACGGCGCCGGCGCGGAAGGTGTCCCCCGCCGCCATGATCACCTTGCGACCCGCCTCCGCATACCGCTGAGCCAGTTTGCCGATCGTTGTCGTCTTGCCGACGCCGTTGATTCCGACTACGAGCAGTACGTAGGGTCGCGCCGGCAGAGCATTGGCGTCGAAACCGTCGTCGCCGGCCAGGATCTGTTCTAACTCGGCCTGGAGCATATCGAAAACATCGGCGTCAGGTGTCTCCCGAGAGCGCGTCCGCAGCCCCTCGACAATGGCCAGGGCCGTGTCGACGCCGACGTCGGCGGAGATCAGAATCTCTTCGATTTCTTCGAGTGTGTCGTCGTCCAGACGGCGACCCCCGACGGCATCGACGATGCGATCGACGACAGCTGTGCGAGTGCGCGATAGACCGGAACGAATGCGCTGGAAGAAACCACCACTCACGGATCAGTTCCCTTTAAGAACGCCTTCTTCGATCGCCGGATTGACGATGTAGAGCATCGGTTCGTCCTGCAGATCGATCTGCCGTGCTGCTGGCAGTCTTCGACCGCGTGGGTCGATGAGGACATCGATGGTCGGGCGTGTCGGATGCAGACGACTCATGGCGATGACACGTCCGATCTCGCCATTGTTGAGCTTCACCAGACTCCCCAGGGGAAAGATGGAAACGATGTTGAGGAGCGCCTTGATGAGACGACGCTCGAACAGGGTGTTGCGCAGATCGATGACTTCCTTGAGCGCGTTGTAGACGACGCGAGCTTGACGGTCAGCCCGCGGTTGCACCATGGCTTCGTAGGTATCCACAAGGCCGATGATACGGGCAAACTCGTGAATGCCATCCCCTCTCAGAGCCTGCGGATAGCCACTACCATCCCGACGCTCATGTACCTGAACGACCACTTTGCCAACCCACTCGAAGGCTTTGCCAAAACCACGGACGATGCGCTCGGAGTACTGCGGATGCTGTCGCAGCTGTTGCATCTGGCTGGCTGTCATACGTTGGCTATCCAACACCTCCGCCGGCACTTCGAGCATACCCAGATCATGTGACAATCCACACAGACCCAGGGCGAGCGTGCGGCGTTCGTCAAACTCGACCTCGCGCCCGAGGCGCATGGCCATGATGGCAACATTGACACTGCGTCGCGACAGCGAATCAGAGGCCGGCCGACGGCGGACGGTTTCGGTCAACAGCGCATCCGATTCGCCCAGTTGGTCGCTGCCGCCACGCACGGCAGCAACAACGAGCGGACCATTCGGGGCACGACCTTTGGTGGCAGCCTTGAACAACTCGTCGGCGGCGTCTACAAGCGCATCGTAGGCCATGGCCGCCCCATCGACTGCGGTGCTTTGGGAGATATCGGGTGCGGCAGGGATCTCAGTGGCAGGGATGTCGGCGACCATCATCAGTTCGTCCGGATCCACTTTGGGCGTGGCCAGTGATGGCTTGTCGGGCACTGTGATTCGCAGACGATTGCCGCGCAGATCCCGGGACGAGCGCAGCATCTGGCTCATCCTAAGCACCATCGCCACGCTCCGCCTGAATCAGTCGTTTCATCCAGTCGCCATCGATGCCCTCCAGCGTGCGGCTGTACCCGATCACGAGTGCGATGTCGCAGATGTTGTTGATCCTGCGTGGAATTCCATTCGAGTATTCGAATACCTGTTCGAGAGCATCCGGCGAAAACAGTGGCTCACTGCGCCCCGCCGTCTGCAGACGATAGCCGACGTAGTCACATGACGCCTGCTCGTCGAATGCGCGTAGAAAACCACGCGTGGCGATGCGTTGATCGAGGGCCCCGTGTTTGCGAATGCGCTCTGTCAGTTGCGGTTGGCCAACCAGCAACAGGGTGATCAAGAAGGCGTCATCGAGTTGCAGGTTGAGCAGCAGCCGAATCTCCTCGAAGATCTCCGGCGCCTCGAGCAACTGGGCTTCGTCGAGTACAACGACTGTCTCGCGCCCATTGTTATAGGCCTCGAAGACGAGTTCGTGAATTCGATGCACGAGTCTCGATCGATCGAACTCGGTGCCCTCCTCGCCAAGCTGGTAGAGCACTTCACGCAGAAATTCCTCCGCTGTGCGACACGAATTGTTGAGTAGGGCGATCTCGGTTTTGTCGGGATCCAGATCGTGCAACAGAGCTCGCGCCATCATCGTCTTGCCGCACCCGGGCTCACCCGAAATCAGTGCCGCCCCGTGCCGACTCGACAGTGTGTAAAACAAGCGCGTATAGAGATCTTCCATGTCGCGTGAACGGTACAGGAACCGCGGATCTGGCGTGTTCTCAAAGGGCTTCTCATCGAGACCCCAATACGCTTCGTACACGGAAAGAGCCACCTATTTCGGGAAGAGGCAGAAACCGGACTCAGATGAATCCATCGTGGAATCGAAGTATTGACATCGCCACAGTGATGATAAACGTATGGAGAATAGCGTCTTAGCTCAACAAATTT
>Ga0310124_10002597_pt1 | contig 12379 bp, 7 predicted proteins | sample CB11b_AW_Bot5_MG_FD_203507 | JGI IMG/M metagenome (GOLD analysis project Ga0310124, IMG submission 203507) | Marine microbial communities from Western Arctic Ocean, Canada - CB11b_AW_Bot5 | ecosystem: Environmental > Aquatic > Marine > Oceanic | place: Canada: Western Arctic Ocean | collected...
CACGTAGACGCCAGGCTCCGTCCAGGGCGGATGCTGTCCCTCCGCCTCCACGAGCGCCCCGTCGTCGTGATTGCCGCGTACGGCGAAGCGGCCGGCATGGCGTCGAACCCACTCGACCGCCTCAACGGGTCGGGCGCCCGTCGAGACGTAGTCGCCACCGGCAACCACCTGCACTGGTTCCGAGCAGGACGCGAGGATTCCGTCAAGCACGCGCAGCGGCTCGACGAATCCGTGAATATCGCTCACGACGACCAGCCGCTCGACGTCGTCACTCACCTGAAGCGTCTGCGTTTGCATGGAGCCCTTGCCCGAATTTCTCACGAGTTTCACCGCCCAGCGGGCGGCTTCGCTCGCTAGCTTCGTCCTCCGTCCGATCCGTCCTCGACGTAGTATTCAGGCTACGCCTGCGGAGGATCGCGTGTGCGTCCTCGCCAGCGAACGAACCTGCCTCGCTGGTGCGCACGCGGTCACCGACTGAGTATCGAAAGCGCCGCCACGAGTCGCAACACCGCCGGTCTTTACACCACCGAGCGGCGAAACTCGTGAGAAATGCGGGCTTGCCCGCCGCAACGATCACGCAGAGTCCGGCAATTCAACGACGAATGCCGCTTCGATGCTCATGCCGGTCTGGAGGTCCACGCCGTAGGCACGCCGAGAGGGCTTGTGATCACCGAAATACTCGCGGTAGACGTCGTTCGCGGCGCTGATCTCTTCGTTGACGCGCTGAAGGTAGAGTCGCGCTGAGGCAACCGCGGTCTTGTCGACGCCCTGATTCGCCAGAATCTGGTCGAGTTGCTCGAATATCCGGCGCAATTCGGCCTGGACACCGCCGGGCACCGGCGCGCTGCCACCGGGGGGAAATCCGACGAGAACCGTCTCGAGCAGTCGTCGCGAGCTGGTGATGACACCTGTACTGAAAGGGAAGTCTGGTTTCGGGTCAACAAATTCCATGGTTCGATCCTTTGATGCTGTCGGGACGGATCCCTCGGTACAAACGGGTTGATATCCTACCAGTTCAAACCGATGCCGCTAGAGCGTTTTCGATCCAATCGTAGCATCTTGAGTGTCGGCGAAACAAGTCTGACGCGGAGGGCGAAGCAGGCGACCCCGCAGTGGGTCGGCGATGTCCGCCAGTACTGGCGGAACAAAACCAGGCGCAGATGTAGCCAGCTCAGGACGCTACGAATGGATTGAAACCGCTCTAAGACATCTGCGGGGAATATTAGACAGGATTTACAGGATGGTTGGGTGGTGTTGATCCGGTCAAACGTGACGATCTACACTGCGCCCAAAATCCGACCCCATCCCCTAAATCCTGTTAATCCCGTCAACTCCCATCCGGTTCTGTGGAATCTTCTCTGAGCATGGATTCGGCCCGCTTCAGGTATCGCAGCGCGATCGCATGATCAGGCTTGATCCGCATCGCCTTCCGAAACTGGATTCGGGCTTCGTCGATGCGGCCCTTCCTGAAGTGAAGGACCCCCAGATTCAGCCGTCCGGTAAAATTTTCGGGGTCGAGGTTGATGGCATACTTCAGGCTGGCCGACGCTTCGGGCCACATCTTGCGACGCAGGTATATGATCCCGAGATTCGCGTGCGCTTCGGCACTACGCGGCTCCATTTTCACGACCCGTTGAAAACATTCAGTCGCTTCTTCATGTTCACCGGTTTGCATCAGCGCACGACCGAGGTTGCGATGGACCTTCGTGTTGCGCGGCGCGATCGCAATGGCCTCACGGTATTGGATTGCCGCTTCTCGAAACGCTCCGCGATGCATCATGATGTTCGCGTGCAGCATCCTGCCCCACACCTCTTGCGGCGCGATCTCCGTCAGGCGCTTCAGCAAGGGTAGTGCTTCGTCGTCCTCGCCGTCTTCGGCAAGCATGGCCGCGAGATTCAGAAGCGACTCCTTCTGGTTGGGCGCGACTCGGAGCACCTCGCGGTATTTGTCCATCGCCAACTGCCTCTGGCCCTGGTTCTCGAGGATGACGGCCTGATTGTGCAGCCACAAACTCTTGATGGGAACCGGCCGGCGCACACGGCCGGCCACGACTTTGTCAAAGAGCGGGCGCGGCGCGGCGCGCTGCGGCCCGATCCAGCCCGCCCGTTCCAGGTGTTCCCAGACCTGCCAGGCAATCACCTGATGCCCCTCGACGGTCGGATGAACGTAATCTTCGATCAGGTTGAATCCCACGAGACCGTGCTCGCTGAGATCCTCGAACGACCGTTCGACATCGACTAGCAACGCACCCTCATCAGGGGTCACGGCACGAATAGCATCGTTGATGCCCGTGACGCGGCGTGCGGGCGTGCCGTCAAGATCACAGGCTCGTCGATACGCATCGGCCGCGTTCTCCCATTCGCCGAGCCCCTCGTACGCCTGTCCCATAAGAAAATTAGTCTCCGCGTGATCCGGAGCGATCTTTGTGGCATGTCGCAGGGCAGCGAGCGCGTCGCCGAATTCCGACGCTTTGAGGTGGCGGCCGGCGTTTGTGATTTTCGCCTGGTGCTCGCGGCGTGGTGCCGCCGACAAAGTCGACGGCAGTAGCGAGATTCTTGGCCGCCACTGCCTGAGATTGCACGGCACGGTGGCCACCACGACGCGCACGCCGTGGTCGTGGACGGTCCGAATAAGGCGCCGCAGTCCCCGCGAGAACGCCTCGACGATTTCCTGTTTCTTCGCCGTCTCGTACACCACCGAATCCTCGCGTCGCACGTAACGTCCGATGCCCGCTACCTCGACGGCCTTCTGCTCACTCGGCCGGTGCCACAGATCGTGCACAATCGAATAGATTCGGCGCTGCGCCAATGCGTACTCAATGCGGTTCCTCACAGCGCTCTGGCGTTTGAGTTCTTCGAAGAACGAGGGTTCCACGAACTCGTTGTGCCCGCTGTAGACGACGATGATGTCCGGCTCATAGTTGACTATCTCGTCGGCCACAATGTTCACGCGGTACACGCCATATGAGATCCCCGCGGCGTTGACGACCTCCACGCTGCGCCGCGGATAGGCCGCGGTCAGAACGTCTTTCAGGACGCCCGAAAAGGCCGTCTGGTCGTCGTAGGGGTGCCCGTAAGCGCTCGACCCACCAAGGCAGAAAATGCGCAGGCCGTTCGCCGGCTTCTCGGCGGCGAAGCTCTGGTCGTTGAAGTCGTTCCGCCGCGCCGCCAGGCGGGTGCGAAACGAACCTCCTTCGCGATGGAAGAGTGTCACGAGCCCGGAGAAACCACGAAGCGGATCTTCGCGCTCGATCAGGGTCTGCACGCCGGCAATCCAGAGAGCACACTCCAGAAGGAGCAATAGCCCGACCGTAACCAGCGCCGCGAACAACAGCTTCTTCGACACCGTCAACACCGCCGAGCGCTCGCGACGCGTGCCGCTGCCCGAAACGGGTTCTTGAATCGTGTCGCTCGGACCCGTCATGGCAGCAACAGATTCATCTGATTCACGGATCGCCTATCATGTCCACCGGTCGCCGGCCGACCACTCTTGCGACTTGTTCGTCACCTTCTGGGCCGGGCGCCGGCCGACCACCATCCGCCCACGAGGCGCCACGCCGTTGGCGCCATTGGTCGCCGTGTGACCGCGAACGGATTGTAGCACGCACAATGGGCCGGCCGGGCGCAGAAAGGAAGGGTCGCGATAGAATGTTGCCCTCGCTGAGCAAACCTTCAAAGGATACCTTGCTGTGAAACTGGTCACGTACCGTGCGGCCTCCGGAGATTCGACGATCGGTTTCGTTGTCGACGATCGGGTCTATCATCTCGGCCAGGCCGCGGCGGCGCGGCATCTTGATCTGCCCGACACCATGGTCGCTCTGCTCGAGGCCGGTCCCGAAGCGATGGCATCGGCAACGGAGATTGCGCGTCAACCTCCCGAGGCTGCCGATTCGATTCCCCTTGCGTCCGTGACGCTGCTCGCCCCGATTCCCAGGCCGCCGAAGCTGCTGGCTCTTGCCGGCAATTACATGAAGCATGTCGTCGAGGGCCGGGGCGCCGAGTTTGAGAAGCGGAATTCCAATCCTCGACCGTTCATGATCCCATCCAGCTCGGTCATCGGCAGTGGCGAGGATATTCTCATTCCATCCAAGGTCTCCAACGCGGTCGACTACGAGATGGAACTCGCCGTCGTGATCGGCGCCAGCGCCCGCGAGGTCTCCGTAGACGATGCTCCAAACGTCATCGCCGGATACACCGTGTTTAACGACGTGTCAGCCCGCCGCCTCCTGATCGCCGAGAATCGCGAGCAGCGACAGGGCGACAAGTTTTTCGACTGGCTGTTGGGCAAGTGGCCCGATACGTTCGCGCCGATGGGACCGCATCTGGTCACTGCCGATGAGGTTGGCGATCCCCAGCGCCTGGCCATGAAACTCCGGGTCAACGGTGAGCTGCGGCAGGACGCGTGCACCGATCAGATGATCTGGAACTGCTACGAGGTGGTCGCGTTCATTTCCGAATACGTGACACTGGAGCCCGGCGACGTGATCGCCACGGGCACCGCCGCGGGTGTCGGTGGCCCGAAGGGGATCTTTCTCCAGGCTGGCGATCTGGTCGAAGCCGAGATAGAAGGGCTCGGCCGCCTGGTAAACCGCGTGGCGGAAAGACTCTAAGCGGCACGGGCCAAGACGCGAATCATGACCGAGCCTTCCAGTTCCAAGTCGTTCAGGCCGGGAGTGATCGGGTATCTCTTTTCCGCTGACTCATTTTCCAGCAGAGGTCGCCGCATCGCGTCGGTTTTGATCCTGCTCTTATGGCTTGCCTTCGTCGTGCTTCTATGCGCCAAGCACGAATACTGGCGAGACGAAATCAGGGCATTCTCCATCGCGCTCGAGCCGGACTCCTTCTGGGGACTGCCTTCGGCCCTCACGGACGAGGGACACCCCGTTCTCTGGTATGTCATCCTGCGCGCCGGCTTCCTGATCACTCGATCACCGGTGATTATCGGCATCGCCAGTGTCGGCCTGGCCTTCGCCAGTGTTGTCGTTTTCTACAGAACTTCGCCCTTCCCCGCGTGGCAGAAGCTCCTGTTTCTCTTCAGCGTCCTGCCGATCTACGAGTACTCCGTGATGGCGCGGAACTACGGCGTCGGCATGCTGCTGTTCTTCGTATTCGCGATGCTCTACCGGCGGCGGAACCGGAATCCGATCTGGATCGGAGTCACGCTCGCCGCCCTGGCCAACACGAGCGCACACGCGTGCATCCTCGCCGGGGCCATGACCGCTGCGTGGCTGTTCGATGATGTGGTGATCGGCCGGCGATCATTGAACATCCGCAGAGGGATCGTCCTCGCGTGTGCCTTGCTGATCGCTGCAGCGGGAATCCTATGCTCCGTGAGAACGATGCTCCCGACGAGCGCCACGGTCGTGACAAACGCCATGTCACTGAGTGCGTCGGCGTATATGAACGCGATGTGGGAGAGTTTCATCCACCCCGGCGCGCACCTGACGTCATTTGCGATCGGCTTGCCGGGGGTCGTCGCTGACATCCTGGTATGGCTGCTCGCGGCGGGCCTGCTCATTCGTCCTCATCTGGCAATCTCATTGCTCGCCGGAAACGTCGCGCTGGGCACCTTCTTCACAACGGTCATCCCCGCCCATTTGCGTCACCAGGGGATTCTTCTGATCTTTGCGATCACTCTGTATTGGATCGCTTACGGGCCGGCGATGGTCCCGCAACAACGCAAGCTTCCCGGCCTGCTTCGCCATGCCTACCGGGCATCGTTGTATCTTGTACTCACCGTGATCTTCGTCAACCATGTCGTCCTGTCGGTATGGTCGATTCGAAGCGATTTGAACGTGGAAAGAAGCTCCAGCAAGGCATTCGGCCAGTTCATCGATTCCACCGCCGAATTTCAGGATGCGATCATCATGGGGGAGCCGGACGTCGCTCTCGAGGCCTTGCCCTACTACGTTCGGAATCGGATCTACCTGCCGCGCGAAGAGCGATTCGCCAATCGAACGCGGCTCACCCTGGCAAGCAAGCCGACGTTGACCCTGGGAGATCTTCTGCGGACTGCGCAACGTATCAAGGCGACAGAACGCAAACCGGTGCTTGTCGTGCTTGGACGCATCAAGCCGACACATCAACGACCCTACGAATACCATTACATCTACAACAAGAGCTTCGTCCGAACCCCAGGCGATTGGTCTGACTTTCGTTCGCAGACGCGTAAAGTGGCAAGCTTTGACCACGCCGTGACCGACGAGAATTATTCAGTCTACGCCGTTCAATGACTCGGACCGCGCGGCGTCCCGGAATCGCCGCCGTTCATGCAGATCAGGCACAGCGCCTGTCGCGGAGCCAACCACCCCGAACGAAGATTCGGTCCGGATGTTCCGATGAGCACGAGTATCAAGAAGAATCGCGTGTTCATATTGGTCACGTTGCTGCTGATTGTCATTGCGCAGGAATGCGCACTGCGTCTGCTCTTTCCGTTTCCGGAGGTTCTGAACTTTAACCGGGTGGACTACTCCGGCATCCACGTCCATTCGCAGACCCACGGGCCCCGATATCTGGCCAACGCCAGCTTCACCTGGACTTCCGCGCCCGACGATGCCCGCAGCGTCCACCACCTGAACCTATACGGTTTTCGTGACAGGACGTGGCCGCTGCGGCGAAATCCGGATGAGCCACAGGTCATGTTCGTCGGAGACAGCTTCGTGGAAGGATTCATGACCACGGTTCAGGGATCGCTGCCCCAGATGTTCGAACGCATCGCTCGGGACAGCGGCACGACCCTGGGAAGCATGAATCTCGGCGTCGCCGCCAATCAGGGAGAGAAGCACTTCGAGCTGATTCGCGACGCCGTGCCGATTTTCGAACCCACCCATCTCATTCTCGTGTTCTTCGCCAACGATTTCCCGCTGCCGAATTTCGAACCGGACTGGTTGAGCCCATCGCTCACGCCGCAGTTAAGGAATCCGTATGTTCCGCACCTGCTTCAAATCCTGATCGCCATCCTGGAGCACAGAACCATCCCACGTGCTTGGCATTCGCGCCCTTTCCCGTTTCTGAGACCGGTTCCCCATCTCAGCAATCTCATGTCCAACCCTGAAAAGGCTACCGCAATGCGCAAGATCGTCGAACCCGATCTGGTCGTCGCGATGCAAAAGGGACGTTTCAATTCACACGTGATCAATGAGCACGAGAGCTACAAGACCTTTCTGCGACATCCCTTTGAGGTCGTGGAACCTCTGCGAGCGCTGAAGGCGTTTACACTACGCCACGGCTCGTCGCTGTTCATTGCCTATCTGCCCTCCCGCAGCCAGATCTCAGACGCCTATCTTCCGTTTCAAGCCAAATACAATCACGATCGTCAGCCGACTTCGCTCATGCCGCAGACCTATCAACTTCACGCGACATTGCTCAAGCAAAGCTGTAGATCCCTTGATCTGCCGTTCCTGGACCTGACCCCCATCCTCCGGGACGTCGAAGCCAGGGGCCAGCGCCTGTTCTGGAACTACGATGAACATCTCAAACCGCACGGATACGAGCTGGTGGCCGAAAACATTTTTCACTGGTGGAATGCGGCGGTCGCCGTCGACGCGCCCAATTAAGAGTTGACAGAATGATCAGAGCAGAAGAGCGAAAGAGCAAGAGAGCAGGAAAATCGTGGAGTAATACCACTTTCCTGCTCTTCTGCTTTCCTGCTTTCCTGCTCTCTGCTTGCCCCACACCCGATCGGATCCTGTAGATCTCCTCCCGATCCTGTTAATCCTGTCAACTCTTAATTTTTCTGGTCAGTTCTGCCATCTGCACCGGGGAAGCGGGCAGTGAATCGGTCTTGATCACGCTGCCGGTCCGTCGATCGACCTGGCCGAACGTCAGCACGCCCGTCGGGCACGACTGCACACACGCCGAACATCGCACGCATTGCGGGTCCTCCATCGGGATTCCCTTGTTGGCGAAGTTCATCACGTCGATGCCCTGGTGGCAGACTGATGTGCAGACATTGCACGAGATGCATTTTTTCTTCTCTGAGATGATCCGAAACCGGCTGAAACGCGTGTAGATGTGCATCAGTGCCGCCAACGGGCACGCGAAGCGGCACCAGACGCGTCCGGAGAACCAGAAATAGAGGGCCACGCCGAAGATCCCTGCCCAGAGCAAATCCACGCCCCATGCGTAGTTGAGAAAGGTCATGATCCCTCCGATCCGCGAACCGTCGCTGCGCCTGCCGTCCAGGATCGCGTGGTATGTCGAACTGACCCAGGACTGATCGGGGACGATCCACAGGACGACGCGCAGAACCAGAAGCACCGTGGCGATGAGAAGAAACACCTGTCCGAGCATGTTCAACCGATTCCAAACGGGGCCGTGGACCATCTTGTGCCGGTGAGCGTCGCCCATCGTTTCGGCCAGAGCGCCGCACGAGCAGATCCAGCCGCAATAGGCCCCCTTGCCCCACCTGCGAATGATCAGCGGAATGATGACGAATGTCTGCGCGAAACCGATCACCAGCCATGCCCAGATCGGTTCGTGAGTGAAGACATTCCAGATCATCAGTGGCCATGCGAGAACGAAACCAACCGATCGCCAGTATTCACGGCCCTGCGCATCCCATTGCGTGACCGGAAAGACGGCGTCTGCGACGACCTTGCCCAACCCGGCATCAAACAGACCGTTGTGACCTGCCCATGGCAACAGGACATAAGGCAGCAGGAACAGCGGGACGCATTGAATCGCCATCAACGTCAACGTCTGCACCTTGACGTAAGGAGTCTTGCGGCGCCTGATTCGTTGAATTCCGAAGATCACAATGCACAGACAGTAGGCGAATGAGTAATAGAAACTCGGGCTCAACATCGAGAGCTTGACGGTTCCGAACAGGTTTGCGGCGTTTTCCGGCTTGACCAGGTTGAACGGAAACCACTGATTGTCCTTGAACCAGGCCTTGACCGGAATCCCGTAATCCGCCTTCCAGTGGTAGAGAAAGACGCAGAACGCAACGAACAGGCCCAGCATGGCGATGTTAATCGGCCTCCACTCGCCGCGGATGTGCACACCCGATCGGCGGAAGAACTCGAGCGGCGCCGCGCGACCGATCATCGTAAAGACGGCGTCGTTGGGCAGCACATGGTCCTGTCCGTCGCTGCCCGCGACGACGACCTGATCCTCCGCAATCCGCCTGACCTGGCTGGCCATCATCGTGCGGATCGATCCGGCCCGGCGCTGCGCGCCGAGGAATCCGCCGGAGGCCGTGGTCACACGTTCCGAGCTGGGCTCCTCGATCACGGCGTCACGGGCCATCGGATCCTTCTGAAGCAAACGGATCTTCTCTATGTTGTCCGGCTTCGGCCGGCTGAACTCGTTCTTTCGGTAGCAGACCGTGACGGCGCTGCCGCACCCGGCCAGCGCGATGGCGGTTTCAAGAGCGCTGTCGCCGCCGCCGACCACGAGTACGTCGCGGCCACGGAAGTCCTTTGGATCGTGCAGGCGGTTATAGACCTTGTCGAGATCCTCTCCCGGCACGTTCAGCTTGCGAAAATCACCCGATCGACCGATGCCCACGATGACACGGTGAGCTGTAAAGCTGCCGCCATTCGGCGTGACGCATTCCAGAAGGCCGCCTCGTTTCGCGACGCGCTCGACGCGGGCGATCGTCGGATCGATCCCGTGTCGATTCATCAGGTCACGCAGTTCGTCAACCAGGCCTTCCTTGACGCTGGACCGTTCGGTGAACTGCAGATCGCCCGCGGGGGTCATGTCCGTGGGGTAAGTGAATATCGGCTTGCCTCTTGGGAAATTGACGATCATGGAAAGCGGCTCGCTGGCCTCCAGGATCTCGAACGACAGTTCCTTCCGTCTGGCTTCGATCGCTGCCGCCACGCCCGAAACGCCCGCGCCAATGATCACGAGATCCAGCACCCGCTTACCGCCGTGCAGGGCATCACGATCCCGCTTGCGGAACGCAGGGTCGTTGACAATCGTCTGAACGGCCCTGGCACCCGTGTCGGACGAGAACTTCAGCAGCGGGATGCCCGTAATATCACCAACAACGTATAGCCCGGGCACGTTGGTCGAGCCGTCCTCGTTGGCCTGCGGCAACCGCTCCACATGGCCCGCGGGCCAATGCGTGTGAAGCCAGCTCATGTAACGGCGCCAGATCCTGATCATCTGCAGAAGAACCTCACCAGGCCAGACGACTCCATCACTGGTCGGATCATGGGATCATATGGCCGATTATCGACGCGCGAATCACGAATGTTCCGGGGGCCCGGCAGACCATCGATGACGAACAGCATTCGATCGAATACACGGCGGTTTGGGTTGACTGCGATGACGACAACAGTGTCGATCGTTTGCGGCCTGATCATCTCGGCGGCCACCACCGCGGCCGCCCAGGTGGACCGGACGCTCACTCCCATCGAGTCGTTCGCGGGGGCGCGCCGCGCCGAGGGCATCGTCTTCTGGGACGAGAACGCCAACGCACGGCGCGACCCGGGCGAGCAGGGCGTGCCCGGGGTCCGAGTCACGGCACTGCACCAGTTCGGCATCTCGGACGCGAACGGAAGATTCTCGGTCGCGTCGGAGCAACCGTTCCTGGCGTTGTCGATGAGCTGGCCGTCGGGTACCTGGCCGACGGGCAGCTGGTTCGAATTGCTGCGGCAACCAGTGCAGCGCGATATCGCCTTCGGTCTGCGGCGCGAAGACCAGAAGCTGCCGCTCGTGTTCGTCCAGTTCACCGACCCGCACAGCTTCGTGCTTGAAGCGTGCAAGATCATCCCGCAAGAGTGCGGCCGTCACGGCCTGGCGCCGAAGTTCTATGTCGCCACCGGCGACTTCATCGATCAATACGCCCGCCTCGAGAACATGCCCGAGGCGCGGCGGTTATTCGCCAAGATTCGCCAGGCGCTGGATGAGGCCGAAGCGCCGCTGTTCATGGTGCCCGGCAATCACGATGTCTTCATGATGCGCGGGGGCGCGACCCATGGGCCGATCCGGCCCGAGGCAGCCCGGCACCCGATGTTCGGACTGAAGGCGTGGGAGAAGTACATCTGTCCGAAATATTGGTCGTTCACCTGCGCCAATGTGCACGTCATCGGCCTGGAATGGGGCGAGGTCTTCCAAGGAAACATGGTGCGTTACTCCCCCGCGATGCGCGGCTGGATGGAATCGGAACTGAGCCTACAGCCCCCGGACAGTCGCCTGATCGTGAACTGCCACGATCCGGTCTGGGTGCCGTCACAACAACGGTTCATGGACTTCGGTCAGGATCTGATGCTCTTCGGACATTCGCACATCGAAGGTCCCATGATGGGAAATCGAACGATGCTCAGCGCCGGCGACTGCCGTGCCACGACCGGGCAACTCCACGATGGCCGGCCGCACGGATATCGAATCGTCGTCGTCGAGGAGGATCGCTTTGACACGTTCTACAAGGGGCTGGGCGAGGACCGTGCCATCATCCTGAATACGCCGCGGAAGCACGCGACGATTCGCGACACCGAAACGTTCACGGTCAGGGCCCAGGCATTCGACCCCCGAGGCCGCATCCGCCACATCGGCGTCAGTATTGGCGGACAACGCCTCGAGGTGACACGGACAAGGCGGCGTTACTGGTCCGATGTAGAGGCAACGGTCACGACGGCGGATCTTGCCGCCGGCTTTCACGATCTCGTCGTCAAGGCAACCTGGCCGGACGGCGTCTGGGCGCTCACACAGCCGTGCCTCGTCTTCACGGAACGGCAAGCCCCGTTCACGGCCGCCGGGCCCGCGGTGTTGACCGGCACGATCTTCGGACTGGATCGACCGTACAAGCTGCGCTTCAACGGTACGGTGATCGGCTCGGTTGAGCCGGGCGGCAACCGCAGCGATCCATTCTCGTTCGAGATCCCCGCGACACTCCTGCGCCGCCTGAACACGGTGTACCTTCCCGGCGCCAAAGGCCGCCTGAAGCTGTGGGGCGTTACCGTGAACTACGAGGGCAAACGCTTCGTCGATCACCGCCAGACCTGGGACCGAATGTGGCAATCCGAAGACCTGCACCGCATCGTCTACGTCGACCTGACGCGCCCGCATTGGGAGACGTGGAAGGTGAAGACAGTCAGATAAGGTGGATGCGGCAGTTCGGCTCGCCGGGATCTGTGTGTGGGCCGTCCCGAAAGGTCCGTCCCTACCGTGACGGGAAGAAGGAGAAACAGTCCAATCGAAGTCGAAGTTTTCTTTCCGAATACGCTGAGCGTATTGCTATTCTCAAATCCGCTTTCGTTTTCAAAGAATCAATCGGTATGACAATCCTTCGGTACGTTCCGTTGGACAAGAGACACTCCCTGTCGTATTTCTTCTCTAACCCCGTTATTGATACTCGAATGGTCGCATCATTGGCGTCCCGAATCGTGCTGGGGACCTCGACAACCTTCTGGCGAAGTTTTTCATC
>Ga0310124_10002598_pt1 | contig 12377 bp, 9 predicted proteins | sample CB11b_AW_Bot5_MG_FD_203507 | JGI IMG/M metagenome (GOLD analysis project Ga0310124, IMG submission 203507) | Marine microbial communities from Western Arctic Ocean, Canada - CB11b_AW_Bot5 | ecosystem: Environmental > Aquatic > Marine > Oceanic | place: Canada: Western Arctic Ocean | collected...
CGGTGAAGATGTCGATGCGATGGTGGTCGAGATGTTCCGCCGGTTGACCAGCCGAACTCCGACCGAGCGCGAGCGAGAGATCCTGGTTCGCGGGTTTGCCGAACAGCTGGAGTATTTCGAAGCGGATCCCAAGCGAGCCGATCTGTTTCTGAAGACCGGGAAGGCGGCGATCGAAAAGACTCTGCCACCGGTGCGGATCGCCGCGGCGGCGATGGTGGCCAACACGCTGATGAACTTCGACGAATGCGTGATGAAGAGGTAGTGAGCATGTCACACGAGACACACTCGAGCGGACACCATCGGTGCACCGGTCACGATCACCCCGCGCTTCTCACTCGGCAGAAGTTCCTGCAGCGGTTCGGCATGGGTCTGGGCGCCCTGGCACTCTCGAGCACTCTTTCCGAAGAGCCCGATCAGTCGGCACACGCCGCCGGCGTGCTCGGTCCGACTCACAGGCCCGGCAAGATCAAGCGGGTGATCTACCTGTTCAACAGCGGCGGCCCCTCGCAGATCGAGCTCTTCGATCACAAGCCCGAGCTGAAGCGGTTGCACGGGACCGAGTTGCCCGAGAGCGTGCGGAAGGGGCAGCGGCTGACGACGATGACCGGCAGCCAGTCGAGCCTGCCGCTGGCCGGGTCGTCGTTTTCTTTCAAGCGGCATGGCGAGGGCGGTAACGAGATCAGCGAGTTGACGCCTCACCTGGCCCGTCTCGCCGACGACATCTGCATCATCCGCTCGATGCACACCGAGGCGATCAACCACGGTCCCGGCGTGACGTTCATGCAGACCGGCTCGCAGTTCCCGGGCCGCCCGAGCATGGGGGCGTGGCTCGATTATGGCCTGGGCACCGAGAACTCGGACCTGCCGGCGTTCGTTGTGCTGGTGACCAAGGGCAAGGGTGGCCAGCCGCTGCTGTCGCGGCTGTGGGGCAGCGGGTTTTTGCCGTCGAGGTACCAGGGAGTCCGATTCCGCTCGGGCAAGGACCCGGTGCTGTACCTGACCAACCCCAACGGAGTGGATGCGACGTCACGCCGCCTGATGCTCGACCGGCTCCGCGAACTCCAGCGGGCAGGTGGCGGTTCGGGCGAGGATCAGGGAGATCCGTTGCTGGAGGCCCGCATCGCTCAATACGAACTGGCGTATCGGATGCAGAGGTCGATTCCCGAGGCAACCGATCTCAGCAGCGAACCGGCTCATGTCTTCGAAGAATACGGCAAGGACTCGAAGAACCCTGGCACCTATGCGGCCAATTGCCTGTTGGCACGGCGGTTGGCCGAACGCGGCGTGCGGTTCATCCAGCTCTATCACCAGGGCTGGGACCAGCACGGTGGATTGCCGGGCGGGATCCGTGGTCAGTGCCGCGAGACCGACCAGGCGTCGTCTGCGTTGGTGTCGGACCTGAAGCGGCGCGGGATGCTCGAGGACACCCTGGTGATCTGGGGCGGCGAGTTCGGGCGGACCTCGTATTGCCAGGGCAAGCTGGCTCCGAACAACTACGGCCGCGACCACCACCCGCGGTGCTTCTCGATGTGGCTGGCCGGTGGTGGAGTTCGTGGCGGGACGACGTACGGCCGGACCGACCCGTTCAGCTACAACATCGACGAGAACCCGGTCCACATTCACGACCTGCACGCCACGATCCTGCACCTGATGGGTATCGACCACCTGCGCCTGACGTTCAAGTACCAGGGCCGCCAGTTCCGCCTGACCGATGTACACGGCAAGGTCATCCGCGGCCTGTTGGCCTAGCCCGCCTTCGGCGGGTTGAAAAACACAAGTTTGGGGATGGGACGGGGTCTGACGCCGCCCACAGAAAGTCCCGCTCCACCCAGAACGGCACGCAGGCGGGGCCTGACCCCTTTTCAACCAGCACTCGTTATAACTCGAAGAAGGGGTCAGGCCCCGCCTGTGAAACGCGACAGGTGGAGCAAACCCCGTTGTGGGCGGCGTCTGACCCCAGGGTCCGTGTTATTCAACAGCCAGCTAGGCCACATCCTTCATCACGCTCCAACTTCTAACCGGATCAACTCTCAATGAAAATCGTCATCTCCGACATGCTCGGATTCGAAGAAGAACACAATGCATGGATCTACGAGGCTGCCGGAGACGACACGGTGGTGTTTCCGGAGGGTGACGAGGAACTGCTGGCCGAGTTGCCCGACGCCGAGGTGTTTTTCGGGTACCACTCGCCCGAGGTCTTCTCGGTCGCCACGAACCTGAAGTGGATGCAGACCACATCGGCCGGGTTGGACATGATGCTGACACCCGAGGTGCGGGCGATGGGTCTGCAGGTGACCAACGCCAGTGGCCTGCATGCGGCACCGGTGGTCGAGACCGCCTGGGCGTTGACGCTGGCGGTTTCGAGATACCTGAAGCACTTCGGCCAGTGCCAGCGGGACCACGTCTGGGACCAGTTCACACCCTACGATCTCAACAATCGCACGGCCGGAGTCATCGGGTTGGGGGGCATTGGTCGGCGTTACGCGAAGATCGCCGCGGCGTTTGGGATGAGAGTGATTGCAGTGGACAAGCACGCTCCGGAGAAGCCGGAGGAGGTCGAGGAGTTGTGGCCGCTCGAACGGCTCAACGACCTGTGTGCCGAGGCCGACGTGGTGATGATCGCCTGCCCGGCGACGTTGGAGACTCAGGGGTTGATCGGAGCCGAGCAGTTGGCGTTGATGAAGCCGACCGGGATCATCGTCAACATTGCCCGCGGTGGGATCATCGATGAGCCGGCGTTGATCGAGTGTCTCAACGAGGGCCGGATCGCGGGTGCGGGGCTGGACGTGACCAGGATCGAGCCGTTGCCCGATGACGATCCGTTGTGGGACACGCCGCGGCTGGTGCTCACTCCGCATATTGCCGGCTGGTCGAACGACCGTTCGCTCAGCGTGGTGCGGTTTTTCTGTGACAACCTGGGGCGGTACAAGGCGGGTGAACCGCTGAGGAACCTTGTCGATCAGCAGCAGGGTTATCCGGTGCCGGGCGTCTGACCCCGGGCGGTGGTGTCCCAGAGGTAGAAGTCGAATCGGCCGCCTCGTTCTGAGATCGTCAGCAGGCGGCGGCCGTCGGGGTGCCAGATCGGGAAACCGTCTCGCTCGGGATGCCGTGTCACTCGCCGCAGGTTGCCTCCGTCGCGGTCGACGATGTAGACCTCCTGGTTCCCGTCCCTCGCGCTGGTAAACGCGATCCGCTGCCCGTCGGGTGACCACGCCGGGTAGATGTCTCGCCGCGAGGACCTCACCAGCGATCGCTGACGATCTCCGTTGGCGTCCATCAGCCACAGGTCCAAGGCTCCGTTGCGGCTCGAGCTGAAGACAATCGTCTTGCCGTCGGGCGAGATGTCGGGCCAGCCGTTGATGCCGTTGGAGGCGGTCAGTCTGCGGACGTCCTTGCCCTGGAGATTGAGCGAGACGATTTGCTGGCCACCGGGTGCATTCATCGTCATCACGATCCGCTGCCCGTTTGGTGTGAATCGGGGTGAACGGACGGTGCTTCGCTGAGCCCCGGGCGGATCGAAGACGACGTCCTTGCCGGTCACCAGGTTGCGGATCACCAGCGAGAGCTGCCGTGGTCCTCCCGAGCGGGCAAAGCACTCGAGCTTGCGGTCTCGCGAAAAAGCGATGTCGAACTGCGAGTCGGATCCGATCGGGTAGTGCAGAGTCTGTTTGCCGGTGGCCAGGTCGAGCCGGATGATCGAGACCCGCTTGGGCTGGTTGTGGGCCGAGTAGACGAGTGTCTTGCCGCCGTCGATGAAGACGGGAGCGAACTTCAGCTGCCCGTCACGGGTGACCCGTTGTGGCTCGGCCGCCCGAACCGGTTGCAAGGCCAACAGGCCTAGCGCCGAAAGCAGCACGGCGGTGCGGATGGAACGGCACGAGGTCATCGGTCACACCAACCCGTCGATCACGTGGCCACCATCCTCGAGCACCTTCAGTTCGGCTCGGACCTGGGAGGTGGCTCCGGTGAGTTCGAGGATCGTGGTGCCGACCATCGCCGGCGTGACCGGGTCGGTTGCCGGGTGCTCGCCGTTGCGGTCGCTCTCGCCGATCACCCGTCCCGGCTCGATGCCGCCGCCGGCCCAGACCGAGAAGTAGCAGTGGGGCCAGTGGTCGCGGGATCCAATGTTGTTGATCCGCGGCGTGCGTCCGAATTCGCCCATGCAGCAGACCAGGGTCGTCTCGAGCAGGCCTCGCTGGTCGAGGTCTTCGATCAACGCGCTGAGCGTGCGGTCCAGCAGTGGACCGTGCCAATCGGCCATCAGGCCGAAGTTGTCCGAGTGGGTATCCCAGCCGTAGTCCCGATTGGGAAACAGCACTTCGACGAACTGGCTCCAGTTGACCTGGACGAACGGCACACCGGCCTCGACGAGTCGCCGGCCGAGCAGGGCGCTTTGGCCGAAGGAGGTGTGCCCGTAGGCGTCGCGGGTGGCGGGTTTTTCGTGCGAGAGGTCAAAGACGCGGTTGGCGTCGATCGAGGAGATCAGGTTGTAGGCCCGTTTGTAGACGGCGTTCCACTTCTCGAAGTCCGACTGGTCGGCTCGACGACGCAGCACATCGAGCTTGGCCAGCACGTCGCGGCGGTTGGCCAGCCGGCTCTTGGTCAGGCCTTCGATCAGCTTCAGCTCGGGGATCGACACCTTGCCGGTCTCTTCGCAGCTGAACATGAACGGGTCGTGTCCCTTGCCCCAGGCGCCTCCGCCGTAGCCGAAGTTGGGTCCGACACCGTCGCCGATCGGGCCGCGGGCAAGCGAGATGAATCCGGGGAGATCGACCGAGTCGGCTTCGAGTCGATTTCGGGCCCGGTGCCGGGCCAGGACCGAGCCGAAGTGAGGCTGATATCCCGGAGGGCCTCCGCCACCACCCTCGCCACCGTCGGTCGCCGAGTAGCCGGTCATCCCGATCGACCCGGCTTCGCGGTGTCCGCCGTTGTAGTTGATGTTGGTGCGGACGACGGAGAACTTGTTGCTGAGGTTGGCCAGTCGAGGCAATAGTTCGGTGACCTGCAGCCCGGGTGTGCGGGTGTCGATGGCGGCAAACGGGCCGCGGTAGAGGTCGGGGGCCCTGGGCTTGGGATCGAAGAGATCCAGGTGGCTGGGTCCTCCGATCAACCAGACCAGCATCACCGACTTCGCCTTGGGTGCCTCGGCGGCGAGCACCCGAGGATCGATGCCTGCCAGGCCGGCGGCGAAGGGCAATGCGGCAGACGCCTTGAGGAACGAGCGTCGGGAAACGCCCTGGCAGTCGCGGGCCTGGTAGCTGCCGAATGAGAGCATGACCGACTCCGGGCGTGACGCAATAGACCTGAGGCTACCACACAGTGAGAAGCGGCGGCAAGCTGTGTGAACGACCCGGGGTTTCCACCTCGGGCCAGGTCAGGACGGCCCCGCCAAGGGCGGAGGCTGGGTGATTGATTGCGTGGGGTGGTGGGGGGGGCGCTCGCGTAGGGGATCCCGGGGTCGAAACCCCGGGTAATTGGTTAGAATGACCAGCCACCAACCGAGCACGCCTCACTTGAAAGAAGCACCCATGACGCATTCGATCGACCGCCGCGACTTCCTCGCCCTGTCCTCACTCGCCGCCGCCGGACTCGCCCTGCCCTCCGGTATCATCGCCGCTGACAAGAAGAAACCGCTCTACAAGATCTCGCTCACCCAGTACTCGTTGCACCGCACCATCGCCAGCAAGAAACTTGACAACATCGACTTCACCTCCTTCACCAGGAAGGAGTTCGACATCGATGCAGTGGAGTACTGGAACCGGCCGTTCTTCGCCAGGGCCAAGGACAAGACCTACATCGGCCAGATGCGGAAGCGGGCCGACGATGCCGGTGTCGGTGCTACGGTGATCCTGATCGATGGCGAAGGCAACCTCGGCGATCCCGACCTCGCCAAGCGGAAGAACTCCGTCGAACGCCACAAGAAGTGGGTCGAAGCCGCCAGGCAGCTCGGTTGCCATTCGATCCGCGTCAACGCCCGGTCGAAGGGGACCTACGACGAGCAGCTGAAGCTGGCCGCAGACGGCCTGAGGCGACTCAGCGAATTCGCCGCGACGATCAAGATGAACGTGATCGTCGAGAACCACGGGGGACTTTCGTCCAACGGCAAGTGGCTCTCGGCAGTCATGAAGACCGTCAAGTTGAAGAACTGCGGTACGCTGCCGGACTTCGGCAACTTCGGCAAGTACGACCGCTACACGGGCGTCCGCGAGCTGATGCCGTTCGCCAAGTCGGTCAGTGCCAAGTCTCACGACTTCGACGAGGCGGGCAACGAGACGAGGACCGACTTCGTCAAGATGATGAAGATCGTCGTCGCGGCCGGGTACAGCGACTATGTCGGCATCGAGTACGAGGGTGGGAAGCTGTCCGAGGTGGCCGGTGTGCATGCGACCAAAAAGCTGCTGCTGAAGGTCCGCGAAATGCTGTCGTAGCTGCGGGGGGCCGATTCGATGAGTTGGGAACCCATTGCCGCAGTCGTTGCCGCGTACCTGGTGATTGGCGTGTTCGTGATGGTCACGTTCACGATCGCCTACAAACTGGTGGGCCCCAATGGAGCGTTCCGGCCGGGGACCTATGAGGTCACGCTGACATGGAACCTGCTGTCGCTGGTGCTGGGGCTGATCGCCGCCGTGCTGGGTGGCTGGGTCTGCGTGCTGATCGACGATCGGGCCTGGGCCGGTCGTTCGCTGATGATCCTGATCGTGGTGCTGGGCATGATCGATGTCGCCGCCACCTTCAAGAAGTCTCAAGGCACCTCTCCGCAACGCGGTGATGATGTCGACAACCGCACGGCGATGCGGCACGCTCGCAAGCCGGTCTGGGTGGCGGTGGCCAACATCATCGTCGGTGTCGTCGGAGTGGCGATCGTGGTGTACTGGCCCTGGTGATCGACGTCGGGAGTTCTCTTTAAAACCGGGAAGGACGACAACGATGAAACTGCGTAACGGCTGCGCGTGGCTGATGATGGTTGGCCTGGTCATGTCTTCTCTGCAGGCCGCCGGGCCGAGAGGATACTTCCGCTACCCCAGCGTCCGCAAACAGGCGGTGGTCTTCACCGCCGAGGGCGACCTGTGGACGGTTTCGCTGTCCGGTGGCCGAGCCACCCGGCTGACCACTCACCTGGCACAGGAGACCCACCCGCGGATCTCGCCCGACGGAACGCTCGTTGCCTTTTCGGCTGCCTACGAGGGGACTCGCGAGGTCTACGTGATGCCGCTCTCCGGCGGACGCCCGAAACGACTGACCTACGACGGAGAATCGTCACGAGTCATCGGTTGGACACCCGACAGCCGGGTCGCCTATGCCACTCGCCACTATTCGACCCTGCCCAATACCCAGATTGTGCTGGTGCACCCCCAGACGCTCGCCATCAACCGCGTTCCGCTGGAGCAGGCCAGCCAGGCCTCGTGGAGCCCCGACGGCAAGACGATGTTCTTCACCCGGCTGAGCAAGCAGGGCAGCAGCACGAAGCGGTACCAGGGCGGCACGGCTGAGACGATCTGGCGATTCCGCTCCGAAGGAGCCGAAGAGGCCGAAGCGATACCGCTGACGGCCGACTACGTCGGGACCAGTCGCGAACCGATGCTGTGGAAGGACCACCTCTACTTTGCGACCGACCGCGATGGGACGATGAACCTGTGGGTGATGAAGGCCGGAGACGGGCCGCCGGACAAGCCGGTGCAACTGACCCGGCATCGAGGATTCGACGTGCTCAGGCCCTCACTCTCTGAAGGCCGCATCGTCTACCAGTGGGGAGCGGACCTGAGGGTCTATGACATCGGTGAGCAGACCGATCGCAAGATCGAGATCACTCTTCCATCGGACTTCGACCAGACGCGTGAGAAGTGGATCGAGAAGCCCATCGAGTTCCTCACCGCCCTGGATATCTCACCCGACGGCGACCGAGTGGCCGTGACCACTCGCGGCAACATCTTCATCCTGCCGACGAAACCCGGCCGGCGGATCCACCTGACCCGGAGCCCCGGGACCCGCTTCCGCGGTGCCCGTTTCGGCCACGACGGCAAGTCGCTGTTGGCGCTGTCGGATGCCAGCGGGGAATTCGAGTTCTATCAACTGCCGACCAACGGAATCGACCCGGCCAGGAAACTCAGCGACGACGGCAAGGTGTTTCGCTACTTCCCGGTTCCCAGCCCCGACGGCAAGTTCGTGGCCTACCGAGACAAGAACTACGAGTTGTTCCTGCTGGAGGTGGCCGGTGGGAAGTCGAGACGGATCGCCCGATCCGACAACTACAACTTCTCGTGGCTGTCGTGGTCGCCGGACAGCCGCTGGCTGGCCTTCGTGGTGGCTGCCGAGAACAGCAACGACCGGGTCCACCTCTACAACGTCGAGAAGAAGTCGGACACCGCTGTCACCTCGGATCGCTACGACAGCTACTCGCCGACCTGGAGCCCCGACGGTCGCTTCCTGTATTTCCTTTCTGATCGCAACTTCGAGTCGTTGGTGACCAGTCCGTGGGGACCGCGACAACCCGAACCGTTCTTCGACAACACCACCCAGGTCTTTGAACTCTCGCTCCGCAAGAAGCAGAGGTCGGTGTTCCAGGCGGCCGACGATCTCGGTGACGACAAGCCGGTCGAAAAGGACAAGCCGAAAAGCGAGGACAAGCCGAAGGCCGACGCCGTGGAGGCCGTCTCGATCGACCTCGACGGCATCAGCGCCCGGATCACCCGGGTCCCGGTTTCTGCGGGCAACTACACGACTCTGGCCGCGACCGACAAGCACCTGTATTTCGTGTCGAGGTCGACGACGAAGAAGCGGACGCTGACCTTGCGGGCGATCAAGCGCGAGGCGGATGCCGAGTCGGCGACGGTGCTCTCGGACATCAAGTCGTTCCGCGTTTCCGGGAACCTCAAGAAGGTGCTGGTGCACAAGGGCGACGACCTGCTGGTCTTTGCTGCGTCGGGAGCGGCTCCCAAGTCGTTGTCCAAGTCGCGAGTCAGTCTCTCGGGCTGGCGGGTGTCGGTCGATCCGACCTACGAGTGGCGGCAGATGTTCGTCGACGCGTGGCGAATGGAACGCGACTACTTCTATGACCCCAACATGCACGGTGTCGACTGGAAGGAAGTGCTCGCCCGTCACCTGCCGCTGGTCGACCGCGTGACCGATCGCGCGGAGTTGAACGACCTGATCGAGCAGATGGTCGGAGAACTCGAGGCGCTGCACATCTATGTCCGCGGTGGAGATCATCGGGAGGCCGAGGGCGGCGTGTCGATCGGTCAACTCGGCGCGGTGCTCCGCCGCGATGCAATGCGGGGCGGGTACGTGGTCGAGCATGTCTACCGCTCGGACCCCGACCTGCCCGAACAGGTCTCACCGCTGTCCAAGCCGGGTGTCGAGTTGGAAGCGGGTGCCGTGATCGAATCGATCAACGGGGTGCCGACGCTATCGGTCGATCACATCAACGTGCTGCTGAGAAACATGTCGGGCCGAAAGGTGCTGTGTTCGGTTCGTGACCCGCAGGCGAAGGCGTCGCGGCGAGTGATCGTTGAACCCATCTCTGCCACCCGCGCCACCGATCTCCGCTACGACCAGTGGGAGTACACTCGGCGGCTGGCGGTCGAAGAGTCGGGCAAGGGCAAGGTCGGCTACGTTCACCTGCGAGCGATGGGGCGGACGAACATTGCCGAGTGGGCCAGGCACTACTACCCGGTCTTTCAGCGTCAGGGCCTGATCATCGATGTCCGACACAACCGCGGCGGCAACATCGACAGCTGGATCCTCGAAAAGCTGCTCCGCAAGGCCTGGTTCTACTGGAAGCCTCGAGTCGGCAAGCCGTACTGGAACATGCAGTACGCCTTCCGAGGTCACATGGTGGTGCTGTGCAACGAGAAGACCGCGTCGGATGGTGAAGCATTCACCGAGGGATTCCGGCGGCTGGGGATGGGACGCGTGATCGGGACGCGGACCTGGGGAGGCGAGATCTGGTTGAGCATCAACAACCGGCTGGTCGATCGCGGGTTCGCCTCGGCCGCCCAGACGGGTGTGTACGGTCCCGAGCGGGAGTGGTTGATCGAGGGTCACGGGGTGGATCCGGATGTGGTCGTCGACAACCTGCCGCACGTGACGTTTGGAGGCCGGGACGCTCAACTCGACGCCGCAGTCGAACACCTGCTCAAAGAAATCAAGAAGGACCCACGACCGGTGCCCAAGCCTCCGAAGTATCGCAAACGCTAGACCAGGGACTGGCTCCGAAGGTGCCTGTCCCCTCTACCCCCACTCACTGGGAATCCGCACCCCGCTCGTGTTAGCCTGAGCCGTTTTCCAGAGATACAGAGACACTTCCCGGACAGCCGAATCGCGATGGACACGCTCGAACACGGTTCCGGCCGGCTCTTCACCGACCCTTCCTCGATCGCCGCTCGAGCCCACTTCCAGCAGAAGTCGCGGGCGATGACCGACAAGGTCATGAGCGTTACCGAGGCGGTCAGCACGCTGCTGTGTGATGGCGACTACCTCGCCATCGGCGGCTTCGGCGGTGATCGGATTCCCACGGCGGTCCTGCACGAGATCGTTCGCCAGAACTGCCAGGATCTCGGATTCGCCGGCCACACCTCGACTCACGACTTCCAGATCATCTGTGCCGGCAACCTGACCGGCCGTGGCCAGATGCTGGCTCGGGTCGACAACGCCTACGTCGTGGGGCTGGAGGCTCGAGGCATGTCGCGGCAGGCACGCCGGGTGATGGAATCGGGCGAGGTCGAATTCACCGACTGGTCCAATTACACGATGGCGTTGAGATTCCGGGCGGCGGCAATGGGGGTCCCCTTCCTGCCGGCTCACAGCATGCTCGGCACCGACACCATGCGGCACAGTGCCGCCAGGAAGATCGAGTGCCCGTTCACCGGCGAACAACTGGTCGCCGTGCCGGCACTCTATCCCGACCTGGCCGTGGTCCACGTCCACGAGTCCGATCCGTTTGGGAACTGTCGGATCGAGGGCATCAGCGTGGCCGACCTGGACGTGGCCCGAGCAGCCAAGCGGCTGATCATCAGCTGCGAGCGGCTGATCACCAACGACGAAATCCGATCCAACCCGACTCGAACCGCCATTCCTTATTACTGCGTCGATGCCGTCTGCGAAGTGCCCCTGGGCAGCTACCCGGGGAACATGCCCTACGAGTACTACTCGGATGAGGTACACATCCGGCAATGGTTGGACGTCGAGGAGGATCTCGACGAGTACCCTCGGTTTCTCGACCACCACATCTTCGAGGTCTCCGACCACCAGGAATACGTCCGCCGTGCCGGTGGACTCGATCGGCTCGAAGAACTCAGACGTCTCGAGTTCATGGACTCTCCCCAGGACCAAGGCAGTTAGCCCTTCGACCATGCCCGATACACCCGGTGACTACAACGCGATGGAGCTGATGGTGACCTGTGCGTCGCGGCTGCTCGAGGACGGGCGGACGGTGGCCGTGGGGACCGGGGTCCCCTGTGCGGCGGCGATGCTCGCCCAGCGGCTGGACGCTCCGAACCTGACTGTCTTCTTCGAGGCCGGTGGCGTGGCGCCTCAGCTGCCGACCATGCCGATCAGCGTCGGCGATTCGAGGACGTTTTATCGCGGGTTGATGGCGACGAGCATGTGCGACGTGATGGAGACGTGTCAGCGGGGGATGATGGACTACACCTTCCTGGGCGGTGCCCAGATCGACCCCTACGGAAATCTCAACTCGACCATGATCGGCGACGACTACGCCCATCCCCGGGTGCGGTTCCCCGGAAGTGGTGGAGCCAATGACCTGGCGAGCCTGTGCTGGCGGACGCTGGTGGTGACGGTTCACGATCCCCGGCGGTTTGTCGAACAACTTGACTTCGTGACCACTCCCGGATACCTCGACGGACCCGGTGCCCGCGAGGCGGCGGGGCTGATGCCGGGGACCGGGCCCTACCGGGTGATCACCGACCTGGCGATCCTGGGCTTCCACGACGAGACACGGAGGATGGAGGTGCTGAGCCTGCATCCAGGTGTGACGCTTGAAGACGTCCAGCAGAATACCGGTTTTGAAATCGGTGCTGCCAACGAGTTGACCGGGACCGAACCTCCCGGAGAGCGGGAATTGCAGGTCTTGCGTGAGGACGTGGATCCGCACGGTTACGTCATCGGGCGATGACAGCAAGCTGACCCGAGCCTAAATAAAGACGAGGAGAATCATGGACCGACGCACGTTCACCGGATCAACGCTGGGAGTGATGGGGACACTGGCACTGGGGTCGGTAGCTCCTGCCGCGGCGGCACCTCCGAAAAAGCCGATCACCGCGGCCGGGATGGCTCGGGACAAGAAGAACGCCGTCCCCTACGCCAAGCCGAAGGGCCTGAGGAACGGATTCGACAGCGTCGACATGAACGAGGTGATGGTC
>Ga0310124_10002601_pt1 | contig 12372 bp, 9 predicted proteins | sample CB11b_AW_Bot5_MG_FD_203507 | JGI IMG/M metagenome (GOLD analysis project Ga0310124, IMG submission 203507) | Marine microbial communities from Western Arctic Ocean, Canada - CB11b_AW_Bot5 | ecosystem: Environmental > Aquatic > Marine > Oceanic | place: Canada: Western Arctic Ocean | collected...
CCCGGTGTCATTTTAATGACACCCCCCCCGCCGTCAATTGCCCTCCTTGAGTACGAGTTCGTGTTTGGTCTGAGCCGTCATCAGCGTGTCGGCTCCGAAGGGGCCGACCAGGGTCTGGTCGATCTGGCTCGTCTTGGAAACCACAAGGCCACGGTCGATGTCCAGTACGACCTCACCGGTGGAAATGAGCTGGATCAACTGAGCCAGCAGCCGGGGGTTGGTGATGGGTGTGAGGCGGACGGTTTTCCAGGTAATCGTCGCCCGGCCGTTTTCGACCTTCTCGAGCGAATAGATCTTTTTCAGCGAGATCTTGTGGCGCTTGCCGACTTCGTCGGCCGTCGTGGCCTCCAGCGGCTCGTCCCAGGTTGCCCCGACCGCCACCGGCTTGTCGGGCAGCGGGACCAGGAATCCCTGCTTCTGCAGAGTCTTGGCCAGTGACTGATTCGAGTTGCCCGGGTTGGCCTTGAGCCAGGCTTTGCTGATTGAGAGGACCCGGACCAGTTGGCCGGAGGTGGCACAGCGACTGCGGGCGATGGGACGGCCGACGGTTGCCAGCAGGGGCCTGAAGTCGGCGGGGCACTCATCCAGCTTGTTGTTGCTGTCGATCCTGATCGCCGGTTCCTCGCCCTGCTGAGCGTGGATCTTGACGTGGTCGATGACCGTTTCGAGCAGGCCCTGACCCTTCATGTCGACCGAGAGTACCCGGTAGTGCTTTTCGCTCTCGCGGTTGTTCAGAATCCGAACCTTCTTCTCGCCCTTTTGCAGCCGAATCGTGCTCTGGAACGTGTCCTGGTAGTGAACCGTCTGGTCGGCCTTGAACTTGAAGGCGAGTGTCCAGGTGGTCGATTTCTCGGCAGAGGGCTTGGCAGAGGGCTTGTCTGCCGCGGTCACTCCACGGGCCAACAGAGAGACGAGGACCAGGAGAACTGGAAGAGTACGAGTATGAGAGAGCATGGCCAACGGGCTCCGCGCGGACGATCGGCGCGGGACGGTAGCAGATCAGTCGGATCGTTGGGAGCCGAATCGGAGAGGATTCAGCGCCCCTGCCCTCGCACATGCCCACTCCAGCCCAGCTTGTTTCTGAGTGCCGAGTAATAGCTGTGGCCGGGGATCCGGGCGAGTTGGAAGGCGAGTTCGGAGCGGACCACGTGGATCACATCGCCGGAGTCAAACGGGCGGCGGACCTGGCCATCGACGACCAGGGTCACACCCTCGGGAGCCTCGTCCATCTTCAACGTGTACTTCCGATCGGCTCGATCGACCAGCGGCCTGTTGTTGAGCGTGTGCGGATTGAGCGGGGTGACGACAAAGGCCTGCAGGTCTTGCCTGAGGATGGGTCCTCCGGCGGAGAGGCTGTGTGCGGTCGAGCCGACCGGGGAGCTGATGATCACGCCGTCGCCGCTGAAAGTGGTCACCTCCTCGCCGTCGATCTCGAGCCGCACATCAAGCATCGTCAGGCTGGCTCCGGCCGAGAGTGCCACTTCGTTGAGCCCGGTGATGATCTCGGTCTCTCCCGAGGCCGACTCGTGATGACACTCGAACATCAGGTGCTCGATGATTCGGTACTGCCGGTCCCGGATCGCCGGCAGGTTGTCGCGAAACTGTTCGACCGAGAGATCGGCGAGGAAGCCGAGTCGGCCGAGATTGACTCCGAGGATCGGCCGCTGCGTGGCGGCGAGTTGGCGGCAGGCCCGCAGGATCGCTCCATCGCCGCCCAGCACCACCACCAGGTCCGCCTCGGGAGGATTCTCCTCGAGGTCCTCGGTCACCGCCGCGGCCACCACCTCGACACCCTCTTGCTGCTCGAGGAACTCCGAGAGCTCAGACCACGCGTCCTGGACTCGGGGTCCCTGGTCGCGTGCCAGCACGATCAGATTGAGATCCTGGTCGGGCATGATCAGACACTCTCAGACACGTTCAGTCGGAATCGGTCGGGGTCGGCAGGCGAGTGTGGTGTTGTGTGGAAACGGAGGCCAAATTGTCCACAATGACCCGGGGAACATCAACGGGGGTCACGGTGAATTACTTCGCGCATGGACTTCGTTTTGTCGAGAGGCCGTGGTTCCTGGCCGGGACGGCGGTGCCCGACTGGCTGAGTGTCGTGGATCGTCGGATGAGAATGCGGCATCGGCTGGTGTCGCCGTTTGTCGACGGGAGCGGTTCTAAGTTGGCCGAGGTGGCTGCCGGGACACTGCAGCACCTGGACGACGACCAGTACTTCCATCGCTGCCGGGCGTTCACCGAGATTTCGGGGACGCTGGCAGTCGCGTTTCGTGACCGGTTGCCCGAGGGTCCGGAGTACCGACCCGGTGTGCTGGGACACATCACCTGCGAGTTGGTGCTCGACGGAGTACTGATCGACCGGGATCCCGGGCGACTCGAACAGTACTACGAGGCCCTGGGGCGTGTTGATGTGGAGGTGGTACAGCGGGTGGTAAACGGGATGGCCCGTGGTGGCCCCACCGGGCGATTGGCTGAGATGATCGTGCAGTTCCGCGAACGGCGGTTCCTGGGCGACTATGTTGATCCGTCACGATTGCTGTATCGCTTGAATCAGGTCATGTCGCGAATCAAACTGGCTGCTCTGCCCGACGGCGTGCTCGAGGTGATCGAGCGAGGTCGCGAGCTGGTCGAACCGCGTGTCGAGGAACTACTGGGCTGGGTGCCTCCGGATCCAGTCCCGTTGGGCGGGCGGGCCGAAGAGTCAATCGAGGAAAGGACCGAGTGATATGAAATACGGAATGAACCTGCTGTTGTGGGCCACCGCGGTCGACGAGTCGCACGATGGGATCCTGGAGCAGATCAAGGAGATTGGCTACGACGGTGTCGAGGTTCCGATTTTCGAGCACAATGCGGCGGCGTTCGAGCGATTGGGCGGCAGGCTTGATGAGCTGGACCTGGGTCGGACGGCGGTCACGGTTTCGACTCCCGACGCCAACCCGATTTCGGCCGACCCGTCGATCCGGTCCGAAGCCGTGACCCGACTGTGCAGTGCGGTGGACATGTGCCGGCTGGCCGGAGTCGAGATGCTGTGCGGCCCGTTCCATTCGGCGCTGGGCGAGTTCTCTGGAGCGATGCCGACGCAGGAGGAATGGGATCACGGCAAGGAGAGTCTGCGGGAAGTGGCCGATTACGCCGGGCAGAACGGCGTGACGCTGGTGCTTGAGTACCTGAACCGTTTCGAGCTGTATTTTCTGAACTGCGCGGCCGATTGTTCTCGATTCGTGCGTGAGGTCGATCATCCGAACCTGAGAATGATGTACGACACGTTTCACGCGAACATCGAGGAGAAGGACATCCGGGAGGCGGTCCGGTCGTGCATAGACGTGTGTGCTCACGTGCACATTTCCGAGAACGACCGTTCGACTCCGGGGAGCGGCGGAGTCGATTGGGACACGTCGTTCGCGGCGCTCAAGGAGGTGGGCTACGACGGTTGGATGGTGGTCGAGGCCTTCGGGCTGGCTCTGCCCGACCTGGCGGCGGCAACGATGATCTGGCGGCGGATGTACGAGTCGGAACAGCAGCTGGCAACCGACGCGTTGGCGTTCATGAAGAGCCGTTGGGAGGGCTAGCCGGCGGCGGCGGCGAGTCGGGGGCGGTTGCCGGTGCCGGGTCCTTTGGGGCCGGTTCGATGATGTCAATCGGGTTGAGTGTCAGTCCGACGCCCAGGAAGGCGAGGGTGAACCAGCCCAGCAGGTGTCGGCCGGTGCCCAGCGGCATCAGGTCGTCGGAGGTCGGTGGGTGGCGTGGGCCCATCAGTACCAGCAACACCAGCAGCACGCTGAAGGCGGGGTCGCTCGTGTAGATCATGTAGCCGGCGATGGCGAAGATCAGCCCGAAGGCGACCAGGTGGGCTCGTCGCCCGATCAGCGTGTAGAGAATGTGGCCGCCGTCGAGCTGGCCGATCGGCAGCAGGTTCAGCGCAGTGATGAAGATCCCCACCCAGCCGGCAAAGACCAGCGGATTGAGATTCACCGTCTCGTTTTCGCCCAGCGGCCCGTGGACCCACTCGATCATCCACTGCAACATCAGCGGGTCGCCGTAAACCATGATCGGGAAGCTGGGATTCTCGGGCAACTCGATGATCTCCACCGACTGCAGTCCCCAGATCGTGATCGGGATCGTCAGGACCAACCCGGCCAGGGGACCGGAGACGGCGATGTCGAAGAGGACCTTGCGATCGGCCGAGCGAGCCGATTGCAGGATCACGGCTCCCATGGTGCCAAACGGAGAGATCGGCATCGGGATGAAGAACGGCAGCGTGGCGGGAACGCCGTAGCGGCGGGCCTGCAGGTAATGACCCATCTCATGAGCGATCAGGATCGCCATCACCGCCGCGGTGAACTGCAGGCCCGAACCGATCATCGTCCAGATGATCTGCGAGTTGGTCATGCCCTGTGTGAGATCGGCGAGAAACGAGCCGGCGTAGGTGGTACTCAGGCAGGTGGCCACGAACAGGAACAGCACCAGCCGGGGCCGGGTGTTGAGTGTGCGGGGTGGTCCGGGAGTGTGGGGTGGTTCGAGCAAACCCGGTGGCCCGGGTGACTTCACTGGTGGGTCCCCGGCGACGGACTCCCACGAGACCAGTTCGGGCTGGGGGACTTCGGGGGCCGCTGCGTCGTCGCCGTCGTGCTCGGGCCAGGCCGGGGCTGAGCCGTGTTCGGGTGGGAGGTCGGTCAACGGGGTTGGCCTGCGGGAGACGGTACGGGAGGGGGCGATTGTAGACAATCCGGCGAGGGTCTGCCCTGAGCCCTTGGTGGTTGGCCGTCGCGCTGCGTGGTAGAACACTCCGAGTCCATAAACGTGAAGCTCAGCGGAGAGTACTGCGATGCGGGTGACCAATGTCGAGGTGACCATAGTCGAGGTGCCTCAGATCGCCCCGATTGCTCCCTACCGATCCCACGTCCGCAGCAGCTCGACGACGATGAGTGCCATCGTGAAGGTCGAGACCGATGAGGGGCTGGAGGGCTGGGGCGAGCACAACGTCAACTTTCTGCCCGAGATCAGTGGTTCGAGCATGCAGGCCGACGCACGAGCCTGGCTGATCGGTCGCGATGCGACCAACCTGCAGGCCTACCACAGGGACTGCCGACTCGAAACACGCCTGAAGTCCGGCATCGAGCTCGCACTGTGGGACCTCAAAGGCAAAGCCCTGGGAGTCCCCGTCGTCGAACTGCTCGGAGGCAAGATCCGTGACGAGGTCGAGGTGGCCGCGTGCATGGGGATCCAGACCTACGAGCGGGCCGGTGAGATCGCCACGTTCTATGTCGAACAGGGTTTCGAGAGCCTGAAGACAAAGGGCGGCAGCGACATGCAGGAGGACCTGGAGATGGTCCGCGGTGTCCGCGATGCGGTCGGAGATCGGCTGAAATTGCGGATCGATCCCAACCGGGCGTATTCACTCGAGCAGGCAATCGAGCTGGGACGGCGGTTGGAGGAATACGAGCTCGAGTACCTGGAGCAGCCGATTCCGGCCGAGCCGCTGGCCAACGCCGCACGTCTCCGCAGCGAGACCAAGACCCCGATCGCGCTCAACGAGAGCGTGGTCGATCCGGCGAGTGTCTGGGAGATCCTCGAAGCCGGAGCCGCTCAGTACATCCTGCCGGATACGCACATTGCCGGTGGCATCTGGCCGTGTGTCGAGATCGGACACCTGGGCCATGCTGCGGGGGTGCCCTGCATCATGCATTGCGGTCACGACCTGGGCCCCAAGACCGCCGCCATGGTTCACGTGGCCGGAGCCTCTCCGGCCTACTCCCTGGGCAACGACTCGACCTACTTCGGACTCGAGGACGACGTGACGATCGAGCCCTTTGTGATCAACTCAGGCAAGATCGCCGTGCCCTCCCGGCCGGGCCTGGGCTGTGATGTGGATCCGGAGAAACTGGAACGGTACCGGGTTGAGTGCTGAATCGTGAAGAGTCGTGAAGAATCGTGCTGAGTCGTGCTGGGATGGGAGAACGGCGATGCAGTTGAGAACCGTGTTCCTGGGCAACATGCTGCTGCTGAGTGCGCCGGGGCTGTTTCCGGCTGAGGCGGCCGAGACCCAGCAGGCGGTGCCACTGTCGGTGACCGGGCGATCCGACAAGCGATTGGTGGCACTGGATCGTCTGATGACCGGATTCCTCGAGCAGTACAAGTTGCCCGGAGCGTCGCTGGCGGTGGCGCGTCACGGCCGGCTGGTCTATGCCCGCGGGTTCGGCTTGGCCGATCGCCAAAGCGGCAAGCCGGTGCAGCCGGGGAGCCTGTTCCGGATCGCCAGCCTCTCGAAGCCGGTCACCTCGGTCGCGATTCTGAAACTGGTTGAAGCGGGCCGCTTGAAACTGGACGATTCGGTTGCCGACGTGCTGGGGCTGAAGCCACAGGCGGATGTCCAGCGGAACCGGCGGGTGACGATCAGGCAGTGCCTGCAGCACACCGGTGGCTGGGACCGGGGCGATTCGTTTGATCCGATGTTTCAGTCGATCCGCATCGCTCGTGTCCTGGAAACCAGGGCCCCGGCTGGACCCGCCGAAGTGATCCGCTTCATGCAGAAGTGGCCGCTGGACTTCGATCCAGGCACCCGCTACGCGTACTCCAATTACGGCTACTGCCTGCTGGGTCGGGTGATCGAGAAGGTCTCGGGCGAGAGCTACGAGTCGTACGTTCGTAAGCAGGTGCTTGAGCCGATGGGTGTGAACGGGATGCGGATCGGGAAGACGCGTGAGGCGGGACGGGCCGAGGGCGAGGTGCGGTATCACGTGGACGGAGAGAAGGTGGGTTTGAGCGTTTTCGAGGCGGATCTCGGTCAACGGGTCTCGCGTGCCTATGGTGCCTGGTACATCGAGGCAATGGACTCGCACGGCGGCTGGATCGCCTCGGCCACGGACCTAGTCCGTTTCGCGACGGTGCTCGAGTCGCCTGGCCGTAAGCCGTTTCTGAAGCCCTGTTCACTGGAAGCGATGTTCGCTCCGCCGCCGGCACCGGTCTCACGCAAGGCCGACGGGTCGGTTGAGCCTGTGTATTACGGGTTGGGGTTCTCGGTCCGCCCGACCGGCGAGGGCGGGATGAACCAGTGGCACACCGGCTCGTTGGCGGGCACCTCGACCCTGTTGGTCCGCCGTCACGACGGGATGGCGTGGGCCGTGCTGTTCAACAGCCGCCGGGCATGTGCCGGCAAGAACCCCGCCTCGACGATCGACCCGCTGGTGCACAAGGCGGTCGATGCGGTGCGGGAGTGGCCCGAGGAGGACCTGTTTGATGCGGCCACCGACAAGGCTAGATGAAGTCCGACATTCGCTTGGCGAGTCGGTCGAGAGCGGGTGAGATGTCGGTCGGTTCGAGGTGAACGTTGAGCAGGCTGAAGGCGTCGTGGTTGGCCAGGGCGGCGTTGAGGGCCTGGTCGAGCTCGGTTTCGGTGTGGACCTCAAACCCCCAGCCTCCGCCCAGCAGGTCGGGCAACCGGTGGTATTTCCAGTCGAGGATGTCGTTGAAGGGACCCTCCTGCAGGAATCTCTCGGTCGTGTACCCCTTGTTGTTGAGCACGATGACCAGCGGGTTGAAACCGTGGCGGATGGCGGTCGAGAGTTCCAGGCAGGTCATCTGGAAGGCGCCGTCGCCGACCAGCACGATCGGTCTCAGCTTGGGGTCGGCCACCTGGACCCCGATCGCCGCGGGGATGGCGAAACCCATCGAGGCGTAGTAGGCGGGGCTGAGGAACTGGGTGTGTCGCGAGAGATGCAGGTCGACGGCTCCGAACAGCGAGTCGCCGACATCGGCGATGACCGCCATCGATTCGTCGAGCATCTGGTTGACCCGGGCGAAGAGACGCCGCACGGTGACTGGCCGGTTGGCACGGGCACGGAACGGACGATCCTCAGTCCGCTTGCGGGTCGGTACCGGGCGGCGGGCCGGCTTGAGCCTGGCATCCAGCAGCCCGTTGACGAAGTCCGACAGCACGACGTCGTGAAAATGGTGATGCTGGATCCGAAGCTGCTCGCTGGTGGCGTAGATGCACTGTCCCGGGTCGAGATTGGCCGTGAACAGGCCGAGATTGATGTCGGTCATGAACGTGCCCAGCAGGATCACACAGTCGCTCTGCTCGACATACCGCCTCACTCCGTCACGCCCCATCGCACCCTCGTAGACGCCGACGAACAGCGGATGGGCCTCGCTGACCACCGACTTGCCCAGCAACGTGGCACACATCGGTAACTCGTGCCGCTCGGCCAACTGGACCAGTTCCTCCCTGAGTCCGAAGCGGTGCATCTCGACTCCGGCGAGGATCACCGGTCGCTTCGCCGAGTTGATCAACTCGGTGGCCTCCTCGAGAGCCTCGCCGAGCGCGTCGGGATTGCTCGACTGAGGTTCGCTTTGGGGAGTGTGAGGAAACTGCGAGGTGGTGGTGACCCGGTCTCGCGGGAGTTCCAGGAAGACGGGCCGCTTGTAGCGGACGGCCGCCTCGAGACACCTGTCGATTTCGCGGAAGGCCGTCAGAGGATCTTCCAACGAGGCCGAGGCCACGGTGATCTTCTCGAACACGTCTCTCTGGGTCTGAAAATCGCGCACCTTGTGATGCAGCAGCGGGTCGTTGCGACGCTCGTCGATGCCCGGTGAGCCGCTGATCACGATCACCGGTGACTTCTCGGCGTAGGCACCGGCGGTGGAGTTGGTGACGCTGAGTCCTCCGACGCAGTAGGTCACGCAGACGCACCCCAGGCCATGCACTCGCGCGTATCCGTCCGCGGCGTAGCCGGCACAGTCTTCGCGAGTGGTCCCCACGACCCGGATCGGGCTCGCCTCGAGCATCCCGTAGAACTGCAGTACGAAATCACCGGGTATGCCGAAGACGTCGTCGACTCCGTAGTCCTGCAGACGCTGGATCAGATATCCGCCAATCGTCTGGCGGGTGACCTTCGAGCCGGCTTTGCGGGTGGCCGTACGCGTCTTCCGTGTCGTCTTGGCCATGAGAGTTGTCCTGGTGAGGGGCTGCCTGACTCATCATTACCGGCCGCCACGATCGGTCAATCCGTGCGATCGGCGGTCCGGCCTGTTTGCGGGTCTCACAATCTGTCGGTTATTCTCAGGACCATAGCCTGTGTCGCTTTCATCGGAAACCGGGGAGAGTTTCATGCGACTGCTCGACAGATGGGTACTGGCCGGTCTGTGGATCGGGTGCCTGGTTCCCGCGGTGATGCCGGCGGCGGAACCCGGCGAACTGACCTGGCCTCCCAAGTTGCCCGGTGGCCGAACCGTGGTGAGTGACCGGGGTGAGGCCTTCCTGGTCGCTCCGCCCGGTCTGTCTGCGGACGTGAAGATCGCCAAGACTCCTCCTTCGGTCGATTTCCTGTACTACCCCGGACAGGACTATCCGGGCAACCCGTGGAGTGTCTGGGGCGACAGTGTGGCGGTGGGTGGCAAGTACTACTCGGCCATCGGCGACCACATCGGTCCGGCCGGCAACGCGTTTGTCTACGAGTACGACCGGGCCAAGAAGTCGATCCGCAAGATCGTCGACCTGAAGAAGCTGCTGAAGTTGCCCAAGGGTCACTACATGCCGGGCAAGATCCACAGCCGCATCGACATGGGTCGCGACGGCTGGCTCTACTTCGCCACTCACCGTGGCTCAACCCGCGTGACGATCGACCGTTACCACTACACTGGCGACTGGATCGTGCGGCATCACCCGGTGACGGGGAAGACCGAAATCGTCGCTCGTGGGCCGGTGCCCAAGCACTGCATTCCCACCAGCGTGCTCGATCCCGACCGGCTGATCTACTATGGCGGCACCGCGTCGGGGAACTCTGCCGAAAAGACGATCAACTTCTTCGCCTACGACATCCGCAAGCGGAAGGTGCTGCACTCGGTACCCGCGGGCCCCTACCGCTACATGATCTTCGCCCGCTCGACCGGACGCATCTACTACTGCAACTCCGACCTGGGGCCGCTGATGCGGTACGACCCGGCCACCGGCAAGCCGCCGGTGAAGATCGCCGGGGCGATCGGTCTGAGATCGGCCACCCAGGAAACCTCCGATGGCTACGTCTACACGGTCTCGACTCGCGGGGACGGCTCGCTGTGGCGGTTCAACACCAAGACCGAGGCGATCGAGAAGATCGGCAAGGCGGCGGTGGGCAGGACCGACTACGTCACGTCGCTGGATGTCGATCCCAGTGGTCGCTTCCTTTACTACACACCCGGTGCTCACGGTGGGTCACACTTTGACGGCACGCCGATCGTACAGTTCGACACGAAGTTGCGGACCCGAAAGGTGATCGCGTTTCTGCACCCCTTCTACCTCAAGAAACTTGGCTACATCTCGCTGGGCACATTCGGCTCGGCACTCTCGCCGGACGGCCGCACGCTGTACGTGACCTGGAACGGCAACCGCGGAGGTCTGAAGCGGAGGCGGTACGGCTTCGACACCTGCGCGATGACCGCGATTCACATTCCCGCTTCTGAGCGTGGTGGAGAGACAACCAGTGCGAAGTAGTTTCTGCCGAGACCCTCGCAAGCTGCCGCCGGTGGCAAGCACCATGGCGTGGCTGGCAGTGCTGCTGGCGACGCTGAGTTGTGCGGCCGCCGAGCAGGAACTCGCCCGGGAATTGCGTCAACTGGACACCTCGGTCGTCCCCGCCTCCCAGCGAGACGCGGCTCGCAGGGACTGGATCGAGGAGATCCGCCGGCGTCGCCAGGCGGCCAATGCCGGGGACATGGCGGCGTGGAACGCGGTCAACTCGCGTGAGGACTGGGAACTCATGCGAGGCCAGCGGCTCAAGAAGCTGGTCGAATCACTCTCGCTGCATCCTCAGATCCGACGCCCCAAGGTGCGATGCCGCGTCTCCGGTCGCCTGGCAGGCGATGGGTTCGCTGTCGAAAACCTGGTCTATCGCGGGCGAATGGATTACCCGGTGACGGCCAACCTGTACCTTCCCGAACCGGCCAGGAAGTCGATGCCGGGAATCGTGTTGTGCCACAGCCACCACAGTCCCAGGACGCAGGGCGAATTGCAGGACATGGGGATGACCTGGGCCCGGGCCGGGTGTTGCGTCCTGGTGATCGATCAGCTGGGCCATGGAGAGCGAAGGCAGCATACGTTTCGGACGTCCGAGGACTATCCGGGCACGTTTCGGCGCAGCCGCCAGGACTACTACTTCCGCTACGACGTGGGTGTGCTCATGCACCTGTCCGGTGAGAGCCTGATCGGGTGGATGGTCGAGGACATGCGGTGCGGGATCGACCTGCTGGTGTCTCGCGAGGGCGTCGACTCGAAACGGATCATCGTGATGGGTGCCGTGGCCGGCGGCGGCGATCCGGCCGGAGTGACCGCGGCGGTAGATGACCGGGTGGCGGTCGCCGTGCCGTTCAACTTCGGAGGTCCTCAGCCCGAATCACCGTATCCGCTGCCCGAGGACGCTGCGACCAGTTTCAATTACCTGGGCGGCGGCAGCTGGGAATCGACTCGCAACCTGAAGGGGACCGCCCCGGGGGGGTTCTTCCACTGGGCCATCGTCGGGTCACTGGCTCCTCGGAGGCTGATTTACGGGCACGAGTTCTCGTGGGATCGAGAGCGGGATCCGGTCTGGAAACGGTTGCAGAGGATCTGGGGCTGGTACGACCGGGCCGGGAACCTGGGGTTCGCTCATGGTCATGGCCTGCTTCGAGGCGATTCGGCGAAGGCCTCGCACTGCAACAACATCGGCCCGGTCCATCGCAAGATGATCTCCCCCTACCTCTCCCGCTGGATGGATGTGCCGGTGCCGGCCAAGGAGTACAGGAAGCGATTCGAGGTGTCACGATTGCAGGCCTGGCCGGTCGACACCGATTCGTTGCCGCCTGTACATACCGTGCTGCAACGCCTGGTCAGTCGTCTCGATCTGCAATTGGACAAGCGGCCCGACGGGGGACTGTTCGACCGGCGTCGCACACTGTCGGGCAGCGGCCTGGTGTCCAGGCTCGGCCCTGAACGCGTCGCGACCAGCAAGACGGTGCAGGTTCTGCGGCAGAGTGAGGCCCGGGTCACAGAAAACGTGTCCGTGAATCGTGTGCTGCTGAAGTCTTCGGACGGGGTCCGGATTCCGCTGCTGTTGATGCGGAACTCCCAGGGCAAGCGTGCACGTGCTGCGGTGGTGATGGTGGCACAGGCCGGGAAGCGGAGCCTGCTGAAGTCGCGAGCCGGCGAGGTGGCGAGCCTGTTGGCCGGCGGGGTGGCAGTCTGCCTGGTCGATGTGCGTGGCACCGGCGAGACGCGTGCCGGAGATGGGCGAACTCGGCGAAGCTACGCGACGAGCCTGTCATCGACGGAGTTGATGCTGGGTACGACCACGCTGGGCCAGCGGTTGCAGGACCTCTGCAGCGTGCTGGCGTGGCTGCGCACCGTTGAGGGAATCGACA
>Ga0310124_10002604_pt1 | contig 12366 bp, 12 predicted proteins | sample CB11b_AW_Bot5_MG_FD_203507 | JGI IMG/M metagenome (GOLD analysis project Ga0310124, IMG submission 203507) | Marine microbial communities from Western Arctic Ocean, Canada - CB11b_AW_Bot5 | ecosystem: Environmental > Aquatic > Marine > Oceanic | place: Canada: Western Arctic Ocean | collected...
TAACGCCTGCAAACCAGGCGCCCGGAACGCCGCGCTACTGTAAAAGCAGCTGATTGAATACGTTATGTCCAATTGGACCTGTGCCGCATAGCCCTCACATTGTTGAAGGTCCGACGATTGGTCGCCCGTGAACAGACACCGATATGTGGCAAATCCGGTCTTTTTTCTTTTTATTTAGTGCTCTACATTGTAAAAGTCGATTTTTTTGATATATGTACGGGGCCAAATCAGAGTTGCAATTTGCCGGATCTTTTGGTCGTAACTCTCTTTTTATAAACTATTTACGGCATATAAAACCACATCCATCTTGGAACAGAAAATTTGCCAAATTGACTCAGGGAGACCTTCATGGCTAATCTACTTTACGTGACAGATGAAGCACTGGAACATCTGGGCGCCCATCCAGCGGTGCAGTTCTGGGGCCCGATCGTCAACAACTTTCCGATGCGTAACGTTCCGATCGAGGAGCGAGCCTTCCATCCGCGCAACGTCGAGACCAAAACAGAATATATCTATCTGACGACAGACATGAAGTTTGCCTACTGCCGCGACAGTATGATCAGCTTCCTGTATCCCGATCAGGACTTGTCCTTCCGCTTTACTGCCGGCGATGGCATCATCCGTACCCTCGACGGCAAGCAATTCACCGCCATTATTGGCTGCATCGGCAAGGTCATTTCGACGTCACAGGTCGAGCTGCTTGATAAAGACAAGGTTTATCATCCACTTTTCGACAGCGGCTTCACCACCATGCCAAAGACCCCGGTACCTCACAAACTGCCGCCCGTACCGCCACCGCGGCCGGCACCCGGCACGCCTGCCGCTATAGCAGCGAACAAGAAGGCCGCCAAAGCGGAAACCAAGAAAGCTGCTGCAGAATCTGCCAAGAAGGAAACCACACCGACGAAGGGAAAGAAAAAAAGCAAGAAAAAGGCGGACCTGATTTTCGGCAAGTACGACGAAGCCCTGTGCGAGATGATCATCGACTTTCGCCTGACCTCCAAGAAAAGTTACGGCTATCTCGAAGAAAAGTACGACATGTCGGAAGGTGATCTCAAGCAGCTTTTTACCATGCAACGTCTGCGCAAGGGCCGCCCGAACGCCTCACTGAAGGAACTCGAGAACTCGATGGGCGAAGCAACCCCGTCGAAACGCGGCCGTAAGCCCAAAGCCAAACCCGCCGCAGCCGCGAGCAGCAAGCGAAAAGAAAAATCGGATGATCTCTCCAAGTACTCCGCCGACGTGCAGAAACAGATCATCCACATGAAAAAAGTCTCCAAGAAGAGCTACCGATACGTTGCCAAGAAGTTCAAGGTGCCGATCGATGCCGTCCATCGCATCTGCTCACAGAACCTCAAGCGCCCGCGTAAATCGGTAAAGCGTTAGGGTATCGTGCCCGGCGGCCGGAGAGCACCACAGCACACAGAGTCACGCAAACGCGCCGCCAACCGCGCGAGAACGTGCGCCACCGTGGTGCATCAACAGATCCGCATCGTGCTCGAGACCGGCAAGCCCGCTGATCGGATCCTTGCCGCCTTCTTCCGGCAGAACCGCAAGTTCGGCAGCACCGACCGGCGTCTCATCAGCACATTGTATTTCGCCGTCTTCCGCTGGTGGGGCTGGTTGCAGCATATCGTGCCCGATCCAACCAGACCGATCGACCCGCATACAACAACGGGATTGGCCGTGCTCTACGGCGCCTGCCTGCTTGACGACGTGCCGGCCTCGTCTATCCTGCCCATTTGGCGGGACGAATTGAAGCACGACTACGATTTGCCCAAAGAAACCCCGCAGCGCACCGATTGCCTTGTTCAGTCCGCCAAATCGCTGTCCCGTTTTTTTCGGATGGTTCCCGACTCTTTACAACCCCGATCGCTCCTGCCGGAATGGATCTGGGATAACCTGCCGGCAAATTGCGACCATGACCGCCTGCTGGCGATCTGCCAGCAACGGCCGCCGCTCTGGCTGCGAGCCCAGGGGGGCAGCCGCGAGGCACTGGTTACAGACCTGAAGGCACACGGTTTCAATCCGCAGATTTCCGAGACTGTTGATGCAGCCCTGGCCCTGCGCGACGCCCGGCCCAACCTCTACGAACTTTCGGAGTTCACTGACGGACGATTTGAAGTTCAAGACTTGGCATCCCAGGTCATTGGCCTCGTCTGCGCAGCCGAACCGAAACAACGGTGGTGGGATGCCTGTGCCGGTGCCGGCGGAAAATCCCTGCAACTGGCCTCGATGATGGCCAATACAGGCACCGTCGTCGCCACGGATATTCGCGAATATAAATTATTGGCCCTCAAGAAACGCAGCCGCCGGGGCCGCCTCCACAACATCCGGACGCGCGCCTGGAAGGGCCGCGCCATTCCCGTACAAGCAGCCAACTTCGACGGCGTCTTGGTCGACGCACCGTGCACCTGTAGTGGCGTTTGGCGCAGAAGCCCGGATGCGCGCTGGACCACACCGCCCACTGAAGTCCAGAAAATATCTGAGCTGCAGGCAGACATCCTCCAGCGAGCTGCTGCCGGTGTTCGGCCGGGCGGCTGCCTGGTGTATGCAACGTGCTCCTTGTGCACCGGGGAAAACGAAGCGGTTATCCGGCAGCTGCTGGAAACCAACAGCGCGTTCACCTTGGATCCGACCCCACACCCGCTGACCGGCGAAGCGACCGACGGCACAATCCGCGTTTGGCCATACGACGCCGACTGCGACGGTGTATTTGTCGCCCGTCTGCGCCGCACCGAGTAAAGATCGCTGGGCTGCCGTCCCGGCATCAACCTTTCTTCGAACCCCAAGCTCAACCGGATTGGGAGCCCTTTATCGGAAGAGTATATCAGCGGTTACTTCTCAGCTGCGCAAGGGGGTTGGGGGACTCTACAAGCCAATCGCAATGGCATCCTTTTGGGCTTCAAGTTGATTTGGTGCGATTGTATTTGCCCGGTCCCATGGTAGAGTTGCCGTGCTCTGACTGGGGAGGCTTAACTGCCATAGCAGCCGTCATTTCACGCCTCACCCACCGGGTTCGGGCTTAATGGCATCCGGCATACCGCAGTGGTGCTACACGAGCGCACAGGAACGGCAACATGCCATTTTTTCACGGACAAGCCGGTTAAAAGTTCTCGGGGGACGCCCACTTGAGACTGAGTTGTTGGACCGGCGTCTTCAACAGCGATGCGGTTCCGTGTGAATCTTTATGACGAAATCGTTCATGCCATCCATCGAAACCATGCCTGCACCGGTTACTTTTACCGCGGCTGAACCAGCTAGCGAAGTAAGCGGCCTGAAGAGCCGGGCAAATACTTTAACCAAGGCCCGAAACCTGCCGGTGCACAATGCACCGACCGTGTGCCCCAAAAGCGTGGGTATCCTGTCCTCGGTCACTGATCATTCTCGGCACCTGTTCAATCTCGGCCGCGAGCCGCAAATCGCATGAACAGGGAAACACAGCCAGTCAATCGCCGCCGTGTGAACACAGGCATTCAATTAGCGGTGATGATTGTTTGTATCGCGGTCGCTGCGCGCCGAGGTTTTCAACTATCGGACGACCATGTTGCCGGTGCCCTGATTGGCGGCTTTGTCGGACTGCTCGTCGGGTTGATCGCCAGCGGCGTCATCCTGACTGTCGAACAGCTCATTCGGAATCTCCCCATCCGGCGGATACGGGCAGGTATGGCATTAGTTTTCTCGTCGAAAGACAGGAGCCAAAAGTGAAAATGACAATCTCGCACGGTTCACCGATCGGCCCGATCTCCATCACCTGGGATTCGGAGACTGCGACGATTGACCGTATCGGCATCGGCGACCGAGCCGCCCCTGCCACCAGGGGCGCAGAGAAGGCTTCAACACCTGCCCCGGTTGCAGTGCTGCAGGGACAGCTCGATGCGTATTTCACCGATGCAAATTTTACGTTCACACGCGAAAGTTTACCGCTGAACGGCCTCACGGCATTCCAGCGCCGTGTCGTTGATTGCGTGTGTATCATCCCCTCGGGACGGACACGATCATACGCCGAAATAGCTGCCGAAGCCGGTTCTCCAGGCGCCGCTAGGGCTGTCGGCCGGGTAATGGCGCGCAACCGCTACCCCATCGTCATTCCGTGCCATCGCGTGATAACCAGCAGCGGCGGGCTCGGCGGCTACACCGGCGGCTTGAAAAAAAAACGATTCCTACTATCTTTCGAGAGTGAACAGGCTTTCACACTCACCCCCGAATTCGCCGCGTCTCGGACGCTGGCTTTGGCCATTTGACGATCCTTGTGTACTGGTATGGATGATGAAAAGCTGATCATCGGCGGCAAGCACTTCAAGTCACGTCTATTCGTCGGCACGGGCAAATACGACAGCATGGAGGCTATGGCTGCCAGTATTGCGGCAGCGGAGACCGAGATGGTCACCGTCGCCATCCGCCGGGTCAACCTCAACGAACCCGAGAAGAACCTACTGAATCACCTGGATTTCAGCGCTTATCATTTTCTGCCGAACACCGCCGGGGCCAGGACCGCGGAGGAGGCCATTCGTACGGCCAAACTTGGCCGTGCCGCCAGTGATCAGGACTTCGTCAAGCTCGAAGTCATCCCAGACCCGAAATACCTGTTGCCCGACGGGCCTGAGACACTGAAGGCCGCCAGGGCCTTGGTCAAAGAAGGGTTTGTTGTGCTGCCCTACATCCAGGCCGACCCGATTCTGGCATTGCAGCTCGAAGAAGCCGGCACCGCCACTGTCATGCCGCTGGGTTCGCCGATCGGCAGCCATCGCGGTATTCTGACGCGCGCCAATATTGAGATCATCATTGAGCAGGCCTCCATTCCTGTCGTGGTCGACGCCGGCCTCGGCAAACCATCGCACGCCGCCGAAGCGATGGAGATGGGGGCGGACGCCGTTCTGGTCAATACTGCGATCGCCCGTGCCGGTGATCCGGTTCGGATGGCGCGCGGTTTCAAGCTTGCTGTGGAAGCCGGGCGCCAGGGCTACCTGTCGGTACCGTCAACGCCCTTGCAGGTAGCCGCGGCATCAAGCCCTATTGAGGGCGTTGTCGGACGGAATTAGCACTGTGGGTTCTGATCTGGAAAGAGTCCACGCCGCGCGCGTCCAGCATTTCAGTGGCGTCGACCTGTACCCGGTTACGACCGAGGACCTCTCGAACGGCCGCTCGGATGTAGAAGTCTTGGAAGCCGTCATCGCCGGCGGCGCCCGCATCGTGCAATTGCGCGACAAAAAATCGTCGATGCGACGACTGTATGAGAAAGCACTGCAATTTCGTGCACTGACGCAGGCGCACGATGTACTGCTGATAATCAACGATCACGTAGATATCGCGATCGCCATCGATGCCGATGGCGTACACCTGGGGCAGGACGACCTGCCTCTGCCGGTGGCGCGGCAGATGATCCCTGACAAGATCATCGGGCGCTCGACGCACTCGCTGGCGCAGGCACAGGAAGCGATGCGCGAAGGCGCCGACTACATCAATATCGGTCCGATCTATCCGACCGGAACGAAGGACGGCCTCCACACCTTCCTCGGGCCGGAAGCGATAGCCGAGATCGCACTGCAGATCGATCTGCCGTTCACCGTTATGGGTGGCATAAAACTGACGAATGTCGAAGACTTGCTGGACGCCGGCGCCCGACGGATTGCCGTAGTCACCGCCATCACGCAGGCCGACGACATCACTGCCGCTGTGAAAACGTGGCGCCGAAAAATCGGCGCCTATGCCTGAGAACAATGAAACAACTGCAACTCGAATCCGATTACGATCATGCCCCGCCGGAAGTTACCCTGCGGTTCTACGAGTTGAGTGATGGCCGCAAACGCCAACTCCACGTCCAGGATCTCTACAATCTCAGCCGACGCCTGCGTGACGGCAAGGAGAACGGCTGGGCATCCTGGACCGGCCGCGTGCTCGCACGCATCTGGCCGGCCATCAACAAGCCGCATCTGATCCGCAAAAACCCCTCACTGCTGCAAGTCTCCGCCGATCATTTTGCCCGCTGGAAAGCCGAGTGGAACGATTTCTCCGACGCCATCGTCGACCGCGACACTCAGGCAAGCTATTCCGACAGTGAAAGCAGCGCCCGGCTGGCCGTCGAACTCCACACGCGCGGCACGAAGACAACGCTCGCCTGCGTCGTTATCGCGCCCGACGGCACACGTGCGCCTTTCCACACCGTCGGCGAACAACTCGCCGGCGAACATTCCGAAGTCACTGTCGCCGAGAAACGCTACCGGCTCGATGTCCCCTTCGACCGGGACGTGCTCAACCGCGTCTTCGGCAAGAACGATCCGGAAGTAGCGACGACCGCCATCGCTGACCATCTACCGACCATTCTCCATCATCGCCTCGATCTGATCGCCGGACCATCCGTCACCACAGTCACTCATCGCGGCACGCCGCGAATCGAAATAAAATCCGAGGGCGAGGAACTGATTGTCGCCGCCACCATCAAGACTGCCCCGATTTTTGCCGATCCTGCAATCACTCCGGCGCGGCTCGCCCCGGGACGCGACAACTTTACGATCGTGCAGAGCGAGTCTCCCGTACTGGATGATGTCCGGCAATTCCTCAACAAACTGCCCATAGAACCGTCGAAGGACGGGGTCTATCGTCTGCCGACGACGCCCGAAACAGTCGAAGCAATCCGCCAGGCTCGCACTGCCCTGCCACCCGACGTCATACTCAAGATCGACTATAAAATCGAGGACCTGTTCAAGGACAATGTGCCGATCAAACCGACACTGACGGTCCACGAGGGCAGCGGTTGGCTCGACGTCGAAATCGGCGGTCTCGTCGGTGATGAATCAATCGATGCAGAGGATCTTCATGCCGTGTTGCACAACGGCCAGACCACGGTACGCACGCGTTCCGGTGTCATGTTCAGTTTTGACGCCAACAGCACAGACGACCTGCGTACATTCCTCGACAACACCAACCTCGAACTCGGCCAACATCGAATAACCATTGACCGCGCACCGACCGTCGCTGCCACCGTTGCCCAACTCTGTGTCATGCGGATGCCACGCGACACCCGGGCCATGCTCGAAGCCGTCCGTGAGCGCCCACCCCTGCCCGACCTACAGATCCCTGAGGACCTTGTCGATGTGTTGCGCAACTATCAGACCGACGGTGTACGTTTCCTTCACAACCGCACCGGACACACCCTCGGTTGCTTACTGGCCGACGACATGGGCCTGGGCAAGACCCTGCAGATTCTGACGTATCTGCGCTGCTGCAAGGTCACCCATCCTTTTGCTTGCTCACTGATCGTCTGCCCCGCTTCGGTCATCGCCGTGTGGACCGGGGAAATTGCCAAGTTCGCACCCGACCTGCGTGTCCGTGAACTGACCGGTCCCCCCGAGCGCCGCCATCGCACGCTGGCAGAAGCCGGCGATGCCGATGCAATCATCGCATCCTACGCCGTGGTCCGCAATGATATTACCCACCTGCGGTCACGTGAGTTCCACACCGTCATAATCGATGAAGCACAGAACATCCGCAACCCCGACGCCGAGATCACGCTTAGCGTCAAGTCCCTGCAATCGGAGCGTCGCATCGCCGCCAGCGGCACGCCCCTCGAGAACCGGCCGCTCGACCTGTGGTCTATCGTCGATTTTCTCAACCCCGACTATCTCGGCGATCGCGACAGCTTCGCCGTCAGTGATCTGAGCACCTTGCGGCACCGCATCGAACCGCTGATGCTGCGGCGCACCAAGGAAGAAGTCGCCCCGGAACTGCCGTCGCGTACAGAAGAGACCATTTGCCTGCCGCTCAACGAATTCCAGGACGCGCTCTACACCCGCGAACTGGGCAACGCCAGGAAACGCGCTGCCTCCGGCAACGTCATGGATATCTTCGCCGCAATTACCCGGCTGCGCCAGCTATGCTGCCACCCTGCCCTGCTGCCCGAGCGCGCCGCCGAATCAACCGACGAGTTGCCGCCGATTGCAGAGTCCGCAAAATTAGCGTGGCTCATGGAAACGCTGCCGGACCTGTTGGCAGCCGGGCATTCCATACTGGTCTTCAGTCAGTTCACCAGCATGCTGGAGATCATCGAGAAACATCTCGTCGCGGAAGGCCTGGCCCACTTCAAACTCACCGGGAAGACCCCCGTCGAGAAGCGCGGTGAACTGGTGCAGGAATTCACCGACGCTGCCGACCCGTCGGTTTTTCTGCTCAGTCTCAAAGCGGCTGGGACCGGGCTGAATCTGACACGCGCCGATTACGTCGTCATTTTCGACCCGTGGTGGAATCCCGCCGCCGAGCGCCAGGCCATCGACCGCACCCACCGCATCGGTCAGCAGAAACCAGTGATCGCCTACCGATTCGCCTGCCACGGCACCATCGAGGAAAAAGTGTTGGCGCTGCAGGCGGAGAAGCAGGAGCTTTTCTCCGCCGTCATCGACGATGCCGACGGCACACCAGACCTCGATCGTGATGAACTGTTGGCGCTGCTGGGTTAATCGTTCGCCGCGTCTCCGCCCTGGCCGTAACGGCGTATAGAAAATCGACAGATGAGATGGGGGAAGCGAGACAGTATTGCAAAATCCTTGTGTTCCGTTGTAAGTTAAGCCAACGTCGTGGAGCATTATCCAATCTGAAACCGAGGACACGATCATGCCAAAAAGTGAATTCACAACAGTGTACGCCGGCAGGCCTATCGATACACAGATCCTCAAGACGGTGCTGGAGGCAGCCGGCCTGAACGTGTTCCTGAAAGACGAAATCATGGGCACGATGGTTAAAGGCGCTCAGGCCGTCGAAGTTGTCATTCCGACGGACGAGGTCGAGCAGGCAATCCCGATCGTGCAGCAATTCATACAGGAAGCTGCCAGCCCGGTCGAGGACGATTCCTGAATTGCTCCTAGAAATCCAGAATCTCAAGACCTATTACACACTCCGGCGTGAGCATGGCCGGACGCCGACAGTCAAGGCAGTCAATGACGTCACACTGGCAATCGATGCCGGTGAGATTCTCGGACTGGTCGGCGAATCCGGCTGCGGCAAATCGACACTGGCGCGCTCGATCGTGCAGCTCACTGCAGTCAGCGACGGCAGCATCCTGTTCGACGGCCGGGACCTCACCACACTGCGGGCGGGCGAGCTGCAAAAGGCACGGACCGAGGTCCAGATGATTTTCCAGGATCCTTACGCTTCGCTGAACCCGCGAATGACCGTCTTCGACGCGCTGGCAGAACCGCTGCTGGTGCACGGACTGGCCGACAAATCGCATCTGCCGGAGCATGTGACCGAATTGATGACACGCGTCGGCCTGGAGCCGCAGATGATGCGCAAGTTCCCGCACGAATTCTCCGGGGGCCAGCGCCAGCGTATCGCCATTGCACGTGCCCTGGCGGTCAGGCCCCAACTGCTGATCGCCGACGAACCGGTGTCGGCATTGGACGTGTCGATCCAGGCACAGATCCTGAATCTGCTGACCGGCCTTTGCCGGGACATGAACATGGCAATGCTTTTCATCTCCCACGACCTTTCCGTTGTGCAGCATATCGCCGATCGCGTCGCCGTGATGTACCTTGGCCGCATCATGGAAACCGGCCCGGTCGAGACACTTTTTCAACAGCCGCTGCATCCCTATACAAAAGCTTTGATGAGTGCCATCCCGCTGCCGGATCCAGCCCGCGAACGAGCTCGCGAGCCGATCGAGATCGAAGGCGAACCACCCTCGGCTGTCGACCCGCCGCCGGGTTGCCCGTTTCACACGCGCTGCCCGATCGCTGTAAACGCCTGTCGGGACGCAGTACCCGCCCTCGCAGCACACGGTGAACAGCACGCCGCCTGTATCCGAATTTGACCGTCACCGTTCACCCTCGACCCGGTAAATAACATGCAGACCAAGCCGCGACGCGACGAAGATTTCGACCTTTTGCGAACCCTGAAAACCGACGAGGACTTCACGAAGACTGAGCCCTGGCGCGTCTTCCGGATCCAGGCAGAGTTCGTTGAGGGCTTTGAATCTCTCGCACGCGTCGGTCCCGCGGTTTCCATCTTCGGCTCGGCCCGGACCCCGGAAGACTCCCCGTACTACGCCGCTGCCCGCGATTCCGCCGGTCGTCTCGCCGAAGCCGGGCTCGCCGTAATCTCCGGCGGCGGGCCCGGCATTATGCAAGCCGCCAATGAGGGAGCTCACAAGGCGGGCGGTGATTCGATCGGCCTGAACATCGAGCTGCCACACGAACAGAATGCAAATCCCCACCAGACGTTATCCCTGGATTTTCACTATTTCTTTGTGCGCAAAATGATGTTTGTTAAGTACTCCATCGGCTACATCATCTACCCCGGCGGTTTCGGGACCATGGACGAATTGTTCGAGGCCCTGACGCTGGCACAGACCGGAAAAATCGAACAGTTCCCCATCGTACTGTACGGTTCCGAATACTGGCAGGGCCTTGTGGACTGGATACGTCACGGCATGCTCGATGCCAGCTGCATCGGTGCCAAAGATCTTGACCTCATACAGGTGACTGATGACCCGATTGAAGCAGCCGAAATCATCATCGATTCTGCCCGGACGCAGGGCTATCTCGCGTGATCCCAGGCCCCGACATCCTCGCGGACTGTGTCCGCCGCCATATAGATCTCGACGCGACGGTCGCGGCAACCAACCGGCAGTTGCGGCAGGCCATCGCAATGGCTGTCTGAAACATGATGCGTAACACTTTCGGCGCCGTTATCTGAACCATGCAAATCCTCATTTATTCCAATTCCGTCGAGGCCGTTGAACAGCTGCAGACATTCTGCCGGGAACTGGAGTTGCCACAACCACGCTTGCTGGGTGCCACCGATATCGATACGAAACTGGCAGACCTGGTAGCTGCAGACGCCGCACTTGCAGACTGCACCATGGAGAACGATGTCAGCGACCTGAGCGAGCCTGTCATCCTCTTTTACAGGCCCGAGAAGCCGACGGTGGCGGGCATGATTCGGAAATACAAAGACGCCGGGCAATGGCCCATATTTGCGGTACTCACACCGCCGGCTTTGGAATCGACCGTGGCGACACTCATCCCGCAGTTTATCGAGGACCGCGCCAGCGAACAGAAATGGCGTGAGCGCAAAATCCGCGAGTAACTGTTGTCCTTGGCATTGCGTTTGCGAATCAGCCCGTGGTCATCCGGGTTGTATCATCGATTGCGGAGGAAGTAATCGCTGTTCCAGTACTTCGCCAAGCTACAGGCAGCAACATGTCCATCCATAAACGCACCACTAAATCTGCCTGCGTGGCGAGGCGTGGGTGTCCCGTGGGTATAACCCTCCGGATGTGAAAAAGCAGGCCCAGAGTGAATGGCGAGGTACGCAGAACCGTAGCCGAGGGTGTCGGTAAAGAAGATGAACTTTGAAGGTCGATCCATCTCGTGAATCTTCCTTCCAGTTAGCCCCTCACTGTCAAACCTCCAGCTGGTGGCATCCAGATTGATGCCCAACGCTCGTCCGTGTTCCAGAACCCCCGGCCCGTAACGAATCCAGTTGACGGTAGAATAGCCCTGCTGGCCATGAATAGAGGGGCACCCCATGATGCTGGCCTTGGTGTTTTCGTTGGTTCCCAGATATTCGGCAAGAAATCCATCGCCATCTTTCACTCCACCCTTGTAAGGTCCGCTCTTGAACCACTCAGCGTGTACCCACATCCGGCGGACATTGCTATAGCTCACTCCGTCCTCAAGGAGCTCGCTGTGGCCAACGCTGTAATGTTCCTGGTAAGGGGGGGTTAACTCGTCATTGTCTGACAGGTACCCGTGCAAGGCGGTCGTGATCTGGCCCAGGTTGCTCCGGCAAACAGCAGCTAATGCACTTCCCTTGGCGCTCCGAAGCGACGGGAGCAGCAGCGCAGCCAAAATCATAGTAATGGCGATCACTATCAACAACTCAAGAAGGGTAAATCTTTTTCGACCAGGCATCGGCACACATTAAACCATAACGTGAAGTTTTCCGGACACTCGTCCGGCGCAACAATCTGATCAAACGCGATACAGTGGGCGTTCAATCGGCAAATGGCAATCCGTGCAGCTTTCGGACAGCGGACGGCTATGCCTGCGCCATCACGGGTGACACACTCGCCTGGGCATGAATTTTTGCGAAGTCGGCGCTACCATCGTCACCGAGCAATTCCGTGTGGCAACCCCATTCATCGACGGGTTGATTGCCTGCCATATAGAAGTCCCACATCTGCTCCGTCCTGGCGAAATCAATCCGGGTCCCGCAGGGACGCGTGACCCGGATCAGGTGCTTGGGGATCGTGTGATCCGCTTCCTTCACACGGTATTTCTCCAGCGCTGTCTCATCGAATTCCACACCCAACCCCGGAGTTTCCGGTACGCGGGCATAGCCACCGACAATGGGAATATGCTCTGTACACAT
>Ga0310124_10002605_pt1 | contig 12364 bp, 6 predicted proteins | sample CB11b_AW_Bot5_MG_FD_203507 | JGI IMG/M metagenome (GOLD analysis project Ga0310124, IMG submission 203507) | Marine microbial communities from Western Arctic Ocean, Canada - CB11b_AW_Bot5 | ecosystem: Environmental > Aquatic > Marine > Oceanic | place: Canada: Western Arctic Ocean | collected...
GCGCTTCAGAGCCTGGGCGTGACCCGCGTGCACACCACGTTGTTGCCCGGCGAGATCAAGACGGCGCGGTTGATCCGCCAGAAGAAGCCCTGGGCGGTGATTGCGGCATCGATCCTGCTGGTCGGACTGGCCGTCGACGTGTTTCCTCGAGGCTGTGTCGATCGCTCGGTCCGCGACCTGGCGGTGGTGGCAGCGTCCAAGGCCAGCGACAAGGCCTACAGCGAGATCACCAACACCCAGGGCAGCTACGATACCCTGGTCGGAGAATTCGACGGCGAACAACTCAGGCAGCAGACCCTGCGAGGCGGTTCGGAGCGAGCCGAGTTGATCCCCGAGGTGTTCCGGGCGATCAACGAGTGCCTGCCTCGTGAGGTGGGCAACCAGAAGGACATCCAGAGCCTGGTCCGCCGCAACCGCATCCACATTTCCTACATGGTCCACAAGCGTCACGGGGACCTGAAGACCGGCTGGTTCGACAAGGTGCTGGGGACCCGCGACGGAAGAGACTACATGGATCTGACCGAGCGGGCCACGGCTCCCACCGGGAGCGGTTACGTGTTCACGATGATCGGCGAGCATTACCACAAGGGCCAGGACGAAACCGACCAGTTGCAGTTCTACGTGGCCAATACGCTGCTGAAGAACCTGCGTCGGCCGAAGCTCAAGACCCTGGGCATCTCGCATGCGACCCTGACCCAGGTCGACCGCAAGATCGTGAACTACGATCCGACCGGCCGGGTCAAGATGAGCGATGCGGGTGGCTCGGGATCTGGTACAGGCGGGCCGATGTTTGGAGCCGTCGGAGCGGCTTCATCGGCCAACGCCAAGAAAGCCGCAAAGGACGTCAAGTTCGAAAAGGTCGACAAGACCACCTTCAAGCTCGAATTCGTCTGGAAACCGACTCCATTGAGTCAACGAACAGCGGCGGTGCAGGCACCCGCCGATGGAGGCCAACCGGGTACCGCGACTCCGGGAACTCCCATGCAACCCTCGACAACTCCTCCTCCTACACCCTGAGCAACCCCCAGAGTGACACTCACGGCGAACCGACGTTTTTCGAGGGAATTCCTGATGGCCGCAGGCTGTCAGAGATCCGATTGACTAGAATAACTCACCTACATCTCCGCACCACACGGACGTAAGCCCCAAGCCTCTTGCGGGGAATCGACGAGGACGATCATGGACAAGTTGCAACCGATACTGGCCCACAAGTTCTGGATGCTGTTTGTCACGGTGTTGATCGTGGCGGTGCTGGGCTGGAGCAGTGGGACGGGTTCATTGACCGATGGGATCGAGGGCGAGAAGACGAAGCTCGAGGGGTCCTTCAAGAAGATCGACGGCCTGGCTTCTACGGCTGGCGAGAAGAACGACGCGTGGATTGACGAGTTGACCAAGATCAACGCGAGCATGTCGTCACGAACGAGGGTGGCTGCGTCGCAGTTGTGGGACGGACAGAAGCAGTTGAAGACCTGGCCGATCCGGATCGCGCGGCGGGCCCCGGAGTTTTTCTGTCTCGAGGATGTGACGACGGTTCTCGAGTCGCCTGGTGGCAACGCGAACGTGATTCGCACGTTCTACAAGTTGGATTACGAGCGGGAGCTGGATCGAGTCTGGATGCTGGTCGAGCCCGAGGGTGCTCCTCAGGGTCCGCGGAAGGTGCGATTTCCTCGCAGGAATCTCCCCACCCCGGCCCGTTATCCCTGGCAGTCAGTTGATCCGTCGATCGAGGAGATCTATTCGGCGCAGGAGGACCTGTGGCTGGTTTCGTCGCTTTTGACTGCGATCCGCGAGGTGAACTCGGGGACGGTCTCGGTGGTCGATTCGCATGTGAAGGAACTGCAGTTGATCCAGTTGTTCCGTGGTACGCGGTTGACCGATGGAGCCAGCGGCAGCGAAGGTGGAGCGGCTGGTGGTCCCGGTGGCGCGGCTGGTGCAGGTGGAGTTTCTGGCGGCGGCGGCGCAGCGGGAGGGCCTCCCGCGGGTGGTCCGACTGGTGTCTCGGCCGGAGTCGGCGGTGCCAGTGGCGGTACGATGGCGGGGATGGAAGGTGGCGGAGGCGGCCAGGCATCAGGTGACCAGTTCAGTATCGCGGTCGATTTTGCACTCACCGAGGAATTCAGCGGTGTGCTGATTGCCGGCGGCGAGGCCAACCAGGACGGCGGCGGTTCGATGGGCGGCGGTGGCGGCGGTCCGATGGGCGGCGGCGGTTCTCCGATGGGTGGCGGAGGTGGTGGTCCGATGGGAGCCGGAGGTCCGATGGGGGCCGGTGGTCCTGGTGGCGGCGCCGCGGCAGGCGGTTCGGAGGCCGCGACTCCTCAGAAGTACTACTGTGAAGACTCCGAGTTCCGCCGCACCCGCGGTTTCAAGCTCAAACTGGTCGTCGATCACCGCAAGCTGCCCGAATTGCTCGCAGCACTCAGCCGCTCGCCATGGCCGATCGAGATTGTTCACGTCAACCAGGGACCCTCACCCACCACGATTTACCATCCCTCCGAAGCCTCCGCCGGTGATGAAGGCGATCCGATGGGCGGCGGTGGCGGCGGATTCCCCGGCGGTGCAGGTGGGACCCCGATGGGCGGTGGCGGTGCCGGTGGAGGGACCCCGATGGGCGGTGCCGGTGGAGGGACCCCGATGGGCGGCGGTTTTGGAGGAGGTGGTGGTGGAGCGGGAGCGGCCAGCGTGGGTCTCGAGGCTCCAGGATCAGGCGGCGGCAGGCCGATGGGTGGTGGAGGTTTTGGAGGTGCTGGTGGTTTCCAGGGCGCAGGAGCCGCGATGCCGTCGACGAGTGGATTGGCCAACGTCAACGTGGTCCCCACCGAGAATCCTCACCTGGCCACCGTGGTCATCGTTGGCCTGATGACCCTGTACAAGAAGCCCGCGGCCGATCCCAACGCACCGGTTGATGCCGACGGCAACCCGATCACAAACCCGGTGGCCTCGCCCACAACGGCTCCCGCTGCCACGCCCCCCGCGGCTACACCCGTGGCTGCACCGGGTACGGCACCCGCGGCCACACCCGGCACGGCACCCGCGGCTACACCCGGTACGGCACCCGGTACGGCACCCGGTACGGCACCCGCGGCTACACCCGGCACGTCACCCGCGGCCACACCCGGCACGGCACCCGCGGCTACACCCGCGGCTACACCCGGTACGGCCCCCGCGGCTACACCTCCAGCGAACACACCTCCTCGATCGCAGCCGGGCGCGAATCCCGGTCGTTGAGTCGATCGACAGACTGATCGAGATGGCAAGTTGACCCATCACCTGAAACAGGACGAACACTCGGCAGGTCCTTGCGGCCTGTTCCGGGATGGTCCGGGATGTTCCTGGAGCATCGAGAGTCATCAAGTACAAAGAGACACGTTACGGCCTTGAGTCCTGGTGATCGATCGCATCGCCAGTCGTCATTTTGAGGGGCCAGGGAAAGAGAGACAGGAACATGGCTGGAAAAATCAAACCCGAGCAACTCGTTCAGATGGGCTTGGCCCACATCGAGAAGGTGATCCTGACAGGCGTCGGCCTGTTTGTACTCTACGTGTTGATCTACCAGCCGCTGATGGGTAATTCGGGCAAGTGGTCAGTCTTTGCGACTCACCCGAACGATTTCCAGACCAAGGTCGATGCGGCCCAGGTGGCTCATACAAATGCCCGTTGGACCGAGGCGAAGGAGAAGGCGGCGTTCGAGGGTTTGGCCGACGTGCGAGCGGCGGTGAGTGCTCAGAAGAACCAGATCGATGTGGCGCGGTTCGAGTACGTGACCCCGTTCCATTTTCCGCCCTATGAGAAGAAGGACCGGGACCGCAATCCCGTGTTGCTGCCGGTGATCGACGTACTGGCCGACGCCAGCCAGGCGATCATGCGGCCGACACCGACTGACGAGGATGCAGACGAGGAGTTGGAGGCTGGAGGTGACGAGAAGGTGGCCGGTCGGATCGTCGGCCAGCCGGGTGCTCCGCGGGTCGGACGCCCCAAGAGTTCCGTGGCACCTCGCAAGAAGCGGCAGGCAGGCGGGGGCAATTTTGGTTCCAATGCTGGTGGCGGCCCGATGGGTGGTGGCGGCCCGATGGGTGGTGGCGGAGCGGGCTCGGCTCAGGTCGGTGGCGGCGGTGCAGGCGGTGGGGCTCCGATGGACCCGATGGGTGCCCAGATCGGTGGCCAGAATGGTCCGATGGGTGGTGGCGGAGGCGGATCGGTCTACAACGCCAAGGAGCGAGTCGGGACTCCGCATGGGTACAACTTCGTCTCGATCCGCGGCCTCGTGATGCTCAAGAACCAGGCCGAGCAGTTCCAGCGGGCCCTGAACCTCGACACGCTCTCGGAAGCACTCGAACGTCTCGAGATCATCGACTTCGAGCTCGAACGCCAGACCGCCGCGGCGGGGGCGAACCCGTGGAGTGCAGCGTGGCAGAAAGTCAATCTCCAGGCCGCCCGCGACATCGTGCTCTCGGTCGAATGGGAAGCCGACGTGGTGTCGTCGGACCTGACCGACCAGGTGGTCAGCATGCCGTTGCCGCGGCGTGAGGCGGGCGAGTGGGACTGGTTCGGGACACATCCGCGTCTGAGGCTGCTGTCGTCGGAGGCACGTGAGCGACAGGTGCTCGAGAATGAGAAGGCGTTGAAGGAGTCTCAGAATCAGAAGACCTCGGCCAAGCAGCGACGTTCCAAGGGTGGCTTCGCAGCCTTTCAGCACGACATCCGCGGCATCCGTGGCAAGGTGATGCAGGGGGCGGCGGGCAACAAGATCAGCGAAGATGCGACCAAGGAGATGGGCCAGAAGGGGTTCCAGGGCTTCACCGGTCAGTTTTCCGGGATCAAAGGCGGTGGCCAGCGTGGCGCCGACCAGTTCCAGGCCAGCCTCTCGGGGCAGGTCCTGCTGTTTCGATATCTCGACTTCGACGTGGTTCCCGGCAACGCCTATCGCTACCGCGTGCGGCTGGTGCTGAGGAATCCGAATTACGAGAAGCCACCTTCGATGTTGCACGAGTCGGCCGTGGCGTTGGCCGACCAGGAAACCCTGTCGACTCCCTGGAGTGCACCCAGTGGAGTCTGGAACGTCCGCCGCCAGGCGGTGGTCCCAGGCTCGGCCGTCATCCGACGCTCGGTGCGGTATTTCCTGACCCGCGTCTTGCCCGAACGCCGCAGCACACCTGGCATGGCCGATTTCAATGTCTACCAGTGGTATCCCGCTGCCGGCACCGACGTCAACGGGAAGATCAAGGCCCAGTTCGGACAGTTCATTTCCACCGAACTCGACACGCTGGTGTTGCGGCCTGCTGAGGAGACGTTCGAGGAGGAGAGTGTCAACCTGCAGACCGGGGACGTGCTGCTGGACATTCATACCCCGATGTCGCTCGACGAGTCGGATCATCCGGACCTGCCGATCGGAGCGCTCAAGAAGCGCCGCGAGATCCAGGTGGCTTCATCGGGAGCCCTGGTGGTCAATCGCTACGGGCAATTAGTTTCGCATAGTCGCAGTCCCCTGGAACTCAATCGCGAGCAGGGCGAGGTGCAGCAATTGGCCTACGACCGTCGGCCCTGGCAGGACCTGCTGAACAAGAAGAAGCCCGGCGCGGCCAGCTCGAACTCCGGTTTCCAGTTCAGTGGCGGCGAGGCCAACTCGAACGGGGCCGGTGGCAAGGGAGACGAGGGCAAGAAGAAGGGCAAGGGACGCCGCAAGAAGAACCCGATCCGACGCAACAACGCCTTCGGTGGTGGCGGTGGCATGGGCGGTGGCATGGGCGGTGGCATGGGCGGTGGCATGGGCGGTGGCATGGGTGGCGGCATGCCCGGCATGGGCGGTGGTGGCATGCCCGGCATGGGTGGTGGCATGGGCGGCATGGGCGGTGGCGCTAGGCCCGGCATGGGCGGTGGTGGTGGTGGCCCGATGGGAGGCGGAGGCGGAGGCGGCCCGATGGGTGGTGGTGGTGGTGGTGGTGGCTTCCCGGGTGGGAACCGCTAGGGCGTCCTGGCTAATGCCAGCGGGTCGGAGTGGGTTCGACCCGGGGCAGGTCGAGGACCAGCTCGCGGATTTCTGCAGCGATGAAGAACGATCCGGTCACGCAGATCAGGTCGTCGTGACCTGCCAGCTTGCGGGCGAGGTGCCAGGCCGAGGCGGGGTCTGTGGTGGCATGGACCGGAGCGTCGAACAGTTCGCGGACCCGTCGATGCAGTGTTGCGACCGGCACCGCGCGGGGATTGTCCTGGAACTGGGTCAGGATCACCGTGTCGAAGTGGGGCAGCAGTCGCCTGAGTGATCCGTCGACGTCCTTGTCGCGTGAGGTGGCGAAGATCAGCACCTTGCGTCTCGAATTGGCCAGGCCGGCGTGGTCAGTTTCCAGGGTGTCGATCAGGGCTCCGAGACTGGCCCAGTTGTGAGCGGCATCGACGATGACAGTGGGATCGTGCCCGATCGTCTCGATCCGGACCGGCCACTTGAGTCCGCCGATCGCCTCACTTGCCGCTTCCGCCGCAATGGTCATCTTGCCCGGCTGTGCCTGCTCTGCGAGGTCGATTGCGGCAGCCGCCAGTGCGGTGTTGGCGGCCTGGTGTCGACCGGGCAGCGGCACGGAAATCTGTGGCCAGCTCCGGCAGGGGGTCGACACCCGGGCGACGTGTTTCGACGGGTTGTATTCGAGTTGGATCTCGCGTCCGAGTTGCCAGACCTCGGCACCGACCCGGTCCGCGACGTCTTCGATGGCTTCCACCGCCTCGGCCTGCTCGACACCGCAGACCAGCGGCACACCCGGCTTGATGATCCCTGCTTTTTCGCGGGCAATCTCATCGAGTTCGCTACCCAGCAGCCGGGTGTGGTCTCGGCTGATGCTGGTAATGACCGAGGCGACTGGCTGGCAGAGGTTGGTGGCATCGAGTCGTCCGCCGAGCCCGACTTCGAGCACGGCCCACCGCACGTGGCTGTTGCGAAAGTGCTGCCAGGCCAGCGCGGTGGCCAACTCGAAGTAGGTCGGTGAGACCCGGCCGAGTTCGGATTCGATCTCTCGCACGACTCCGGAAATCTCATCCACCAGCACGGTCAATTCCTCACGCGTCGGTCGCACTCCATCGACGACCATGCGTTCTTCAAAGGCCTCGACGTGGGGCGAGGTGAAGAGTCCGGTGCAGGCTCCGGTGGCACCGAGCCCGGCGGCGATCATGGCCGCGGTGGACCCTTTGCCCTTGCTGCCTGCGACGTGGACCACGGGCAGGTCGTGGTGCGGGTTCCCGATCCGCTCGAGCAGGTGGGCCATGCGGTCGAGCTTGAAGTCGCTTGCGGAGTAGAGGTCGCTATTGAGTCGTTCGTAGTTGATCCGTCCGAACAGGAACTCGATCGCCTGTTCATAGGTGTCGATCGCCGGGTGCATCGTCGTACCGTCGGTTCTGCGGTTGCCGGTTTCGGACCGAGTATAGCGGTGGGGCAGGCGATACGAAATCGGCTGGGTGCGTCGGTGGCACACGACGTGTCGGAAACGGCAACCGTCGTTTGGATTGAACCCGTGGGGCTGATGCGTTCAGAATAGGGGGAGGAGAGACCGCCAGGACCGGGACGCGGATACGACGATGACGGTGAAGATCCACTACTGTCGGCTGTGCGGTTTTGGCGAGCCGGCCGAAGCGATTGCCCGGGCGGTTGATGCCGATCTCGGGCTCTCGACCGATTTGCGCCAGGCGTTCTGGGGGACGTTTCGGATCGAGTGGTCAGGCCGCGAGGTCTACAACCGCTGGAGGACTCGCGGGATCCTGGGTCGGCTGGGGCTGGGCCACACGCCGACCCCCGAGGAGGTCGTGGCGTTGTTGACGGGACTCAGCGAGGAGTCACCGCCGGTCCGATCCGCAGCCGACGGAACTTGACCACGGTGCTGTGATTCTGCAGCCCCAGGAAGCCCTCGAGTTTTCTGAGCGAGAGCTGCGGGTGACTCTTGGGAGTGATGTCGACGATGGTCATTCCGTTGTGGATCGTGGTCACGTGCTGCCCGGTGCAGTTGATTTCCATCGTGTTCCATCTCCCGGCCGGCTTGCAGACATGTGCCGTAGCGCCGGAGATCGCGTACACCGATCCGCAGAACTGGTAGTCCTTGAGCTTGGCGTATTTCTTGGCGTTGTCGTCGAGTACCTGGACTTCGAACCCGGCCGGAGGCAGCGAGTCGTTGTCGCGGTGGTGTTTTCCGTCGGCGGGCACGCGGACATAGATGCCGCTGTTGCCTCCGGGTGAGACCTGGTACTGGAACCGGAAGTTGAAGTCACCAAACTGGGCGGCGGTTCTCAACCACGGTCCCTTCGTGCCGGTGCACTCGATGATCCCGTCGCCGAGTTCCTTTTTGGTCAGACCCTTCAACCCGGCCGGATCTCCGCCGAGGTCCTGGTAGCGTGCGACGGCCCGGGCCCAGAGTTTCGAGTAGTTGGCGGCGGGCTTCTGCCGGCTGACTCGCCAGCACGACTTCGCGGGCGACCCGGCACCTTCCCAGCCCTGAAGGTTGCGGCCATTGAAGAGGCTCTGGTAGCCCAACTCGGTAATCTGCACATTGCGGATCGCAAAGCGTCCGCCTCCGGGGACCTCGACCTGCAGCCCGATGTGTCCCCGGTCGATTGTGATCCCTTCGGCGCGGTAGGCGGGCTTGCCGTTGATCGCCAGCGACACCGAGTCTTCGACGACGATGATGTCGAAGCTGTTCCAGCGTCCCTTGCGGATCAGTCCCGGCGGCGGGGTGGCGCCTTTCAGAGATCCGCAGGCACCCTCCTTGCCTTCCAGCAGGTTCAGCTGGTAGCCCTGCGACGGAAACGGGGCTCCGCCGGGTTTTGTGCGGATGTAGATCCCTGCGTCGTAGTTCGAGTCCTTCTCGGCCTTCCACTCGACATGCAGCAGGAAGTCCCCGTAGGCATGATCACTGCGGAGCCAGCCGTTGCCTTCGAGCAACCGGATCGTGCCCCGCTTGACGTCCGCCTTGCAGCCGTTCTCGGCGGTCCAGCCATCCAGAGTCTTGCCGTCGAAGAGCGGGTAGGAGAAGCCGTCGGCAGAGGCCGAGGCGACCAGCAGCAGTACGGCCAGAGAACAACGAGTCAGCATCATCGGTCGATTCTCCTGTCTGGCCGGCCCACCCTGCCGTCCCCGACGGGGGACTCGTGGTCGACCGGATCTCATTCCTGGCCGCCTATTTCGTGGGGGCCTTCTTCTTGCCTGCCTTTTTTTTGCCGGCCTTCTTCTTCCCTGCGGGCGTCTTGGCCGGCTTCTTGTTGAAGTCGCCGGCGGTGACGACGACCAGTTTCCTGGGGTCGAAGTACTTGCGGGTTGCCGTGAGCACGCTTTCGGGCGTGGTCTTGGAGACTCGCTGTTCGAAGTCGGCGTTGTACTTGAGGGTTCTCTTGGAGAAGAGTGACCCGACGAGCAGTCCGGCCAGCCGGGCGTCGTCGGTCCGCCCGACTCTCAGGGCCTGCAGGTACCCCTTCTGTGCAGCGGCCAGTTCCTGGGGCGTGACTCCGGACTTGAGGAACGTGTCGATCTCGTCCCGGATCGACGTGACGACCTTGGGTGAGTTCTGCGGGTTGGAGATGGCAACGATGGTGAGACTGCCTCGTTGATCGACGCTCCCGGCGCGGAACATCGAGAAGATTCCGTAGGAGAGTCCTTCCTTCTGGCGGACGCGTGTGCCCAGTCGTGAGGCGAGCGATCCTCCGCCGAGGATGTAGTTGGAGATGACGAGCGAGGGGTAGTCGGGGTGCGAGTCTTTCATGGAAAAGACGAGTCCGGCACCGTAGAAGGCGTTGGCCTTGTCGGGAGTCAGGATCTTGTGGCTGCCGGGTTTGTAGGCCTGGCTTCCGTCTCGCAGGATGTGCTGATACGGCTGCGGCGATTTCCAGTCGGCCAGCAGCGATTCGAGCAGCGGCAGGGTGGTCTTGGGGTCAAAATCTCCCACGACCGCCAGCTCACCGTGCTCGCTGCCCAAGAAGTTCTTGTACAGCGAGGCCAGTCCGTCGCGGTCGACCGCCTTGACCCGAGCAATTTCCTCGTCGATCGTCGGCTGGTACCTGGGGTCGGTCACGGGGAACGGCCGGAAGGCTCGTCTGAGCGTGTTCATCGCCAGTGCCTGGGGCTCGGCCTTTTGCTTTTCGAGTCCCGAGAGTGCGCGTTGTTTCATCAGCGCGAGTTCTGTTTCCGGCAGCGAGGGATGCCGCAGCACCTGCCTGAGCAGCCCGAGGACCTCGGGCAGGGTCTTCCGGGTGGCTTGGACCGAGAAGCCGGCGGTGCCGGCGCTTGCGCTGTTTCCGCTTCCCGAGAGTGTTGCTCGGAGTTGAGCCAGCTTGTCGTTGAGTTGAGTCCGCGTGTACTTCTCGGTGCCGCGGGTCATCAGCGTCGGCAGGAATTCTCCGATGACGGTCTTGTCACCGAGCGTCTTGGCGGTGCCATAGCGGAGTGTCAACGAGAGGTTGACGGCTTCTCCCCGAGTCTTCTTGGGGAGCATCGCGACCTGGATCCCGCTTCGGAGCCTGGTCCGGATGGTGTGCTTTTCGATGTTCTCGGCTGAGACGTCGAATGCTTCCCCCGCCGCGACGCTCTTGCGGCCCTTGTAGTCTCCGATCATCTCGGCGAGGTTGGGGGTCGAGGGGATTGCGGTTCGCGAGGCGACCTTGGTGGGCTGGAACAGTCCGACGGTGCGGTTGGTGTCGACGAGGTACGTCTTGGCGACTCGCTTGACGTCGTCGGCGGTCACCGTTTCGAGCCGGTCGCGGGCGATGAAGTACATCCGCCAGTCGCCCTGGGCGGCCCATTCCGAGAGTTGCACGGCGAGTCGGCTGGTGTTGTTGGCCGCCTGTTCGCGTTGTCGCAGGAACCGGGCCTGGCTCCGCTTGACCTCCTCGTCGGTCACTCCCTGGGCAATCACCTCGTCGATCGTGTCGGTCAGTCGGCTGAGCACATCGCGGGCGTCGTTGCCGGGAGTCACCTCGGCCATCAATTCGATCACGCCGGGATCGTGGAAGGCGTAGGCGTCGCCCTGGATGCTGGCGGCCCGCTTGGTCTGGACCAGAGACTTGTAGAGTCGCCCGGTGGGTGAGCTGGTGAGGATATCGGCGAGCAAGTTGAGCGGGACGAAGTCGGGGTGGGGGCCGGCGGGGATGTGGTAGAGGGCCCCGACGACGGCCACCTTGCCGACCCGCCTGAGCATGACAATCCGCTCGCCGTCCTGGGCAGGTTCCTCGGTGTAGGTGTTCGCCAGCTTCCGCTTGGGCCGGGGGATCTTGCCGAAGGTCTTTTCGATCATCCCCAGTGCTGCGCGGGGATCGAACTGGCCGGCGACGATGACCATCGCGTTGTCCGGCTGGTAGTACTTGCGGTAGAAGGTCCTGAGGTTTGAGACGGGCACGCGTTCGATGTCGGCTCGGTTGCCGATGGTCGAGCGGCCGTAGTTGTGCCATTCGTAGGCGACGGCCATCATCCGTTGCGAGAGCACCAGCGTCGGGCTGTTTTCTCCTCGCTCGAATTCATTGCGGACCACCGACATCTCAGACGCCAGGTCCTCGGCCTTGATCAGGCTGTTCATCATCCGGTCGGCTTCGAGTTCCAGGGCGAACGCCAGGTTCTCGGGGCTGGCCGGAAGAGTCTCGTAGTAGTTGGTGCGGTCGACCCAGGTGGTTCCGTTGAAGCGGGCCCCGTGGTCCTGCAGTTCCTTGGGGACGTTGGGGTGCTTGGCGGTGCCCTTGAAGAGCATGTGTTCGAGCAGGTGAGCCATGCCGGCTTCACCGTAGCCCTCGTGACGGGAACCCACGAATACGGTCAGATTGACCGTCACGGTCGGTCGCGACTTGTCGGGCACCAGCAGAACGCGGATCCCGTTGTCGAGCCGAAATTCGGCAATTCCCTCGACGGCCGTCACCGATTTCGTTTCGGCCCGCGCCGGCACGGCACTCGTGATCAGGACCAAAACCGCCGCGGCGGCGGCGATTGAGGCCACACGACCCGTCCGATACCACGACCGCCATCTCCACTGCGTCAACATGGTCGACTCCCCGCGTAGAAGTTGCCCGATTTCGGCCCAACAGGTGGCCTCGCGGACTGTACCAGCCTGCTGGCGCGTCAACAAGCGGCCGGCGGATCATCGGCGGGTTGCCGAATTCCAGGGGGTTCAGGCGGCGGTGTTTGAGATCAGAAGTTCGGGTTGACCGGGATCCCGGTCCCCAGATTGACGTCCGAATCGCCTCCGCCCCCGCTGCTGGGCTTGGCCGCGGAGTCTCCCTGTCCGTCTGGTCCGCCCTTGCCCTTGCCCTTGCCCTTGCCCTTGCCCTTGCCCTTGCCCTTGCCCTTGCCCTTGCCGCCGGACTTCACTCTGTCGCCGATTTGTTTCTTCGGGTTCTTATTGCCCTTGCTGAACGGCGT
>Ga0310124_10002609_pt1 | contig 12355 bp, 9 predicted proteins | sample CB11b_AW_Bot5_MG_FD_203507 | JGI IMG/M metagenome (GOLD analysis project Ga0310124, IMG submission 203507) | Marine microbial communities from Western Arctic Ocean, Canada - CB11b_AW_Bot5 | ecosystem: Environmental > Aquatic > Marine > Oceanic | place: Canada: Western Arctic Ocean | collected...
CAAACTCAAATTTGTCGGACGACCCCACCCGCGGGTAACAGAATATGCCGCCCTTGGGCGCCTTGGGTTCATAAGGATGGGGCCAGAACCCCACCAGGTCGAGCTTGCCATCACCGGTAAGGTCGACCAGATTGCTCGGATAACGAATCATTGTCGGGCGGGCCGTCCCGCCGTTGTAGCGCAACAGATCACCGGCGCCCACCATGGGCACATATTTCGAGGGAGCCAGCGGAGGGCGTTTTGTGGCCGTGCTGAATCGGATCGCATATTCTTTGTGAGCAGGATCTTCAATCAACCAAAGCACGCGTCCCTTATCGCCGTAGGTAAAATCGCTGCTTAATGCATGAGGGACCACCTCCCCGGTCTTACTGTTGACCACCTGGACACTATTTGGATTGAACATCCCACCGGTGTCGTAGGCCAGGGAGGCAAAATCGATCACCGGGTCCAAAGGTGTATTCTTAAAGGGTAACGCCGAAGTCACTGTAAACTTAATAGAGTAGGTTTGCTCTGCAAAACTCTCCACAGTGAAAACACCGGGAGTAACCCCTGTTAGTGTCACGAAGAGCATTGCCAGTCCGAACGCGTTTGGTCTCATAGGTTAACCTCGTAACCGTGTTATCAAAGTTCTTTAACCTCACCCAGGACAAACTTGGGCCGTTTATCCATTTCGAGGGCCGCACGACGTTAGAAACTAACTTCGCATTCATCGGTATCCTCCAGGCTGGGCAAACATCCAGTATAACGGTAGCAGCAGCCGAAGCAACTTTTATCCCCAGCAGCCGCACCCCAGCAGCTACTGACCTGCGCAGTAAAAGCTACGCTCCGCCGGCCGTGTTACCGATGGTTTGCCATGCAGTTGTTCTTGTAGTGGTGGGTACTCCAGCTCCGGCGGATGTGATTACAACCGGTGATGTCGATCCAAGTGGGGCGGGTCCCTGTCTAATTTGGACGCCGCCCGGCGATCTGTATGTGGGTAAAACGGGCACCGGCACGTTGACTGCCAACGCGGGCTGCATAGTTAACAATGTTGGTGACGGTTACATCGGTTACAACCGCGGCTCAACTGGCACGGCGACTGTTAGCGACAGCTGGTGGGACAACCGCGGCAGCTTATCTGTGGGTTACCTTGGCGACGGCACACTGAATGTTATCGATGGCGGGCTGGTTGATAATATATACGGTTACATCGGTGAGCAATCCGGTTCGGTGGGCACGGTGACAGTCAACGGCGAGGGTTCGCGGTGGAATACCCCGTCCTGGCTTTCTGTGGGCGGTTCTGGCACCGGCACGCTGGAGATCACCGCTGGTGGCGTTGTTACTAATACTTACGGTTATATTGGCCAGAACGAAGGTAGAATCGAAGGTAGAATCGGCGAAGCAACAGTGACCGGCATGGGCTCGGAGTGGAATAATTCAAGTAACCTGTACGTGGGGACTTACGATGGCACCGGCACACTGAATATTGCAGATAACGGCTTGGTAACCGTTGGCGGCACCACAGAAATCGGTACAACGGCCGCCGACGGCGGGAGCGGAACATTGAATCTTTCAGGCAGCGGCTTAGTAACGGTTGCGGGTACGACCAAGCTGTTTTACTGGGGGACCATCAATCTGGACGGCGGCAACTTTAACTTCCATGACGGCACGTTGACGATCAACGGTACGGATGGTGTGTTCGATCCAGGTGTCAATGATTTCAGTATCAACGGTAACGCGGCAGATAAGGAACCCCATCTGGTCATCGCCAATACAGCCAGCACATCGTTGGCAGGAGATTTAGAGGTTGGGAGCACACGCCAGGGTCCCTTAGAGTGAAATCAGGTGGCGTGGTTTCCAATATCACTGGTTACATCGGTTCCAACCGCGGCTCAACCGGAGAAGTGACAGTGACCGGTGCCGGTTCGGAATGGTGGAACAGCGGACTGTTCATTGGTGGAGATTATCTGGAAGCCGGCGGTGCGGGAACTTTGAATGTAACCGATAGCGGCCTGGTTATCGCCTTGGGGACCATCAACCTGGACGGCGGCATACTAAATAGCATGATACTGGATCTGACGGCAGGTACATTCAATATGCTTGATGGTATCCTTTGACCGGCACTCTTAACAATCAAGGAGGGGCCTTGGCACCTCGGCCGCCCATGTTTGCCGACAGCTTGCTTCCCTGTTTCGGTGAGCCGTCAGATCCATTTTGGGGTCCTGGACCACCCTGCTTCACCCCCGGAATCCTGTCAATATCAGGGAATTATGTTCAAGGCGCTGCCGCCACACTGAAGATTGAACTGGGAGGTGGCGACGTCGGCGCGCTGAACGATCAACTGAACATCGCCGGTACGACCAACTTGGACGGCACGTTGCAGGTGGTGCCCCTGGCGTCCTACACCGATCCCGCCACGCGCGGTACGACTGATGATTTTACGATCATCACCGCTGGTGACCGCAGCGGCACTTTCAGCACAGTTCAATACGACGGCTCGACACTGGCTCCGGACGTTGAAACCGATGGCAACGGTTCGTTTCGGGACCATGTAGCCGGCGGCCTGTTCCGCAGTGTGACTTACACATCAACCGCAGTCAGTGTGCAGAACCTGCTGGCCAGCGCAGGAGATACCGACGGTGACCTGGATGTCGACACGGTTGATCTGACAGGCATGATCATGAACTACACCGGCGCCACCAGCAGCGGCACAACATGGCTTACCGGTGACACCAACGGTGATGGCGACACAGACACCGTGGACCTGACCACGGCGATTATCAACTTCACCAGTGCCCGGAATACGGCAGCGGCTGTACCTGAGCCGTCAGGGCTGCTGCTGTTGGTGCTGGCCGTTGGCTGCCTGGCTGCTGCAAGGAACAGAAACTGCGGCAGCTAGTTCGGCAAACTCCACGTCATTGGGCAGCCCATTGGGCAAGCTGCCGGATGATCTCTTGTCGCCTGTCGTCCAGCTCCACCGGGCAGGCGTTGAGCCATGTATCCAAGGGGTTGTTTTGTAGGCGCGAAGTTGGTACAAAAACCGGGCGTGCCGACGTGTTGGTGGATGTTTCTCGGGTTTTAGGCGGTAGTTCGAATCCTCTCAGGCCCACGGGTACTGCGACGCATGGCGAAACATTGCGGTTTCCAACAGGTTTTGCGGCGTCGCATTTCTCATTTGCGACCCCTGCGGCGCCTGGCTGGCTACAAAATTGGCTACATCCGAAGTTGCCCTTTCATCGTGGCCATCGGTCACCTGCAAATCGTGTTTCCGGGCCCCTTGCTGGTTGTTGCCAATCCATTGGCAAACCACATGCGAGGGAAAATGTTCCGCCAACTCCGTCTGCCGAATCGCCCGCAGACTCTGCCACAGCTTCGGCCAGCGTTTCCTCCATTCATGTTGAGATTTTGTCACCGCACCGCGACGCTATGACGGCCGTTGACCCAAGTATTGCGACCACGTAGAATCACATTGCAAATGACTATCTGTAAGCTAACGATCCCGTTTTTGTCCGTGCTTTTAGTCTGGGGTCTCATCACCGGACACATGGTCGCCGTAGCTTTTGCAGATCCCGTGGCGGAGACGACGTGGAAGCCCACAGCAGCGCGCGTGATCTACACCGGGGATGCTGGCGGTCAGAGATATCGTGTACTCCCGCGTGTGGTGCGATTGTTGGATGGAACTCTTATTGCACAGATGGAGCGGGGCAGCCACAAACGGACGCCGATTTTCATTCGTTCCACAGATGGCGCGAAAACCTGGTCCAAGCCCTACCCGGGAGTCATGGCAAAGGAGATTGACGTCGTAAGTCACATGGGCGTTCTGCTCGATGGTCGCCTGGTGGCGGTCTCTGGAGGTGACGTCGAAATGCGTCTGGCCTATAGCAGTGATCAGGGTAAGACGTGGACGGCAGGGAATCAGATTGACCACTTACCCATGTCTTCTGCGGCGGCAGGAGAAGGACGAATACTGCAGCTGAATGATGGCACACTGGTGATTCCGATCTTCGGCTATCTCCCGGAAGTTCCGGGAGAGTTGAGTGCCGGAGTGGTACGTAGCAGTGATTACGGGGCCACGTGGAGTTTGTCGGTCATCGGACGTGCCAATCCCGAAGAGTCAAAATATTTCAGCGAGACGACGGTGGCAAACCTGAATGACGGGACGCTGGTTGCATTGATGCGGCCGGGTTTGACCCGATCGGTTAGTACCGACGGGGGTAAGACCTGGTCGGTTCCCGTCGCGAGCGGCCTGGGTGGGACCCATTGTTCGTTGGTGCAACTTTCCGACGGAGTCCTCTTGTGTGGATACCATCGGCCTATCCAACTCGCTTTGAGCGCCGACGGGGGCAAGTCTTGGTATGCAAAGATGCTTTGGTCGATGGAAGAGCCGTTGTCGAATTGGGGGTGGTATACCGATGTGGCAATGGTTGACGACAACACGGCAGTAGCTCTGGTCAAGGAATTCCCGGCCAGCCATATCGTGCGAAGCTGCCTGCTGCACCGCCAGCCGACGGCCGGGAGCCGACTTTCCCCCGACGAGCTCTGGACAAGGCCCGGTCGTCGGACGGGAGAGCAGATCGTAGGACCAGATGGGGATACGCTTGTGTGGGTACCCGCTGGCAAGTTCATGATGGGTAGCAAAGATGGTGGCGGCCATGAGCTGCCGATTCACGAAGTGCAAATGGATGGTTTTTGGATTGGACAGAAAGAGGTAACCAATGCCCAATATCGCGCCTATCGGCTATCCCAGGGACAAATCTTTCGACCAGACAGCACCCAGGGAGATAACCATCCAGTCGTGTACGTGACCTGGAAAGATGCAGTAGCTTACTGTGAACATTATGGACTGAGCCTGCCCACCGAGGCACAGTGGGAGTATGCGGCTCGCGGCCCGCAGAGCTTGCGTTATCCCTGGGGCAATGAATGGGATGCCAAGAGGCGCTCGGCAAACCCCACTGGGCAGAAGTGCTGTTGGGAGGATAACAGAGGTCCCCTCCATCGGACCTTCCCGGTAGGCAGTTTTCCTCAGGGAGTCAGTTGGTGCGGAGCTTTGGATATGGCGGGGAATGTATGGGAATGGTGCGCTGATTGGTATGGGAAAGATTATTACAAGGGGTCGCCAAGCAGAAATCCACAAGGCCCGAGCAATGGTGACGCCCACGTCTTGCGCGGCGGCTCGTTTGCGTCGTACGACAGCGGCCTCGGAAGCTATCGGTCGGCGTACCGTTACTACCGTGCGCCTGACGATCGGCTGCCCATATCCTCGGACTGGGGAGACCGCTACCGTGGGTTTCGGGTTGCCCGAAGCGTAAAGGTTCACCAGTCCGCCGACCAGGAGGGCTCAGATCTCAAAAAAGAACACAAACTCAAAACGAGAGAATAGACGCCGCACGAGAACCCGTTTTTCTGCCGTGTCACAGTCGGACTTAGACGGAAATTCAACCTGGAGGCTGGTTTGCGACAGCCAATGGCTTGGCTCGCAGAACTCTTATTCTGACAGTCTCTTGTTCCCGCCATAGGCAGTCAGCCTATTACCAGTACTCGTAGGATCACGCTTCAAGGTTAAGGAACGTCCACGGCAGTTTTCCGGGCATTCGGGTAATTGATAATCGGTGTTGTCAGGTCGACTGTATCGATCGTCATCGCCGTCCACATTTCCTTCGATGACCAGCAGATTCAGAAGGGTGAGTTTGCAAATCACGCTGCGGAAGAAACCGCTACCCTGATGCCTGAGAAAGGAACCAGGCCATCTGGTCTGTAGAGGACTTCCCCTGAAGATCCGACCATTGTTCTCTATGTTGTCATGTGGCGCTACTCTGTCCGCAGTTACGATTCCACGCCCGATTCTTAATTTTGGCCACGCCATTAACTCATCGCACTCCGCGAACACTGTGTCGGTAGCGCTTTCGGATGGAATCCACCTTATCAATCGCGCCTTCCTGCCGGATCGACTCTTGACGACCTCTGGCCGCGGAGCGAGACTTCCTATCTGTGAGAGAAAAAAAATGGCTGCCATGGCGGCGCATTCAGCGGAACTGTATCGGTGACCTCACAGCTTAGTGCACTTTTCAAGCCAAGCGTCCAAGTGTGAAGAGAACCGAGAAAGGTGTCGGTGATAAAAATCTTCCAACTTCGTTTGCTACCTTTCGCCAGTTGTGTCGTCCATATTGCCACAGCAGGATTGTTGACGGTCATCGCGGCGGCTGCGCCTACCGATGATGGTAGGATCCTGACGCTTACGATCCGTGAGACGCGCGGCATTGCCCGAGCCAATACCGCAGTTTCCTCGGGTGTGCCGTTTGCCAAAGGCCGCTTGAAAGAAGAAGCACGTCTGGCGGTCAAAGAACCGAATGGACGCATCGTACCGAGTCAATTTAACGTCCTGGCTCGGTGGGACGATGGCTCGGTGAAGTGGATTCTCGTCTCGACAATCCTGTCTGAAGTCGACCCGCATGGCGTATTCGAATTAGCGATTGTCCAAAAACCTTCGACAGAAGATGCCGTAAGTCGCGAAAAAGGGGCAGAGATCATTCGCTTGGCCAAAAGTGTTCGAGTGAGATATCCAGCTTTGTCTGTCGAAATAAATTCCCAGGGCCTCCCGGAATCGGTTCTGGTTTTCGACGGTAACAAAGGCGTCAAGTTGGTCAGAGGTGGCAGTCAACTTCTGCTTGATAACGAGGTCATTTTGCCGGAACAGGTACAGGCCGTAGATATTTATGTCGAAGACCATGGTCCCATCCGAACAGTTATCCGAACCAAAGGTGAGATCAAACTGAAAAATGGTAAAGCGTTCACCTATGTGGCGCGTAACAAGATTTTCGCCAATGGAGAGATTTCGACCTCTTACTCTGTGATCAATCAGCAGGTTGAAGGATTTAACAGTTACGGTGTTCTGCTTTCGTTGGCTGATGGTTTTCATCAGGCACTCATCAATCGTCAAGAGATACGGCTTGGTAACGAGGCCATCGGGGTTCGGCAGACGAGTCGGGAGACTGCTGTTTTCTATGGTCATCGTTCCAGCGGACGGTCAGTCCGACAACGGTATCACGGCGGCATGCGTTTGACCGGGAAAGCCAAGAGTCTTGGCATAGCCATCGAGGATTTCTGGCAACGCTACCCCTCTGCGTTATCCGTCACGAGCCGACAAGCGAGGCTGTGGTTCTATCCGGAAGAAGAGAAACCAGCACCCTTTTATCAGGTTGGCCGCGCGGCGCGTGGAGACTTCACAATCATGGCAGGCCCTTTTACCAAGACGAATTGGTCAGTGGCGCAGTTGGGCGCGACACGTCTCCAGGCTTTCGCCGGTCCCAAGTGGTATTACGAGTCCCAAGTACTTGGCCAATACGCTTCATACGACGTTGAACTCACCAACGGCTCTTACCACGCCTATCTGGACAAGCTGCTCGCTTTCCTGCGGCGACGTAAGTTCCTCTTCAACGAGTTCGGCTACTGGAATTTTGGGGATGAACGAGGTTCTGCGGATAGCAATTTTTGGCGTAACAATGAATTCGGCATCGCATTTGCGATGCTTTTTCACTACATGCGCTCTGGCGACTTGCGATTTTTCGAAGACGGTATTTCGTTCGCCAGGCACTTTCGCGACACGGACACTCTTCACTTCGGCAGCGAGAAAGGAAAGTCGATCAAACACACCGACCATCACGTCGAGAAGGGAGAGTACAATGTGGCACATCAATGGGTTGAGGGAATCCTACTCGATTACCTTTTGACCGGTGATCGGCGCAGTCTGGAAGTCGCTAGAGAAATGGCCGTCCACCTCGTCGAGTATGCACTTGAGATGAGTGGTCGTTTGAAGGACAAGCCCACGATCATTCCAATGTCTGAGCGGTCTCTGGGATGGACGCTGATCTCACTCATGTTCCTGGAAGAAGTCACAGGAGACAAGCAATACGCCGAAGCGATCAAGATGCTGGTGGACGGAATCGTGGCGTCTCAGGATGAGAAACGTGGCCATTGGCCACGATCACTACGTTCTCCTCATCCGGATTACGAGACTGGCGGAGCCCCATTCATGGTCGGTGTGCTTACCGAAGCACTGATGCGCTACCACGAGAGGACAGGCGATGAAGCTGTGGCTCGGAGTCTCATTAAATCCAGCTACTGGCTTTCCGATGAGATGTGGAATCCCGAGCAGAAAAACCTGAGATACAAACAGATGAATGGTGCCTGGAATGATTACAACGATGGCCGGACAATCCCGCTCGTTCTTCCGGGAATGATTTACGCGCAGTATCTCGGGCGGGATGATGAACGTTATCGCAACATCGTGGACCAGACGCTCGAACGTTACGATGGTTTGTGCGCTGACCTGGGCAAGCGGGGGGAGAACAAGCTTGTGGATCGCACAGGTGACAATGGCCGCTCGTTCAAAAGTCTTGGAATGATGAGCCGCTCGATGCCTCGGTTTTTCTATTATTACGAAAAAATCCGATCCAGCGATTAGGTGCCGTTTGAGCTGGTCGAGAGGTTGGTCGTCTTTAAATTAGTCAACCCCTTGAGATGCACCAGCCTGGCGTCAGTGATGTGGGTGCCGGACAATTGGACCATTACACCCCTGGGCGGAGGACCGGGAATCGGCTTGATCGTGGCTCCCAGTTTCTTCAGCTCGGCAACGGGATCTGCTTTTGGCTTTGGCATATTACTGACCCGCTTTGCTTAGCTTAGCCAGCGGAACTTTGATCTTCTTTCCGTCGGCACGGCGAAGAATCACCAGCCCTTGATCAAACGAAAGCAGCTCAGCTTTGACAGTGAACTTGCCTGACTTAGAAGTCCAGGTGCGGAGCTCAGCGCTATTGACCCCAGGTGTGAACCAGAACAAAAAAGCCAGAAAACAGATAACGATTACGTGCCGTTTCATCTTTTGCGCTCCACTGGGAAGAGGATCATGTAACCAGGCTGCGGCGGCCAAGGGATCATACTACCACCTTAGAGCCCGCCGCAGCCTGGAGCGCGCGCTATAAGGTAGGGAATTTGCTGGTAGGATCAGTGCAGACGTAAATTCTACGTGTCGTGGCTGCTCGGGAAAAAGTTGCTTCGGATGCCGCTACCGGTATACTGGATGTTTGCTCAGCCTGGAGGATACCCTGGAATGTGACGTTAGCATCGCGTAGTGTGGCGGTTAAAATGGGACCGGGTTGCCGAAATGTACGAGAGACCGGAATGAAAATGCGGGTCGATCTCACGTTCCTCGCTCGCCGCCCCGTGGGCCAGCGACTGCATGGACTGCGGAGGGTGACCGCGCGGTTGACTGTGACGCTCTTCTGCTGCGCGCTGGGGAGCGGCATGGTTCGTGTGGCGTTGCTAGGTGACCCAACGGTGTCGGGTGCCGAGCCGGGAGCATTCGGTACGCTTGCCACAGAATATGAACGGGACATTCAACCACTGTTACAGCAATTCTGCCTGGAATGTCACTCGCCGGAGGCGGTCGAAGGCGACCTGGACCTGGAGCAGTATGCGACGCTGGCAGAAGTGCGGCGCGGGCCGCAGGTCTGGGTCAAGGTTGTCGAGATGCTGACCGGCGGCGAGATGCCACCGGAGGACGCACCGCAGCCTCCACCCCGGCAGCGCGTGAAACTGCTGGCCTGGGCCCAGCGATATCTGCACGCCGAAGCCTTGGCTGGCGCGGGGGATCCCGGGCCGGTTGTCCTGCGGCGTCTGAACAATACGGAGTACACCTATACCGTTGGTGATCTGACGCAGGTGGCTCTGGATCCCACCCGTAAATTCCCCACCGATGGCGCAGCGGGAGAAGGTTTTACCAACACAGGCAACGCGCTGGTCCTGTCACCGGCGCTGATTCGAAAATACCTGGATGCGGGGAAGGAAATTGCCGCACATGCGCTGCTGCTGCCCCACGGATTTCGTTTCTCACCGCACGTGTCACGGCGCGACTGGACGGACGAGCTGCTGGCAACGATCCGGCGGTTCTACGCAGAGTTCAGCCGGATTGAACCTCTGGAGTCGCACTCCGGGCACAGTTCGACTCCGCTGGGAAACGCCGGTCGCTTGCCGATCGAAAAATATTTTGCGGTGACACTTTCTCAGCGGGAGGCGCTGGTAGCGGGTGACAAGACGATCGAAGCCGTTGCGGCAGAGCATGGTCTGAATACGAGGTACCTAGGCCTCCTCTGGTCGCAGCTTACCGCGGACGATCCGTCGGCCTATCTGGACGACCTGCGCTCACGTTGGCGTGCAGCACGGCCGGAGGATGCCGTGGCGCTGGCTGCACCTGTGAAAGCCTGGCAGAAGGGGGTCTGGACCTTCAACCCGGTGGGGCTACTGGGGAAAAAAGGAAATCGTTCACGGTGGCTGGAGCCGGTCAATCCGCTACTGAGAGAACAGGAACTGTGCCTGCAACTGCCGGCACCGGAGGAGGGCCAGCAGGCAGACGAATTCGTCGTATCCCTGCGCGCCGGAGATGCGGGAGACGGCAACCGGCAGGACCTGGTCCTCTGCCAGCCGCGGTTGGTGTCCCAAGAGAAACCCGATATTCTTTTGCGCGATGTGCCGGGCGTCCCCGCGGACAGGCCATCGACCCGGCCACACTCTGCCTGCAGGCGCCGGTGGTGATTACCTTTCGGCTGGCCGCGAACTGGTCGCCGTAGCGTGTCTCAAGAGCGGCTAACGCAACTCGGCGAACACAACCTCCAGATCAGCCAATCGGGTCGGAGAACGACGTGAGTGAACGTGCACCGAACGTGACAGCGGAGCGTCGAGCAGCGATGTCGAAGGGTGTCGAGTGGTTGGTTTGTTGGCGTTGGGACGATGATTGCTCGACGACGGAGCCTCATTGACCTCGCGGTTTTTTTCGATTGTGGTAACCAAAAACGTGACTGCGCCACTGGTGTCACTTGCTAAAGAGCTGCTCATCGCGCCAGTGAAATTGATGATCGCGGTTGTCAGGTCACTGGTGTCGATGTCACCGTCTCCATCGGTGTCACCCTGGTTCCAGGTCTTTCCAGCACCTCCGGCACTGGTGAAGTTGATGATCGCAGTCGTCAAATCGCTCGTGTCGACGTCGGTGTCCAGATCCGTATCGCCCAGTCGATCGATCGCGCCAGGGCCCGGTATGCCGGCCGTCCAACTGTCAGCTTCGCTTCCCCACCGGCCGGGCCGCGTGCGATGAAGCGTCTCGCCCAAACCGTCGGCCGAGTCCGACCACGGCGCGAGGTCGTCATACAGCACCGCGTCCTCTTCAAGACGTGGAATCAGCGTTGGACTCTCCGGAACAGGCGTACCAGGTCGCTGCAGAAGCACCAACTCGGATGAATTGTTCAGTTGGCCCATAGAGCCGCCCAACAGTCTCACGCTGCCGTCGATTCCATAGTGGGCACGAAACGCGCTCACGCGAGTCACGTTCGCCGCATTGTCAGGGTTGAACGAAATGACGAGCACCGTCTCACCGGCGGCGAGCATCGTGTCCGGCGCGAAGTCGAAATCGGCCCCACCGCGAATGCGCCAGTCGGTCAGATCCACCGCCGCGCCGGTCGGATTGTGGATCTCGATGAACTCGAGATCGTTAGACGTCAACGCCGGATCGATTGCCAACGCCGCTGCCGACGGCGTGCCCGGATTGTAGTTCAGCTCGCTGACGACCGCGGGACCGACGCGAACTGCCCCGTTTCCTGATCCGATGGTCAGCTGGTCCTGAGGCGCCAAGCGTCCACGGCCGTTGGGATCTCGCCCAAACGATTCACCGTTGGGTGTTGCACTAAAGTGCACATCGTCCACAAACGACTGCACGCCACCGCTACCATCGGAGATTACCAGCCAGACGTCGTCGCCCTCGGTCCCGCTGAGCGCAAAATCGTTCGGTCCCGGAGTGAGCAGCGTCGGATTGAAATTGTCTTCATCGAAAATGATGTACTGGCCCGAATTCAGAATCGTGCTGCCCGGGATCTGGTACTTCAGCAAGTTGTTGTCGGCATCGCTGAGCCACCATCCGGTGATGTCGATCGGTGCAGCCGTCGGATTGTACAACTCGATCGAGTCGGACTGCGCCACCGGCGGGTCGGTGTGCGCGAGGACCTCGTTAATGACCACACCGATCGGCGCCTGACCGGACGTTCCGGGCGATCCGTGAAACTCCGTGCTGCCGCGCCAACGATACCATTTCCCCAGTTCGGCGACCGGAGTGTTATTGTGGTCGATCAACTGGATCGTGCCACCGCTCCCGTCAGCTCGCTCGGGCCATGGATCACTGTCGCCGTAGTCGATCTGCCAACGGAAGTTGCCTCCTCCATCCAGAAGCGTCAATTGCTCGCCCGAGTTGGAAAGGCGACCCGACCACTGGCCCAAGATGTAGCCGACGTATCCGTACCGCTCTTGAAACGCGGCCGTGTCTTCCACAACAAGGGCG
>Ga0310124_10002611_pt1 | contig 12354 bp, 8 predicted proteins | sample CB11b_AW_Bot5_MG_FD_203507 | JGI IMG/M metagenome (GOLD analysis project Ga0310124, IMG submission 203507) | Marine microbial communities from Western Arctic Ocean, Canada - CB11b_AW_Bot5 | ecosystem: Environmental > Aquatic > Marine > Oceanic | place: Canada: Western Arctic Ocean | collected...
CGTCACCATAAATATGAAACAATCCAACTCCGTTGGAACAACTGGCAAGGGAACCGGCCAGAGCCTGCATAGCACCAGGTCCGATCGATGTGACCAGAGCCGGAATTTCACCATACTGCCAACGTAGCATAGTGGCCGCATGAGCCATGGCGATTTCATTTCGGAAATTGTAGGTTCGTGTCACTCCTGCTTTTTCATAAACGCGCAATACTTCTCCAAAGTCTGTAGACCCGTGACCAAATATGGCAAGGTACTTTTTGACTCCTTGTTTAAGCAGTCCGAGGACCATTCCCTCTGAAAGGGTGCATTCGATTTTATGAGGAACCTTTCCAGATTCAATGGCCTTTTCCAGACTGCCTGCTTTAGCAATGGCCTTTGCTCGTTCAAATATGGGATCTGACATCATTTCTTTGTTATCTTGTTCCTTTTTTCAATCCAATATTTCCTCAACAAACATGGGTTTTAATTCGAAGCTTTGACGACACGTGAGACATAAAACTAACATAATACTGAAATCACTTGATTATAAATAATGGTTATATCGGCTATGATGATCGCGCAAAAACTATTTTAGACAAATAATTTGTTTTAAGACTAGAATTCATATTTTTTTCAACAAAATCGAAATTTCATATTTTTTAAGATTTAATTTTCAAAATAAATCTTTAAATATCAATATAGACAGCTGTTATGGGAGTATATTGATGGATTATAAATAATTATTTGTAAAAAGAAATTATATCATTTAGGTTCGAAAACGACTTTTATACAGTCACCATCTAATGCAGTATTTATAGCTTCATTGAAGTTTTCCAATGGGAATTTATGGGTAACAAATTTGTTGAGAGGAAAATTATCACGATTTCGGAGCATCAAATCCATACTAGCTTGGTATGCAGTTATAGGATGATTACTTAATCCTATAATTCTTAAACTTTTACTCACGATAAGGTGTGGATTAAATTGAATTTCACCCATATCTGTAAAAACACCTTCCATTAAATATAGACCGCCTCTTCTTATCCAATCAATAGCTTGAGGCAAAGCTTCTGGTAGTCCAACACATTCAACAGCAACATCTACACCCCTTCCAAAAGTTTTTGAAAAAATTTGTTCAGTAATTTCTTCTTTATTAAAAGAATCAATGTTAATAGTTAAATCTGCTCCAAAAGTTTTAGCTACATCAAGTCTGTAATTACTTTTATCTAATACGATTATAGTACCAGCTCCTATTATCCGTGCCATAATCAAATGTACAATACCTAAGGGACCAGCTCCTTGTATCAAAACACTGGAACCAGTTAGAAAGCCCTCAGAAGCTAAATTAGAAAAATCTTTTAATTTATCGAAAGCAAATGCACAAGCCATCAATTCAGTATATACAGCTAGTTCTGGTTCAAGTCCAAAAGGGACCTTATATACAAATGTTTCAGGTATTATTACCATTTTTTCTGACCAACCCCCCATTAACGGATTTTCATTAGCATTAAATGAATTGCCATAACCTTTCCAATTTTCACACCAAGTATATCCAAAAATATGTTTACAATAAAAGCATTTATTGCATATGATATCTGGACATATTGTGATTCTGTCACCCTCAGTTATCTTATTTCCATAAAAATCAGAAGTACCGGAAAATACTTGATCTACAATACCAACTATTTCGTGACCAGGAATCATTGGGAAAGGTGAAGTTTGTTCACTTGAAGTTCCAGCGTATTGTGTGGTCTCTCCACGATAAGTGTGTTTGTCCGTTCCGCATATACCACACATTTCAATATTTAATATTAAACCATTTTTAGGACATTCTGGTACTGGATATTCTCTTAATTCAATACATCCCGGCTTAACAATTGTTACAGCTTTAGCAGTTTTTGACATTGTTTTAACTAGTTGAACGATATTGTTTACTTCTTGATATAACTTTTTTCGTTATACTCAAATCTCCTTGCTCTGAGTCGTTTCCCAAAGGTTGATGTGGTCTCTCAAAAATGTAAATCTCAAAATACTCTTTTAACCCTGAAACTAACTCCGGAACAGCTTCAAATTCCTCCAGTATTATTTTTTCGTACTTCTTTTAAGTAATTCTAGATAATAAACATAAATAATATCTATATTTATGCCACCTAAAAAAATATTTCATAAATAATATCATATATTATACATAATGTATTGACAAATTAATTAAAAATATCTATAGTTTTCGAATAGGAATACGAAGGTGGAATATTCATGTAATATTACAACCTACAATGTAAAGGGATAGTAATGAAAAATTTAATAATGATTTGTGAGTCAATTGTAAGTTGGACATTAGTGGTTTCAGCAAATACTTCAAGTGAAAGGAACAACTAATGGTTTAAATTCATTTGAAGTGCCTAGTTCTTTCAACACACGGTGTTCTGAGCATCCTGAATATTGAAAAAATAGGTCACGCTTTTACGGGAACATCATAATATCTAATATATAAGGAGGTAATATGTGATATTAAACTAAAATATCTTTTGTTAAATATTTTAATTTAAATAATTTTAATTTAAATAATTAAGGAGCAATATGTTTACTAAAATAACAAAACTATGTGTGATTTTTGTATCTTTTTTTTGTTTTATTGGCACCTCTGTATATGCTGCTAAAATGGTTAAGCAATATAAGGTATACAATAGTGCACAACAGACAACTCATCCATTTTGGTTAGTTGTTTATGATGGCATGCATAAAGCAAATGAAAAATATGGATTTAATATTATAACAGGAGGACCTCCCTATCCTAATATTGTAGAGCAGGTTCAATTACTTGACGCAGCAATTGCAAGTGGTGAATATGATGCATTTATTATAGCAGCCTGTGAGCCGCCTTATGTTGAACAAAGTATCAATAGAGCAGTTGATGACGGTAAAATTGTTGTTTTAACTTGCGATGATGCGCCAAATAGTAAAAGGCATGCAGTAGTAAGAACAGGTGATTTTGAAGCCGGTCAAAAGGCAGGCGAACTGTATGTTGAAGTTTCAGGTGGTAGAGGATCTGTTAACATTCAAACAGGCGATTTAACACAATTAAGTTTAAATGAAAGAATTGATGGATTTAAAGATTACATCAAAAAGAATTCACAAGTAAAAGTAGATTCTTTAGACACAACTGGGGTTGATTCAACGATCAAGAAAGGACCGGAAGTTTTAGCAGCAAGAATTATTTCGAGTCCAAATATTGATGGGCTTTTTATACCACATGGTGATTCAGGTTCAACATTTAAAACAACTTATGTTGATTTTAAGGACCGTATGGATAAAATGACAGTAATTGGTTTTGATGACACTGCTCAGGCCCTAGAAGGTGTTAGAGAAGGTTATATTGATGGTGTTGTAGTACAGAGCCAATATAGTTGGGGATATGGTTCTGTATATCAATTACATCGAATCTTACAAGCAGGACTTCCTCCTACAGCTGAAATAACATATTGTCCGACTGTCAAAATAACTAAGAAAAATGTAGACACAGTTGCTCTTGCAACAAGAGACCCTCAATATTGGATAGATTTTGCCAATAAAGAATAAATTATTAAAGTCTAGTCGATATGATTGTGACAAATCAATTCGGCTAGACTTTTATCAAATTAAATATCCTTTAAATCATTCCCTGAATTTTAGTTAATTAAATTAGTTTTACTAATTAAATAACACAAATGTTTCTAAAAAATTTATATAGGATTTTACTGGGTCATCTAGTACAAACTAGAGAGCTTGGAGTTTTTGTACCCTTATTATTAGTAATGGTCATTACAGGATTTATTAATCCTGTTTTTTGGTCATCAGCTAATATGTACAATGTTTCAAGAGATATATCATTTTTACTAATTATGTCACTTGGTGTAACCATTGTAATGCTTGGAGGAGGTATTGACATATCAGTGGCGATGGTCGGTACTCTTGCAGGTTGTGTGTCAGGATATATGATGGTAGCTTTTGATTTTCCTGTAATATTAGCAATTATTTGTGGTTTAAGTAGCGGTTTACTTTGTGGATTTATTAATGGATTTATAGCTGCATGGATGGGAGTGCCTTCGATTATTACTACTCTTGGAATGATGTTTGTTTCTATGGGTGTAGCATTGGTTATGAGTTCTGGTAGACCAATATTCCCTTTCCCAGATGAATATGTATTTTTAGGTCAAGGAAGATTATTTGAAATACCTGTACCAGTTCTTATATCATTAATTTTGTGGTTAATAATGTACATACTTATTCATAAATCAAAATTGGGTTTTTGGATGGCAGCATTAGGTGGTAATGAAGAAGCTGCAAGAAGAGCAGGTTTAGATGTACTTAAACTAAAGTGGTTAGGTTATATAATTGCAAGTTTTTACTCATCTGTTGCAGGTATATTATTGAGCGCAAGGCTTGGAGTTGCACAAGCTCTTTTAGGGTTTGGCATGGAGTTGAAAGCAATTGTCGCTACAATTATTGGTGGGACAAGTTTATTTGGTGGGGTCGCTACGATTCCAGGTACTCTTGCCGGCGGAGCTATAATGGGTATGATGACAGATGTACTTGTAATACTACATATTTCTACATATTGGCAAAATATTTTTATTGGAGTATTAATTATTGTTGCTGTTTCATTTGACACCTATCGACGTCGAATAAAATTTATACCAGATTTTACTAAAAGATTAATACAAAAAGACGTTTTTTCAGAAAAACCTGACCTCAATTTGATATATAAGGGAGCTGGTATATCCGTTAACAATTTATTTAAAAAAGAAATTTCTAATGAACCATTGTTAAAATTAAAGGGAATTACAAAATATTTTGGTTATGTTCATGCACTTGATAATGTTGATTTGGATATTAACCAAGGTGAAATAATGGCTTTAGTTGGAGATAATGGCGCAGGGAAATCAACTTTAGTAAAAATAGCTTCTGGTTCTCTTGATTATGATCAGGGAAATATAGAACTTAGGGGCAACAAAATTAAATTTAAGGGTCCAAGAGATGCAAATTCTAATGGCATAAGTATGCTATATCAAGATCTATCACTAGTAGAACCTCGAGATGTTGCAGCTAATCTTTTTTTAGGGAAAGAACCAACACATTGGGGCTGGTATGTTGACAGAAAACGTATGATAGAAGGAAGTCAGTTGATGCTGGAAGGTTTAAGGATGAAAATTCCATCACCAAAAACTACAGTTCAATATCTCTCAGGAGGTCAACGACAAGGTGTTGCTATAGCAAGGGCGGTAACACAAGGTGCTTCACTTTTAATTCTTGATGAACCCACTGCAGCATTAGGAGTCCAAGAAACAAAACAAGTTTTGTCATTAATTGAAGAATTAAAAAATATTGGGTGCACTATTTTAATAATAAGTCATAATTTACATCATGTATTTTCTATCGCTGATCGCATTACTGTACTGAGGGGTGGCAAGAAAGTAGGAACATGGCTAAAAAAAGAAACTAAAGCAGAAGAAATAGTATCAGCTATTACTGGAGCAGATATTTTGAGTTAATTATACTAATACCCCACCGGGAATTGACAACAGGATTAACACATGATTTGGGCCATTGTTTTTTTGAAAGATCAATGATTGTATCGACTGAATATCTCCAGAAGTTATAAAGAAAATCATCAGAATAAGCAGCAATATGGGAAGTAACTATCACATTATCTAATTTGGTAAGTTTATGTTTTTTTTTGGGAGGTTCATTTGCTAGGACATCTAAACCAGCACCCGCAATTTTACCCATTTGTATAGCATTAAACAGATGATCTTCATTTATAACTTCCCCTCTTGATGTGTTAATTAAAATTGATTCATTTTTCATAATTGATAATTTTTCCATATTAATCAAATTTTTTGTTGATTTATTCGAAGGACAATGCAATGAGACAAAATCAGATTCTCTGAGTAATTTATTTAAAGTTACAGGTATAGCACCAGCATCTTTGATTATTTGATTTTCTACATAAGGATCGTTTACTAAGAAATTAAGATCGAAACCTTTTAATTTATACATGACTAATTTTGATATATGTCCAAAACCTATTAGGCCTAGCTTTTTACCATGAATATGATTGTTTGGTAATTCGTCTCTATTTGACCATATACCTTCTCTATTTTTTCTATCCTGAACTGAAATTTTTCTAATAACTCCCAACAGTAAACCAATTGTATGTTCAGCTACATTATGACTTATTGCTTCAGGTGTATTCGCAACAATTATTCCTAATCTTGTAGCTTCCTCCACATTTAAATTATCAGTTCCACTTCCAGTACGAAGAATTGCACCACAATTTTTTAGTATAGATAAATTATTTTTATTTAGAATTCTACTTCCTCCAAACAACCATACAACATCTGCATCATTTGCATTTTTTATTAAATCAGCTTTTGTAGTACATTCTTTAGCCAAAAAAGATATTTTATATCTTCTTATTTCATTATATACCCATTGAGGGACAATATGATTTTCAAGACCTACTAATGCAACTTTGAATTTATTCATTTTAATTAAGTGACCTTATTTTATTAACAATATCCTTAGACATTGAAGAAATAAAATCTCTATCACAACCTATGTTAAAAAATTGGCATCCTTTTTCATACCAATCATCAATAATACTTAGATCATAACTTACAGCACATCCCGTAAATACATTTGAATCTTTACATTTTTTAAAATAAGTATTAATTGCATCTTTTACTATCGGATTATCATAATCACCGAGTTTACCTACTGAACCAGATAAATCATTTCTGCCAAGTACTAAACCATCTAGACCTGGTGTTTTTAAAATATTATCTAAATCATTTATAGCATCAATATGTTCAATCTGAACAAATACCATTGTTTGACTATCAGCAATATTTAAATAATCAACCATGTTATCACATGAATACATATTTCTTATTGGAGAAAAACTCCTAAATCCATTTGGAGGATATTTACATGATTGAACCGCTTTTAAAGCGTCAGTTGCATTACGTATCATTGGAACTACAATAACAGCAGGGCACATGTCAATTATAGGTTTTATTACTACAGGATCATTCCATGGTACTCTTACCATTGCAGCAGTAGATGTACCTCTCAGGGCCATAATATGAACAATGAGGTCATTGTTGGTTAAGTGAGAGTGTTCCATTTCTATCCAGATAAAATCATTTCCTGATTCAGCTGATATCTCAGCACTTAAAGGATCGGATAATGTAACACCTGTTCCAATACATATTTTATTTTGAATTAATTTATCTTTAAATAATTCAACATTATTATGTGATTTATACATTATATATCTCTGTAATTAAATTTATTTAACTGCTTCATACCATATTTCCGAAAGTGTTGGATGTGCATGTACCGTTTTTCTTACTTCATCAATTGTTAATTCTTCACGTACAGCAATTGTTGCTTCAGATATTAGATCAGTGGCGTTTTTACCTACAACTGATGCACCTAATATTTGATTTGTATTTTTTTCAACTATCCATTTTGCAAAACCTAAACTATCACCAGTAATAATAGATTTGCTAAGGTTTTTAAAATGATATTTATAAGTTTTAAATTCAACTTGCCGCTTTTTAGCTTGTTTTTCTGTTAACCCAACATACCCAATTTCGGGTATTGTAAAGATAACGCCTGGTATAACTGATTCATTTTTATTATTACTTACTCCACATGAGTGTTCTGCAGCATAGATTCCTTGCGAACTAGCTGAATGTGCTAATTGCATATTATCAGTAATATCTCCAATTGCATAAATATTAGCTACAGATGTTTGATTATATTCATCAATTGCAATAAAAGTATTTTTCAATTTTAAACCAACGTTATCAATTTTTAAGAACTCTAAACTCGGTTTACGTCCTGTAGCAACCAATAATATTTCAGTATTATAATTTTGATTATTTGTTATTAATTTTACTTTATCATTATTTAACTTAATATCACTTAGGGTAGTGTTTTCATATATTTGTATATTTAAATTTGAAACCATATAATCTTTAATTACCTTTATAAGATCATCGTCTAAATGACTTAATATTTGATTTACTTGCTCAATAAGTGTAACTTTTACACCAAATGCTGCAAGCATACAAGCTATTTCACATCCTATATATCCTGCACCTAATATTATGATTTCTTTTGGTAAATCATTTATTTCAAAGAAATCATCACTGTCAATTACATTTTTATTTTTTTTAATAAAACTTGGTAAGCTAACTATAGAACCGGTTGCAATTATAATTTTGTCAGAATTTATTGTATAAACGTTTTTTTTATCTTCAGAAATATGCAATTTATTTCTTGATAAAAAATGTGCTGTCCCATTAATTATTGTTACATTATTTGAACTAAGGTGTTTTTTGACATTATTTCTTAAATATTTAACAATTTCATTTTTATGTGAAATTATTTTTTTATAATCAAAATCAATACTTTTAATATTGAAAAGACTATTTGAATGTACTAATTTACTATATGTTTCTGCAGCTGAAATTAAAGCTTTGCTAGGAATGCAGCCATAATTGAGGCATGTTCCACCATAATTATCCCTCTCAATAATTACTGTTTTAGCACCTAATTGTGAAGATCTTATAGCCGCTTCATAACCACCTGGTCCACCGCCAATAACAGCAATATCGTAATAATTATCCATTAATTTAAATCACCAAATTGATTTATTCTCTAGATTACTTCTAAAATCATTCATAAAATCAGCTACTATAGCTCCATCCATTACCCTGTGATCTGCAGATAATGTTGCTTTCATTGTATCTCTAATTATAATTTTATTTTTAAACACAACAGGTTTTTTAATAACTGAAGAGACGGCAAGAATAGCTCCATTACCTGGATTTATGATAGCGTTAAATTCTTCTACATGTTTCATACCTAAATTCGAAATAGTAAATGTACTGCCATTCAGTTCATTTGGACTTAATTGTCCATTACTAGCCTTTGCAATTAAGTCGTTTGCCTCTTTGTTTAAGTGTAATAGGCTTTTTAAATGAGCGTCAAATATTACTGGAACAAACAAATCATTATTTACAGCTACTGCAATGCCCAAATTTACTCTTGAATTGATTTGTATATTTTTACCATCAAGTGTTGTAGAGTTGATTAGAGCATATTTACTTAGTGAAAATACTACAGATTTCATTATAAATGAATTTATAGAATAGATTTTTTTTCTGTGATTATATTGATCTTTAATTTCATTTATATCAGTCATATCAACTGATACGGTTAAATTAAAATGAGGTATTTCTCGTGCGCTGGTTGTAAGTCTTTTAGATATAATTTGCCTGTTATTTGATAAAGGCTTTGGTAATGATTTAATATAGTTTTGTACATCGGATAAATATAATCTTTTTCGTCTATAATAATTTGATAATTCAATTAAATCTATTTCTGAAGTATTGACTAATATTTTTGCCGTTGGTGTTATACTAATTAAATTATATTCATTTTCAGACATATAATTAACAACATCTTGTTCTATTATTCTGTCTCTTTTAACAGTACCTTTTATTTTTGTATAATCAATACATTTATTTTTACACAGTATTTTTGCTCTTGGGCTTATAAAATTATTTTTTAACGGTAATATCTCTGGATCTGCATATATTTGTGGATGTTGAATTTTATTTATTTCTTCAATTTTATTATCTACACTAATATCAATTTTATTAGCTACATTAATATCAATTTTATTAACTTTTGAATTGGATAATATATTTTCGGCAATTTCTGGTATTTTATCATCTTTATCACCAACATATCCTACAACTGATTTTACTGGGACTTGTTCATTTTCGTTTACAGTAATTTTTAACAATATACCGTTATGAAATGATTCTGATTCTAAAATAGCTTTATCAGTTTCAAGTTCAAATAAAATATCACCTATTTTTACATTATCTCCCTCTTTTTTTAACCATCTAACTAGTGTAGAGTCTTCAACAGTTTGACCGAGTTGAGGCATAAATATTGGATTCGCGTATTTCATTTCTAATTAAATATTGTATTTATTTTTTCAATTATTTTATCTGAATTTAATAAAAATTCTTCTTCTAATACATGTGATTGAGGTGCGATCCCATTTAATGAACCTAATCTTATAACAGGATGATCTAGGTAGTCGAATGCTATTTCATTGATTTGTGCAGAAATTTCACTTGCGAAACTACCTATAGTTACAGCATGTGTAGTCACTATACATCTTCCTGTTTTTTTAACAGATTTTATAATCGTGTCGATATCAAGCGGTATTATTGATCTTATATCAATTACTTCAACGCTTTTACCGTTTTCCTCTAGTTTTTTAGCAGCATCTAATGAATCATATAAAGCTGGTCCCCAAGTAACAATTGTTAAATCATTACCTTCAGAAACTATTTTTGCTTGACCTACTTCAATCAAATATTCTTCATTTGGAACATAATCTTTTTTTCCATAAAGTAATTGTGATTCACAGAATAAAACTGGATTATTATTTCTAATTGCCATTTTTAACATACCTTTGGCATCATTTGCTGTCGATGGATATAAAATATATAGACCTGGGATATGGGCAAAAATACTTTCTAATGATTGAGAATGTTGTCCACCATATCCTTTTCCACCTCCAACAGATGCTCTGATTACTATTGGTATTTCAATTTGGGCTCCAGACATATAATGCCATTTAGCTGCCTGATTGCTAATTTGATCAGAAGACATTAGTGTAAAATCCATATACATTAATTCAGCTACTGGTCGAAGACCGACCATTGATGCTCCAACAGCAGTTCCGCATATACATGCTTCAGAAATTGGAGTATTAAATACTCGTTCTCGACCAAATGTTTCTAGTAACCCTTTAGTTGCTTTAAAGGCACCTCCGTAATCCGCAACATCTTCACCAAAAAATATAACCCTTTTATCTCTTAACATCTCTTCATATAAAGCTTCTTTTATTGCATCTTTATAAGTAATTATGTTATCGTCATCCCTTTTTATAAAATTATTATTTTTAGAATGCTCCTCAGTAAATTTTTTTGGTATATCAACTATTGTGTTATCCGAATATATATATTTTAAAACATCACTAACATCAGGATCTTTAGAATTTGCAGCTTTTATAGCCGCTTTAGCATTTCTGACTTTAACTTTAGTTTCAATTTTAATTATTTCTTTGTTAGTTATTATATTCGATTGTAATAATTGCATTTTAAAGTTATCAATTGGATCAATTTTTTTCCAATCATTTTCTTCTTCACGTTTTCGATACTCATTCCTTGGATCGCTTAAGGAATGACCGTAATATCGATATGTGTCTAATTCTAAAAGAACTGGACCATCACCATTTTTACATTTATCAGATGATCTTTTTATAGCTTCATAAACTGCGAGTACATCCATTCCATTTATTACTTCAGCATGCATATTATTTTCGGAAAATCCTACACCTCTTCTTGCTAATCTAGTTACACCCATAACTTCATTATCAGCTCTTCCAGTCATACCATAATGATTGTTTTGTATAATAAATATTATTGGAAGACCAAAGGCATTTTCTCCAGCAAAATGATTAGTAAATTGAAATTGATTTGCCCAATTTAGTGATTCTAGCACAACACCATTTGCATATGCACCATCACCAGCAAAACAACATACTATTTCCTTATTTTTTAAATATCTTAAACCAGTAGCTGCTCCTGTTGCTATTGGAACTCCCCCTCCAACTATTGCATTTGCACCAAGATGACCAACAGAAAAATCTGCAATATGCATACTGCCACCACGTCCCTTACAATAGCCTGATTCTTTTCCAAACAGTTCTGCAATTGTTCTATAGACATGATGTTCTAAAACTTCCTCAAGTAAATTCTTGTGTTTTTTATTTGTATTTAAATTTAATCTTGCAGATAATTCAGCATAATTCATATTAAATATTGCAGAAGTCCCCTTTGCCATGCTATCACCATGTCCCCTGTGCGTACTAGTGATTTTATCATTAATTCGTAATGCTGTATTTACTCCAACTGCTGAGGCTTCCTGTCCAATAGAAACATGAGTTGGTCCCCTATAAGAATAATCAATGATTGGTTCATACACACCAGATCTTAATTTGACGATCATTTCTTCTAATTCTCTAATCATTAACATGTTTTCAAAAATTTGTAATGATTTAGTTTTATTTAAATTTTTTGATTTAATTTCAGATTCTAAATTACCTTTGTATACAAACCCGCGAATTTTTCCACAATCTATTTCAAAAGATTTAAAATTTGGTTTTATATGATTCAGCATTACAATAAATTAGTATATAAATTAAATTTTAAAATTTATATTTTGTTTATTAAA
>Ga0310124_10002612_pt1 | contig 12352 bp, 8 predicted proteins | sample CB11b_AW_Bot5_MG_FD_203507 | JGI IMG/M metagenome (GOLD analysis project Ga0310124, IMG submission 203507) | Marine microbial communities from Western Arctic Ocean, Canada - CB11b_AW_Bot5 | ecosystem: Environmental > Aquatic > Marine > Oceanic | place: Canada: Western Arctic Ocean | collected...
GCACCGCAAAAAAAATACCCCAGTGATCCTTTTCATCCGTCGGTGCAGTGGTTGTCCAACTATTTGTGTAGAGCGATTTGCCAAGGGCCCCTTACCGGCCCTCGTTGTTTCCTTCTGAAAGACAAGAAAAAGAGCGACGGCACCTTTGACCGGTTCAATCAAGCGGCGTAAGTTTGAAGTGGCAGCTGGGTGACAAGCGATAACTACCTGAAAAAACGACCTAAGGATGATTCAACTCTCTATTGCGTGACGTGGCAAACAGCACCCGCGATAAGCACTGGAGCCCAATCTAAATGAAACGACCGAGCAAAAAGACGACTTCAACGCAAGAGGAACCGACCCGCGCTTCCCTTCTCAAAGAGATACGAAAGCTCAATGACGGCCGATTCAACGTGAAATCGCTATCACGGACCAACATCCGTAATTTGTCTTGGACGCTAGAACTGCTCCGACGAACTAAAGGTCGATCAAAGAAATAGTTCACGGTCCAGGCCGAAGTCTCTGGGCAGATCGACCCAAATGACATAAGCGTTTAAAGACCACTCTCGCCTGTTAACTCTTTCACTAAATTGCCGATAACCACCTTGGCGTCACCAAACAGCATCCAGGTCTTCTCGTCGAAATAAAGGCCGTTATCGATACCGGCGAAGCCGGGGTTTTTCGAGCGTTTGATCGCGAAAATCGTTCGGGCTTTATCTGCGTCGATGATGGGCATCCCATAAATGGGGCTCGACTCATCGCTTCGAGCGGCAGGGTTCACGACGTCGTTCGCACCGACAACCAAGGCGACATCGCATTGCGGCATCTCGCCGTTTATTTCATCCATCTCCAGCAAACTGGTGTATGGAATATCAGCTTCCGCTAAGAGCACGTTCATGTGCCCAGGCATACGACCAGCCACTGGATGAATCGCGAATTTCACGTCAATCCCTCGCTTCATCAGTTGGTCATAGAGTTCCCGAACCTTGTGTTGTGCCTGCGCTACCGCCATCCCATAGCCTGGAATGATGACCACTTGATTGGCTTGCTCCATGATCTGCGAAGCGCTTTCGATCGTATCCGCTCGGTATTCACCTTGTTCGCCACCCTCCTGGGGGGGTGCCACGGAACCGAATGCGCCAAACAAGACGTTCATGTAGGAACGATTCATCGCTCGGCACATGATGATCGATAGGATGAGTCCACTTGCGCCATCCAGCGCGCCCGCTGTGATCAACAGTTTGTTTTCAAGCACGAACCCCATGGCCACGGCCGCTAGTCCCGCGTACGAGTTTAGAATGGCTATGACGGTCGGCATGTCCGCGCCACCAATCGGGATGATCAGCAAGATACCGAACAGCAAAGCGATCACGACCACGCCACCGAACAACAGCGGGGCTATTTCGGATGTGGGATCGTTCACGAGCATCACGCCCATACCAATCGCGGCGAGCAACAACAGCCCGTTAAAAATATTCTGTCCAAAGTAAGTTACGGGTCGCTGCGGGACCCAGTTGAGTTCCTGTAATTTACCGGCCGCGAACAAGCTTCCTGTAAACGTGATGAACCCGAGAATGACTTCGGCAATGATCGCAATCATGCGGAAAGTCGTCAGCGCCTCCGGACCGTCGCCCAGCCACGCAAAATACTTTGCAGTACCCACAAGGCCGGCGGCTAAACCGCCGAAGGCGTGCGATAGTGCGGTACGCTGCGGGGCCGCGGTGAGCGAAACTCGAGACAATGGCCAACCAACCGCAATGCCTGCAAGTACCGCAAGCACCATCCAACCATGATTTTGGACAAAGGGCTGGAACCATGTTGCGGCCATACCAATCGCCATTGCTGACGCCCCAGCAATGACACCTCGACGCGCCGTCTTCGGATCGTTCATCCAATGCAACGAAAAAACGAACAGCGCGGTCGCCACCAGATAGAAAAGTTCTACGAAAGAAGGACTCACTGCCGTTAATCCTTCTTGAACATTTTCAGCATGCGGTCGGTAATCAAAAATCCGCTAACGATGTTAGTTACGGACGCAAAGAGAGCGATCAATCCAAGTACTCGAATTTCAATCGGGTAGTCGGGACCGGCCACCAGGATCGCACCAACCACCGCGATCGCTGAGATGGCATTGGTCAGTGACATCAGTGGCGTATACAGCAATCTCGAAACCCGCCGAATGACGCCCAAGCCAACAAACGTCGACAACAAAAACACGAACACCATGCCCCAGTAGTCAACGTCTCCCGGGGCGTGTGAAGGTACTACCGCTGGACTCACCAACAGAGTCGCTGTGGTCGTGCTGTGAGCAGCCAGTGCGACGCCAATAATCGCTACGACAGTAGAAATCGCGACGATGACGGATCGAGGTAGATACTTTCCACTTTCCTTCATGGGTTAGAGCCCTCTTGATTCTCAGTGACCGCCTCGAGTGTTCGTCCATGAACGATTTCGCCGCCCCTAGTGATGAGACAACCCGCTTGAATATCGTCGTCTAGATCAAGCTGAAACTCGCCCTTCTCCGAAAAAGCTTCGAGAAAATTTGTCAGATTACGCGAGAACAGCAGACTCGCGTGGTCGGGCATGGTCGACGCCAAATTGAGAGGCGCAAGTATACGAACCCCGTACGCTTCAACAGTTTCTCCGGGCGATGACAGCTCGCAATTGCCGCCACCGTCGGCGGCAAGATCGACTAATACCGAGCCGGGACGCATCGACGCGACCATTTCAGCGGTCACCAACGTCGGCGCAAACACTCCACCGATCAGAGCCGTCGTGATCACAACGTCCGATTGTGCGACTTGGTCAACCAACATCTCCCGTTGACGCGACTGGTCTTCTGCCGAAAGTTCCTTTGCATAACCACCGCCAGCGGAAGCATCCTCGTTGAGTTCGATGCCGACGTATTTACCACCCACACTTTCGATTTGTTCTTTCACTTCTGGACGAACGTCCGTAGCCGTAACCGAAGCGCCAAGTCGTTTTGCAGTCGCTAATGCTTGCAGTCCAGCGACCGCCGCCCCGATGACGAAGACTTTCGCCGGAAAGACTGTTCCCGCAGCTGAGCTCAGCATTGGGAAGTACTTCCCCAATTCAGCTGCCGCCAGCAGCACGCCCTTATAACCCCCAATGCTGTTCATCGACGACAAAGTATCCATGGATTGTGCCCGCGTCGTTCGTGGAATCGCATCGGTCGAGAACGCGTTCGCACCACGATGGGCAAGCGCCTCCATGCTACTCAAGTTTCTGAGCGGCATGAGGGAACCCAGCACGAAAGTGCCATCATTTATCCACGCTATTACGTTTCGAGCGTTATCGGCATTGTCATCAGGAGGGTTGACCGTCAACAAAAATTCGGCCGAACGGACCAGATCTTCAGCAGAGGACTCAACGGTGGCTCCTGACTCCCGGTAGGCGTCGTCAGAATATCCGGCGCGCGCGCCAGCGCCCGGTTCCACGCCCACCGTGAATCCGGCTTTAATCAACTTTTGACATGACTCGGGAACCAAGGCAACCCGACGTTCGAAGGGACGACTTTCCCGAAGCACCGCAATCTTCACCGCTGCTTCCTTCGCGTGCACCTTCGGGGGCGCAACCGGACGGAATGTCCTTCATATGCCACATCCGTGTCAATACCAAAACGGGAAAAGACTCGGGCTTTATCCCGACAGCCCTATTCACTCCGCCTGGATCGACAGTTCTTTTGACGACTCGACGATCTCTCGTGATTCTAGTTAGCAATAGGCTCGCCATAGTGAAAATCTGGCACGAAATCCAATGACTCCAGATAAATCGCGCACATCCGATCGATGCTCTCCACGGCGAAAGGGATACCAAACCCTTCAATTCATCCGCTATGAACAACGTCCGGCTGATCGAGGTAGGAGACGTTCCCGTCTGGATCGGCAAACATGGCCATAAAACCTCCCCACGGTTGGCGTTCGGGCTTCATCGAAAACTCAACGCCTCGATCAACCCATTCGGCATAAGTCTGCTCAAGGTCAACGGTACAAAACCCTACGCCGGTGTGGCGACCGGTAAGGTTGTCTTGAGACTTACTCACCTCGGCCAAACCTACGCGTATCGGGCCCGCATTAAACGACGCGTAACCATGTTCTTCGTCGGTGAACTGTAGCTCCAACCCAACTATATCCCTATAGAAATCAATACTTTGTGTTATTTTTGATACATAAATATTCACGTACTGGATAGTGACATCAACCATAGATTCTCTCCCGGTTTGACCGAGAGTAGAGTATCCGTTTCATTCTGTGCTTTCGCCGACTTCCAGTCCCTCGGTTGCAGATCGCGGGATTCTGCACATGCACCTCGTTTTCCTCGAGGTTTTAACCCTCGCCCAAATCAAACGCACGTCGCCGTCCATGCTGTAAAACTTTTGTGATTTACCCTTTGTTTGATTATCAAGCACCCAGCTTTCTTCGAACGTGCGGGTACGGGCTTCGCCATCCTCGCTGAGCGTCCGAATACGTAACGTATAAACGCCATCAGATGATGGACAGTCGTCGTTCGCCACTTCACGACGAATCCGCACTCTGTCGTTCATTTGCGTGTACGAAATTGAAAGAGCCGCATCGCAAAGGCCCGAAACCCGTTGCTGCGGCAGGGTCACCTTGGTTTTTATTTCAATGCCTTTCGCGGCCTTGGCAACCTTTTCTTCACCAAGAACCGTTTCCTTGAAACTTCCTCTCGCCCCATTTGCTGTCAGCGAAATACAGCTCAACAAAACGGCAACACAGATCATTTTTTTCACATTTATCCTCCCCGCTGCACAGCGTTCTGAGTCAGCGATCTCCTAATTTCCTCGGGTTCCCACCACTGCGAATCTACTGCGAAAGGCGCTGTTGGCAACATGTTCCGTTGTAGGGCAGCGCCTAACATGGAGGCGTCAGGATGCGGCAGTTCCGCCTCGATAAGCATTAAAGCCTCGTCCACATTTCCTAGACCCATCTCGGTAAATGCGAGGGTTAGGCGCATATCGGCGTCTGGCCGTTGCCTCAATAAAGCCGACGCTTTGCTCCGCGCCTTAACGCGTTCCGATGGACCACCGCACAGCGCATGAGCGCGGATCTGAACCACGTGGGCCTCGCCCCAACTAGATCGTAAACGGATCGCCTCGGCAAGACTCTCAAGTGCGCCCTCGCAATTTCGATCTGCGAGCCGCGCCATCGCCAACCAATAGAAGTAGTAGGCGTTTTCTACATCCCTCGTTGTTAGCTCTTCGTAGACCGCACCGGCCAATTTGTACGATCGAGCTTTCATCGCCACGGCCGCCATCAACGCGCGCGAAGGATCATCATTGTCGATTGCCCGCGCCGTTTTTGCAGCATCTAAGGCCGCTGAAACATCGGTTGAATGAAGTAGACCTGCAAGTCGTCTCCATACCGCCCCTTCGCCTGGATTCTCTCTGACGATCCTGCGCATCTCCTCGATCGCTTCGACTAACCGACCCAGGCTTTCCAATATCCCAGCTAAGCCCAGCCCAATGATCACGTCCGTCGGTGCCAAATCCGATGCAAAACGGTACGCTTGCAACGCTTCATCGACATCGCCACGCTCCCACGCCCACTTTGCCGCTTTCACAAAAAACTGAGGGCTGATGCTGCGATCTGCTACGTCAAGCAACAGTGGATCTTCGATCGTGGGAGCCACCTGACTTCGTCGCCCAATCCACTTTCTGGATGCTTTCAGATCCCCCAGTCGACCCCATACCAACCCGAGCTTGTAGGCAACCTGGCCCGACTCTTCCAAGGCCCAGGATCGTTCAAGATATTCTTTGGCAAGTTCCCAATTCTTCGCCGCGATCGCGGCGTCAGCGAGGGCGGCCAGCACGGCAGGACTCGTTGGCACCCGCAACTCTGCCCGCAACAACGCAGCCCGAGCTTGCAAGTGATCGCCGGTAACCGCCAACACAACGCCCAACCGATACAACGCCAGATGGTTGTTCGGCTCTTGCTGAACGACGGCAGTGAAGTCCTCGATCGCGCCGAGCACACTGCCCTGATCCATTCGAACAATGCCTCGCAAGTAGCGCCATCGAGGGAGCGACGCTTCCTCAATAGCCTTGGTGTACTCAATGTCCGCCGCATCCAGAAGAAATTGGGCGTGATAAAGCATCCCAAGGCCGCCGCGAGCGGTAGACCGCGATTCTGGAGACACCAATGTTTTCAAGTCTCGTTCGACCTTGTCGTTTGCCGCCCGTAGCGTGTCCGCCATCGGCAACGACAATCCCTCCAGATCGACCGCGTATAGGAACCCTGACGCAAAACATAAGAACCCGCGGCAACACCACGTAGAGGTTTTCAACGCCACGGTCAGAACGTCGTCAGTCAACTGCGGTATAAAGTCACGTCGCATGCGCCCCACCGACATCGAGCAGACGCCAAGTCGACGGCATCGTCCCCGTTGAGTCCATTATGAACTCAAAAGACCGAGCGCCACACTCCCGGCCTCCACTAGCACCCCGGCCCCGTTTGACCCATGGTTTATAAGCTTGCACTTTTCGATTAGCTCGACTACATACCGATGTAACAACAAAAGCTGGACCGATTCGTGGACCTCTATTACGCCGCCGCCTGTCAAACTGATTTTGCCTCACCGACCAGCCGCGATGAAATCGCCACACGCACCGAGCGAATGGCCGAGCTCGTGAAGCACACGATCACAGGATACGAACCATTCTTTGACGTGCGGTTACTCGCTTTCCCCGAATTTGCACACGCGGCTCCGATCTACCAAACCGTCGACGAACTCCGAGAAAAACTTGCCGTCGAAGTTCCAAACGAACACACCGAGATATACACGCGTCTTGCCAAGGAATACGGTTGCTGGATCCAAACCGGTAGCTTCATCGAACACGACCCCAATTACCCGGAGCATCTCTTTAATACAACCGCATTGGTTGGCCCGAACGGCGTCATTTCAAAATACCGGAAGGTCAATCCTTGGATCCCATGGGAAGTCCACGCCTCACCGCACGACATCCCGGGCTACAACGAAGAACCGTTCCCTGTTGCCCAGACCGAAATTGGAAATATCGGTGTCGCAATCTGTTACGACTGGCTATTCCCAGAAACGATTCGACAAATTGCATTCAACGGCGCTGAGGTCATCATTCGGGTGTCGGCATACATGGATCCATGGGGAACCGCCCAACCCATGGATTGGTGGACCTCGGTGAATCGAACGAGAGCGCTGGAAAACTCGACCTACGTGGTCGCTGCGAACCAGGGTGCAAGCCTCTCGCATTATCCACCCTTTAGTTGGCCCGGTGGCAGCATGGTGGTGGATTTCGATGGTCGCATCCTCGCCCAAGCAGATCCGGGACCAGGCGAAAAAGTCGTCGTCGCGCCCATCAATATTGACACGCTGCGCTTTGAACGGACGCGCCGCAAAGGACACGACATGCGCGCTCACCTTCGGAGCGACATCCACTCATACCTTTCCCGCAATTATTTGGACGCCGGCAATCGAGATCTCTCGATCGACTCCAATAACCAACGCATAGCCGACGCAAAAGAACGGCTCCGGTGAGTGACCCAACGACAATCCGCCTCCTTCTTGCCGTCGGTTTTATTTGGCTTACCACGGCCTGCGGCCAACCAGAGGTGTATTCAAAACACGATGGCGAACGTAACGACCAAGGTGTCGCTCAAATGGGACGCTACGAGTACGAAACTGCTCGCGCAACGTTTGCGGCAGTGGTCGATTCAGCCCCCTCCTGGCTCGAGGTCCGGGTCAACCTCGCAATCGCCACATTAAACCGTCAGCGCGAAGGTGATGAAACACTCGCATTAGAAATGCTCGAAGCAGTTCTAGCAGAAGATCCTCGACATCAACGAGCGCTCTATACGAGCGGCCTCATTCATCTCTATCTGGGTGAAACCGAACAAGCAATACCGCTGTTTCAGCGTGTCGCCACAGCTGATCCCAAAGACCCATACGCCGCCTACTTTCTAGGCCAATCATTATTGCAGGCGGGCGAGCACGTGGAAGCGTCCCAATGGCTGCTTCAAGCGGTTCAACTCGACCCGTACCTGCGGAGCGCGTACTGGGCCGCCGCGCAAGCATTGCGCAGAACAAAACGTGCTGCCGAAGCGACCCAACTGATCGCCGACTATCAGCGGTTTGAACCCAATCCGGCGGCAAAGCTTGCTGGATTCTCATACAAACGCATGGGCCCTAAAGCCGAGGCATTGGCGGTGTCGACGTCGCCCAAAAGTCCCGCTGATGTTCCAAAAGGCGCCCTCTTTAGCGAACCCCAACATCTTGATCCCAGGGACTGGGATGATGCGACGCTAACGAGCGTTGACATCAACGGAGATGTCCTAACCGACCTGGTAGTAACCACGAGCCAAGGCACCACCATCTTTCTAGGCAACCCGACAGGAGGCTTTACCAGCGTAGAAACTCATCCGCTCATGAATCAAACTGGAGCGGCGCTCTGGGGCGATATTGATAACGACGGACTTGTCGACGTTGCCTTCTGCAGCCCAAAGGGAAGTCATCTCTGGCGTCAAACCACCCCCTCTCGGTGGGATACGGTGACGCTCGGTACCAACGAACCATGCACCGCGGGTGCGTTGTTTGACAGTGACCACGACGGCGATCTGGACCTCTTGGTGACTGGCCCAACTGGCAATCTATTGCTTTCTAACAATCGCGATGGAACCTTTCGGTCGATCGCCGAAGATATCGGCATTCGCGGTCAAGGCGGTACGCAAATCCTCGCGGCCGATCTTGACGCCGATCGCGATCTCGACCTCATTATTCTTGGCACCACTGACCACCACGACATCTGGCGCAACGACCGGACGTGGCAATACGAGTCCGTATCCGAGTTGGCCGACCTGGGCGATAGCGCCATAAAAGCCCTCACCGTCGCAGACGTCGATGCCGACGGCTACAACGAAATTTATGCCTTGCAAGAGAGCAACGGATTGGAGGTATGGCAACACGATGGTTCGACCTGGTATCACAAAACGGTCGTTATGCCTTCGCAAACCACGCGTACATGGGACGAGCTAGCCGTCAACGACTTTAATGGCGACGGGCACCCCGACTTGTTGCTTTCGGGTCCCTCCGGCTTTGACGTCTTGGATGTCACGGGCGGTGTTATTTTGTACTCGAGCGATATTGAGACGGCATCGGCGATCGCTGTAACCCTAGAAACCCAACGGGGACCCGCGGTCGTGGTCGCTGGAAAGACGGGGCTCCATGTGTGGCATCCCGGTCCCGGACGTCACCCTTTTCTCACCTTAATCCCCACGGGAAAAAGCGAAGCCCAACAAATGCGGTCTAATGCTTCCGGCATCGGCACGCGTATTAAAGTCCGCAGCGGCGGCCGTTGGTCAATACTGGACGCGCTAGATTCGCATTCGGGACCGGGTCAAAGCCTGAGCCCCGTGAGCATAGGACTGGCCGGCGAGGAGACCGCCAATTTCATCGCGTTGGAGTGGTCTGATGGCGTATCTCAAACGGAAAGCAATCTGAGTACGGACGAGCTTCACACGATAGCCGAACTCCAACGGCAACTCGCCAGTTGCCCCGTCGTCTTTGCCTGGGACGGATCTTCATATCGATTTGCCAGTGACGTACTCGGCGTTGGTGGACTCGGATTTTTTGCTGAACCCGGGAATTACAATCCGCCACGTCCGTTTGAACGGTACCTAATGCAGGCGGATCAACTGCGTCCACGAAACGGTCGCTACCTCATTAAATTGGCCGAACCGATGGAAGAAGCCGCCTACCTCGACGCCGCGACAATCGACGTCTACGACTTACCCGACGACTGGTCGCTCGCCCTCGACGAACGCATGGGGGTCAGTGATCCAGCCGTCAGCGGCCGCGCAATTACCTACCGTCGTTCGGCTACGCCTAGCCGTGTCACAAATCAACAGGGCAAGGACGTCACGAAACTGACGGGCCGACGAGATGCCCGTGCCCCTGACCCCGGTAGGGTCGACCATCGATTCATCGGCCTTTTAGCCGAGGACCAAGTGCTCACGGTCGAATTCGAAGAACCCATTGAAACCAACGGCGCCGTGTTGCTTGCGGATGGTTGGTTAGAGTATGGCTACTCTCAAACGGTGTTTGCGGCGTGGCAAGCCGGGAAACGATATCAGGCACCCAGTCTCGAAGTTCGAGATCGCAACGGGATTTGGCAACCACTGTTAAAAGAATTCGGGTACCCGGCAGGCATGCCGAAGCAAATGGCGATTCCACTAACCAACTTACCGCCCGGCACAAACGCGATTCGGCTCTCAACAAACATGGAAATATATTGGGATCGTCTCCAGATCGTTTGGGAAGAGCCGCTTCAAGACAGCTCTCCCATCACGATCCAACCCGTCTCCGCGCGAATCGGGAAAGTCGGGTTTCCCGAACGCACCACCGGCGAGCAACGACTACCTTATTATGACTACAACAATCGCAGTCCGTACTGGGACACCAAGTATCAAGCGGGCTTTTATACGGCGCTCGGCGAGGCACACGAGCTGATCGAAAAAGTCGATGGCGCCCTGGCAATCATTGGTGGTGGTGAGGAAATTCATTTGGAGTTTCCGGCACTGGCACCAGCTCAACCCGGTTATCGACGCTACTTTGTTCTCGACTTTCGCGGCTACGCGAAGGACATGGACTTGTACACCGAACACGGTGAAACCATCAATCCGCTGCCAAGTAGCCAAAATTTGGATACCCACGCATTGGCCCACCGGAACCGATTGCACGAGCGCTACAATGTTCGTTTTCAGGCTGGCCTTTGACACTTGATGCCACAATGTCTGACACAACAGTGCGGTCGATTCCCGCGGTATCGCATATCCACTTATTTCATTAGCAGGACACGTCTTGCAAGCCGCTGAGGTCGTCAGCCCAGGACTACGTAAACTGCTCGTCGCTGTCATGGTGATTTTTTCGCTGCTGGTGGTCGACTCCGTCTACCTCGCGACCGTCACGTTCTTGCAGTGGTTGAACGACGTCACTCTTGAAAACGCCGTCTATCAGACCGCGTTTCTGGCACACCTTGCCCTTGGTATTGTCATTATCGTCCCATCGATCGTTTACGCGATCCTCCACCTGCGGCGTGCCATCGATCGACCCAATCGGATTGCCGTGCGTCTCGGACTCGCACTTTTTGTCACGCTAGTGGTTCTATTGATCACCGGTGTCGCCCTAACCCGCGGCATGCCTATCGTTGAAATACGAGATCCACTCGGGCGCGAAAGCCTTTACTGGTTGCACGTTATCGCGCCGTTAGTTCTCGCCTGGCTCTTTATCCTGCACCGCTTAGCTGGATCGCGCATTCGGTGGGGAACGGGGATCGGGATTGGCGTGGCAAGCATCGGGCTCAGCGTGGCCGGCGTGTGGCTGAGCGAAACACAGCGTGTCGAGCGTACGCTCGCCCCAGAACCATATTTCTTTCCCTCACTTGCTCGACCGGCCGATGGACGATTCATCGACGCGGCCGATCTGATGCGCGACGAATACTGCGCCGGATGCCACCAAGATATCCATGCTCAGTGGAAATATAGCGCTCATCGGTTCGCCTCATTTAATAATCCCGCCTACCTATTTTCGGTGCGCAACACGCGCCAAATGGCCATGGCGCGCGACGGTGACGTTCGCGCCGCTCGGTTTTGCGCGGGATGCCACGATCCAGTCCCGCTCTTTTCCGGCGCCTTTGACGACCCCGACTTTGACGACGTAAAACATCCAACGGCCGACGCGGGCATTACCTGTGTCGCATGCCATGCCATCGAACAATTGAATAGTCCACGCGGAAATGCCGATTATCTAATCAGCGCGCCCGAACACTATCCTTTTGCGTTTTCAGACGACCCAAGGTTAGTGTGGCTGAACGGCATCCTTATTAAAGGGAAGCCGTCGTTCCATAAAAAGACCTTCCTAAAACCACTCCACAAGAGCGCTGAATTTTGTGGCACATGTCATAAAGTTCATCTACCGGAGGAACTCAACCATTACCGCTGGCTTCGTGGCCAAAATCATTACGACTCGTATCTCCTGAGCGGCGTCTCGGGACACGGTGTCGCAAGCTTCTATTACCCTGATCAAGCGGTCGACAGTTGCAACGAGTGCCACATGCCGTTAACGCCTTCGTCGGATTTCGGGGCAAAACCTGACACGCTGACAGGCACCATGGCGATTCACGGTCACCATTTTCCTGCTGCCAACACCGCGATACCGCACCTACTCGACATGCCACCGGGCGTGAATGAAAAACATCGATCGATTCTGAAAAACTCGCTTCGAGTCGATATCTTTGCGGTTCGCGAAGGTGTCAACATCGAGGCACCCGTGGATGACGCCATACGCCCCAGCGTCCCGATGCTCA
>Ga0310124_10002614_pt1 | contig 12350 bp, 11 predicted proteins | sample CB11b_AW_Bot5_MG_FD_203507 | JGI IMG/M metagenome (GOLD analysis project Ga0310124, IMG submission 203507) | Marine microbial communities from Western Arctic Ocean, Canada - CB11b_AW_Bot5 | ecosystem: Environmental > Aquatic > Marine > Oceanic | place: Canada: Western Arctic Ocean | collected...
CACTTCCATGGAGAATCATGGGTTTTACGTACAGGCGTCGAAACGTGTTGAACAACTGATCAACACGGTCGCACATCCCAATTTTGCCCTGACGATTGACATGGGCAACTTTCTATGCGTGGGCGAGAATCCTGTTGCCGCAGTGCGCCGACTGAGCAAATACGCCGTCATGGCACATGTAAAGGATTTTCATGTGAAAGCAAAACGACAGGCCCCGTCTTCAGGTTGGCTGCAAACGCCGACGCCTATCGCACTGCGCGGGGCAATTGTCGGCCACGGTGATATTGACATACCGGCGCAACTACGCGCCCTGAAAACGGCCGGCTACAAAGGCTACCTGTCGCTCGAATTCGAAGGCCTTGAAGAACCGCCAACAGCCATCCGTTTAGGATTGGATTACCTACGCAGCAAGCTACGCCAAATCAGCTAATACGCGGCGCTCCACGGGCAACGAAACGTCAGTGCATATCCTGCTCTAACTCGTTGAGTAGAGCGTCAATCTTGTCCGACGTGTCGTAGGTGTCAGCCTCAATCTCAACACGCACGCGATCGACCAAGTCCTGGCGCACGTCAGGCAACTTGGCCAAGCGACTGAGCAATTGAGCCTGAACTGACAATTCAATCGCATCGGCGCTGCGTCGCGCAGCCTGCCCCTTGGCCGACGACGGCGTGCTCCTCAAATCCACCCCTACGGCATTGGATTGTCCAACTGGTGAGATTTCACTCATGTCCACCTACTCCTTCTACTTCCGTAACTAACCATAGATAAGGGTGATATTATAGGCCCATTGCAGGCCTTACTGTTCCTTCAACTTTCCTGTTATCGGAAGGCCGTTTCCTTCACTAAGCGGCCAACGCGTGTGACAGTAGTGTTATCGCCTAAAGGCCGATCCAAGCTTTAAGGAAAACACGGCTCACGGTCAACAATGTAAACCATTATTTGACATCGCCTTACAGCCTTATCCGCTGGGTGGCATCCGATAAGAACCCACTGTTCTGTGATGATGCGCATGGCCGTGCCCTATCAGCAATTTTCTTGCTACTAGCGTGACTTGGTTTAGGCTGATTTGATGGCCATTGACCGGCAGGCTGAACAAGGGCTCTGCTGGCTCATGGGTTGGTGATGGCCCATGCCACATCAGCAGCCTGGCGGTTGGCCTGCACGTCGTGCACCCGAAACATGGCCACCCCGGCACCTACCCCCAACGCGGTCGTAGCACATGTCGCCCCCACCCGCTCATGGAAGGGGACAGGTTCGGCGCCGCTGGGACGGCCTATTTCACCCATGAAACGCTTGCGACTGGTTCCCAACATCACCGCAAAACCTGTCTTGACAAACTCGTGCAGGCCAGCCAGTAAGGTCAGATTTTGCGACGAGGTTTTGCCGAAACCGATACCGGGATCGATCATGACCTGCCCTTGGGCTACGCCCATTGCCCTCGCCGCCTCTGCCCGCTCGAGCAGAAATGACTTGACCTGGGCGACAACATCCTCGTATTGGGGATCATCCTGCATATCGACCGGCTGGCCACGCATGTGCATCAGAATGATCGGCGTATCACGCTGAGCCGCCAGCGTGAACATCATGTCATCTTCCCTGCCCGCTGAAACGTCGTTGATAATCGTTGCCCCGGCGTCGAGTGCAGCCGTGGCGACTTGCACCAGCGTCGTGTCGATGCTGATGGCGACATCTGGACCGTAGTGATCGAGTTGCTTTCGCAACAGTTCGATCACTGCGATGACCCGCCGCTTCTGCTCATCACCAGCGACACGCTTAGCACCCGGACGCGTGGATTCGCCGCCCACATCAATCACATCCGCCCCCTGCCGGGCCATCATCAATCCATGCCGTACAGCCGCTTCAGGCTCAATCCACCGTCCACCGTCTGAGAAACTGTCCGGCGTGACGTTGAGTATGCCCATGATCAGAGGCCGATCAAGGTCCAGCGTCCGCCCATCCGACAACTGAAGCGTATTCATGACCGCAGTGTAGATACTCCAATACCCTTCGAGCAACATGGCCGCGAAGCACACAAACCACTGGACAAGTCGTTGCCGCTGGTATCCAATACCGCGATGAGCGAAACTACCGGCAGTTGCCCCCCCCGTGAACAGCCGGAGGCGCCACACACTTGGCCCCTGCTACGCAACGCACTGCCTTGGGTAATCTCAGTGTTACTGCACTTGATCATCGTATTGCTGGCCCTTTTCACCGTCTGGGCCGTGGCCTTCGATCGCGACAAAAACCAACTGGTTGTACCGGTGGCCAGTTTACACCAGCCGGCGAAACCTGAACTCAAATTGCGGCAAGTCAACTTAACTCGCACCCACCGACCGGCCATTGCCCCGCCGCGCCCCGAGTCGCCCCAGCAACCTGACGTTGCCTTACTGGACCACCGCCGGGACCCGACAACCCGGCTTATCGGGGTCTTCGGTACCTTGGGCCAACGCCATGCTGATCCATTTGGACTTATCAACCGCCCTCCACCGCAAACGCAAGCCAAAGTCTTCGGTGTCGGCGGCAATGCACTACAACTGGTCTACGTCATCGACGCATCGGGATCACTGGTCGATTCACTGGAATTCGTCATTGTGGAGTTGAAGCGCTCAATCAGCGATTTGACTGGCCGTCAGCGGTTTTCCGTTATTTTCTTTCAGGGCGATCGTCCTCCACTAGAGGTGCCCCCGCACGGCCTGCAAGCGGCCACTCCGCAGCGAAAACAGGCCGTAAAGAAGTGGATCGACCTGGATTCGGGCAACATCACGGCCGCTGGTACCACCAACCCGGTTCCAGCGATCGAGCTTGCCCTCAAGTACAACCCGCAACTGATCATCCTGCTCTCGGACAATATCACTGGCCAAGAAGGCATGTATGAAATCAAACAGAAGCAACTGCTGCAAGCGATCGAGCAAGCCAACCGCCACGATACAAAGATCAGCACCATCCAGTTTCTTCACCGAGACCCGCTGGAAGCCGCTGGCTTGCCGCCGACAATGAAATTGATTGCCCAGCGCAATGGGGGCCGCTACCGGTTCATTGACGAACAGGAGTTAGTCATGCCATGACAGCCGCGATAGGCCTGTATCTGCTGCTGATCATCACAATGTTAACGTTGCTACCGACCATTAAGGAACACCCATGCACTTGAAATACTCCCTGCTTATCGCCCCCACCATGCTCATGGCCACTACCACGCATGCCGCGGTCGGTACGGACTCGAGCAGCGCTAACACCACAAGCTACTTCACCATGTTTTTCCGCAGTGACGATATGTTGGGCCAGTTGATTATTCTGTTACTGGTCCTATTGTCCGCCTTCACAGTCGCTTACATCATCAAGTTGTTCGTTGACCACCGTCGCAACGTACTCCTACCTGCCATACTACACCAGGAGGTTGAACAGCTGATCGGCCAGAAGAAGTACCGCCAAGCGATTGAAGTCGCAGAGAAAGACAGAAGTTATCTGGGCCTGTTGATTAGCAGCGCGATGCATCAGGCGCCGCACGGATATAGCCAGATGCAGCGGACAATCGAGGAGGTGGCCGACGCTGAAACCAGCCGAATGCTCAGGCCCATTGAATACCTAAACGTCATAGGCAACATCTCACCGATGATGGGACTGTTGGGAACCGTCTATGGGATGATCGTGGCGTTCGAACAGTTGGTTGCTGCCGCCGGCCGGCCCGAACCACACGAACTGGCTGCTGGGATCGGCACCGCGCTAGTCACGACCTTGTGGGGATTGATCGTGGCCATGCCCGCCCTGGCCGGCTATGCACTGATCCGTAACAAAGTTGATACCTTGACTGCCGATGGGTTGACCTTGGCCGAGCAGTTGATTTGCCCATTTAACAGTTCAGAAAAGGGCCCCTCCGGCGGCCAGTGAATAAAGCAGCGATTACCCACAAGGACGAATCTTCATACCACCTTTGATATTGCCCGCCGCACAGCATGCCGCCATCCAAAGTTTACCAACGCGGACCAGCCCAACTCGGCTTCAACGTCACGCCTCTGATAGATGTGACCTTTCTTCTGATCATTTTTTTCATGGTGATCAGCAACTTTATCACGCAAGAGTCGGTAAACATGATCGTCCCGGAACTGGATGAACCGACTGTGCGCCGGTTTGAGCGGATGGATCGCGTGGTGGTCAACATCGCGCCGTTGGAATACGACACGATAGAACGCGATGACGATCACCTTTCCTGGTCAGGACAACTGCAATATGTGAAGATCGGCGCAAAATATTACGGCATGGACGACATGAACCAGATGATCTCCGAATTGACCGAGGTGTCGACAAGCACGACCGACGCCCGGGGCAAGCCGCAGTTGGAGGTCGTGCTCCGCGCCGACAGCGCTCTGTACTACAGTTCTGTGCAACCGGTGATGCAAGCCATCACTGCCGCCGGCATAGGCAAAGTCCATCTGGTTTCTTATCTGCCTCAACAAGGTCCAACCCGGAGCAACCGACGTAATCCGTAAATCAGTCCGAATCGTGCAACTTGCCCATGGATGATGCCAACAAAACGGCCAACCATCGCCCGCGAAGGAAACGAAGCGGGAACGGGCAACCACGCATGGCGCTGAACCTCACCGCCATGATCGACGTGACCTTCCTGCTGGTGATCTATTTCGTAGTCACGGCCAGCTTCAGCCCCGGCGAAGGCATCCTGACCGCAAAACTGCCTCAAGGCACGGGAACGGCCGTCCTGCCCAAGTTGCCTACTAAACCACTTTCCATCATCGTCAGCGATATGGGACCAACCGGATACCGGCTGAGCATCGAAGATTTTGTCACCGAGAATCCGCCCCGCGATTTCCGTGAGCTTTACGAGCTGCTGGTTCGACTTCAATATGACAAAGCGCAAGGCCGGACTTTCGGGACGCACAAACCTGATGACCCCGTCATCATCAAGCCGTCAGGACAAGTGCGCTGGCAGCACGTGGTCAATGCCTTCAATGCCGCGGTGCGGGCCCGATACGAAAACATTGCTTTCGCCCAGGCCCAATGATGCGTGACAAGACGAAAATCAATTTCTGCCTGCTCGCCGCAGCCACGATGGTGGCGCTGCTGCACGCAACCTCGGCCATCCACGGACAAGCATCAACACTCGACAAAAGTGTGCCTGCCTCCGGGTCAGCCCACGGAGACATGGCCGAACTGCTGCTTCATCTGAACAGGACAGAAACTGTCGACGACCCACTTACTGCCAAGCAGATCGAAATCATCCAGCACCGCATCCAGTACAGCCAACCGGACCATGATGCGGCACTGAGAGTGGCCTCACTGAACAAGGCGATCGACGGCCTTCGACAAATCATCAAGGACCATTACGGGCACATACGACGGCCAATGTGGCAGACAGACCTCGCCGAACTGCTGCTGTTCGATCATCTCCAGGTGATCCATCGCGACGCAGTTGCTTTTTACGAATTCGGCGTACCTTCTACCGAGCAGCGCCAGGCAGTGGAGTTGGCCGTGGTCGAGGCGTTTGAGCAAGCAGTTGATGCGGACGATCGTCTTGAATGGTTGCAACGCGAGTTGCCCCACCTGTCCGACGATGAGTCACAACATGTCAACACCGGTTTGTGGCAGATGATGATGGGTAAGTACTTGCTACTACGTACACAAGTGTTGCTGGCCCAAGCCGCCTACGGCGTATCACTGCTTGACGATGGACATGGTTATTTTCTGAACCTAGGCCTAAACCGGTGGGTGCGCGACCAGGCCCGAACAATCGCAGGTGAACGGCGCCGACTTCTCGAACTGGCGACGCAGCGGATCAGACCGTTCACCGCGGATCATACGGATCACCGCGGGGTCAACCGCCAAGCCCTGTCATTGGCCGGCCGTGCCAGTGTTCGCCTCAACGACCTCAAAAGTGCCGCCACATACTTCGAAAAAGCCGCCGAACACGACACTGGTGACTTTGCAGGCCTGGAGGCCCAACTCGGTTATGCGAGTATGCTGGAAAAGTCCGGATCAATACAACCGGCGCAGCAGACTTTTGGCCGGTTGGCTAACCATGCACTGGTAAAATCCACCGTGTCCATACGGCTTCTGGTCATCGATGCCCACCATCGATTTCTACTTCGCCGGGCCGAAGCGTTACCGGCCGATGAACGCAACACCGCAATCGCCGATGCGTATGACGTTTATTTGGATTTACTGAACGGCACGGAGTTGGGACAACGTCACACGGACCTTGCCGATTACATCTACCGCCGCTGGGCATCCAACACGCCAACCGAGGCTGAATTGTCAACGCTGCCACCGGTGGTGGCAGTGGGGGTCGCTGAAACGGCAAGAATCGATGCGCAAAGCCTTCATGCCCAGGCATTGACCGCCGAACAGTCGAGCAGCGGCGAGCGGGCCAAACAGTTGCGCACAGACGCGATGCTGAAAGCAGAGCGGGCTATCCACATTTTGGCGCAACTTCTACAGCGCGAACATCTACCACGCCCTCTTCAAGCCCGTGCTTTATACAACCTTGGCGCGGCAACTTATTTCCGCAGCGTTGAAGAGGCACAGAATGTGACCCGCGCAGCCGGTATCTGGACGCAATTGGCCACGCAAATGCCCGATCAGCCGCATGCCGAGCAAGCAATCAACGAGGCGGCAAAGCTGTTGCGCCGTTGGCACCAGCGCCAGACGCTGCTTACACCGATCAAACAGGCTTACCAACGTGCCGTAGCCGTACTGCTCAGTCATTTTCCGACCAGCGACGCGACCGACTCACAGCGGTGTTATTACGCAACCACCGTGCTAGTCCCCGCAGGCAGGCTGACCGAGGCCATTAGCGTGCTTGATGAAGTACCGCGTCAACACCAGGACTATTTTCAGTCTCGAAAGCAAATTCTTTACACATTGGTGCGCCTGCACACCCTGGCGCCAACGGCGCAGAAGCAGGCGTTGTCCAATCAGATCACCGACCTTGCCCGGCAAGTGGATATCCATGCACATCAAAGCGCGATTGAGGCAACTGTTCATGACGCAGCCAAGGCAATGAACGTCGCGGGACATTGTGTGCTCGTACTTAGCGATCTGGTAACTGGCGATGGCAAGACACAACGCGCCCTCAAACTGCTCAAGCGCGTAATAGATGAATACGGGCAAGACCGCGAACTGGTCCGCCTTGCATTGACCCGTAAAATCAAGGCCCTGGTTGAAGCTAAAATGTTTGATCAGGTAATCGAGCAGGCAAAAAACATGGTGCGAAGCTTCGGGGCCGAGGCGAGCCATGTGATTGAACAAACACTTGATCATCTCGACAGTCAACTCGATCAATTACGGACACGCTTGGCCTCCGAGCAGGTTGCAGACAGACAACGGCAGATTAAATCACAGATTGAAAAAGTGGCTTTAACGGCAGTCACGCTCGGCCAACTGATTTTCGAAGATGGCACTGTGCAGGGCCCCGGCCATGATCGAACACGCACCAGTCGTCTGATTTACGCCAAGTCACTGCGTTTGGCCGGAAGGGCCGATGAAGCGCTTGACGTGATAACGCTGTTGATAGAGTCCGGCGGCGACGACGCAGAGGTCATCCACCACGCCGGCGAAACATATTTTGCCCTCGGGGCCGCTGATGGCCTGGCACGGGCCGTCGGCTATTACGACCAGATTATTGTTGGGTTCAGCAGCGCCCCCTATCCGCCAATCTGGTGGAATGCCTGGATGCGCCGCCTGCAAATCATGGACCAACTTCGCCAGGACACGGCTGACATCCCGATTCGGATCCGCCGTCTGCGCCACATCGACCCGAACCTGGGCGGACCACGGTACAAGCGGCAATTGCTGAGCCTGGCAAGCAAGCATGCCAGGTAACGGGCCTTCTGCCACGGCCTGGGTTACATACTTCCAGCAGCACACCGGTGACTGTAAAATTCCAGCCATGCTTGGGGATACCTTAAAAAACGCGCCTAAGGTGTTCGAGGGCATTCGTTTTAACGTACACCGCCTCAATCGCCGTGTTGATGATGACGCCATGGTGCAGCGGGACGTATGCGTATGTGCCAACTCGGTGGTTATCCTGCCATTGTTGGACGCACAAACGATCGCCTTGATCCGCAATGACCGTCTTGGCGCTGGCCGAACGCTATGGGAACTGCCGGCCGGGACAATGGATGGCGATGAACCGCCCGAGCAATGTGCCCACCGCGAATTGGTTGAGGAAACAGGCTACCAGTCCGCAACGCTGCAACCGCTGATGCAGTTTTTCTCCAGCCCGGGTATCTGGACCGAATGGATGCACGCCTACGTGGCCTGCGATCTGACACACGTCGGCCAGAACCTGGATGACGGCGAGAAAATCACTGTTGAAGTTATGCCGCTGGCCCGGTCGATTCAGATGGTAAGCGACAATACGATTTGTGACGGCAAGACGATCGCCACGCTGTTGTACTACAGGGCCTTTGCCCGGAGCGATACTTGATGGCCTGGTATGAGCGGGATTACAACAGGGCCGGAGGCTATGGCGGGGGTGGCTTCGGCGGTGCGGTCCGTGGCCAGCTGGCAGGCGCGCCGGTGACGCTCTGGCTAATCATCATCAACTTTATTGTCCTGGTGATCAATGCCATCCTCACAGGCAGTAGCCGGGGCGACGCTTTATCGCCTAGGCATTGGGGCAACTTTAACATCAACGATGCGATTTCTCACCTCCAACTCTGGCGCTGGGTCACGTACCAGTTTCTACACGCAGGTTTTTTCCATTTGGCATTCAACATGATCGCACTGTATTTCTTTGGGCCACTGTTGGAAGCCTGGTGGGGTCACCGCCGTTACCTTGCGTTCTTTCTGATATGTGGATCCTGTGGTGCCTTTTTCTATACCCTCCTCGCATTCGTGCCTGACTTACTGCGAGTTGATCCGAACACCCCCCTGATGGGGGCTTCAGGCAGCCTGTTTGGCATTCTCGTCGGCTGTGCAGTGCTTTACCCGCATCACCGTGTCATGCTGCTGTTTCCGCCTATTCCGATGACCATGCGTACACTGGCGCTGATCATTCTCGGTATTGCCACTTTTTCATTGCTTGCCGGGTCACCCAACGCCGGCGGCGAGGCGGCGCATCTCGGTGGAGGAATCTTGGGCTTCGTGCTGATCAAGAATCCGCGCTTTCTCGGGTTTGCAGAGCGTATCGGGACCGGTTGGTTCAAACAGGTCCCATTGCGTCGTTCCCAGCACAAGGCCCAGCAACAGCACCACCTCACGGATTCCGAGCAGGCCAAGGTCGATCGCATTCTGGACAAGGTCCGTGAGCATGGCATGCACAGCCTGACCAGCCGTGAAAAACGAACGCTCAAGCACGCCACCGATCGCCGGCGCCACGTAGGATAAATGGGCGCGACACCTTTTTGACGCCGGATTGCCTTGTAGCGATCGCTATGCCAACTACGTCTGTGGCTTGGCCGTCATTTGGCCAACCAGAGGGTTAGGGATCAATGGGCGTGGCACCGGCAGCGGCCGATTTTTCATTTGGAGTGGACGCCATCACTGCTCTCATCAAATCGAAACGAGAACAGATCCGCGTTTTCGAGCCAGAAATGCAAGCGAAACGTGCGCGAGGGGAAGGCGCCGAGCGTATCGGTGCTCCAGGTCATCGGGTGGTCGAGGCTGTCACCGTTGAAGGCGACCGACTGCTCAAAACGGAATGGGTTGGGCCACCAGCCGTCGCGCGACCCCTCTGCCTCACGCACCGCGACCTTGATGAAACCATCGTTCTTTGTGGTCCGGGCATTGATCCGTAATTTGCCACCTGGGTAGGCCAGTGGCCGCGTCAGCATCATGCCGCCGTCGTCACCGGCGCTCACGGACACGAAGCCGTCACGGCGAAGCGTGCTCAGGCAGATAGTGCTGCGCTGGGGGTCGGAATCAACGCGGTAGCCGCCGTGCAGATACTCCCGGCCCCCGTAGTAGATACGAACATGGTCATCCATCTCGATAATGTTGCCCATGCCCATGGCCATGCCCCAGTCGCAGGCGTGCTGCTGCGAGGGCGAGGTGTCGATGAATACCGGCTTGTTCGGGTGGCGGTGCCATTGAAAACCGTCGCGACTCCAGGCCAACTCGGTGTTCATCTGGAAATCGCGGCCGTCGGCCAGCCGCTCTGCAGGCTTGGCGTGAGAATAAAGGCGGCACAGGAGTCCCACGTAGACGCCGTGGTAGGGCGTCACGTGCATCGAGTAAAGGAAGGATGGGTCGTTCTCCTCGCGCCTTACGATGTTGAGCGGCTGCGTCCAGGTGATCAGGTCCTTGCTCTCGGAGTAGGCGATGCGCCGGATTTCGCCGGCATTGACAGTGGCCCGCCGGTACATCATGAACACATCGCGGTCGGGGTTGTAGACGATATTGTTGCCGGTGTCGGTGCGGCCGCGCCAGATCGGATTCTCCGGGGCGGGTGTGAAGTGAATGCCGTCTTCGCTGAAGGCGATCAGGTTGCGCATGCCGTGGCTGCGCTCGGGGTTTGTAGGGTTGACGTCGTCGTCCATCAGAACGTCGCAATATACCATCGCGTAGCGCCCGCGATCACGCATGCGCTGCGGCAGTTTCGTGACAAAGAGGTTGTCCGTGTAGCTCTGGACGAAGATATTGTTGTCCTTGCTGCCCTTGTACTCGATCAGTCCGAGGTTCGGGCGCTGCCACGTGATCCCATCATCTGACTCGTAGTAATGGCCGCGGGCATTTGAGCGCTTCTTACCCAGTCTCCTGACCTGCGGGGACTCGAAGACGGGAATCCACATGCGGAATCGGCCGGTGTCCGGATCCCGCATGACCGTGCCGAACGATGCCATGTTGCTCTGCTCGTAGTCATGTTCAGGCGCGAGAATCGGGTTGTCCGGATGCTTCTGCGGCTGGTGTACCTTGCGCTCTGCGCCAAGCAGATCGTCCATGACGTGCCAATCCAGGAGCAGCTGACGCTCGTGTCCCACCGACAATGGATCGCTGGGCTGGATGTCGTGAGAACCATTCAGCGTCTGTATGCCTTTGTCGATGCTCGTGGGTTTGAAGGCGTATTTGTAGACCTGAAGGGTGGGCATGATTTTCCTATTATCCACACGAGTGCAGTTTGCGCACCTCAGTTGCCCCAACTGCCCCAGTACCGGGCTGATGAGCTGGCATGCCCGACATCGTAGTAAATTTCGAAGGGCGTGTGTTCAACGTGGCCGTCGAGAAAAGAGGAATTGAAGTTACCCATGTGTCGCTGTGAGGGTCTCATTGTTTCCCACCACTCGTGTCCTGGCGGTACGTTAGGCCAGAAGTTATATATCTCGGGCCACATGGGCGGCTCGATGTAGTTGCCCGCATAGCCGCTTGCACTATCCATGAACCAAAGTGTGTTACCGGGTTCATCGAAGTAATCTGGTACCGGAGGCACGCTATTGGGAATACTGCCAGCATAGCCGCTGTATGGTGAGTCATACCGGCCAGTAACCAGCGTATTGAACCCATAACTGAGCCCCTTCTGCGTACCTGGCCAGATCACGCCGGCCTGAATCAGTTCCGGGTCCGATTCCCAGTCCGGACAAAACGCTGCGTCGTCGTTCTGATAGTACGGCCAGACCGAACCGAGCTCGACGCGGGCGGGTGCCGAATAGCCCCAACCCTCGACCCCGAAAAAAGGCAGGTGCACCGGCGCGGCCGGGTACCCGGGCTCGGCCCACCACGCGGGCAAGCGTCCCGTGTCCTGGTAGTACATCAGGCAACCCAACACGAGCTGGTGCTGGTTACTCAAACAGGTCACGCTTCGGGCTTGGACCCGAGCCAGTCGCATGGCCGGCAGCAACAGCGAGATCAGTATCGCAATAATCGATATGACCACCAGCAACTCTATGAGGGTAAAGCCACCACGAGACAATCGTACGACAGGACGGGACCGGGCCGTGACACCCTTACCCAGCACTGTGTGGAGGCAGGCCATGTAACCTAGTAAGTATCTTTCAATCGCACGGCCACGGCAATAAAAAAGTACCTGGCACCCAGCGGACCATGCAACCGCCCCGCGTGGTTTTAGAATGCAGTTTACCTACCTCAGTTGCCCCAACTGCCCCAGTACCGTGCTGATGAGCTGGCAGGCCCGACATCGTAGTAGAGTTCGAAGGGCGTGTGTGAGGCGTGGCCGTCGAGAAAAGAGGAGTTGAAGCTACCCATGTGCCGCTGTGACGGGTGGTGGGTTTGCCACCAGTGCGGGCTAGGGATGCCAGGCCAGAAGTTATATATCTCGGGCCACATGGGCGGCAGGATGTAGTTGCCCGCATAGCCGCACGCACTGTCCATGAACCAAAGCGTGTTACCGGGTTCATTGAAGTAATCTGGTACCGCAGGCACGCTATCGGGAATAGCGCCGGCG
>Ga0310124_10002615_pt1 | contig 12347 bp, 9 predicted proteins | sample CB11b_AW_Bot5_MG_FD_203507 | JGI IMG/M metagenome (GOLD analysis project Ga0310124, IMG submission 203507) | Marine microbial communities from Western Arctic Ocean, Canada - CB11b_AW_Bot5 | ecosystem: Environmental > Aquatic > Marine > Oceanic | place: Canada: Western Arctic Ocean | collected...
CAAGGGCAGCAGGACCAAGACTGTGAGGTAGTTGAAGACGTCGTGGCAGACGGCAATGGGAAACGCGCGCTCGAATTCGTCCCGCCGTCCCATGTGGGCAAGGGCCACGACGGTGGCAGTGACGGTCGTTCCGATATTGGCGCCCATGATCATCGGCACCGCGTTCGACAGCGGCAACGCCGACTCAGGCGCCGCGACCAATCCGACGACCATGGCGGTGGTCACCGACGAGCTCTGGACAATAGTGGTTGCCAGGATGCCGACGACCAGTCCCATGAAGGGGTTCGCGGTAGCGGAGAAAATGACGTCGAGCGCATCTCCACCAAGTAGCTTGAACCCCTCTCCCAAGGTCTTGACACCAATCAAGAACCCAAAGAGGAGCAGCAGAACGGTGATAAGCCGAGCCGCAGGGCTGTAATGGTCCGGCTCGGGTCTCTGCGATGCGGATGCCACGGGGGGTCGATGGGTTATCGGAGAACTCGCGGCAGACAGTCAGTTTACACGATGCTGACGCGGACACTATAGTGGACTGTGGGTCCCCTCGGCAGGACACGGTGTCCTCCCGCCAGGCCTCGCGTGATGGCCGCTAACTGAGGTACTCGGGCATCCGGTCTTGATGACAATGGCCCGCCATGAGTCGAGACCCAGACGTGAGACCGACAAACAGGCCCGGTGTGACCGCTCAACGACGCATGTGAGCCGGATACCCCGCGGTGGGCTTCTTGCGAGTCACGCCACGAAGGCAGTGGGCATGACAATTGCTAGTCGTATGTAGTGAGAGGACCTGAGATGTTGACCAAACCGATCGCGCTCGTCGGGCTCGCCGCCGTGATGCTCGCGGCGGGGGCCGGCTCCTACTTGGCGGTCCGACAGAACACGGCGCCGCTCCAGCAAGGTGCCACCGCAGAGAACGCGGCAACCATCGGACCGGCCGAGGCCATCCCAACGCCAGAGAGCCTGGCCGGCGCGGCACCTTCGGCACCGGTCGGTTCTCGGTCCTCGACGACCGCCTCAGTCGCTTCGACGGCCGGGACTGCTGGCTCAGCCAAAGCAGGTCGTGCTCGGCTGGCAGTGGCGGTGCGGCCGGACATTGCGCGCACCCCAGCCCCACCCAGCCCCAGCCGGCCGGAGCGCACCGATGACCAGCCCGCTTCGAGCGCGAACGGCACCTCGACCACTGACCGGTCTGTGGTGGAACCATCGGACGCGCCACAAAGAGACACGGCAACCACCGAGCCGGAAGTGCCGCTGGCAGCGGGTGGGAACGACGTCGTCGCATCCGAGCCAGAACCGGCCCAAGACTCGCCGGTCGAACGAGCCTCAGGGGGCCTACCTTCGGTCGAGGGCTGGAGCCGCGTGGAGGGGAGTACGCCAGCCGAGTCGGATGCTCCCCCACCGGTCGCCGTCGAATCGTCGGTCGACGAGTCGAGCCGGGAGGTCGAGCCGATTCCGACGCTGGTCGAATATGAGATCGCCGCAGACTCGGTCATCGGGTTGCAGGTGGAGACGCCGGTGTCGACCCGCACCGCCGAAGTCGAAGATTCCGTCGAGGCCCGGGTGACCCGTGATGTGCTGGTCGCTGACCAGGTCGCGGTGCCGGCCGGCACCCGGATGTTGGGTTCCGTCGTGCTCGTCGAACAGAGCGGCAAGCTGCGCGACGCCTCTCGCCTGGGCGTCCGATTCCACACGCTGGTGATGGGTCAGGGCCCAGAGGTCCCGATCGTCACCGAAACCATCTATCGAGAAGGCACCCCCAAGGGCCGTGACAGCGTGGCCAAAATCGGCGGAGCCGCCGTCGGTGGCGCAATCCTCGGGGCCATCTTCGGGGGCACCCGCGGCGCCGCCATCGGGGGCTCAATAGGAGCCGCCGGCGGCACGGCGGCGGCGATCAACGGCGAGGCCGTCCCGGCCGGTCTGCCGCCCGGGACGATGCTGACCGTTCGGCTCTCACGGCCGGCCATCGTCGCCGTCGAGCCGTGATTCTCGGCCATCGAAACACCGAGAACACGGGCGTTGCACGCCCAAAATTCGATGGATTGACCCCATGGTATAGTGCGCGCGTGGACGATATTACGCAGGCCGTCCTATCTCGCGAAGAGGTAGCCCGATACCTGCGCGGCGGCCCCGATCTGTCGCCGGACCAAGCCCACGAGCGGATTTCCGGGTATCTCGAAGAGCTTCGGACCACGCAACGATACTCAGTCTATCGCGCACTGAAACACCCGCTGTACCCGATTCTCCGGAAGGTGAGTCGGCACCCTGAACGGCTTGAGATCCCGAAGGCCGCGACCCGAACGAACCGGGTCATCTACGCGTCCAATCACAAGAGCCACATGGACTACCTGGTCGAGCTGCTTGTGCTCGACGAGAACGGGATCCGTCCACCGGTCATTGCCGCCGGCATCAACCTGTTCAAAGGGGCCATGGGTCTGCTCAATCGTCATATCACCGGCGCAATCCCAATCCGCCGTAACTCGCGCGACCCGGCGTATCTGGCAACCCTGCGCGGCTACGTCGCTGAAATCGTGTATCGCCACGATCTCTTCCTTTATCTGGAAGGCGGCCGAAGCTACAGCGGTGAATTCAAATCGCTCAAGACCGGCCTGCTGCAGGCGGTTGTCCACGCGCGTCATCCAGACGCAGTCATCGTCCCGGTGGCCATCGCCTACGATCTCGTGCTCGAAGACCAGACGCTGGCTCGGCAGGGCGTGAAACGCCGCCAACGTGCCTTCAGCGCGGAGGTGGCGGAGATGGTGCGGTACGCCGTGGGCTACGAGTCGCGAGCGTTCGTCACGTTCGGCCAGCCGATTCCACTGAGCACGGTGGACTCGGAGTCTCGCCGCGATCTCGTCATGCTGATGCGCCGTACGCGTGACTCGATCGGGAAAGCTTACAAGGTACTCCCCACCGCCCTCCTGGCGGCCGCCCTCCGACCCTCGACGCGACGGAGAGATCTCGAAGACCGCATCGACCAACTACTCGACGCTCTACGGCTTGTCGACGCCAACCTCGGGGTCGAGAGCGGTCGTGACGCCGTCGACGAGGCAACCGGGCCACTCGTGGCTCGGGGCATCATCGTGGTCGAAGGAGACCGCTACCGGGTCCGTGACCGGCTGGTGCTCAGATACTACGGGCGCGCGCTGAACCACCTGCTACGCGACCGCGGCGGCTCCACACGGACCCACTAACGGCGGCTCCCGCCAGGGCGCGCGACAATGCGTGCCCCGCGGTCGCGGAGTGGGGCATTCGGGGTCCCCGCGAAGCGGACGCGTGGGGTTCGGGGCGCAGCCCCGTCTGAGTAAGGCCTCTGACCAAAATAAGCTTGCCATGGTGGGGCGGCGCGGCGCCCGCCCGGCAAGGCGCGAGGAGTGCGCATACCGGGAGTATGCAAGCGGCGAACAACGCAGACGGGCGGGATGCCCGGGCGACCCATTTGGTAAGTTTGTTCTGGTCAGAGGCCTAAGGACATGCTCGACTCGTTGTCGCGTGTGGTCTTTCACACGCTGGCCGGCAGCTCCACCCTGAAGACCCTTGCCTCGAGGTACGGCATGCGGCCACGTGGCTTCGCCCGGCGATTCATCGCTGGCGAGACGCTGGTCGACGCCATCACGACCGCGGCGCCTAGGTTTCCGAGCGAGGCGTCCGGAGACGGCGGACGTCGCGGCATCGGCTCAGCGGGGTCACAGCCCGCCTAGCTGCTCCCTCGACCTCTTCAGACGGGGCTGCGCCCCGAACCCCACGCGGCCCTCCCGTGGAGACCCCTGGGAGCCCCACTCCGGGGCCGCGGGCCGCGCGCATTTTCGCGCGCCCGTGCCTTCCCTGGGTGTCACACGCGGGGCATGAAGCCTCGGGCAGGAAACGGTCACGCCCAGCTGGCGGCCGTAGCAAGGGCCTTTAGGCCCGCTGAACGATCAGCGCCCCTGAAGGGGCTGGCTACGATCCCACGGCCGCCGTTTCCTCACGAGACGAACGCCTCACTCTGAAACCACCCGTCATCGCTTCTCAGCCTGCTAGCGTTCTGTGCTAGCAATACGCGTGGGCCAGTTGGGTCAACGCGTCGCGGCAGATGAGGACTGACTCGATGTCGACGTACTCTTCCCGGCTGTGCAAGCCGGCCCCGCGAGGTCCGAAAACCACTGAGGGGATCCCCGCCCGCCCGAGAATGGCGGCGTCGGTCCAGAAAGACATACCCACCGGCTCCGGCGGCAGGCCTCGTGAGCGCAGGACCTGGGCCAGAGCCAGGCGCACCGGGTCGTCTCTCGGGGCCTCGTAGGGCGACCGACTGAACAGCGGGCGAGCCCTCCCTTCAAACTCGGGGTCGTCGGCGCGCAGCGCTTCAAGAGCGCCCTGGACCGCGGTCAATCCAACATCTGTCGGCTCGCCGGTCAGGGTTCGGCGTTCGAAGCGCATCTGGCAGGAATCCGGGTAGACACTCAGCTCGCGCCCCCCAGCGATCGTCGACGCGTGCAAAGACCCGGTTCCCAGCAGTGGGTGCGGCCCCTGCCGGCGCAGGTCGACATCCACAGCCTCCAGCCGGGTCAGGACCCGTCCCATCCTCATGATGGCGTCACGGCCATCCTCGGGACGACTCCCGTGTGCGGCTCGCCCCCGAGTCTCGACCTCGACCCACTCGAACCCCTTGTGCGCGGTGGCCAGGGCGAGATCGGTCGGTTCGGTTACGACCGCCCCGTCTGCGTGGTGCTCCTGGACCAACGCATCTGCCCCCAGACTGCCGTGCTCCTCATCGGCGACCGCGGCTACCACGACGCGTCCCGTGGGAAGACCGCCGCTCCGGGCGATACCTGACACGGCATCGAGCGCCGCGGCGAGACCGCCCTTCATGTCCTGTGTTCCACGCCCATACAGACGGCCGGACCGTGTAACCGGGTCGAAGGGCGCGTCCATCCCCTCAACCCCGACGGTATCCATGTGGCCGCAGAGCATCAGCGTCCGGCCTGGTTGTCGCCCGTTGAGCACGCCCACCACGTTGGGGCGGCCGGGGGCCACCTCGGTGACCTCCGCGTCGAGCCCGGCGAGGGTCAAAGTCGTCGCGATCAGATCGGCGACAGCCGCCTCGCCGGCGGCACCGGGGACCAAGGATGGGTTGACGGAGTCGATCGCGACGAGGTCGCACAACAGCCGGATGGCCGGGTCCACCCCCACGACGCTATTCGACCCAGTCGGCGATGAACACGTTCGTGTCGCCCTCCACGCGGGCACCCCGGTTCGAGGCGAACACGAGATGGGCGCCGTCCGGCGAGAACATCGGAAATCCGTCGAACGTACCGTTGAAGGTGATCCGTTCGAGCCCCGTGCCGTCCTCGTTGATGATGAAGAGGTCAAAGTTGCGGCCGTCGGGATCGTGAGAATTGGAACTAAAAATGATCCGCTCGCCATCCGGGTGCCAGAACGGCCCGAAGTTTGCCCCGCCGAGGTCGGTGACCTGGCGGGGATCGCCACCATCGGCGTCCATGACGAAAATTTCCAATGCCGTCGGTCGCCAGAGCCCCTGGTCGAGCAGCGACCGAAAGTCGTCCAGCTCGGCCCCGGGCTCGATCACGCGTCCGCGATAGACAATCTTGCTGCCGTCTGCAGAAAAGAACGGTCCGCCGTCGGGTCCCGGACTGTTTGTCAACCGCTGCACGTCCGACCCGTCACCGTTCATGGAGTAGATCTCCATGTCGCCGTCGCGCACGCTCGTGAATACGATCCGCCCGTCAGGCCCGATCGTCGCTTCGGCGTCGTATCCGTCCTCACTCGTGAGTCGGGTCATCCCCGACCCGTCAGGACTGGCCGTGAAGATGTCATAGCTGTCGTAGACCGGCCACACATACCCCATCTCGAAGCCGGGTTCGGGCGGACACTCGGCGCCCCCCAGGTGGGTGGATGCGTACAGAATGGACTCGCCATCTGGAAAGAAATAGCCGCAGGTGGTACGCCCTTCACCGGTGCTGACCATCTGCGCATCGGTGCCGTCCAACTCCATCGTGTAGATCTGGTCGCACGGCACGCCCTCCCGCTGCGTCTGAAAGATGAGACGGCTGCCGTCGAACGCGTAGTACGCCTCAGCGTTCTGTCCGGTAAAGGTGAGCTGGCGGAGATTCGTCAACCGCACCTCTTCGCTCTCAGTCCCGCCGGAAGCGACAGGCGGTTCGGCCATCTCGGCCACCGGCTCCGAATCGCCGCATCCCGCCACCACCAACAGGGAGAGACTCCCAACTACAGCCAAGACGCGGTTGCGCATTTCATCTCCTCCGAAAACAGTGCAATTCTCTTTCCGACGACGACCGAGTACACCGTGACTCACGCCCATCAGATGCGCCCGAGCCACTCGAGCAGGCCCAGGGTAAGCCATGGTACATAAGTGATCACTAGGACGCCAAACCCTAGAATGACCAGGAGCGGGACCGATGCACGGTAGACCTCGAGCAGGGGCCTGTCGAATCGGTACGAGGCCAGAAACAAGTTCAGACCGACGGGCGGCGTCAGAAACCCCAGCTCCAGATTGGCGATGAAAATGATGCCGAGGTGCAACGGGTGTATCCCAAACTGTTCGGCGACAGGGACGATGAGCGGCACGACCACGAAGATGGCCGAGAAGATGTCCATCACGCACCCGACCAGCAACAGGAAGATATTCAGGCCCAGTAGGAACATCAACCGGGACCCGATATTCGCTTCTGCCCACTCGACCAGCCGGAACGGCACTTCCGCATCCACCAGATACGCGGTGAACCCGACGGCCACGCCCAGAATGATCAGGACCCCGCCAACCAGCACCACGCATTCAGTGAAGGCCTCGCGCAACCCCTGCCGCAACGTGAAGTCGCGATGGATGACACCCTGGATGAGCGCGGCATAGAACGCGGTGACCGCGGCGGTCTCCACCAGCGTGGCAAACCCGCTGAACAGTACGCCCAACACGACGAACGGAATGCTGAGCTCCCACTTGGCTTCCCAGAGCGCCGCCCTGAACTCGGGCCAGCCGAATCGACGGCGACCGGCTCCGGTGCGCAGGCCCTCGCGTACACCCCATGCGGCGGTGAGCCCGATCAGGAGGATGCCGGGCGCAACGCCAGCCACGAACAAGTCGTCGGGCGCCACCTGCGCCACGATGGCATACAGAATCAACGGCATCGCCGGGGGGAAGAGCAACCCGAGCGATCCCGACGCCGTCAGCAACCCGAGCGAGAAGCGGTCTCGATATCCGTCCTTCAGAAGCGCCGGAAACAACAGGCCGCCCAGCGCCAGAATCGTCACTCCCGAACCGCCTGTAAATACCGTGAAAAAGGCGCACAGCAGCACGCACACAATGGCCGTGCCACCCGGGATCCAACCGACGCCGGCACGGAACACACGCAGCAACCGCTCCGAGGCGTTCCCCTGGGCCAGAATGAAACCGGCCAGCGTGAACAATGGGATGGCTGGCAGGTGCGGTTGAATGTTCAGGCCGTAGGTCTCGATGGCGACAATCACCGGCAGGTCGCCGTCGCCCATGTACAGCAGCACCGCCGCCCCGCCGAGAATCGTGAAGATGGGCGCGCCGAGAACGGCGGCCGCGAGCACCAAGGCAATCAGCGGCCACAAGGGCACCCCTTCGAGCACGTACGCGGTAAGCCCGAGCCAGAGCCCGATGAGCACCCCGGCGAAGGCCAGCGCCCGACCCACCCAACCAGGGGACGCACGCCAGACCAACCGGAGAGCGATCACCGAGAACGCGACCGGCAGCACCAGCTGGGCCACCCAGACCGGCACGCCGGCGGCCAGCATGGTGCCGTCCTCCTTGTCGAACAGCACGAGCTGGTAGGCGGCGGTGGCGAGGATCGTGGACACGGCCGAACCGACGAGGGCCGCAAATACCGTGGTCGCTCGCCGCGTGCGTCCCTCCGGTATGAAGGTGGCGGTCGCCAACGCGATCAGCTTGCCCTCGCGAGCGGCCAGCGCGGCGCCGAGAAACCCGACCCACAGCGTCAGATGTTGAACAATGGAAATGGAACCGGGGACGCCACCGGAGAGCACTGGCCGCACCACAATCTCGGCCAGCGGCAGGAGCACCATCGCCGCAAGCGCGAGATTCGCGACGAGTTCTTCGCTGCCACGCAGCGCCCGCACCAACAGTGACCGCCCGCCAGTCGTCTCGGCTGGGGCGCTGTCGCTCATGAGTGCACGGGCAGGGATCGCGTCGGTCGGCTAGCGGGAAGCCCGAAAGGCGTTCCGCTCGCGTAGCGCGTGGTCGTAGACGTCGGCGGGAATCATCGTTCCCCGCCAGGAGGCCGTCAACCCGTCGGCAATCGTCCGGAACGACGCTTTGACGGCGTCGTCCAGCTCTACGACCGTGAGACCGCGACTCTGCATCTCGGTGATCGACTGTCGATCTTGTGCCGGAACGTCGCGAAACAGATCCTGTTCGACGCGCTTCGCAGACGCCCGCAATACTCTCTGGTCCTCCTCGCTGACACGGTTCCACGTCCGCTCCGCCACCACGGTGATCCCCAGGATCGGTGTGAGCGGCACGTCAAGCATGTACGGCGTCTTGTCATACCACTGGAACAGCAACGCCACGTACGGGGCGGTCGGGTAGGCATCGATCAGCCCGGTGTTCAGTCCCAGCAGCACGTCGGTGACCGCGAGCGGCTGCGGATTGAAACCGTTCTCCTTGTACCACTGCAGCATCTTCTCGTCGCCGGCCGCCGTGTAGACCTTCGTTCGCTTGAGCTCATCGAAGGTTTCGACCCGGTCGGCCGTGAAGAAATGTGCCCATCCGGCGTGACCCCAGTTGAGCAGCACCAGCCCCTGGTCGGCCAGCACCTTCTCGAACGTCGGGGTCAGCTTCTCGACCACGTGGAACGTCTCCTCGTCCGACTCGAAGAAGAACGGGATGCTGAGCACGTTGAAAGCCTCGTCGATGTCGCCGGGCAACGCGAACACCGCCGCCTGGGGGCGACCGGCCTTGAGGCGCCGAGCCAATGACCCCTCGTCCTTGACCGAGCCGGCGAGTACGCGGAGTCGCACGCGACCATCGGTCTCACGCTGCCACTGGGAAGCCATCTCCTTGAGCGCCTTGTCCCACACGGAGTTTGCGGGTAGAACGGACCCCAGCTGGATTCGGGTCCCTCGCTGGGCAAGCAGAACGACCGGCGCCAGTATCAGGGCCACCGCAAGGACAAATAAACGCGATCTCATGGAAGGGTCTCCTCCGTCTCCAGCGGATCGAAAAAAAGGTCGTCAACCTGGTCAAGAAGGGCCCGAGCTCGTCGCTGGCTGACAAGATTCAGCAACCGGAGGCTCGTGTCCTCGTCCGGATCCACCATCAGAGCGGTCGTGAGTAGCTCCTGAAACTCGGCTCGGTTCTCCTCCGGCACCGACACACCCGCCGCGAACGTCACATACGGGCTGGCGTCGAGCCCGGCCGACAACTCGACGGCCCGTTCAAAGTGCGCACGCGCACGCTCCGGCGACCCACCCAACTGGGCTGGAAGGGCCTCCAACGTAATCAGGGCCGAGTGAAGCGAGCCCCGCTCGTAGTCCTCATCGAGTTCCAGCGCCCGCGACAACAGCGCCCGCACCGCAGGCAGATCCGCGATCAAGCTCGGTTGATCCAGCGCATTCGAGATGGCCAACCCCCAAGCGGCGCCGAGCAGAAACAGTACCTCGACGTCTGCCACCTCCGTGTCGGCCAGTGCCGACGCCGGATTCTGTCGTAACCCCGCCGTGATGCCGTCGTACCTCAACTCGAGGCTGCGCAGACAGTAGTCGCGCGCCCGAACAAAAATCCGCCAGGTGCGATCCCGCAACGCGGCGGAACGCTCATAGTCGCCTTCCCAGTCAGCGACCTCGGCGTCGGCCTGCAAGAATGCGTTGCCATACAACGTGAACCCGGTGCACGCGAAGACCAGGGCCTGGGACTGTTCCGGCTCCGCATCCAGTATCGACTCGATCGTCAGGAGCAAAAACGGCAACGCATCCCGTACGAGTTCGGGATCTTCCTCCGAGCGATACACGTCAGGATTCGCGAGCGTCGGTACGATCGCGTTGACGGCCATCGATCGCAATGAACACCCGCCGGACGCCAACACGGTGATGCCGGCGAGCACCGCGGCTCCGAATCGAACACTCACTGAGTTGCGCATGAATGGAACGAGCCGGACCTTCCCCGCTATTGATTCGGTTCGACACCGATCAGACCAGACTCCCAATAATATCAGCGTTGAGCGACATCACGGGTGACACCCGGTCAGACGTCGCGGGTGCGGCGCTCGAGTTTTGGCACGGGCTGCGTGCCCATCCGTGCCAAAATCCGCCGAATGTCCAGGTTCGTCACCATCCGGCGCGGCTGGTTCCTCAGGGGCAGCCACGACGGACAAGCGGCCGAACGACCCGTGCGCCAGATCTGGGTCGATGCGTTTCAGTTGGCCATTCACCCGGTCACTCGTTCCGAGTATGCGCGTTTTCTGGCCAAGACGGCTCACCCGCGGCCGCGGGAATGGGACAACCCGGCGTTCGGGCAACCAGACCAACCGGCGGTCGGTGTGAGCTGGCACGATGCTCGGGCGTATTGCGCGTGGCGGTCAGAGAAGGATAGCGCGGTGCGGCTCCCAACGGAAGCGGAGTGGGAGCGGGCGGCGCGTGGCGGTCCGGATGGCCGACGGTATCCATGGGGCGATGACGTGCCGGAATGGGTTCCCAACGGCGGGCACGGCCCGCTCGCCGGCCCGTGGCGAGTCACACTCGGCCGCCCGAACGGATTCGGGCTGTATGGCATCGCCGCGAACATTCACGAGTGGTGCTCGAACTGGCACGACCGGGAGTTCTACGCACAGTCGCCAACCGTCAACCCGGCTGGCCCCGAAATGGGCACCCGACGCGCGTCGCGGGGGGGAGCGTGGCGTCATGCGGTCACCATCAACCGGACGGCGGCGCGCAGCAGTCTCGACCCCACGTTTCGCTACACCGACTACGGATTTCGCCTCGCCAGGGACTATTACTCAGACGGGGCTACGCCCCGAACCCCCGCGGCGACTCCGCGGGGACCCCGAGTGCCCCACTCCGACGCCGCAGGGCGCGCATTGTCGCGCGCACGCGTCTTTCTTCGCGAGCGGCACGCCTGGGCGCGGCCATGACCGAATTTGAACTGGCATCGCGAATCGCCGAGCGGGTCCGGGCCGCGAACGGCCGTGCACTGTTCGTTGGCGGATGGGTGCGAGATCGGCTGTTGGGGCGGGAATCGAAAGACATCGATCTCGAGATTCACGGTATCGAGGCCGCGCCGCTCCGAACGCTGCTCGAGGAGGTCGCGCCGGTGAACGCGGTCGGCGAGAGCTTCACCGTCTACAAGGTGGGCCCGGTCGATGTCGCACTACCACGCACAGAGTCGAAGACCGGCCACGGTCACCGCGGTTTCGAGGTCACCGGCAATCCTCACCTGTCGATCGCGGACGCGGCCCGCCGTCGCGACTTCACGATCAACGCGATCGCCTGGGACCCGGTGACGGAGCAGTATCTGGACCCCCACGGCGGAAGAGCCGACCTCGAGCACCGGCGGCTATGCGTGGTCGACCCGACCACGTTCGGCGACGACAGCCTACGGGTCCTCCGTGCTCTGCAGTTCGCGGCACGATTCGAATTGTCCCTCGACGACCAGACCCGCCGAATCTGTCGCGCCACCCCGCTCGACGACCTCCCGGCGGAGCGGATCTGGGGAGAATTTGAAAAGCTGCTTCTCCTGTCCGACCGGCCGTCGCGGGGCTTCGAACTGGCGCTCGACCTGGGCGTCGTTGACCAGCTGTTCCCCGAACTCAAGGCGCTCGTCGACTGCCAACAGGAGCCAGAGTGGCATCCAGAGGGTGACGTCTGGGTCCATACAATGCTGGTGATCGACGAGGCCCGCACACGTATCGACGACCTGCCGCGCCCCCAGCAGGTAGCCATGATGCTGGGCGCGGTCTGTCACGACCTCGGCAAGCCTGCTACCACCGAGCTCATCGATGGGCGGATTCGCTCCAGGAATCACGAAGAGGCCGGCGTGGCGCCGACCCATGCCGTGCTCGACCGGCTGAACGTACGTTCCATGAGTGGCTACGACGTCCGCCACCAGGTCGTCGGTCTGGTCGCCCAGCACCTGAAGCCGGGCATGTGGCACTGGAGCACCAACGATGTCGGTGACGGGGCGTTCCGACGATTGGCCCGGAAGGTCGACCTCGAGCTGCTGGCCAGGCTGGCGAAGTCAGACTGTCTGGGGCGGACCGGTGCGTTCGATTGCTCGGCGATGGATTGGTTCCTCGGTCGAGCCAGAGCGCTGGGCGTGGAGCACGCCCCACCGGCGGCACTCCTGATGGGTCGCCATCTGC
>Ga0310124_10002620_pt1 | contig 12342 bp, 15 predicted proteins | sample CB11b_AW_Bot5_MG_FD_203507 | JGI IMG/M metagenome (GOLD analysis project Ga0310124, IMG submission 203507) | Marine microbial communities from Western Arctic Ocean, Canada - CB11b_AW_Bot5 | ecosystem: Environmental > Aquatic > Marine > Oceanic | place: Canada: Western Arctic Ocean | collected...
CTGAAGGTGGCTCCCCTACTCCAACGGCAACTTGTCGAGTCGCCGATCCTCTCGCTCCTGCTGCTGGATGTATTCTCGGATCACGCGTTCATCCCGACCGACGGTCGACACGAAGTACCCGCGCGCCCAAAAGTGCTGCCCGGCGAAATTGCGCCCCCGGTCCGCAAACTCCCGGGCGATCTGGATCGCGCTCTTCCCCTTGATATACCCGGTCACCTGCGACACCGAGTATTTCGGGGGAATCGACACCAGCATGTGCACGTGATCCGCCAGCAGGTGTCCCTCCTCCACCTGACTCTCGCGGTGCCGGGCCAACTACCGGAACACGTCGCCCCAGTACGCCCGGAGCTGCCCATCGATCGCCTTTTTCCGATACTTCGGGATGAATACCACGTGATACTGGCAATGCCATTTCGTATGATTGAGACTTCGGGAGTGCGTCATTGAGGACTCCCTCTCGTGATGCTTCAGTGGCTCACGGAGGGAGTTCCTTACACGACTCCCGGATACGTCAAACACTGCCGGCCGCCCCGGCAAAGCCGGGGGGTCTCCCACGGCAACTAGGCCCCCAGAGTGGAAGCGCCACGCGTGGATACCGACGCACACGACCGGAGGACGGACACCGTCGACGAGTCCCGGCTCGTCTCGGCCCTCAAGGCGGGGAACGATGGGGCGTTCGAGACCCTGGTCCGAACATCGAGCCCCCGGCTGCTAGGAGTGGCGCGGCGGTTCGCGCGCAGCGACGAAGACGCGCAGGACATTCTACAGACCGCGTACCTGAACGCGTTCCGGGCGCTGCGGAAGTTCGAGGGCCAGTCACAGCTTTCGACCTGGCTCCATCGCATCGTCGTGAATACGGCGCTCATGAAACTGCGCACGCAGCGGCTCAAACCAGAAGAGTCGATCGAGACCCTGCTGCCGGCGTTCAGGGCCGATGGACACCATGTGGAGCAGTTGCGTGACTGGAGCGTGCCGGCAGACGCACTGGTGGCGCAGGCGGAGACACGTGCGACTGTGCGTGGATGCATCGCGCAGTTGCCAGAAGCGTACCGATCCTTACTACTCCTGCGCGACATTGAAGAACGGTCGACTCGCGATGTCGCCGAGGCGCTGGAGATCACGCCGGCTGCGGTCAAGACTCGCCTCCATCGGGCCCGTCAGGCGCTGTCGACCCTGCTCCAACGACGATACGCCGCGATGGGCGTAACCTCCCCCGCCGTAGCGGCATCCAAGTAACTGATGCGACAGACCGCAACGGCGCGCGACAATGCGCGCCCCGCGGCCGCGGAGTGGGGCATTCGGGGTCCCCGCGGAGCGGCCGCGTGGGGTTCGGGGCGCAGCCCCGTCTGAGTAATAAACCCGTGACCTGCCGAGAACTCACCGACTTCATCGCCGACTATCTGTCCGGCGAGACCCCGCCGGACTCCCGACGGGAATTCGAGCGCCATCTCAAGATCTGCCCAAACTGCGTGACGTACTTGCGTGGCTACGAGGAAACGGTGAAGCTGGGTCGCTTGGCGTTCGACGATGAAGAGGCGACGGTGCCCGACACTGTGCCGGACGAGTTGGTCGAGGCGGTGCTCAGCGCACGGTCGAAGTCCAACGCGGAATAAGCCCGGGCGGTGTCGTACCGCTGTCCGTCACGTAGGCGCGGGTCTCTAGACCCGCCAGCCCGCCGATATCCCCGGTCGGTCCCCGGCACTCCCGCCAAGGGCGGTTTCCGAGCGAGGCGTTCGTCTGGCCAGGCGCAAGGAGGGAGCAGCCAGGCGGGCTGTGACCGACGCGGCGACGCCACCCGCGCGCCGATGCCGGCCGCCGCCGCCGATGTCACGAGGCCCCCCGCGCCGGCTCCGATCACGACCAGGTTGTAGGCGGCTTTCGGAGACGGATTGACCCACTTCTTCGGGTGCACGCAGTCCAGGAGCGCGGTATTGTGCGCGTCGAGCGGCGACACCCCGGCGGTCTCCAGGTCATCTTGCGCGAACTCTCCCAGCTGCGCGTCGCGTTCGGGTATCGCGGGTTGGAGCGAGGCCGGGCGCGTATCAGAGTCGTCGCCCGTGACCGGGGCAAGAAAGTCTGCCCAGCTGACCGCACTCCCATCCAATTTCGTCGCCACGACCCCGTGGTCTTCGTCGGCGGCGAACCGATAGAACAGCGCGTCGTCCTTGAACGGATGTTCCTTCAGCACGTGATGGAACACCCCGGCATCCAGCAGCATGTTTCCAAGCCGCACGGCGTCGGCCGCATCGACCGCCGCGCTTTCATCGATGAGCGCCTGGACCGCGTTACTGCCGAGGAAGCAGTTCACGTAGGTACGAGGCGGAAACCCGTAGCGCCGGTCACGAATGTCGACGAGCGACCGGAGACGCTCCCCGAGCGCGGCGGCGTCGGCATCGTCGAACGACGCCCGAAGTTCGGCAGAATCAGACATGGTCACGACACCTCTTGCGGCGGCTGCACGGCTGGGCGAATCCGCTTCATGACGGACTTGACGACCAACGGGAACACGCCCAGCAACACGAACGCCGCTAGCAACTGTGGCGACAGGATGCCGCTGACACCTTGCTCACTCAGCGTCTGGAGATCGGGCACCGTCGCGCCCGCATAGACATAGACAGCCGTGCCGGGAAACATGCCGACCTGACTGACCCACCAGTAGGTGCCGAGTGCGAGGGGGGTCAGCCCCATCACCAGATTGATCACAAAGAACGGCACCGCCGGCACCAGTCGCAGCGTGAACAAGTAGAACGCGCCGTCTCGTTCCAGCGCGTCGTTGAACGTGCTCAGCCTGTCGCCGAACTGCGATTGGATGGAGCCGCGAAGGATGTACCGGCTCATCAGGAACGCGATCGACGCTCCGGTCGTCGAGGCGAAACTCACCAGAATGAGGGCGGGAACAAAGCCGAAGTACCAGCCAAAGACGAGGGTCAATGCGGCCGCACCCGGCAGTGACAACCCCGTCACAGCCACGTAGATAGCGAAGGCCACGCCGTATACGAGCACCGGATTCGCAGCCTGATACTCACGGAGCGACGATTCCTGCTCGCCGATACGCGCAAGCGACAGCGAATCGCCGAACTGCGTGTACCCGACGACGATGGCCGCGAGGAGCGCGCCGAGCACGGCCAACTTGCTCCACGGTACGGTCTTGGGCTCCGGGACGGCGTCTGTCATCTCGTGTCCTGTCATCGAGTTTCATGTCGCGGGGTCTCGCCACTCAGTTGGATGCGTCTCCCACGAAAGGGTTTCAACTGAAACCGACACGAGGACACCGACATCAGACTCACATTCCCCGCAACCGGCGGCGACTCGGCGGCGCCGCCATAGGAACGAAAGCGAGTGCATCCATGGGTCTCACCACAGGCGACCGTCTTAGCCCCTACGAAGTCACCGGCCGGCTGGCAAGGCGCAAGGAGGGAGCATGCAGGCGGCATGTGACCGACGAAGCAACGCCGCCAGACGGACGCCTAGCCAGGAAACCTAGGCTTGTTGCGGAGCGGGGCCTGGACCCGGGGCTCCGAGTCGTCGCCGGAATTCGCCCATCAATAGCCTCCAACTCACAACCGCCTGGATCGTGACGGTTCCGGCCGAGAGACACCAGAGGTGCCAAAGCTCGAAGCCGGAGTAGGTGGTCAACCACACGGCGGGCAATCCGAACAAGACGAGACGGAGGGCACTGGCCGTGAGCGCCGGCATGGTATTCCCCATCGCCTGGAACATGCCCGAATTGGTGAAGATGATGCCGGTCGCGAGGAAGTTCCACGAGACGATCCGGAGGAATTCCGCCCCGTTCGCGATCACGTCGGGTTCATCCGTGAAGCCGGCGATCAACACACCTGGACGCCACTGACACACCAGCACCAACAGGAGCATGATCCCGGCCTGGGTCAACACCGAGGTTCGGTATGTCTCTCGGACCCGGTCGGAGAGGCCCGCTCCCATGTTCTGCCCCGCCAGCGGGGCGGTGGCGAACGCAATCGCCATGGCCGGCAGGAAGATCGCCTGCATGACGCGTGAGCCGATACCGAACCCGGCCTGCGCCGCGGGACCGAAGCCACGAATGGTCCAATACGTGATGGCCACGTAGACAAAGAGCAGTGCGAACTCGCCTCCTGGCGGCAGGCCCACGGCGAGGATCCGTTTCCAGGGTTCCATTCGCGGGCGCACCAGTGTGCGGTCAAAGACCACGAACCGTTCGAGCCGCACGAAATAGGAGAGCATCAGGGCCACCGCGACGGCGACCGAGATCGACGTCGAGAGACCGGCGCCCATCAGACCCAGCGGACGTCCGGTCACCCAACCGGCGATCATGATCGGCGACAAGATCGCATTCAGCACGACGGAGAGAATCTGGACCACGATGGTGGGGTTCACCACCCCGGTCCCCCGAAGCGCCGACCCCATCGAGATCAGGGCGAACTGAAGCCCCAGACCGGGCAGGAACCAATAGAGGTAGGTCACCCCGGCGTCAACGATGCTGTCGTCGGCACCCAGCGTCCCCATATACCGTCGCGCCAACCCGTAGCCGAGCACCAGCGTGGCGCCACCGCCGATCGCGGCAAGGCTGAGGCTCTGGTTGAAAATGAGGTTGGCATCGTCACGGTCCTTGCGACCGCTGGCCTGCGCGATGAGCGCCATCGTGCCCACACCCAGAATCTGGGTGACCGCCATGATGAGAAACTGGAGGTTGCCGGCGGTGCTGAGGCCGGCGACCGCGGTATCACCGAGGAGGCCGACGAAATACAGGTCGACCAGGAAATACAGTGTCTGAAACACCATCCCCAACGCGATCGGCCCGGACAAGGTCAGGATGTGGCGAGAGATAGATCCCTGGGTCAAGTCCTGCATCGGTTTAGGTCTGGGCTCTTCGAGGGGACCGTGAATGGTGCCCGTAGGAACCATCCGCTCGCGACTACGACGTCATGGTGCTCGATGTCCTGCTGCCGGCGATGAACGGATTCGAAGTGGCGCGGCGACTACGCCGTGACGGCAGCAAGACCCCGATCCTGATGCTGACAGCTCGTGACGCACGGGAAGACATCGTCACCGGCCTGGACAGCGGCGCCGACGACTACTTGACCAAACCGTTCGCCTTCGACGAGCTGCTCGCGCGTATTCGCGCGGTGGCTCCTCGAGGCCCCATTCCACGGCCCGTGGCGCCGACGGTGGACAGCTTGCAGCTGAATCCGACGCGGCACAGCGCCCAGCGAGCCACCCGCTAGCTCCGTCTGACCCCCACTGAATTCCGTCTGCTTGAGTTGCTGGTGCGACATCGCAACCGGGTGCTCTCTCGGGACGACATCATGGAGCGGGTGTGGGGACACACGTCGGACATCCGGTCGAATACGGTGGACGCGTTTGTCAGCACGCTGCGCCGCAAGGTAGACGGGCCAGGCGATGCGACATTGGCGGCGATGGAGACGTTGCCGGCCGACGCCATTCTCGCGTCTTGGAACAGCGGCACCCTCACGTTCCGCTCGGCACGCACCGTGGTGAATCTCGATGGCCTCGTGAACTCCTGGGACTACCACCTCGAGACCCGGCGGGACCTCTGCGAGTAATGGCGTCGCACCGGCGTGACCCATCTCGTTGATTTCTTCGACTTCACGGCCGATCCGTCGGTCGCTGTACGACTATCGCGCTTGTGCCGAGCGGCTCCGTCTCGTCTGGACGAACGAACAACTCCCCGCATCCGAGCGGATTGCGATCTTCGCGCTCGACCGCTAGCAGCCCGTGGTGAAAGTTCCGCTGCATTCGACGAGCGCTGAATCCCGCCACTAGTGACACTAGAGCGCGAAGTCTTCGAGTCTGATCTGGTTCGCCGCGTGCAGGGCCTTGGCCGACACGCCGAGCACCCCCAGCAGGCCCTCTGCGTCCCCGTGGTCGAACGTGCCGACACCCTCCATCGACGCGTCGTCGGGTGAGTAGAGGACGGACTCGAAGTCCGCTTTCACGAAATCGACGTGTCCTTTGTAGAGGTCGACGGTCAACTCGCCGCGAATCGTGTCGGAGAACGAGCGGACGGCGCGAATGGCTGCCGCCGTACTCGGGTGGAACCACGCCGCCTCATAGATCTGGCGACCGACCATGTTGGCGAGGAACTTGTACAGCTCCAGTGACCGCCGATCGAGGATGAGCTGATAGATGTACTCGTAGGCGGTGTGCAAGACCTGCATCGCCGGTTGCTCGTACACCCCACGGGACTTGATGCCGACGTAGCGATTCTCGACCGCGTGAATCCCGATCCCCACGCCGTTCGCGCCGGCGACCTGATTCAGCAACTCGAACAACGGCACCAGATCGAGTGACTGTCCATTCACCTGCACCGGGATACCGCTCTCGAACCGGATCGCGAGTCTCGCGGTGCTGTCAGGGGCATCCTGCGGATGTACCCCGAACTGTGGCGTGATGAAACGGGGGCCGACATCCAGCTGCTCGAGTTTGCCGGCTTCATGGGTGAGCCCCAGCAGGTTGGCGTCGGTGCTGTAGGGCTTGTCGCGGGTGGCCCGGACAGGAATGGCCTGGGCTTCGCAGTAGTCGATCATTTCGGACCGACCGGGGAACTGCGCCAGAAACTGAGAGTCGCGCCACGGGGCGTACACCTTGATGGCCGGGTTGAGCATGTTCGCGTAGAGCTGGAACCGGGTCTGGTCGTTCCCACGGCCGGTCGCGCCGTGAGCCAGCACATCCACGCCGTGGGCCGCCAGAACCGGTAACGCCTTCTGGGTGGTGACCGCTCGAGCGATGCCGGTCGTGTTGAGGTACCCGCCCTCATAACTGCCCCCGCAGATCAGCAGCAGCAGCCCGGCCTCCGCCAGCGCCTGACGCCCATCGACCAAGGTGAACGTCTCCGCTCCAGCCTGGCGCATCCGGGTCTCGATGTCGCCGATGTCCTCCTCGTCCGGCTGACCGAGGTCTGCTGTGCAGCAATGCACCTTGACCCCGTGGTCACGGGCCCACCGGGTGAACGTGACGCTATCGAGGCCGCCGGACACCAGCGCCACGATGCCGCGACCTCGAAGGTCCTCAATACTGATTCTGTCTGCCATACACACCAAGCCGGTTTGCTTGTCGGTTGCCGCCGAACGACGCGATCGTTGGTCCTAACTGGGCGGAGAGATTAGTGTACCCGACGACTGCTAGTCCTTCGAGGCCCGTGCTGGGCTACCATCGGGTACCATCGCAGGATTACAAGGAGGTCTGACCATGTCCGAAGTACCAAGCGCCCCGGTGAAACGACTGTTGACGGAGGCCTCGGGAGGTTGCCGAATCAGCGGGTCGGCGCTTGCGGCCGCCGGCACGCAGGTGGACAACTACATCCGTCGGCTTGGGCGCGCCGCCGGACAACTGGCCGCAGCCGACCGGCGGAAGACCATTCAGGACGGTGACGTCGCCCGAGCGGCCCTGGAATTGAACGCGGAGTGACTAGTTTCCGGTGCGCGGTCTGTGGCGCGGCCTTCGAGGTGCCTCAAGCGGCGATCGACAAATACCCCGGTTGGGAACCGAAGTACTGCCCCGAGCACTCTCAGAAGAAGCCGACCGTTGCCTCTCAGGGCGCACGAGGCCCTGGAAGCGGCGGAGCCGACCGGGGCCGGTCGCTGCGGGAGGAGAACCTCACCCTGGCCCAGGTGCTGGCGAAGTACAGGGACGGTCCCGGGTCCGGCGTGTTCACCGACGGGAGCGCGGTGCCCAATCCGGGTCCGGGGGGTTGGGGGGCCGTCTGGGTGGAGGACGGCGAGATTCAAGGCCAGCGGCACGGCCACGGTCCGGACACGACCAACAACCGCATGGAACTGCGCGCCCTGATCGAGGCGTTCCAGATGCTACCCGAGGACGCGGTCACCGAGGTTCGGACCGATAGCCGCCTTTGTGTTGACACCATCACGAAGTGGGCGCCGGGATGGGAGCGAAAAGGCTGGAAGAGAAAAACCGGCCCGATCAAGAACCTGGAGCTCGTCCAGGAGCTCCTGGCCCTCTACCGGGCCCGCCCGCAGTGCACGCTCACGTGGATCGCGGCCCACTCCGGCAACCGTTGGAACGAATACGCCGACAGTCTGGCCACCGCCTGGATGCGGGCCGAGCTGTAATCGGCGCCGGCCGTCCGGTCCTTCAGGAACCGGTCGGGCCAAGCATGGTCTCCTCCCGGAACTGCCGAATCTCGCGCACCATGTCCATGATGTTCGAGTAACGGCCACGCGGCTCCTTCTGCATCGCTTTCAGGCAGATCTCGTCCAGTCGTGCCGGAACGGTCAAGTGTTTGGATATCGCGCTCGGCGCTGGCGGCGTCATGTTGCAGATGTTGTGAAACGTGTCCTCGATGGTGCGCCCCCTGAACGGTTCTCGCAGGGCCAGCAGTTCATACAACACGACGCCCATGCTGAAGATGTCCGTGCGCTCGTCGATGGTCTTGTTGCCCTGGACCTGCTCAGGCGACATGTAGAGCGGCGTGCCGGGGCGGGAACCCGCCGTCGTAAGCCGTTCTCGCAATTCGCCGTCGGTGACCTCTTCATCGACCGCGCCATCATTGGGACGCCCCCAGATCTTCGCCACGCCCCAGTCCATCAGATACACCTCGCCGAAGAACCCGACCAAGATGTTCTCGGGCTTGACGTCACGATGAATCACGCCGTGGGTGTGCGCGTAGGCCAGCGCGTTGCTCGCCTGAATCAGAATACCCAGCAGTCGGTCCAGCGAGTACGTCCCGATGGTTGATTCGTCCCCGCGGGCAATGCGACTCAGGATCTTGAACAAGTCTTCGCCTTCGATCTTCTTCATCGCAAAGTAGATCTGCCCTTGATCGTCCTTGCCGATCTCGTAGACCGGCACCGTGGCGGGATGCTGCAACTGCGCCGTCACCCGAGCCTCTCGCAACAATCGCTGCCGGTCACGGACACTGGCCGCCAGGCCGGGTCGCAGCTTCTTGAGGGCCACCGTCCGCCCCAGATTGTTGTCCTTGCACGCGAGCAAGAGTCCGTTCCCGCCGCCGGCCATCTCCCGGAAGTTGCTGTACTTCTGGTAGTCGTTAGTGAACCAGAGCGGCAACTCCGCATCGGTCCCGGACAGAAAGATGCTCTGGTAGTTGTCTTTGCGCTGGTCTGTCACTGTGGACCTCGTGCACCGCAGACGGTGGGTGAAATCACGGCAGGGCAATGGCGATGAGCTCGGCCGGGGTCTCGAGCGTCGCCGCGGCGACGCAGATGTACTGCTTGCCGTCGAGCATGTACGACATCGGCGGCGCAGTAGGGTTGGCCGGCAGAATGATCTCCGCGACCACCTCGCCGGTCTGCTTGTCGTACGCTCGAAACGTCGGACCGCCGGCCCCCTGCAGAGACGCGACGCCGCCCCGCACCCCGCCACCCTCACCCATGAAGAGGAGCGTCTTGGTGACCAACCCCCCGGGACGGCCGTTTTGTCCCATGGTCGAGAAGTCCAGGCCGAGTCCCTGGAGGTCTGGATGTTCGCGCACGTCGCGTGGGGCGCCGCCCAGTGGGCGCATCCACAGATGGTCGCCGGTATTGAGATCGATCGCGGTGATGCGTCCCCATGGCGGTTTGACCAGCGGCAACCCCCGAGGTCCGGGCGGATAGATCGGTCCCACCCGCATGTAGTCCGGATTGGTACCGCCCGGCTCGCCTGGGGCGAGCGACACGACAACCGGCACGGTCAACGACGGCACGAAGAGGATGCCCTCCTCGGCATCGACGGCGGCGCCCGGCCAGCTGGAACCGCCGCCCCAACCGGGCAGCACCAGTGTCCCCTTCGTCCCGCTCGGGTCGTTGATCAACGACGGCGGCGTGTAGAGGGGACCCATGCGGTAGTTGGCCGCGATCTCCATCGCCTCGGCTTTGATCTCGGGGGTAAAGTCGATCAGGTCGTCAACGGTGAACCCCTGCCGGTCGAAGGGCGCCGGTCTCGACGGAATCGGTTGGGTCGCTGACAACTGTTCGCCCGGCACGTCCGACTGTGGCACGGGCATCTCGAAGATGGGCCAGAGCGGCGACCCATCCTCGCGGTCGAACACATAGGTGTAGCCCTGCTTGGTCACCATGGCCACCGCCTTGATCCGGCGTCCATCATGCGTCACGTCGACCAGGGTCGGCGGAGACGGATTGTCGTAGTCCCACACACCATGATGGATGAGCTGGTAATGCCAGACCCGTTCGCCGGTGCGAATGTCGAGACAAACGATGCTCTCCGCAAACAGGTTGTCACCCGGTCGATGACCGCCGTACCAGTCATTAGTGGCAACTTCAGTGGGCAGATACAGGTAGCCCAGCTCCTCGTCCACGGTGAGCTGCGTCCAGACGCCGGCGTGGCCCGTGTATCGCCACGACTCGTTGTCCCAGCTATCGACGCCGAAATCGTCGCCCTGCGGCACGACATGAAAAATCCAGAGCTGTTCGCCGGTTCGGGGGTCATACCCCCGAATGTGGCCTGGCGTCGCCTCGTAGCCGCTCTCCCCCGCCGGTATGACCTGCGCAACCACGACGTCGTTCGACACGATCGGCGTGGAAATGCACCGCACCTCGGCGCCGGGCCGACCGATGCCCCGCGACAGGTCGACATAGCCGCCGTCGCCGAACCCGGCGCGAGGCAGGCCTGTTGTCGCGTCGAGCGCGAGCAGACGCCCGTCACTCACGTTGTGAAAAATGGTCTCCTGGTCTCCGTCGGTCCAGTAGGCGACCCCGCGCCCAGACCCCTGAGGCCGCCGGGCCGGGTCCGCCTCGGCGCCTACTCTGGGCGGAGGCGTGAAGAGCCACAGCGTTTCCCCGGTCGCGGCGTTCACGGCCGCCACTTCGCTCGCCCCGGTGGATGTATACAGCACGCCGCCGATCATGATCGGCGTCGACTCGAAGTTGTAGAACGGACCCTCGGCCGAGTTCTCTGCCTGCCAGCGCCAGGCCACCTGCAACTCGCCGGCGTTGTCGCGATCGATCTGGTCCAGTGCCGTGTACTGGGTATGCCCGCCGTCCCCGGCATAGAACTTCCACTCGCCGTCGGGCGCTCCGCCCTGCCCCCGGGCTGAACTCGCCAACACAAGCGTCGTGGCCGTCAGCGCGGCGACGACGGTGGATCGTATGGTCGTGCCAGTCATCGAATGTCCCTGTCTTGAAATATGCACGCCCTCCGCCATTTCGCGGGGCGCGGCCACGTGCGCAACACACTCCAGGCCACAGGAGGTCGTACCGGTCGCCCTGGATACCTGCGGGCAGGATATACCGAGGCCGAATAGAGACACCATCGCTGGCGGTCGAAGCCGGGCGGGAACGCCACCGGCCGTGAGCGGCGCGGATACAATCGGACATGGCCGGCCGAGAGTGCTACCACTGCAAACAGTGGGTCGAGGCGGGAGAGGCGCACGATTGTTGGACGACGACCGAGTCGACGCTGACCCGGGACCTTTCTGAAGACCTCCAGGATGCCTGGCAGCGGCTGCGCGAGACCGCCACGACGTTCGGGGAGCAGCGGATCTACGCGTCGCACAATTCGATCATGTTCTCGCGCAAGTCCTGTTACTTCTTCGTACGTCCGAAACGGACGTTTCTCGAAGTGTGCGTGTTCCTGGCCCGTGAGGTGACGGCGCCACAGGTGCGCCGACACACTCGGGCGTCAAAGCGCAAAGTCGCGCACCTCATTCAGATCAGGCACCGGGACGAGGTGGAAGCGCCCATCACCGACTGGCTTGAAGAGGCGTACGGGGTGTGTGACAGCCTCTCACGGACCAAGATGGCGACCACCCCGCCACCGCGTGCGGGTCGGCGTGGCGCGTGACTACCAGACGCGCCAGCTACGCGAGACATCTGGCGGAGACGAAGACCCGTCTCGAGCATCTTCTCGCGCCGGTGTGCCCGCGGGTGCCCGTCGACCTGCGACCGAGCCCCCTGCACGACGGGTTTCGCGGACATGCCCGTTTCTCGGTCACCGAAACCGCCGGTGACCTGACGGTCACGGGTGCCGACCCTCTCGGGGGCCGAGACTCGTGGGAGTCCACCTGTTGGATTCTCCCTGCCTTCGGTCAGCGGCTGGCCCAGACCGTTATCGGAAGGATCAGCCGAGACTACTCGCGCTACCGGATTGGAGGTTTTGATCTGCGCCTCGGCTATGGCACCCAGCGGGCACACCTGGTCTTGGCCGTTGACCGCGCCGAGCCCGTCTCTCTTCGTCGTTGGGCCGAGGAACTGCTCCGAGACACGCCGGCTGTCTCGGGGGTCTCCGTGCCTTCGCAAGGTCTAACGGTGGGAGACCCGCTTGTCCGGCACCAGCTGCTTGGCCGGGAAGTCCTCTCGCACCCGCTGGCGTTCTTTCAGACCAACTACTGGTTGACCGAACCGTTACTTCGGC
>Ga0310124_10002623_pt1 | contig 12326 bp, 10 predicted proteins | sample CB11b_AW_Bot5_MG_FD_203507 | JGI IMG/M metagenome (GOLD analysis project Ga0310124, IMG submission 203507) | Marine microbial communities from Western Arctic Ocean, Canada - CB11b_AW_Bot5 | ecosystem: Environmental > Aquatic > Marine > Oceanic | place: Canada: Western Arctic Ocean | collected...
TCCTCCTCGGTGAACGTGGCGGCATAGTTCCGGATCTGATCCCTCAGGAGCTCGAGTGACTCGAGGGTGACGTTGGCACGGACGCTGGTACGTGCCATCCAGGGTCCCACCTCCACGGTATCGACCAGACCTGACGTGGCGCCGTAGGTGTAGCCCTTGTCTATCCGCAGCAACTGGAACAGACGACCGCTCGAGTTACCCCCGAGACGCTCGTTGGCGAAGTCGAGACGGGTGTAATCGGGGTCGGTGGCCGACAACGCCAGCCGTCCTACTTGCAGCACCGACTGCTTGGCGCCCGGCACGTCGACGAAATACACCGTCTGGCCGGGCGCCTCCGGCGGCTCCGGCTGGTCGGGGATAGCGACCGGCTGCGCGGGCCAGCGTTCAGTGAGCCCCGCCAGTGTCTGCTGAACCGTTTCCTGAGACACCGCACCGACCACGTGAAAGCTCGCGCTACTTGGCGACAAGTAGGCTGAGGCATAGCGCCTCAGGTCATCCAGCTCGATCCCGGCTACGGTGTCTGGTGTGCCGGTGGGTGGATTCGCGAACGCGTGACTCTCGCCGTAGAGCACCCGACCGAAGACGTTGTTGGCAATGGCGGTGGGACTGCCTGCCTGGTCCCGCAGGCGGGTTTCCAGCTCGCGCTCAAGTCGTTCGAACTCAGTCTCGTCCCACCGCGGCGCCAGGATGAGCTCCTCGACGAGCGCCATCGTCGGTTCGAAGGTGCGGGCTAGCGTGCTGCCCGAGACGCGGATCGATTCCCGCCCGGCGACGACGTTGATGCGCGCACCAAGCAGGTCGATGGCTTCTTCCAGTTCCGCCGGGGTTCGGCGGGCGGTGCCCTCCATCATCAGCGATGCCAGCAGACCGGCGACCCCGGTCTTGCCGGGCGGGTCGCCGAGTTGGCCTCCTGGCAGCGTCAGGTCGAAGGCGACCAGCGCTTCCTCGTCTGACTCGATACCATAGACGGTCAACCCATTCGCCTGTGTCGCCTGCCAGACTTGCGGCGCGGAGATGAGCGGCGCCTCGCCCAGCGGTGGCTCCGACCGATCCGCATCGGTTCTCGTCCGCAGGTAGTCAGCCTCCACCCCTTGTGAGACTTCGGCCTCGGCTCCCGGGACGATCTCCTCCTCGACGACCACGGCCGGTTCGGCGCCGTCGACGGCCAGGTCCGACTGACCACGAGGGACGAAGCTCGTGGTCACCGAGGTGTGGCCCTTCACGTAACGGTCGTACACATCCAACACGTCATCGGCGGTGACCGCCAGCGTACGCTCGGCGCTGGTCGTGATGTAGCCAGGGTCACCGGTGAATTCGTTGAACTCGGCGAGCAGAAACGCTTTGTCCAGCACGCTCCCCATACCGTCGTGCAGGGCCCGCTCGGCTCGCACCTTGGCCCGCTCAAGGGCGATGGGGTGCACGCCCTCGCGTTCGAAGCGCGCCAGGCCTTCCTCGACCGCCGCCAGTACGTCGTTCAGGTCTGTTCCGGCATTCGCGCGAACCCGGGCCACAAGCTCTCCGGCGATTTCGGCCACCGCGTGGCGCACGGTCACGTTCGGCGCGAGTTGGCGTTCCTCGACCATGACCTCGTAGAGCGGCGCTTGTTTGCCGTCAGCCAGCAGGTCAGCCAGGATGTCGAGCGCGTAGGCGTCCTCGTGATACTGCTCGACCGTCGGGAAGACGATCTGCAGTTCGGGCAGGGTGGCGAAGTTGTCCTCATACATCAGCGACCGGGAGGCCTCGAGATAGACCGGCTGCGGATACGGGGCTCTGACCTTCGGGCCGCGCCGTATCTCGCCGAACCAATACTGGACCCGGGCCTTCGTCTCCACGAGGTCGATGTCGCCGGCGATGACCAGCGTGGCGTTGTTGGCGCCGTAGAGCCGGTTGTAGAACGACTGCACGTCGTCGAGCGTGGCGTTCTGCAGGTCGTCCAACGAGCCGATGACGGTCCAGTGATACGGATGGTCTTCGGGGTACAACGCGGCGCGCTGCACCATCTGCGTGTGTCCGTATGGCGCGTTGTCGACCCGCTGTCGTTTTTCGTTCTTGACGACCTGTTTCTCTCGTTCCAGCGCCGCGTCGGTAACGGTGTTGATCATGTAGCCGAGCCGGTCCGAGTCGATCCACAGAATCTTCTCGAAGGCGTCTTTTGGCACCACCTCGTAATAGATGGTCATGTCGGAACTGGTGCCGCCGTTGCGCGTGCCGCCCAGTTCCGGGATGAGCTTGCGGTTCGCGCCCACCGGCACGTTTTCCGAGTCGTTGAACGAGACGTGCTCGAAGAAGTGGGCGAATCCAGTGCGGCCGGGGCGCTCTCGGCTGGACCCGACGTGCATGATGGTCGCCACGGCGACGATCGGGTCCGAGTGGTCCGCATGCAGCACCACCTCCAGCCCGTTGTCGAGGGTGAAATGCTCGAATGGAATCGAGAAATCGGTCGTCGGTCGTGGTGCGATTGGCGTTTCGTCGGCCGCGCAGGCCGACACCAGTGCGCCGGCGACCCATACTCCGAATATCCGGCGCGCGAAGCCCCTGGCACTGGTCAACATCTAATTCCTCCCATCGCGCCCGATCCGACGGTGGACCGACCGCAGCCACGAGCCTATCCGCGCCGAGCGGGTGTCGCAAGAGATGGGTGTCGGAGCGGGTGACCCTCCCCGGCGTCTTTGGACTATCCTTCAGAGATGCCTGTGTTCCTGAATCGTGCGGTCGTGCTCGCGGCGCTCGCACTGCTGGTCGGATGCGCCGGACCGATGCCCGAGGTGGACGTGCTGCGGGCGCCAGACGGCGCTTCCATTCCGCAGGTCGTGATCGACGACGCCGGGACGTTGCATCTCGTCTACTACATTGGCTCGATGACCAGCGGCGACCTCTGGCACGTCGCCCGCGAGCGCGATGCGACCGATTGGTCGGCCCCACAGCGAGTCAACAGCGACCCGCATTCCGTCAGCGGGCTTGGCCCGATCGATGGCGGACAGCTCGCCATTGGCCCCGACGGACTGCTGCATGCCACCTGGTTCCACAAGGACCCCACCCGTTTCCACTACTCACGGTCAGACCACACCGGCGCATTCGGGCCACAGCACACGCTGTCGATGAAGGACGAAGGCGGGGTGGAATCGGCCCCCACGGTAACCGTCGATGGCGACGGCAACGTCTACGTCTTCTGGCATGCCGATCCAGTGGAGGACGCTCAGCGTCGGGTGTACATGGCGGTGTCGCGTGAGAACGGCGCTCTGTTCGATTTGCCCCGCGCGGTCAGTCCTGCCGCCGAGGGCGCCTGCGGGTGCTGCGGTCTGCGCACGGTCACGGACGATGCCGATGTCTTGTACGTCTCCTACCGGGGAGCCGGTCAGAACATTCACCGCGGTATGCGGCTGCTGACCAGCACCGATCAGGGCCGCACCTTTACCGACCAGCTGGTCCAGCCGTGGGAGCTCAACGCCTGCCCGATCGCCACCACCACACTGAGCGCCGGGCCGGCCGGCACCCTGGTGGCGTGGGAAACGGATGGTCAGGTCTATTTCGCGGATGTCGATCGTCTCGACGACCCGGTGTCCCCTCCCGGCGAGGCGGACTTCCGCCGCAAGAACGCCACCGTGGCGTCGAACGACCGGGGCGACATCTTGCTCGCGTGGGGCGATGGACCGGGGTGGCAATCCGGCGGCATTCTGCACTGGCAGGTGTTCGACCGCGCGGGTCGACCGCGCGGCGAGGAAGGTCTCGGCTCGAGCCCCATCCCCGCCCGCAGTGTCCCGACCATCGCGGTCCGTCCAGACGGATCGTTTGTGGTGGTGTTCTAGTACTTAAACGGGGCTGCGCCCCGAACCCCACGCGGCCACTCCGCGGGGACCCCGAGTGCCCTACTCCGTGGCCGCGGGGCGCGCATTGTCGCGCGATTTCGCGTTTTCCGCCCCCCCCCCCGGTTCCAGGATGCCAGCAGTGTGCAATGACGGGTACGAGGACGTCCGGTCGGCTAGGCGCAAAGGCGTACGAAGGTCGCGGCATACGTGCAGATCCTGCATACGCGGGACAACGACACCGACGCGTCAGGAACGATGATACGGATCAAGACGAGGGTTGAGAAGGACCGTTTTTCTAGTAATCTAGGACGTCACTTTGGAAATGTCAGGAGGTGTGTCTGTGCAATCGAGTGTGACCCGTTGGCGGGTAGGGTTTTCTGTGCTCGCGCTGTTCACGGTGGTGGTCGTTGGCACAACCACGTTCCAGAGCGCGCCGGCCGCGGCCGAAGCGGAGCTGGCCCGCGACCTCGAGGCGACGTCGCCCGAAGCGGTCGGCATTTCATCCGAGCGGCTCCAGCGTCTTGACGATGGCATGCAAGCGATGGTCGACGACGGGAAGCTGGCCGGTGTCGTCACCATGCTCGCGCGGCACGGCAAGATCGTGCATGCCGATGCGGTCGGCACCCTGGATGTCGGCACGGGCGATGCGGTCGCGCTGGATTCCATCTTCCGCATCTTCTCGATGACGAAACCGGTCGTCGGCGTGGCGATGATGATGCTGCACGAAGAGGGCAAGTTTCAGCTCAATGATCCGGTGTCGAAGTACATTCCCGGATTTGCCAACCTCAAGGTCTACACCGGGGAAAACGCCGACGGGACGATGCAAGTCGAGGACATTGAGCGTGGCCGGCGGATCACCATCCGCGATCTGATGAAACACACCGCCGGGCTGGGCTACGTGTTGAACCCGCGTCACGCGGTGACCAAGGCTTTCCAGGCGAACGGGGTGCTCGATCCCAACGCGTCGCTCCAAACGATGATCGACAAGATGGTGCAGGTGCCGCTGATTGCGCAACCGCAGGCGATGTGGGCCTACAGCTCCTCGGTTGACGTGCAAGGCTATCTCGTTGAGCAGATCGCGGGACAGCCGCTCGGTGATTTCCTGCAGGAGCGGATCTTCGAGCCGCTCGGTATGGTGGACACCGCGTTCTACGTGCCGTCCGACAAGACGGATCGCGTCGCGGCCATGCATGCGCCTGACCGTGGGAACGACGGAGCCCTGTCGGCGTCGTCCACAGGTCGGGGGGCACTACGGACCACACCGCCCGCCGGCCCCTCCGGCGGTGGCGGACTGTATGGGACGGCTCCCGATTACATTCGCTTCGCGCAGATGCTGCTGAATGACGGCGAGTTGAACGGCGTGCGGCTGCTGTCGCCCCGGACCATCGAGTTGATGCGGTCGAATCACCTCACCGACGGCCAGCAGGCCACGTACCGCCGGCCAGGGCAGGGCTGGGGGCTCAATTTCTCGGTCGTCACCGACGGCGCCGCCTCGGGTGAGTCGTGGTCCACCGGCTCCTACTACTGGGTCGGCATTGCCGGCACGTGGTTCTGGGTCGACCCCGAACAGGACCTGACTTTTGTCGGCATGATTCAGCACAGCGGTGGCGCTATCGCCGAGGTGCAGCAGTTGTCGCGCAGCCTCGTCTATCAGGCGATCGTCGGCGACTAGCTGAGCTCGGGGCGAGTTGGCCCGTTTGTCCACGGCAGATCAGGGCCGAGCCTTCAAGGGCTCGGCCCTTTTTTGTGCCCGCGACCGACCGCCAGCCGCGCGAATTGCGCGCCCGACCGACGCTCCGGATGGCAGAAAGCGAGACCGTGGGACCAACCGGTCCGGCTTTCGCCTGTCGTTGACGTACGTCGGACGCTGGCACGACCTCTGCACCGGGATGTCATGGTTTGCCGAGGAGACATCATGACATCAACACATCGTGACACCACTCCGACCCGTCGCTACTACGCTCGACTAGTGCGCACGACATTGAAGATCGACGACGACGTAATCGAAGCGGCCTGGTGCATCGCAGCTGATGAGGGCGTCACCGTCGGCGATGTTATGTCGCGGTTGGCTCGGCGTGGTCTCGAGTCCCGTCCCGAGACGCGTGCGCGCGGCCGCTTCCCGACGTTCGCGGTCTCCCGAGACGCGCCACCGATTACCTTAGACATGGTGAAGCGCGCGCTCGAGGACTAGCGTGGTCGTGGTTCGACGGACGCATCGACGCGGATGGGCCACATGTTCGACCCACGCCTACCGTCCCCACAGCCGTTGCCACCAGCTCGCGTTCGCTGCGGCGGGTGGCTCCGATTCGAGGCCCATCTTCGTGCGGATGGTCTCGAGGTCCCAGCCGGTGAGCGAGGCCAGCGTTTGTGCCTCACGTTCTTCACGGGCCGCGACCGTCCGGAGATATTCCCTGGCCGCCGCGCAGCTCCCGGAGCCCTGCCAGGGCTGCCGCAACACGTATCGTCCCTGGACGTTGCTACGGTCGCCGGTAGCCTGGAATCGAAGGTCGTCGGGGAAGTGTTCCGCGTCGTATCGCACATGGAGCCGCGTGACGAACACGTCCGCCGCGGCTCCTCGTCTGTTTGGGGCCGGCGCGTCATCGACCCAGAACACCCCGAGCTCGCGTAGTTCGGTCCGGCTCAGCGGGTCGGCCGCGCACGGGCCGCACCAGGCCATGTCCCACGCGTACTCCAGGAACACGTCCCGCCGGTTCGCCTCGTCGACCTGCCGGCTGAACATCGCCTGATAGAACGTCGCAAATTCGTCCGGCTGTTTCAGGAAGCCCGGCAGCTCCACGTCGGTCGGGACCTTCACGGCGCGGTAGTTTCGGGTTTCGATGCGCCCGGTGCGGGTGAGCGCGAACACGAACAGGTCCTGTGGTCCGTCGGCGTTCACGGTGCCAAGCCGGATCGGCAACATGAATTTCGGCGACTCAAACGCGATCTGGAGGGGGCGCAGGTAGGTGTAGCCAAGCGCCGTCTGTTCGTCCAGGTTGACCCGAGCCACGAAGAAACGCATGCCCTGCCTGATGTAGCTGCCCAACACCTCGGTGGCACCGGCCGGAATCTGGTAGCCCTCCTCCTGCAGCCAGGTTTGGAGCCCTCCGCTCTGCTCCGCTGACAGGATGACGATGTCGTACTCGCCGATGGAATAGCTCGCTTCAATCGTGACGCCCAGCGACCACAGCCGGTTCTGCGAGCCCTGTCGAACCGGCGCCTGGTCGGCGCTGGCTCGCGCCGACTCCATGACGATCGGCCGACACGGACCGGGGTCGTGATACTCGACCAGTCGAGGCGCCGTGTAGGCGTCTAGATGGTCGAGCACCGCCTGGTCACCGACATGGATCTGGTCACGAGTCAACAACGTTGGGACCGGAATGACCATCGCGAATTCGCGCGGGTCGCCATGGAAGTCGTTGGCCATCGTGACCACAGTGCGGTCACCGTCTCGCACCAGGACGACCTTGGAAGCGCGGTTGAAGAGCGTGATGTCCGCCTTCGAGACGTAGAAGCCGCAGAATGCGAGCGCGGCGGGCGTCGTCGCCATCCAAGCGACCAGGGTGAGTATTCCGAGACGAGCGGCGCGGTTGAGCGTCATGAGGTGTCCTTTCTGTGGAAGCGGAGATGTCCAGGCGGTCGAGCCGTCTCGGGTGACGATGGCTCGTGTGCCGGCGTCGTGGGGGGGGCGGGAGCGGGGAGCCGACCCGGTCGTGAGATGACGGCTCGTCCCCCGCGGTCCGGGACGACCAGCCGAATCGCGGGCCGGGGAGCAGCTGATTGATGACGACGGTCAGCGGCGCGGCGGCCGCCAGTGACCACAACAATCCGTTCGGTCGATGCAGGCCGAACTCCACCAGCGGGCCACCACTGGCAACGAGCGCGGCGAAACAGATACGTCCCGCGCGCGCATTGGGTGTGGTCTTGGGGTCAGAGATCATGAGAAACGCAAAGAGCAGCAGGCCCCCGCTCTGGAGATGGAACCAGGGGATGGAGAGTGGGTCGCCAAGCCACACGGCGCGGCCCACGACCAGCAGGCCGTACGCGGCGAGAAACGCGTAGGTCACATCGGCGCGCTCGGCTCGGTGCACCACCAGCCCGCCCAGCCTCGCCAGCAGGCAGGCCGCGACCGCCAGACTGCCCCATTGGCCGGGCGAGACCCAGACTTCGCCGGTCGCCGCCAGCATGACGACCAGACCGAAGTTCGTGGGGTTGAACAGATGCCGGCCGTCGACGCGACACACGAACTTGCTCGCGATGGTGACGAGGGCGGCGACCAGCACGAGCTCGGGCCGATCGGTGCGGAGCAGGAGACAGAGCGAGAGCCCCGAGATCCCGGCGCTCAGCGGGTTGAACCGTGGTAAGGCCCAGACACGCGTGCACAGATACTGTGCGGCGAGACAGGCGCACATCGTCAGTCCGACGCGGGCCGGAGATACGTCGAAATCGAGCTGCCCAACGCCGTAGAGCAGCAGGACGGAGAGCACGCCGATCTGATAAAGTCGCGGGTCCTGGCGCGGCGCCGGTCCGGACGGTGCGGGTTGAGAGCGGGTCATTCTTTGCCTCCTCCTTTCTGAGAACGCACCGTCGCCATCTTCTTGCGCGCCGACCCGAACGTTTCTTTGTTAGGAATCGCGATGCCCCCGTCCTTTACTCGCTTCTCGGCCACGGTTCGGCCCGAAGGTGCGTTCACGGTGCTCGCAGTGGCGCGGCGTCTGAGCGCGGCCGGCAAAGACGTCATCGAGCTCGAGATCGGAGACAGTCCGTTTCCCTCACCAGGCTGCGCCGTCGAGGCCGGTATTCAGGCCATTCGCGATGGCCGCACCAGGTATGGGCCGTCGGCCGGGCTGCCGGAGTTTCGCGCGGCGGCCGCCGCCTACGTCAATGCAGAGCACGGCCTCTCGGTGTCGGCGGAGAACGTGGTGGCGGGACCGGGCGCCAAGACGTTCGAGCAGCTGTTCTGCGAAGCGTTTCTCGAGCCTGATGACGGCGTGCTCGTGTTCAGTCCCTACTTCCCGACGTATCCAGCGAACATCGCGCGGCGCGGGGCACGCATGGTCTTGTCAAACCTGCGTGCTTCGCGGGCGTTTCGACCCGACCTCGATGACGTCCGCCGATTCCTCCAGGAGGATCCGAGGCCGAAAGGAATCTTCCTCAACAGCCCGCACAACCCGACTGGGGGGGTGATTACGGAGGAGGACCTGCAGGGGCTGGCCGACCTGATTCGCGGTCGCGACATCGCGGTGTTCAGCGACGAACCGTATGACTGCATGGTGTGGGACGGCCGGCATCAGTCCCTGCTCGCGCAGCCAGGCATGTTGGACCAGACGGTCGCGGCCTATACCTTCAGCAAGTCGTTCAGCATGAGCGGATGGCGACTGGGGTACGCGGTGTCGAGCCCCGACACGGTGAACGTCTTTGACTTACTGACCAACACGGCGTTGTCGTGTGTGCCGCCGTTCACCCAGGCGGCGGGGATTGCCGCGCTGCAGGATGGCCGGCAGTACCGCGACGGACGGATGCAGGAGTTCCACCGTAAAGTGCAGCTACTGGTGGCCGGGCTGAACGCGGTGGAGGGCGTCAGCTGTTTGACACCCGGGGGGACGTTCTATGTGTTCCCGTCTGTCGCGGCCATCTGTAATCGCGACGCGATCACGTCGCACGGGCTCGCGATGTATCTGCTGGAAGGGGCGGACGACGCCCTCGGGGTCGCCTGTCTCGGCGGCGAGTGTTTTGGCGAGGCCGGCGGTGGCTTTCTCCGCCTGAGCTGCGCGCAGCCGGATGATCGGCTGACGGTCGCCGTGGCGTTTCTCGCCGACGCGATGACCAGACGGGGTCGGATCGCGGCGTACCTGGACACGCACCCCGAATACCGTCTGGCCACGCCGTACGCTACTTCGTGAACATGTCGCCCAACCCACCGAAACCACCGGCCAGGTCTCCGAGGCCGCCACCACCGCCGTCGCCACCGGCCAGCAGTTTGTCGAGCGGGCCGGCCAGCGCTGGCGCTTTCGACTTCAAATGGTTGAGGATCACGCTCACCGCCAGCTGCGCCTTGTCTGACGGCAAGCCGACCTTTTGTGCCACCAGGTTCACGATTTCGTCGATTGCATTCCCTCCGTGTTCTGTCCCCGGTCCGAGCACGACCCTGGGCCCGAGGCCACGCGATCATACTTGGCCGCCTGCGGTGAAAGCCCCGCTGGTTGCGACCGATGCTGAATCCGGTCAACCGGCGTTGTTCATCAGTCGAATACGGCCGGTAATTTCCTGTGCGGTTCCAGCGCCTTCAGCACGTACTCGACGTTGTGTGTGACTGGCGCTGTCCCCGAAAGCGTCAGCGTGGCCCATCGCCGTGTCGGCCGCACGTATCGTTCGAACATTGGCCGCACGTCGCGCGCGAACTGGGTCCGGCTGTCCTCCGGCCGTCGACCGCGTTCGCGACGGTCGCGCGCCACGCGCCGGTCGACCGCCGTCTGGTCGTCTACGTCGAGAAACACCGACGTATCAATGAGCGCCCGGATGCCTGCGTGGCAGAGCAGCAGCAACCCTTCCGCGATTACGAGCGGTCGGGGCTCGACGGGCAGGCTCCCACGTTGACGGGTGTGGCTGCCGAAGTCGTAGATCGGCCGGTCTATCCGGTCTCCGCCTCGCAGCGTCCGCACGTCCGCTTCGAACAGTTCCCAGTCGAGGGCGTCGGGAACGTCGAAGTTCTGGTGCCGTCTCGCGTCCGGGTTCAGGTGCGACAGGTCGTGATAGTAGGCGTCCAGCGGAAGGACCACTGCCTCATCGACGGGGACGGCGCCAAGCAGCGCCTGGGCCAGCGTCGTCTTGCCCGACCCGGAGCCACCGGTGATGCCGACCACGTGGGGCGCGTTCCCGGGCATGCCGCCACCATACAGCATCGGCGAGGAGCTGCCGGATGCGCTCGGCCAGTCGTTCGTTGTAAGGCATGAAGAGAGCCAGGATACCGTGGTCGCCACCAGATCGAAAGACGTTGGGAGGGTGCTCTCCGAACCTGATACGGTGCCGTGCCGAGGGAGGGCTCGATGATGATGAGACGACAGATTTTGATGGCAGCGGCGGTCGTGTTGCTTGCCGCCGGTCTCGTGACGGCCGGTCAAGCGTCGTCGGTGGATGCCAGCGACGCGAGCGCGTTCATGGGTACGTGGGTCTTGACGATGGAGACGCCGCGGGGCACGAACGAACAGACGGTGGCGGTCAGAGACGAGGGTGGCAAGGTCGCGGCCCCGCTCGAAGGCGGCCGCGGCGGGGCCATCGACATCACCGATGTGGCCAAGGACGGTGACAGTCTCGTTCTCAGCTTCGGACGTAACTTTCAAGGCAACGATATCGACGTCGTGCTGACACTCAGCCTCGATGGCGACACGATGCACGCGACGCAGGACATCAACGACGGCATGTTCAGCATGACCGGGTCGGGAAAGAAACAGTAGCGAGGGCGCGGCAATGCGCGGGGGGCGGGGCGTAGTCCCATCCAGGGGATGGCGTCCTAAATTGGCTCCAGCTGTTGCGCTGCGACCCAGCCGACCGTGCCGTCTTCGAGCACGATTTCGACCCACTCGTCCGACCGACGGCCCATGCGCACTTTGGCGCCTTCATGCACCGCGAAGATCCGGAGCGCGCTGTCATCCGAGGGCGCGCTCTGGACGTCGGCCTCCGTGGCCATCACGACCGCTTCCTGTGCGGCGCCGATTCCCAGTTCTCGGACCGCGAGGTTGACCCCGAAGACGATCGTCACCGCTGCCGCGACGATGGTTGCACGGCGGGCCCACATCGCGATCCGTGTTCCCGGTGTGAGGACCACCAGGATGACCGCGGTGGTCGCGGTGAGATAGGCCAAGGCGACGACCCAGGCCAGCGCCGTCAGCCCTAGCAGGCCGACCCACCATCGGACCGCGCGGAACAGCCAGAACTCAGGCAACGGGGTGATCTCGTCGGCCGTCTGTTGCCGCGCCAGGTCCAGATTCGCCAGCAGGTCGTCGTCACCCGGCATCAGACGACGTGCGCGTTCGTAGTACAGAATTGCCGGACCGATTTCCCCTCGCTTGAAGTAGGTGTTGCCGAGGTTGTAGTACAGGTCTCCGCTCTCGAGCCCCGCCTCGAGAATGCGCGCATAGCTGGCCAGCGCGCCATCGAAGTCGCCGTCCTGATACCGCTGGTTGCCCTCGTCGAAAAAGGCGTCCTGGCCGGCCACGGTCCCGCCGGCCAGCAGTCCCAGGCAGAGCGCGCTGATGAGGGTGAGGATGGGTCTCGCGATCATGACAAGGCCTGGTCAAGCGTGGTCATCGCCTGCCCGGCGCGGGTGAGCATCTCCTGCATCGCAGCCGAGTCTGGTTCGGTCGGCGCGAATCGTTGTCGGTCGCAGTCTTCGAGACAGGTCAGGTAGGGCGCGATGACGTCGTTGGCGACCCCGCGCGATGTCAAGTGCGACCGGATCTCGTCCCGCACCAGCCCGGCCTCCGCGAGGTTCAGCTTGTCTCCGAGGAACCCGTGCAAGGCCCG
>Ga0310124_10002624_pt1 | contig 12322 bp, 11 predicted proteins | sample CB11b_AW_Bot5_MG_FD_203507 | JGI IMG/M metagenome (GOLD analysis project Ga0310124, IMG submission 203507) | Marine microbial communities from Western Arctic Ocean, Canada - CB11b_AW_Bot5 | ecosystem: Environmental > Aquatic > Marine > Oceanic | place: Canada: Western Arctic Ocean | collected...
AAAAAGGCGACGTCTTCGCCATCTTCAGTCCGAACATTCCAGAATATGCTGTCGCATTCTTCGGCGTTTCTACCGCTGGCGGTGTGAACACGACAATAAATCCGCTGTATACAGCAGAAGAAGTAAAAAGGCAGCTGGTCGACTCAACGGCATCATTTCTGGTCACTGTTCCGCAGTTTTTACCGTGCGCACTTGAAGCAGTTCAAGGTACCTCGGTCAAAGAAGTTTTTGTTTTTGGCGAAGCAGAGGGAGCCACGCCTTTCTCCGCACTTCTATCTGAACAACAAGAAGCAGACGTTGCTATTGACCCGTGTGCCGATTTGGTCGCACTGCCGTATTCAAGCGGAACAACGGGATTACCCAAGGGTGTCATGCTGACACATTACAATCTCGTCGCGAATCTTCAACAAACGACGGCTGTCGAAAAAATCAAACCAGATGACACTTTGATCGGCATTTTGCCCTTTTACCACATCTACGGAATGACGGTCATTATGGGTGCCGCACTTCGTTCCGGCGCAACAATTGTGACCATGCCTCGTTTCGATCTTGAGCAATTTCTCGGTCTTTTACAACAACATCGTGTCACCGTTGCCTATTTGGTCCCACCCATCATTCTGGCCTTAGCCAAGCATCCCTTGGTGGATCAATACGACATTTCAACACTTGGCAACGTTATGTCTGGTGCGGCCCCACTCCCGGACTCGGTCGCACGAGAAGCTTCCCGGCGCAATGACATGGTCGTGCGACAAGGCTACGGTCTGACCGAAACAAGTCCCGTCACACACACCAACGCACGAGGCACGCAGCTTAAAATCGATTCCGTTGGCACGGCACTACCAAACACCGAATGGCGCATTATCGACGTTGATAGCGGACTCGACGCAGCCGAAGGCGACCTGGGAGAAGTCTGGATCCGGGGCCCACAAGTAATGAAAGGATATTTAAACAATCCACAAGCTACCGTCGACATGGTCGATAACGACGGGTGGCTCCATACCGGGGATATTGGTAAAGCTGACGCTGATGGATATCTCTACGTCGTCGATCGACTGAAAGAATTAATTAAATACAAAGGATTCCAAGTGGCCCCAGCAGAACTCGAAGCCGTAATTCAATCGCACCCTGCGGTCGCGGATGCTGCCGTCATCCCGAGTCCTGACACCGAGGCCGGCGAAGTACCGAAAGCATTTGTCGTCCTTCGAGAAAAGGGAAACACGAACGCCGATGAATTAATGACTTACGTAGCCTCGAAAGTCGCCCCCCACAAAAAGATCCGTCGGCTTGAGTTTATTGACGCAATACCAAAAGTGCCGTCTGGTAAAATTCTTAGACGGGAACTCGTTGCCCGCGAACGAGACAATCAACTTAAGGCAAAGTAAATGCGTGTGACCGTAATCACTGTATTGCTATGGGCATGCGTAACCACCGCCGACGCACAAATAGAATCGGTTGCATCTATTGCGGTTAATGCCGAGCAAATAGCTACCTCGGGAAGTTTCGCCTATGTGGCCGCCGGCACCACATTGACCGTCTTCGACATTACGGACCCGACCACTCCAGTGCAAATCGGAACCGTGGATGTTCCTGACCAGATCTATGGCATGTCCGTCAACGCCAATCGCGCATATCTCGCAACCGGCCTTGAAGGCGTGCACATCGTGGAAGTCTCACGTGCCGAATCATCTCCCGTTGTGATTATCGGTCTCTATCCCACACCAGGCCAAGCCGTCGACGTGGCACTCATCGGGACACACGCAGCTATAAGCAACTTAATGACAGGGCTTGAAATCGTCAATCTAGAAGTACCGCAAAATCCAGTTCTGGTCGCGACAGTGGAAACACCAGGGTACCAGAGAGCTGTCCGTGCAGCTGGTAATCTAGCGTTCGTCGTCGATCAACCATCTGGCATTCATAGCTTCGATCTGAGTGAACCCACAGCACCCGTATCTGTTGGTCTTCACCAGGCCGGCCGTGTTCCGGCCCGTAATGTCACCATCCATAACACACGTGCCTACGTGGTCTATCAGCGAACCGGATTGATTGAGATCGTTGATATTACGTCCCCAAGTACCCCGAAGCTGCTTGGCCACTATGAAACTAGCGGACAACCGGAAATGGTCGCAGCTGATGGAACATCCATAGTCATCCCCAAAAGCGGCGATGGCATCGAGATTGTCAACCTAGTCGATCCAACAGCGCCAGCCGTAACAACTACGTACGACACTCCCGGAACGGCACGAGATATCGCCATCCATGGCAACTACTTACTGGTGGCAGATAGTCAATCCATCGAAGTTCTTCGTTGGCGTTAGAAGAGCCGGTGCGACCTTACGGTGGCATAAAGTCCACTCTTCTATAAACGTGCCTGTCCGCAGGCCAGATTCTACTGGTCCGCCAGTGGGAGAAATAATGAAATGCGGTCGTCAGATCCAATAGCCCGTGAAATATGTCCCTGCCCGGTCGTGTCTTCCGCCAGTAAAATATGACCAGGGTACAAACGAATCTTCGAACCATCGCCGATCTCTACCTCACTCTCACCAGCTAATGTGATCACAAACTGCTTGCGAGGTGCCGTATGCCAATCAATAAAGTAGTCTGATGATGTGCGCCGGAATTGGACATTGGTTACTGCGATGGGATCAGCCATCTCAGTCGCACCGCGCGGGCTATTGAGCGGAACATCATAATTTTCGGCGTGCGTCTTCCCATCGTCGCCCGTATAAATACGAGTAACCACAATGGGCGTACGTTCTTGTGCCACCACAGATTGATCAGTCACCCACCGAAATCCGCTTACGATAAATAGCGTCGGGATCCAACCGAGTACAAGCAAACGTCGAAGCCATACATTCATCATGGTTCCTCCTAACAACAATCGTGGCATTATAAGCACACCTTTAAAGCAACTTGGGGAACAGTCTCATGAAACAGCTCGACATTTCTCGATTCGGTGCTGCACTACTCGCAATTTCCTTCGTTGGCTGCAGTCCCGATACGTCATCAACCGAAGAAGGCTCGGGAGTATCTACGTCACCGCCAGTGATGGAGGCGACACCCAATACGACCGGCGACCCGGAAGCTATTCGACCGTTTGAGATCAATGTCCCCGATGCCGTACTTGATGATCTCCGGAACCGACTAGCCACGACACGACTTCCTGATCAAATACCGGGGACGGCATGGGACTACGGCACAAATCGTGCATATCTTTCAGAACTTCTGGATTACTGGGAACATGACTTTGATTGGCGCGCACAAGAGCAAATGCTCAACGCCTTTGATCAATACAAAACAACCATCGATGGTCTTGATGTTCACTTTATTCATCAAAGATCACCCCATGAAGATGCCCTGCCGTTAGTTATTACTCATGGATGGCCTGGGTCTTTCATGGAATTCCACAAAATCATCGATCCACTCACAAATCCAACGGCATACGGGGGCGATGCAAGCGACGCTTTCCATATTGTGGCGCCTTCAATCCCAGGTTACGGCTTCTCCGATAAACCAACCGAACCCGGCTACAACCCCGAACGAATGGCCGACATTATCGGGAAGCTCATGGAACGATTAGGCTACGAACGCTACGGTACTCAAGGTGGTGACTGGGGCAGCATCATCAGTCGATGGCAAGCGTCGCTGCGCCCGGACCGAGTCGTCGGAGTTCACATCAATATGGTGACGGCAGGACCACCACCTGACGTAGAGGACCCCAACGCCGGAATACCAGCCGAAGAACTCGAACGGACACAGGCGAGACAAGAATTCTTCGCAGACGAACGAGGTTATAGCAATCTGCAGGGTACGAAACCACAGACTCTCGGTTTCGGACTGAATGACTCGCCGGCCGGACTCGCAGCATGGATTGTTGAAAAATTTATGACGTGGTGTGATTGCGGTGACCACGTCGAGAACGAATTCACAAAAGACGAACTGCTGACGAACATAACGATTTATTGGGTCACCGGTACGATTACCTCATCCACTCGCATCTACTATGAATCCCGCTACACACCGTCGAGTCGGCCGATCGGGTATATCGACACTCCGGTCGGTTGTGCCATCTTCCCACATGAAATCTTTATCCCACCACGAGCCTGGGCCGAAGCCGCGTATAACGTGACACACTGGACAGAGATGCCGCGCGGTGGACATTTTGCCGCACTTGAGCAGCCCGAGTTACTCACCGACGACATTCGCCTGTTCTTCCGAGAATTACGGTAATAACATCAGGGGGAATAATCGAAACAATACCCTAAGGACCTGGAATTATTCCTTCAGTCGTTAATTTGATTCGATACAACGAAGTGCTCGACGTCATATAGAGCGTCCGCCCATCGTCTCCCCACGCAACATTCGCAGTCACCTCGGGCATCATGATGGTCCCGAGGTGCACCCCATCGGGTCCAATGATCCACACCCCGCCGGGTCCAGTTGCGAATAGGTGACCCGCCCGATCGACCTTCATCCCGTCAGCCGCCCCAGGCGCATCTTGATCATTAATGTCGAAAAATACGCGACCGGTCGATGCACCAGAATCATCAAGGTCATACGCCATCCAGACCTTGTTGTCCGCATCAGAATTCGCCACATACAAGACGGTTTCGTCTGGCGACAGTGCAATACCATTCGGACGTGATTGGTCGCGGACCAGAAGAGTAAGCTCACCATCCGCTGTTAAACGATATATACCATTGAAGTCGACTTCTCTGAGGGGCGACGCTTCAAGCCCCTCAAGTCCGTACGGTGGGTCCGTGAAATAGAGTGTCCCATCCGAGCCGTATGTCGCATCATTTGGGCTATTCAGGCGTTGGCCGTCGTAGCGATCAACCACAACCGTACGCGTACCATTAACCTCGACCCTGGAAATACGTCGGTTGCCGTGCTCACAAATGACCAGTCTGCCCTGATCATCCAGCGTCAATCCATTCGATGAAATAGACCGTAACCCGTCACGATCGCCATCAAACACGGGATCAATAAATGGACTGGCGCCGTCAGTCTCGGTCCATTGGTAGATGGTGTTGCCTCTCACATCGGAAAACAATAATCTTGATTCTCCACGGAGCCATACCGGCCCTTCAATAAATATAAACCCCTCAGCAAGTTTTTCCACCTCTGCATCGGTTGGAATAAGCGCATCCAGACGTGGGTCAAGTCGAAGAATCGAAGCTTCTGGAATTGTTCCCGCTGAAGTTTCGTCGGCGATCTCAAAGGCTGGTTCAGTAGGCACGCCCAAATCATTACCGCCACATCCACTAACTAACACCATCACGACACACGCACATGCCACACTTGTGTTTCTTTTCATTAAAACCTCTGAAGTTAAAATATAGCAATCGGATTGACTGGGGATCCCGTGCCATTCGGAATCGGTAATGGTGCAATCGTCAACATAAACTCCCAGCGGTTACGCTCAGCCGCTGCTTCTGCTAAATCATCAAAATCCGCTCGGTCCAAATGGTGCACCCCAAGCATCGTCAGCGCAAAATCATGGAGCGCAAGACGAGGAAGGTCGCCAGCCGGCTGCGGCACGTAACCGGGTGTCTCCCACCCGATGATGGCAACGTCTCGTTCTTTGAGCCACGGTATAACCGTATTGTCAAACCCCGCAGCCTCGGCACCGGTATCAAACGGCCCCAGATCGTCTTGGCGCGCCCAACGACCCCAGCGCAACAATATCGCATCACCGGACCCAGCCTTCACACCAGCCATAGCCTCCCATGCCTCAAGGTCTTCCACAAAAATTCGTTGACCGGGCTGAAGATACGGAACACCTTTTAGGCGAGCAATGTCATACAGGACTCCTCGCGTCACAATACCGTGCTTCATCGTCAGAATCGAATTGCGACTGGCGCCACCCTCCATCGTGACCGTATCCGCAATCGGCACACCATTCCACATTTTTCCATCAAAAAACCGATGCGCAAATCCGTCAATATGAGTCGTGCCGGGTCCATGAATACATGGGTACGCGACCCGATCACTCGCACCATCCGGTGACGCCGTAACCATTTCCCAATTGATCGGACACGGATTATCGACCGTAATTTCGGTTTGTGCTGTTGACGCCAGTGACACGCTAAATCCTTCCATGACCAAACCAGCAGCAGCACGACGCTTTTGAGGAGTAATCAAGTTCAAAGCGCCCATTTCATCGTTCTCGCCCCACCGACCCCAATTTGATAATTCGGAGAACCACTGATCATATTGGGACTGGCTCACCAAGGGACGACCTTGGTCCGTTTGCCCTATACCCACTGCGCTGCTGGCCAAGATGGCAGCGATTACGCTCAGACTAACGCTGTATTTATGCACAGTCCTCATGATACTGGCCCCTTCTACTTTTCAATAACCGCGTCTCGAATTACAGGAACGAGCTGGGCTTCAATGACGTCATTAAGCTGGCGACGATGCTCTCGACGACCATCGCCTGGATTTGGCGACGACGTTACGACAATGACGGCATCAAGATCCGGCATGACATAAATAAACTGTCCGCCGTACCCCCATGCGTAGTACGTAGGAAATCCGTTAAGCACCCGCATCCACCAACCATAACCGTACTGCCGACGGCTGTATCGCGACACCGTGCGCGGAATCCACGACTCCCGGATCCATCGGGATGAAACGACCTCAAATCCATCTATAGAACCACCGTCAAGATACAGCTCGCCCACCTTTACCATCGCACGAGGCGTCAATAGCATGTCATTACCACCAAAATAGATCCCCTGGGGATCTTGCGGCCAGGCTGGCAACGACACACCGAGTGGACGTGCTAAATAGCGTTGTCCAAATTCTCGCGTCGTCATGCCTGTGGCTCGCGTAATGATTGCAGACAACAAGTGGGTACTCCCCGTGCTATAAATCATCTGACCGCCTGGTTTACCGATAAACGGCCTCGATAACGCATGTGCCACCCAGTTCCTACTCTGCACCCACCGACCATAATTACGATTACTCGTCGTCTCCAGGCCAGACCGCATTGAGAGTAAATCTTCTATCGTAATTCCGCGTTTCAGCGCTGATGCTTTGGCCAGTTCATCTGGGAAAAATGCGTCTATCGTCTGATCGACACCATCCAAATGACCGCGCTCAATAGCAATTCCAACAAGAATGGAAATCAACGTCTTCGATGCCGATTTCAGATTTGCCAGACTACGGGCATCGACCCCGTTAAAATAGTGTTCCTCGATCAGTTCACCGTCGATCGATACTAGTAGACTGCGCAGTCGCGGCAGTTTCGTAAGTTGAGCAACAATCGCGTTCCGCCGATCGGCATCAAGTTCTCGCTCCGTGGCGTGTACAGATAACAACCCTACATCCGGGCCGATACCAACGACTGTGGCGGTAACAGCCACCAACGCCATCATACGAACACTCATACGTTACGCATCCTGTCAGACCGTGCAACTACATCGACATCCGACAAGGCCCTTCGCCTCGCACGTGACCTATCGTTGCGAACCACAAAGATCACAACCTTTCAATTGACGGTATCTCGCCTCGGCCCGCCGCACGAACGGCTTGACGACACGTGCCCACGCAAGATAGCCGAGCTCGGTGAGATGTAAGTCGTCATCAATAAAGAATTCCCTGCGCGGTCTACCATCGCTACCCAGCGTCACCCCGGTAATGTCTGCATAGTAAAGATTTGGATTGGTATCAATTTGCTGACGAATGAGAGCATTGGTTTCCTGCATTGCATCCCACGTGTTCCACCTGGCAATACTGGGACGAATGGACACAAAAACAATTTGGGTGTCCGGTAACGCCGCATGTACTACATCAACAAAATCACCAAAATGATCAGCCGTAACACTCGGCGACTGACCTTGCCAAAGATCATTATCACCGGCATACAACACAATTGTTGAAGGATTAAAGGGGATTATGATTTCTTCTGCGTAGTAGGCATTATCGTCAAGGCGTGAGCCACCAAAACCTCGGTTGACCGTTCGGAAATCTGAAAACCATTTCTGATCATTCCACCGCCACGCCGTCGCACTACCCGCAATTAACAACACCTCTTGATCCAGCGCTTTCCATTCCATTTCCTGCAGGTACTCTGGAATAGTCGGTCGACGATTTACCTCGCGGGGCGTTTCGTCAAGCCATCTCGTCGGGGGACCTGCGTATTCGCCTTGTTGCGCGAAAACAACTTGCGTACCAAACACCAGAACAGAAACTATCGAACAAGCAAGCAACCAAGGCGGATGTATCTTCATCTGTGCAGTCTCCTCAGAAACGGATCCGATTATAGATCTCTCCTACCGTCACTGCGCCAAAGAACTCAACACTAACCTGTACTGGTATGGTGGGCGGCGATGTCATTTGTGGCCGGAACCATTTGGGCAGCCTTGGTTCTGTACGTAGTCGGAGAATTCGGACGGTCACTCAGACCGTCGCCATCGTGGACACGCCCCGTGTGGATCCTTGGAAGTATCTGTTACGTCTGCCACGTGATAAGCGCTTTTTCGTTACACCACCACTGGAGTCATTCTGCTGCGTACGTATACACCGCGGCTACCACATATGACCTTTTAGGAATAAATAGTGGCCTTGGACTGTGGGTGAACTACATGTTCACCGCCGTCTGGGTTGGGGAAGGTCTCCTACCAGGACGCTGGGGCTTGACGGTCAACCGCCGTGTCAATCGCGTAGTAAGGTCCGTCTTTCTTTTTATGATTATCAACGGTGCCATCATCTTCGTGGAAGGTCCCCAACGCTGGTTTGGACTGTTACTAGTCGCAGCCCTGCTCAGCATCTGGTGGAACGACACGGAAACTTTGTCGGGTTAAAACCTACCGTCAGTTTGAGCCGGCATGGAGACGGCTATACACATCGAGCGCACGCACTGCCATCGCATCGGCACTGTAGTGTTCCTGAACGGCTAGAGAACCCGATTCACCAAGCGCTGCACGACCCGCGTTATCATTCCGAAGCCGGATCAATTCAGCCATAAGAGACTCCGGATCTTCTGGTGGCACCAATACACCGCCACCAGTCCGCTCAATAAATTCAGTGTACGTCCCACGATTGGCCGCAATGACTGGGACACCGCATGCCATCGCCTCAAGCAGTGCGAGCCCTTTCGGGTCGTCGTACGTGGCCGGAACCACAAACAAATCGAGTTCCTGAAAGAACGACACCTTATCTTGAAATTCGAGAGGACCGCGATAGTGAATTTCATTTTGCAGGTCCCACTCGGTAATCTGACGCGTGAGGCCTTCAAGATATCCTCGATGTTCTGGACCGAGATATCCTGCAAGTTCCAGACGGCACTCCTCAAATTCATTTTGATCGCGCAGGCGATGATACGCATCGCAAAGCAAATGAATCCCTTTCTCAGGGGCAATCCTACCGAGATACCCAACAGTAAATGGCTGATCAGAAGGCCTGAGGCGGGGTGTAAATTCGTCCGCGGAAATTCCCAACGGCACAACGTCAATTTTTGCGCCTGGGATCTGCAAGTACTCGGCCATATACCCCGCGCAGTAATCACTCACCGCAATAAACCTATCGACGGACTGAGCATGCTCCCGTATAAGACTGAGGGCACGTGACCGATACGGTTCGGACAGACGATCAAGGAAAATATTCTCGCCTTGGAGCGTGCAGCAAATCGGTCGCTCGATCGCTTTCTTGAGCGCAGGCGCCAAAGAAATCAACATTGAATTCGAAATGTCGATAACGTCAGGGATCGGTTGTGTCTTGAGCCAATGGACAAGCTTGTCAAATTCTTTTCGCTGACGACCGTGCTGCCCCTCAAGAATCGACACCGTTAGTTCCCCGAGTTGCTCCGGCTCCGTCTGCACCCCTCGCTGAGACACCGCGCGCAACAACCACGGCGATTCCCACAAGCGGTCAATCATCCACGGAGTGGATCTGAAAAGCCGCGAGTACTGTTCGAGATACACACTGATCCCGCCAAAAAACACGCGGTGCTCACTAACGCTGGGACCGTCTGTACGTGGGGGCGTGTATAGCGGAACAAGGAGCACTTCGTGCCCTCGCTGTAAAAGAGCTTTTGCTAACGCATTATCCCTGATACAGCTCCCACAGTACATGCCACCAGCGCCGGCAGTAATTGAAGTTATCCGCATGGCCTACTAGAAAAGAGTCGGCATTATACAAGCTGGCGCTGCCACCCCTAAACACACATCGACAGCATGGAAATAAACTAGGAGTCCGCGATGCAATAGAGATACCGCTGTCCACGAAGATAGATTTCACTACCGGCCACGGCAGCAGATGCGTCAATTTGATCATCCAACGTATTCGTAGCCACGACACGAAGTTGGGCACCAGTTTCCAAGACAAGCGTTACCCCATCGCGACTCGTCACGTACAGATAATCACCTGCCACCACAGGCGATGCGTAAATATCTCGAATACCAGGAAGACGTTCTGGGCCATAAAGTTTTCGACCGGTTTTAGCGTCATGTGCTGACAAAACCCCGGAATTACTTTTCGTGAAATAAAGAATTCCATCGTGCAAAACGGGCGAGGGAACATACGGTGTGTCACGATCGTGTGACCATACAATCGCATCTGTGCCAGTGATATCGCCACGAGCCTTTGACAGATCAACCGCATACAGTTGATTTCCGCGATATCCACTCATCAGATACACAATCCCGTCAGCCGTCACCGGCGTTGGAATCGCATTGAGTGTAACGCCTGCACCTTCCCAGACGAGAACTCCGGTATCAATGTCATAACTCCTAACACGATCCGTCGCACTTGTTATGACCTGAGTTCTCCCTTGGTAGTCCACAACAAGTGGGGTCGTCCATGACGTGATCTCTTCACGTGGAGTCCGCCAACGCTCTTGCCCCGTCCACTTGTCGAGCGACGTGATAAATGACTGGCCCTGATGATCCCACACCACCACAATGGAATCACCGTGCAAGGCTGGAGACGCACCTTCTCCAAAACCCATGCGGATCTCCATATCGCCAAAATCCTGATCCCAGAGCAATGTTCCTTCGAGGTCGTAGCAGTAGAGCCCGCGTGAACCAAAGAATGCACATAACACTTCACCGTCAGTAACGGCCGAAGCCGAAGCCCAACTACCAGTCGCGTGGCGCCCTTCGTGCGGTTGCTCCGATACAGCAATCCGCTCCCAAACGACCGAACCGTCACGCCGGTCATAGGCACTCACTGTGAACTGCTGGACCTCGCTCGAACTTACGGCACCCATCAAGCGATCCCGCAGGCGCCCGAAAAGCCCCGGACCACCTGCGCTACCGGCACCAGCAGGTATCGCAGAAAGAATAAATATATGGTCATCCCATACGATGGGTGACGCTGAGCCATAGCCTGGAAGTTCAACCTTCCAGCGAACATTTTGCGTCTCGCTCCATTCGGTTGGAGGGTCAGCTGTTGGGGACACACCAGTAGCCAACGGCCCACGCCACTGGGGCCAACCAGTCGTCTGGGTATCCGATAAACCCGTGTCCTGCCCGACCAGCGGTAAAGTCAATATGCTCAGTGCAACAACGGTCAAGCCAACAAATCGCACAAGGTCCCCTTTACTCATTAGAAATCACAAAATGTGCAGCACCAAGTGAATCATTAATAACCGTAACTGGAACATCTCGAGTCTTAATGATACTGGGATAAGATAACGAAACTATGATGATGAATTTCAACGGATCACTTGTCTTTGTTCTTTTTGCCGTATTGGTTGTCGGACTTGCCGCCGCCGCCAGTGCTCAACGGAATGTTCCTGCTCCGGGCGATGTCGCCGGGCCGCCAGATGATGCGGAAGTAACAGGCTCTGGACTTGCCTCAAAGGTCGTCGAAGCAGGGACCGGCACGCAGAACCCGGGGCCAACTTCTACAGTCACGGTCCACTACACAGGCTGGCACACGAATGGTGAAATGTTTGATAGTTCAGTCACCAGAGGTCAACCGGCATCATTCCCGCTCAACGGAGTCATCAGTGGATGGACCGAAGGTGTTCAACTGATGGTCCCCGGTGAAACACGACGATTTTGGATCCCCGAAGATCTCGCTTACGGTGGTCGTCCTGGCTACCCAGCAGGCTTGCTTGTGTTCGACGTTGAATTAATATCGATTCAGTAGACAGACCCACAAAGTATGGAGGGGGGGGGCTACGAAGAGCCCTCATCCCTCAATCATTTCTTGCGGAGTGTCGCGCCTTCCCACGTCAAGCTCGTAAATAGATCGTTTGCAAAAGTTACCACGACAGGATCAGAAACTGAGTATTTGTCGTCGTCACCATCGTAATCTCGGACGACGAGGAGCGCGCTAAGTTCAACAACACCGTACGTCCCCTCACCTTCTT
>Ga0310124_10002625_pt1 | contig 12322 bp, 7 predicted proteins | sample CB11b_AW_Bot5_MG_FD_203507 | JGI IMG/M metagenome (GOLD analysis project Ga0310124, IMG submission 203507) | Marine microbial communities from Western Arctic Ocean, Canada - CB11b_AW_Bot5 | ecosystem: Environmental > Aquatic > Marine > Oceanic | place: Canada: Western Arctic Ocean | collected...
TAAAGAAATCAATTTGGGTTCTGATGTAAATCTCGAGATCGTATACATTCCACCCGGTGAGTTCAAAATGGGCAGCACGGCTGCCGAAAAAGAATGGGCCATTGGGCAAGCTGGCGGCGCGCTATTTTCTTCGGGAGGCGGTGCGCGAGAGGCGTACGAAGGAGAACCCAGACTGATGCGAGTCAAGGATGGTTTCTGGATGGGTCGCACGGAAGTCAGCGTCGGGCAATTCAGACGTTTCGTTGCTGAGACCGGTTACATTAGCGACGCTGAGAAACCAGGTGGGACAACGATGTGTTTTGATCCCAATTGGATTCCGAATATCAGCAACTTCGGGAATCCTCCGAATCCCTGGATGAGTATGGACGACAAAAGCTGGAGAGACCCCAACCATGGCACGGATCAACAGGAGGATTTCCCAGTCGTTTGCGTAAGCTATAACGACATGAAAGCTTTTTGTGCCTGGCTGACAACAATTCAACGAGCAGCAGGCTCTCTTCCTGATGGTTTGATCTACCGACTGCCGACGGAAGCTGAGTGGGCCTACGCCTGCCGTGGTGGACGTCTCGACAGCAGTTACTACTGGTGGGGAAATGATTTGGAGGATGCTAAGGGAAGGTTGAATATTTCGGGCATCGATTTTCTGCCCGGCAAAGAGCACGTTTGGATTGGTGCCAAGCTTCCCTGGAGCGATGGATTCGCGATGGTCTCCCCCGTCGACTATTACGGTGAACGAGGGCGAAATGGTTTCGGCCTGGCAGACATGTGCGGTGGAGTCTGGGAGTTTACCCTGGACCACTTTGATCCACAGGGAGGGCACGAAGATGTCCATTATGAAGATGCAGAACGACGTTCTGTATCACGCCCTGTGTGTCGTGGAGGCAATTACTACGATGTTCCAGGCAATGCACGGTGCGCCGTTCGACTAGGGATTATGAGTGTCACCTATTCAGACTCGCGTGATGGCTTCCGGATTTGCTTGGGCACTCCGTGAGACTCCACGTCATTCCCAAAGACCACGTCTTTGCATTCACCGATCCGACCATTCTCGACTCTAACTTCTCCGCCGCCGGGCCGCTCCAATGGGGCCGGCAGGAGGCTCCCGATCCAGACCCTGCGCCCTGAGACCGATCCACAATCGTGAGAGTGACGGAAGAGGTTCGACGGCATTCATGAATCCACCACTGAAAATCGCTTCGACACCATTGTCGTCGGCCTGGGCGCGATGGGCAGTGGTATCGCTCATCAGCTGGCCCGAAGCGGCCGCCGCGTGCTCGGTCTGGATCGTCACCTCATGTCCACGGATCGAGCCGCGGACGCAGCCGTGTCTGCCGTCAGATCTATGGCGATGACGAACGATATGTGCCCTTGGTGCTTTGACGATCCAAGAGTTGCTTGGCCGTCGCCAGATTTTCCCGCGTCTGCGCGTCGTCCGGGTGAATCCGCAGCGAGGCCTCGAAAGCAGCGACGGCCTCCTGGAACTGGCCCTTACGCGCCAGCAACGTGCCGAGATTGTTGAGGGCTTCCGCCATGCGAGGATTGATGCGGATCGCGTCCCGAAAATATTGCTCGGCCTCGGCCATCTCGTCGGCACGAAACAACAACAGTCCGAGATCGTTGCACACACCGGCATCGCGCGGTTTTAGCGCGGCCGCCTGCCGCAAATGATGCTCCGCCTGGTCGAGATTGTTCTCCTGTTGGAGTATACGTCCCAGTCGGTAGTGGCTGTCCGCCAACAGCGGTTTGATGGATATCGCCCTCTGAAAGTGCGCAGCAGCCTCGGTCGGCTCCCCCGACATCTCACTGACGAGTCCCAGATAATGATGGGTCTGGGCGTCATCAGGCTTCAGTTGCAGCGCTCTCGCGAAGTGGTGTTGGGCGTCGTTCAGAGCGTTCTCGCTCAAATGGACCAGGCCCACTTGCAGATGTATCTGTGGGGAATCCTCCTTGAGTTCCAGCGCACGCTGATACTCCGCGATCGCCTGGCCATACAGGCCGGAGTCGCGCAAATGGATGGCATAATCGCTGCGAATCTGCGCTTCCGCGGTTTTTCGCGTCGAGTCGATGACCTCACTCTCGATGGTACGGCCGGGCAGCGCCGCGGCGGCCAGAAACCTTTCCCGCCGGCCTGGCCGCTCGGCGCCAGCATCGGCCAGCAGCTGGTCCACATCGACCTTGCCACGATAGATGACGGTCATCCGGCCATCTCCGTCGATCAGAAAACTTGCCGGCAGCGGGAGCGGCCGCGGCCGCACGAGGTTATCGTAGAACGCCTGTAGCGACGCCACCAATGCTTTGGGCGCCAACCCATGGCGAAATGGGAAACCGATCCGCTGTACCGCGTCGTGGGCCATGTGCGAACCGGTGTCGGCATCTTGCAACTCGTCGACGGACAGCGCGAGAACATCGATACCCGCGCCGCGGATGGCCTCCGCGTGCTCGGTCAGCTCCGTCAGCTCCTGCAGGCATGGGCGGCACGTGCTGGAGAACAGGTTGATCAGCAGCGGTCTGCCGGTGCCGGCCCGCTGCTTGACTGCCGACCTCGACCAGTCGTAATACTCGAAATCCAGCACGGACAGCGGCGCCAACAGCACGATTCGCGCCGTCGAAGGCGCGGTCGGCAGCTCCGGCGTGGTCGGCCTGATGTCCGCCGGCCGCGGCCGCGCGTCCGTTGGTCGTGCGACGCCGGTACCTTGAACCAGGTCGTATCGCCGGTTCAGGTCGAGATGGGCAAACGAAAACTCTTCCGGGCGCGTTTCGCCGGCGGAAGTTGGCCAATGGACGACGACCTTTTCGATTTTCAGCGCCTTGCCCAGCCCGAAGTGGAGGCATTTTGACGATTGCGCCAGGAATCCCTCGCCGGCACGAAGCGTCTTTACCGATTTCGGCACCCCCGGCGTACCCGGGATTTCCGCTTGCGGTTGATTCGATGCCTGACCTCTAAACTCTAAACTCTCACTTCTCGGCACCACCTCCACCCGGGCGCCAATGGCATCACGGTTGGTCGTGGTGCCGTTGCCGCGCAGACGTAGAGCCAGGTAGCCGTTCCGGCGCGGCAGCTCGTTTCGCAGCAGGCGCAGTCTGGGCGCGTTGCGATTGCTAACCCAGATATCGACGTCACCGTCATGGTCCCAATCGACCAGGGCGACCGCGCGTCCATCGTCTGGAAAATCGAAACCGCTGAGCGCCGATATATCCGCGAAGCGGTCGCCCGCCGACTGGCTGCCACGGGTGTTGAGAAAACAGCAGTTTCGTTCTCGCCCGCTGAAGGACCTGCCGCCATTAAGCATGGATCGGAAGTGTTCGCCAGCCTGATTTACACCGGGTTGCCAATCGTTGATACTCTCTGGGCTTTGCGACACGACCTGTCGCCAGAAGAAACTTCACAAATCGCCGGTGTCGTCGGTCGTGACGTATCCGTTGGCGACCACAAGATCTTCCCAGGCGTCGTTGTTGATGTCCACGAATCGCGAACCCCAGGCCCAACGACCCATTTCTACGGCGGCCGCGCGGCTTTGGTCATCAAACTTCCCGTCAGCTTGATTATGCAAAAGAGTGTTTCCGCGGGCGAATTGCTGTAAGCGATTCTTGACCTCAGGATCGCCGGTCGCCTTGAACCGCGGCTGGAAGGCAATTCGATTACCGGCCGCGGAGAACATATTGCTGACATACACGTCTGTTCGTCCATCACGATCGTAGTCGCCCCAGGTAACCGCCATGCCGCTGGCGGCGTTCTCAACACGCGCGGCCACCGAGATGTCGGTAAATCGTACGGTGCCCGAGCCGTCGCCATCCCCATTGTTACGGTACAGCCCATCATTACGGTACAGATTGTCGCGGCCGTAGTCGTTGGCCACATAGAGGTCCTGGTCACCGTCGTTGTCGTAGTCTTCCCACGCGGCTGCGAGAGTCCAGCGGCGGTTGTTGACGTCCAGTCCGGCCGTGCTGGTGACGTCGTCCAACTGCCAATGTTCCGGCGTCTCGATCCGGTTCAGGAACAGATGGTTAGCACCGCCATCGTTCGCGTCGTGGTAGACGAACGCGGCCGTCGCACCGCCCGTGGCCGCGGCCGCTTGAGCGCCAGCGGAGAGGGTGTTGGCCATGTAGGCCCCCACGAAGAGATCGAGGCGGCCGTCGAGATCGATGTCGGCCGCGGCCAATGCCATGACATCGTCGCTGGTATCGAGCACCTCGCGGATGGCGAACCGCCGCTTGCCGTCGCCGGCGGCCAGCACGACACCGCCTCGCACGCCCACCACAAGATCCTGATTTCCATCGTTGTCCAGGTCGACCAGGAGCGCGGTCCGGGAACTCTCCAACCAATCAACGCCCGCCTCGCGCGACACATCCTGGAGAGTGCCATCGGCCTGCTGGATGAACAAACGGTTCGGCAACCCGGCCTCCTGGCAAACGTACATATCCTCCAGGCCGTCGTTGTTAACGTCGCCCAGTGTCACGCCGGGCGTACCCAGGATGTAGAAATACTGCCGGTCCTGCGTCCGCCCCAGCCAGTCGTCGTAGCCACGCAAGAACTGCTCGCGATAGCAGCGGTTCCCACCGAGCACCGCTTCGGTGCAGTCGGCGAAGAGGGTTTGCGTCCCCTGCAGGCTGTGACCCTGCTCGAAGTCTTCGAAATCCAGTTGCACCAGTTTCGGAGGTTCGTCCGCCCCACCAGCCGACCACCGCGCACTGAACTTCACGTGCCGCTCCAACAGGCCCGCCTCCGCTGCGCCCGAAATCGATAGAAGCTGCCGCGTCGTGAACGTGTCGCCGTCGGGATGGACACGGATGACTTTGATTTTGGCGCGCCGTTTCCGACCCGCAAGGAATGAAGCAGTTAACCTGTTTAACTCACCTGTCAATATCGCTGGGCCCCCTCCGTTTGAATCCGCCTTGTCGACGGCGCGATCCTGCTTCGCGCCACGCTCGATTCGGAACACAGCGCCCTCGTACACGACTTCCAGGTCCGGCAGGGGCGTTGGGCAGACGAAGCGGTCGGCAACGAGATCATCGACGTCGCTGGCGCGAATCTCCGCGCGCGAAACAAGCAACTCTTGCAGCTTCTTGAGCTGTTCGCCCGCCTGCCCAGCCAGCACTTCGCTTTGCCAGCCATCCTGTCCGGGGTCGTCCACCGTGGACCAGGAGCTGGGCAGCCCCGAGGGCAGCGCGGCCCGGTCGACCAGCGTCGGCTCGGCTGGGTTCAGGGCACCCCGAGTTGAAATGCCTTGATCGCGAGGTCCACTAGCGGGTCGCGAGGAACGGGAGATCCACCACCCGCCGACGATCACACCCGCGACGATGACCAAGACCACGGGCAAGAGCCAGCGCATCCGGTTCGCCTGTTGAGCAGTCTTCGGCGCCGAGGACGGTTGTTGTCGGCCCGTCGTGCGGCCCTTTCGTCGATCCCGCGATTTCCGTTGGCGTCGGCCCATCGATTATTCTCTCTGTCGGGTAAGCGTAACTAGACATATCCTAGCTTAAACCAACTGCTCTTTCAGGTTTACTGCTGCGGCTCCATCTTCTCACCCGGATTCAACGACTAGGCTCTGTTTTAAAATAAGTCGGTGTACGTGACACTAGCCCGACGCGCGAGCGAGCGACACGATATGAACGTTTCCACTAGTGTCCCTCGCTGGCGCATTCGGGCTACTGTGGACGTTTTAAAACAGAGCCTAAATCACCTTCGGTGATTTCTGAACAATTGTCTACCAGCATTCATTCCTGCTCGAGCGTCACGATCTGGTTCACCGGAGTGGCGACCATTTGTGTCGAGCCGTCCGGCCACACGATCTGCAGGTTGACGTCGACCGCGTGCTGGCCGAGACCGAAATGAAGTGTCAGGTCGTTCTGGTTTCCCTGGCCGGTGCCCGAAAGATTGCGATAAATGATACCTCCGTTGGTCCGTTCCGTACCGAAGCGATCGAGAAATCCATCATTGTCAACGTCAGCGTGGATGCCGGCAAAATATTGCGGGTGAGCGACACGGGTAAAAATCTGAACTTCATTGTTTTTCCAGGTGTAGCTGTCTTACAGGTCGACCCAGCCATCGTTGTCGTAGTACCCCCAGGCGACGACGACCCGATTGGCGAACTCGATCCCCAACTCGGTGGTCTTGTCGACGAACGTTTCGTCGGCGCTGGCGCTGCCGGTCGATGCCAGCAAACAAACGACGATCAACGATCGCGATTGTTGTTGCATGTTTTAATTTCTATTGCGGTGTCAGGTGGAAGCGAATTCAGATCGTGGAAGTGGAGTACTAACTATGGGATACCGAGAACATTTTTCCAGCCGGAGTGTGCCGCGCTCTCCTTGATCCGCGCGGTTCTTTCATGGCTGCTTCGCGCAATACTATAATTAACCAGCAACCCGCAGCTCACTCCTCCCGCTCCGGATTAAACCAGCGATCCGGGCTGTGGGCCAGTACGGCAGGTACGGCCGGGTCCAGCCGGAACGGGACGCTGCGGTTGCCCGGCAGCGTGACCCGCCACAGTTTTCCATCCTGCCCCGGCGCAACCTTGATCTCGGCCCGAATTCGTGTTTGCTGGGGATCGTGTTCCGCTCGCAGCTCACGATGCGCCCAGGCTTCACCGCCGTCCGGGTTCCACACGACGTTTTGCCGCATGACCTGGACGCCGTCGAAGACCGGATTCTCGAATTCAATCCAAAAAGATTCGCACCCCGTGGGCACTCGGAACCAGTGCTGAGCGTACCAGGCACCCGCGCCGATCGTCGCGTCCTGTCCGACGATCATGATCTCGGGCGTGCCCGGTGGCGAGATCGGCAGCATCACGCCCCGACTCCCCAAATCAACATGGTACGTGCCACCCGGCGCGTCGATATCCAGCGTGAGTTCAGCTTCCTCACCCTGACCGGCCAGCTGACCGTCGGGGCCGATAATCTCGTAGGGGCCCTGGGTCCGTAACGTCAACGACTCGCCCACTGCCTTGCGTACCGCGATGCGCGTCTCTGCGGACAGCGATTGGGAAAAACCGGTCGGTTGCGGCGGCGGCAATCGCCCGGCCCGTTCCAGGACGCCCAGCAGTCGGGGTCCCCACTTCTGCATGTAGCTCATGTGAAACTGGTTTACGTTGCTGTCGTGCACCGTGTAAAAGCCCCTGTAGTACGACGGATCATCGCCTGCGTAGAGGATCCAACGATTCATGTCCAGCAGGCCGGCCGCGCGGTCGAGGTACCGGGTGTCGCCTGTCGACTGGTACGCGAACGCCGTACCCGGAATCTGGATAGCAAATGTGCCACCGTCCCCTTGGGCATGCTGGTCGCCGAAGTGCCGGGCGAAGTGCAGGCAGAAGGGTTCGTACGCCGGGCTGCCGGTGTATCGCTGATACACGGCAATGCCGTCTTCCCACCAATGTCCGTGATACGCCTCTTGCCCGTATCGCGCCAGGTGCATGTCGGCAATCGCTTGCGCGCCGGCCAGGAACCAGGGATCGAAAGTCGCCTGGTACATCTCCAGGTACTGTTTTTGCAGGTTGACCGGCCAGCGGTCGCGATGCCGCGCGGCATTGATCGGTCCCCTTCCGAATTTTTCATCCTGGCGGGTATCAGGTGCTTCGCGCTTTGTCTGCTCCGCCCAAGCCAGCGCGACGTCGCGGGCGCGGTGATAATTGTTCATGTACCAGGCGTGCCACAGGTAGTCTGCTTCGTCACAGTACATCCGCGCGGTGGGACCCCAGTAACCGGCCCAGGGGATCAGGTTTCGGTTGTGCCAGCCGATCTCCCGGAACGGTTGCTTGTCGATCCACATCACGCGGCGCGGTTGGGCGGCGAATTGTTCGCGGACATCGTCGCTGACGTAATGGCAGAAACCGACGTCGCTCATCATCCGCGTTGCCGCCTGGGCGAACCGCAGGAATTCCGGATCGCCGGTGGTGACATACGGCAACCAGGAATAGGGCCAACCCCAATGTGCTTTGCGGAATCCCCTGTACAAATTCCCTTGCTGATTATCGATATCCGGCGCCCGCAGCAGTTCGCCATAGATCCACTTGCCGTAGATTTCCATCCGCTGTACCTGCCGCAACGGGCTGCGGGCGCTGTCCCGGTAGGTCGCCGCCTGTTCCGGATACGACGTACTGTCATCCGCCGCGCCAATTTCGTAGAACGCGCCGCTGCGGACCATCCATTGCGGATCGACCACCGGACGCAGTGTCTCGTCGTTCAGGCCTTGCAGCACGTGCGTTGATTCCGCCGGTGACACATCCTCGCCGGTAAAATAGAGCCACATCTCTGCCGTCTTGGCCACACCCTGGGCGTTCACCGAATCAGGCATGTCGTAGGCGAAGTGCGGCTCGCCGGCGCCCTCGGCCAGGTAGACTTCGCTTTCGGTCAGCGCCCGTGGAAGCCGGAACGACAGCGACTCGCCCTCGTGCACGAACCCGAGCCGCCAGACGTTGCCGATCTCCGCTGCCCCGGCCGGCTGCCGCGACGGTTGCCCGTAGCGAGGCCACTCGTAGAACGTCACGGCCCCCTCCTCGAACGCGAGCGAACGGGGGAAATTCTGCCAGAAATCCTTTACGCCCAGATAGACCCGAGCACCGGTGCCCACGGCCGCCGTCACGCCCGGCCCGCGTCGTCCGGACGCCGTCTCGGCGAGCGGTCGCGGAGGTTGCATTTTCCAGTCCTCCATCCGCTGGGCCGGTTGAGGGCGGATGCGGGGAGGTGGTGCATGTTGCACATCGAACACCTGGTAGGCGTCGTGATCGTGCTGACGCAGATAGTCCCCCTCGTGCCACTTCGCCTCGGCTGCGAACTCCGACAGGAACCCGGCCGGCTGCAGTTCGTGTAAGGGGAAGCGCCAGCCCATGTTGCGGATGCGGTCGCGGTTGCCGTCGCCGGTGAAGATCCAGGTGTGGAAAATTCGCAGGACCGGGCTGTCACGATGGATCACGTAGCGGATCACGAACTGGCAGAATCGTTGTTCAGTCGCTTCGTGCTCGTACCAGCCCCGTGCGCGCAGGACGACTTTTTCCGGCCCCGACTCTTCCACCTCGTACTGCGTCGTCTGCGGCATGGTGAACAGGGTTCCCGACGAGATGCGACCATGCAGCGCGTGCATGCCGGCCGGGTGTTCCACGAAGGCGCCGGCCAGGGCGCCGGGTGCGAGGACTCGGCGAAACTGGCCGTCGCCGGTGACGTCAAACAAAACGCCCGTGGCATCGACACGTAGTCGGCCCGCGTTGATCGATGGAAAAGCGTTTTCCTGCAGGTCGACCTGGATCGCCTCTCGCTGATCGCGCACGACTTCGGGTCCATACTCCAGAAAAACGGAGCGGGCTGCGCCGTCCATGCCCAGCGTGAAATCGCAGAGCGCCCATTTTACTCCGCCGCCGAACCGCGCCCACCGCGCCCGCTCGACAACCTGTAACGGCAGTTGGTTCCCCTGTTCGTCAACCAACCGCAGGTGGTCGATGCTGTCCACCGCGCCCCGCGGGAAAGGGACGCCCACCGTCATCGGTGCGGCCACCACGGTGGCACCGGTGCTGTTCGCGATTTTCAATCGTACTCGCCCGATGCGGGCGACCTGGGAGCGCTCGGAAACGACAAACTTTGTCCTGGCCTCGGCCGTCGGCGCCCCATCCCGTACCCAGCGCACGCGGAGCGTGCCGTTCCCACCGGCCAGGGAGTCGGGTAAGCGATAGGAGAAGAACAACTGTGAGCCGAGGATGGGCGAGATGGTCTGCTCGCTGACAGCGTTCTGCTCAGTAACAGCGTTCTGCTCAGTAACCAAGCCCTCGCCGGTGATCAGCGCCACGTCCAATCGGCCGTCGGGACGCTGGTCCAGGTCGAGGTCGAACCGCACGATCACGTCCAGGTGTCCATCCTCGGCTGGGTAACGATAGCGTGACAACCTGACGCTGATCGGCTGTTCCATCGGCGGCCGGCCGACGGAGGTCACCGCAGTCACCTGGTTGGGGCGCATATCCAGGATTGCGCCGTCCCACGTCTGGTAACGTGGCTGCTCGTCGAACCAGGGCAGCGGTTTTTCGATGGCCGTCATTCCGAGCACGGGATGCGCAGCGTCGACCGGCGCTTCGTCGGCCAGCGCCGTCGCGGCCACGACGAGGAACAGGAGTGATGCAGTGAGTCTAGCCATACTACGACCATCCTACCACTTCTGGCCGAGGAAATCCAAAACGCTATCACGGTCCGTTCGTTCGGCTACGCGTAGGCCGGCTGTCGCATCGACCGACTCCGATATGGTTTGTTGACGCGAGGTAAGATCACAGTCACAATCGGAACACCACCCAAACGCTTATTCCTCCGTGTCCCTTGCGTCCCTTCACGTCCTCGGTGACCCTTCCGTCCCTGGACTGCAAAAGAAACCCAGCGAATGAAAACTCTACTCTGCACTGCGATTACGCTGTTGTTCGTCTTCCGGACTTCTGTTGCCGACGTGCCCGCGCCGGGTTGGAAAGACCACACGCTACGACAACTGAACGGCAGCGCTGAGCCGATCGAATTACCCGCCGAAATCCAGATCGCCACCGAGCGCTGGAATCGGATCGTCAGCGTCCCGTTCATGGTCCACCTGCCCGAGCGGGATCGGCTGCTGATGTTGGTCAGCTGCGATGCGCCGCCCGACGTCGATTCGACGATGCCGCATCGCGCCGGGTTCATGACCAGCGACGACCGCGGTGCCAGTTGGTCGGCTCCCGTTCTAGTCGGTTTTCCGGAGGACCGTGAGTCAATGGCGACCTTAGGTACCGGTCTGGCGTACCTGAGCCACGGCAGTCTGCTGTTCTACACGGACACTCACCGCTGGTTCAGTCGCGACGACGGCTCGACCTGGAACGAACACCAGGAGCGGGCGCAGGCGCCGGACGGCAAGTCGCTGTACGTTTGGGATCCGCCATTGGTCGAACGAGATGAGATTTCCGGCAAGGTCGTGCGGATCGTCGAGACTGGCTACACGTTGATACGGCCGAGCGCGGACGCCAACATCCAGCAACAGGCCTACATCCGTAATAGCCGCGATGCGGGGTTGAGTTGGAGCGAAGCGGTGCGCGTGCCCCAGTGGGACGGAGTCAGCGAGGTCGCACTGCTGCGGGCGGGCGACGGCGAGTTGCTGGCCGCGTGCCGGACCGATATCCCGCAACGGATGGGCCGCACGATCGATCATTTTGAAGGACTCGGCGTCTCCTTCTCAGCCGACGATGGCCGCACGTGGACCCTGGTCGAGAAGTTATACGATTACGGCCGCCATCACCCGTCGTTGTTGTTGTTGCCCGACGGAGTCATCGTGATGACCTACGTCGTGCGTGAGGGATACGTTGATACCGACGACGGTTTCCCGCGATTTGGCATCGAGGCAGTTGTCAGTCACGACCATGGCCACACGTGGGATCTGGACCACCGCTACCTGCTGCACACCTGGGTCGGCAATCGGAAGCGCTCGATGCGTTACAACTGGTGGCCCAGCAGCCAGTGCACGTCATCGGTGCTGCTGCCCGACGGGTCGATCCTGACCGCGTTTGGGACCGGTTATCGCAGCGGTCCCGGCGAGCGGGTCATGAAGCACTTTTCGCCTCGCGACGTCGGCCTGGTCCGCTGGCGGGTGAACTCGGGACCGATCAACGACGACCGCACGATCCGGGATGCGCCGTTTGATTCGGAGTTACGGAACGTGTTCGAGTTGGGGGGGGTGAAGAGCGTGAGACCTCCGAAGTGAAGACGTGAACAAGCGACTTGCGGCAGTTCTGGATGCTATGCAGGCCAAGTGAGCGCGCCTGCCTACCGGTTCGGGAATCATGTACCCCAACTCACACAGAGAACCATTATGTTGATCCTATTCTCCAAGCGACTTTTTGTGGCTGTAACCGTCGTCATCACGTTGTGCAGCGCACCGGGTGAGGCGGCTGAACCTGCCCTAACACAGAACCCAAAACCGCGTGGCGATATTCGTATTGTCTACGTGTCGGACGCCGACAGTGATGCGCGGAGTGTGCTACCGGAAAACGCAACAGCTGACCACCTGCGCGCGCACATCGACGTTTTGGCGTCTTGCGGAGTCGACTTCTATGCGCAAGACGTGTTTCAGAAACACGGAGTCTGCTGGTTCTGGCCGGAGCATCCTGATCACGCACACTTCGCGGGGCAGGTCGACAAGATCCCGCGCGCTGATGGCCCGCCGATCAAGATCGCTGTCGAGCAGTGCCACAAACTCGGCATCAAATTCCTGCCCGTGTTCCGCATGGCCGATCGCCACAATGGAGGACAACAGGGTCTTATCGCAAGACGGCAAGACCTATGGAATCCAGATTTTGGCGATGCCGCGATGGACTACACGCACGACGAGATTCGT